>ENA-OPYY01000027-OPYY01000027.1-human-gut-metagenome-genome-assembly--contig:-NODE-27-length-68023-cov-3.181528_pt1 | contig 68023 bp, 61 predicted proteins | sample MGYA00242472_ERZ504481 | MGnify/ENA primary metagenome ERZ504481 (study PRJEB26092, sample SAMD00036265) | human gut metagenome | host: Homo sapiens | study: EMG produced TPA metagenomics assembly of...
ATTTTCTTTACTTTTAAAACGTAATACAATCAATTGCTTTATTAAAACGTTGCAAAGGTATGTACTTTTGAATATGTTGTTCTCGAAACCCCAACTTTTTTTATATTTTTTTGGAGCTTCGGCTGTTTTTATCCCTATCTATATGTTTTACAACATATTAATCTTCGGCAATGCTGTTGTATAAGTATCTCTTGATACTTCTTTTGGGCGTTTTCTCAAATTCAGTCGGATAAAGTTGGATTTGGCTTACTTTTTCATAGGCTGCCACACTATTATTCAGATTTTTGAGATTCTCATCCATAATGGTTTTGAGGTTGTCCGGCTGGTTCAACCCTAAAGAATCCAAGGCTTCATAGTCGGCATAAACCAGTGCTACCAGTCTTTTATTCCGTTCGATGACAAGACTTTCCAGGACGAAAGGCATGTTGTTGAGCCGTGCTTCTATCTCTTCGGGGAAGATATTCTGTCCACTGGAACTGAGAATCATGGTCTTGCTGCGTCCGCGTATGTATAGGTTGTTGTCGTCGTCCAGTGTACCCAAGTCGCCGGTGCGAAGCCATCCGTCTTCGGTGAAGACTTCTTTGGTGGCTTCGGGGTTTTTGTAATAACCCGTCATCACGTTCTCGCCACGTACTTGTATTTCGCCGAGTTTGTCGTCCGGGTTTTCCTTGCAGATACGGGCTTCCATGATGTCGAGTACCCGTCCGGAGGAAGTCGGGACGAATTCATTCCAGGGAGCATAGCTGATGAGAGGGGCACATTCAGTCATGCCGTAGCCGATGGTGAAGGGGAACTTGATGCGGTGGAAGAATTCTTCACTTCCGGGTTCATGGCTGCGCCTCCTATGATGACTTCCTTGAAACGTCCGCCCAGTGCGTCAATCAGTTTCTTGCGGATTTGCCCGTATATCTGTCCGTCGAGCAAGGGAATGCTGAGCGCCCATTTCATGGTCTTTTTGTTGATGATGGGCTGTATGACATTCTTGTATATCTTTTCAATGACAAGGGGGACGGTGATAATCAGGTTGGGTTTCACTTCCTCGAAAGCTTTCATCAGAATCTTTGGGGAAGGCACTTTTCCCAACAGTGTGACGTGTGTGCCGACGGCCGTGGCGGTAAGGAAATCGAATGCGCAGCCGTATGCATGTGCCAAAGGCAGGAAAGAGAGCACTTTGTCCCCTTTCTTCAGCAGCTCGGTACGTATGCCGAAGGTGACGTTGCCGGCCAGGTTGTTTCCCGTCAGCATGACGCCCTTACTGAATCCGGTGGTGCCCGAGGTATAATTCAGCAGCATGACCTTGTCGTTGGAAAGGTCCGTGTAAACGATGTCTTCCTTACGGAACCCGTTCGGGTAGGTCGCTTCCATCTCATCGCCCAGATGCTTGAGGAAACGCTGGATGGTTTCGCCGTCCCGCTGATACAGACAGCGGAAGTCGCTCAGCGAGAACACACCGCGAAGTCCAGTAAGCCGTTCTTCTTCCAGATGTTCCCAAATGGCATCGCTGGTGAAGAGGAACGTTGATTCGGAGTGGTTTACGATATGATGGACATCATTGGGGTTGAAGTCTTGCAGAATGGGGACTACGATACCACCGTAGGTGATGGTGGCCATATAGGCGATGCACCAGCGGGCATTGTTCTTGCCGATGACGGCTATCTTGTCGCCGCGGCGCAGTTGGCAGTACTTGAAAATAAGATGCAGTCTGGCTATTTCTTGTGCCACTTCGCCATAAGTATAGCTCTCGTTTTCTCCATAGTTGGTATAGCAGGGGAGGTCCCAATTCTCGCGGAAACTATGCTCGTATAGTTTGATAAAGTTCTCTTGTATCATTGCACAAATTTTAGTTGAGTGTGCAAAAGTAGGAAAAATAGATTAATAATGTATATATTTGCAGCATAAATGTGTTTATAAGCTCATGATAGATACCAATATATTTCAAGATAAGACGGCGGTTTACTATACGTTGGGGTGCAAACTGAACTTCTCGGAGACCTCTACTATCGGTAAAATTTTGCGGGAAGCGGGCGTACGTACGGCGCGCAAGGGTGAGAAAGCGGATATTTGTGTAGTGAATACCTGCTCGGTGACGGAAGTGGCAGACAAGAAGTGCCGCCAGGCCATCCACAAACTGGTGAAGCAACATCCGGGTGCATTTGTCGTGGTGACCGGTTGCTATGCCCAGCTGAAACCGGAGACGGTGGCAAAGATAGAAGGTGTGGACGTCGTGCTGGGAGCCGAGCAGAAGAAGGACCTGCTCCACTACCTGGGCAATCTACAGAAGCACGAGACCGGCGAGGCCTACACTTCCGCTTTGAAGGATATACGTTCGTTTGCCCCGTCTTGTTCGCGTGGCGACCGGACACGCTTCTTCCTGAAAGTGCAGGACGGCTGCGATTATTATTGTTCCTATTGCACCATTCCCTTTGCCCGCGGACGTAGCCGTAACGGCAGCATTGCTTCTATGGTGGAGCAGGCCAGCCAGGCGGCTGCCGAAGGTGGAAAGGAAATTGTATTGACCGGCGTCAATATCGGAGACTTCGGCAAGTCTACCGGTGAGACTTTCTTCGACTTGGTGAAGGCGCTGGACGAGGTGGAAGGCATTGAGCGTTACCGCATATCCTCCATCGAGCCGAATCTGCTGACAGATGAAATCATAGAATACGTGTCCCGTTCCCGGCGTTTCATGCCTCATTTCCATATACCGCTGCAGTCGGGCAGTGACGAGGTGCTGAAGCTGATGCGACGCCGTTACGATACCGCCTTGTTTGCCTCGAAGATAAAGAAGATAAAGGAAGTGATGCCCGATTCCTTTATAGGGGTAGACGTGATTGTGGGTACCCGTGGAGAGACGGAGGAGTATTTCGGGCAGGCTTATGAGTTTATCAAGAGCCTGGACGTGACGCAGCTCCATGTCTTCAGCTATTCGGAGCGTCCCGGCACGCAGGCCTTGAAGATAGACCACGTGGTGGCACCCGAAGAAAAGCACCGCAGGAGCCAGCAATTGCTGGAGCTTTCGGACGAAAAGACCCGTGCTTTTTATGCGTGCCATATCGGGCAGACGATGCCGGTGTTGCTGGAACGTCCCAAACCCGGACTGCCGATGCACGGCTTCACTCCCAATTATATCCGTGTGGAAGTCCCTCATGATGCTGCCTTGGACAACCAGCTCGTGTCTGTGCGCCTGGGCGATTTCAATGCCGACGGCACTGCACTCTTGGGAGCAATAGAATGAGGAATGCCGCCTTTGCAACAAATAACTCATAACTTATAACTCATAACTGACGAAGTGAAATCAAAAATTGTCTATTGGCTGACTTATGCGGGCATGTGGCTTGTGGCACTTCTGCCTTTCCGGGCGCTTTATGTGTTGTCCGACGGGCTGTACTTCCTGATGCGCCACGTCGTGCATTATCGGAAGAAAGTCGTTCGCTGCAACCTTCGCAATTCCTTTCCGGAGAAGTCGGAAACCGAATTGATGGAGATAGAGCGCAAGTTCTACCATTATATCTGCGACTATATGCTGGAAGAGGTGAAGATGCTGCGCATGTCTTTCGAGGAGCTCTGCCGCCGGATGAAGTATGATAATAAGGAAGAATACCTTGCCATGATAGAGAAGCATGGAGGCATTGTACTGCTGATTCCTCATTATGCCAATTTTGAGTGGATTATAGGCATGGGGGCCATCATGCATCCGGGCGACATCCCGGTGCAGGTGTACAAACCGCTAAGCAATAAGTATCTGGACGAGATGTTTAAGCATATCCGCGCCCGGTTCGGAGGATACAATGTGGCGAAACATTCCACGGCACGCGAAGTGATAAAGCTTCACCGTGAAGGCAGGCGGATAGCCATCGGCCTGATTACAGACCAGTCGCCCAACCGCAGCGAGGCCCATTATTGGACCACTTTCTTGAATCAGGACACCGTGTTCATGGATGGCGCCGAGCGCATTGCCAAGCTGATGGACTTCCCCGTCTTTTATTGTGAATTGGAACGGACATCCAGGGGATATTGCAAAGTGCTCTTCGATTTGGTTACCGAAACTCCCAAGCAGACGGCGGATGGCGAGATAACCGAGTGCTTCGCCCGTCGTCTGGAGCAGACCATCCGGCGCGAACCGGCTTATTGGTTCTGGTCTCATAAACGCTGGAAAAATAAACGAAAAGAATCTGTGCAACATGGATAAGATTGCTGTTGTCATATTGAATTGGAACGGATGTGATATGCTCCGTTCCTTCCTTCCCTCTGTTGTGCGTTTTTCGGAGGTGGATGGTGCTGTGGTGTATGTGGCGGACAATGGCTCTACGGATGCTTCCGTGGCAATGCTCCGTCGCGAGTTTCCTTCTGTGCACTTGATTCTGCTGGAAGAGAACCACGGTTTTGCCGACGGATACAATCTGGCATTGAAGCAGGTGGAGGCAGAATATGTAGTGCTGCTCAACTCCGATGTAGAGGTCACCGAGCACTGGCTTGTCCCGTTGGCAGAGTATATGGATGCCTATCCGGAGACGGCCGCTTGCCAGCCGAAGATACGCAGTTGGCGTAACAAGGGGCAGTTTGAATATGCCGGAGCTGCGGGAGGTTTCATCGACCGCTATGGCTATCCCTTCTGCCGCGGCCGTATTATGGGCGTGGTAGAAGAGGACAAGGGACAATACGACACGGTGATACCCATTTTCTGGGCTACGGGGGCGGCTCTGTTCATCCGTCTGGCAGACTACCGGGAAGCGGGTGGGCTGGACGGACGTTTTTTTGCCCACATGGAGGAGATAGATTTATGTTGGCGGCTTCGTGCCCGTGGCAGACAGTTGGCATGTATACCGCAGAGTGTGGTATTTCATGTGGGAGGGGCCACTTTGAAGAAGGAGAATCCGCGCAAGACCTTCCTCAATTTTCGTAATAACCTTGTCATGCTTTATAAGAATCTGCCGCAGGAGGACTTGGCGTCCGTGATGCGTGTACGTGCGGTGCTCGATTATGTGGCTGCGTTCAGTTTCATGCTGAAAGGCCAGTTACCCAATGCTTTGGCCGTATTCCGTGCGCGCCGTGCCTACCACTCCCTCCGCACTTCATTAGCAGCGTCCCGCAAAGAGAATCTGAAAAAAACTACGCTTGCCGTAATACCGGAACGGACAAAAAACAGTATATTGGCGCAGTTTTATCTGCATGGAAAGAAATTCTTTTCCCAATTGTAGGAACTGTTGCCTTTTATAATTGTTCAATCTATTAAAGGTTTTGAATTATGGAAAAACTAGTTAGAAAAATCGGATTAGTGGCACACGACGCCATGAAGAAAGACCTCATCGAGTGGGTACTGTGGAACTCGGAATTGCTGATGGGGCATAAATTCTATTGTACGGGCACCACGGGTACCCTTATCCTCGAAGCCCTCCGGGAGAAACATCCTGATGTGGAGTGGGATTTCACTATCCTTAAATCCGGTCCTTTGGGCGGTGACCAGCAGATGGGCTCGCGCATTGTGGACGGAGAGATTGACTATCTTTTCTTTTTCACCGACCCGATGACCCTTCAGCCGCACGATACGGATGTGAAGGCACTGACTCGCCTTGCCGGTGTGGAGAACATCGTGTTCTGCTGCAACCGCAGTACGGCAGACCATATCATTTCCAGCCCGTTGTTTGTCGACCCGACGTATGAACGCACTGTTCCCGATTACAGCAACTACACCAAGCGGTTTGCAAATAAGCCGGTGGTGGCCGAAGCGGTGGAATCGGCAAAGAAGCGGAAACGGAAAAAATAAGGATGAAACTCGGTTCTACTGGGCATTCTTAATCTATCGCTACCCTTCGTTCATGGACAGCCCACACTGGTGCGATAGCCCACCCTTGCCGTTTGAAGTCATAGAGTTGCACAATAATGGTGTTGGTGAATCTGCCCATTCTATGTCGTTGAGGTATTGGTAGGGGAAGCGGAACTCTGTGAGGTTTATTTTCAATAGTTCATTCCTTCTGAAGTCTGCATAGTTGTATGGGTTTGTAAAGTCGTAAGGGGTGGGCAGGTAGAGGGCATTTCTTCAATGAAACTCGGAGCTGTATTTGATAGCAAGCGGCCGGTAGCAGGAAGAGAGCGACGATGGGGAGTAATGCCAGTCGTTGTATAGCGTTTCTCATTGACTTTTTGTTGATGATGGGGCAAAGGTACGGAATATTGGTATCAATGGTCGTATTCTACGGCAGAAAAGTTGCTGCATGCTCACTGCAGAACTTCTGTATACATTTTGCAGTGCTACTGCATATCTGTTGCAGCGTCACTGCAAAGCTATTGCAGTACTACTGCAAATATATGTGCAGTGTTACTGCAAACCGTTTGCAGCGCCACTGCAAAAAGCATGCAGTGTCTTTGCAGTGGGAAGTGTCTGTGTATCAATAGTGAATGGGGTGATTCGGCAATCTGTCATTCTCCGCGGCGTTGGCATATTTCCACTCCTGCAGCCTCTATATCCGCGCCCATCGGTGGATTGCGCTTTGCCAGCTTGAGGGTTATTTCTTCTATCTGTGGGAAGTCGTGGAACAATCGGTTTATAATTCGCCCGCATACATGTTCCAATAGTTTGGAAGGAATGTCCATCTCTGCCTTCACAGCTGTATGTACATCGGCATAGCTCACGGTGTCGGCTACGTCGTCCGTTTCTGCCGCACGCCGGATATCAACTTGCAGGCGCAGGCTGACGGTAAACTCATTGCCTACCACGGTTTCTTGTTCGCCCACGCCGTGATGGGCGAAGAAGCGAAGCGTGTCAAGGAAAATATAACTGGTCATTACTTGTAGATTGTTTTCTGCAAACTTACTGATATTTTGTGGTACGGGCAAATCAGTATCCGGTTATTACGATTCAGGCTGTGGATTGTATTCTGTAAAATATAAAAATAGCGCGAAATTGTTTTTTATAGAATACAATTATGTGAGGGTCGGAATGAACTTATCGAATTATTTTAGGCACGGAATTATACGAGTTATCACGGTTGCTTTCAATATTATCCGTGATTGTCCATGTAATCCGTGCCTAAAATAACCCTTTGTTAAGAATCCTTTCTTATCTTCCGGTGCTTTCTATCATGCTCCTTATTTTCTCGTTCAGGCTTTCTGCCTTCATCAGTTGTTCCAGTGTCAGGTGCATGCGCCAGCGCCAGTAGTGCCGCGGGTTGGCAGGAATATTGATGCGTTCTTCCTGCACGTTCGGGTTGCGCCATTTGCCGTCCATGGACATCCAGTCTTGCAGGGAGAGGATGCAGAGGATGGAGTTGCTATGGAGGTGATTGCGAACCACTTCTTCGCAGAGCTCCGGCGTGGCCGTTGCCGGTGCGGCACCGTAGTGCCTGAGCATGGTGTTGTAGTAACGCTGCGTCTGTTGGAAGTCTTCTTCCCACCAGCCGCGCAGGGTAGACATGTCGTGCGTGGAGATGGTGCAGACCGAACGGTACGGATACCAGTCAGTGTGGCCGAATTCTTGTTTCGGGTCTTTCGGCATACGTTGTATCTCCAGGGAAAGGATACGCAGGTCGTTCATCACCCATGCCACGCAATCGGGAATCATGCCTAAGTCCTCACCGCATACCAGCATGCGCGTGGACTGTGTCAGTTGCGGCAGTTTCTTCATGGCTTGCTGTCCCCAGAAGTCATTGTGGCGGTGATAGTAGTACTGGTCATACAGCCGGTTGAAGGCAGCCTTTTCCCAATCGTTCAGTGCGCGGTAGATGTAGTCGTGCTGCACGCCGATGCGCGGATGGTATTCGTGCGGATTGTTGCGGTCGGGCACGAACAGCACATCGCTGATAAGGGCGTAAAGCCCGTCACGAATCCAGATGCTGTCATCGTCCGTTTTTCCGGCAAAGTAGGCTTCCACCTTGCGCTGGGTGTCGAACTCGGGACGCATGCGGTAAACCTCCCACGTGTCTGTCGGCTCTATGAAGGTCTGTTTCACATAGTCTGTATGCGGGCCGAAGATTTGTCCGAGGAAGTACTCATGGATATAGGGCTTCAGGAAGAAGTCTTCGCGGAATGCCAGCCCGTAGCTTTCTATCTCCTCGCGCGTCATGGGCAGGGCGGGGACGAATTGTCCCAACAGCCCGTGTACGGCGTGCATCGGTATCTCCCAAATGCGGAAGAAGCCGAGGATGTGGTCTATGCGGTAGGCATCGAAGTATTCTGCCATTTTGTGGAAACGTTTCATCCACCAGGCATAACCGTCTTTTTCCATGACATCCCAGTTGTAGGTGGGGAGGCCCCAGTTCTGTCCGTTCACGGAGAAGTCGTCGGGCGGTGCACCGGCTTGTCCGTTCAGGTTGAAGTAGTGGGACTCTTTCCAGGCTTCCACACTGTTGCGGCTGATGCCGATGGGGATGTCGCCTTTCAGCACTACGCCGTTGGCGCGCGCATGTTCGGTGGCGGCAAGCAGTTGCAGGTGCAGATTGAACTGGATGTAGTAGTAGATGGCAATATGCGGATAGTCGGCAGAGTCCGGCCGGCACAATGTCTCTATCTCCTTGGCATCGTAGGTGGCATACTTGGGCCACTCGCGGAAATTCGGGGTCTTGTAGGCATCACGCAGGTAGCTGAAGACGGCATATGGCTGCAACCATTCCTTGTTGGCTTCGTAGAAATTACGGAAAGCATCCGATGCCAGCACCTTTTCCCCTTCCTGCTTGAAGATGAGGTGGAAGTATTCCCACTTTGTCTTGTTCACAGCTTCGTAGTCCACGGCGGGCAGGGCATTCAGTTCCTTCTGGCGTTTGTTGAATTCGGCCATCACCTTCTTGTCCTTCAAGCTGCCCAACTGCTTCAGGTCGGCGTACATGGGATGGAAGGCATAGATGGAGATGCTACTGTAAGGGTAGGAGTCTGTCCAGGTATGCGTCATGGTAGTGTCGTTGATGGGCAGAATCTGCACCGCCTTCTGATTGGTGGCAACTGCCCAGTCAATCATGCGCTTCAAGTCGCCGAAATCGCCTACACCGAAGCTTTTCTCGGAGCGCAGGGAGAATACGGGTACGGCTACTCCGGAACCTTTCCATGCAGGAAGATTGAAGTATACATAACGGTCGCCGACAGCCAGCGTTTCGTTGGCGGCTATCTGCGGGTCGGCCATATAGCGGTTGGGATTGTTCTCCCAGGCCACGGCACGGCGCTCTTTCTTGTTGTAAAGGACGAATTTATACTCTAGCGGGAAGCTGATTTTGCCGGCATCCACTTCTACCTGCCATTCGGGGAAGTCGATGTCGCTCATAAGGGCAGCTTTGTCCGGGTTCCAGTCACCCAGCGCCTTCTGGTTTCCGCAGAGTGCCAGGCAATGGTCGCTGTCTATGCAGGGGGCGTACGCCTTTATCAGCAACCCCTTTTTGTAGCTTTTCGGGGCGGCACTGCGTTCGCGATGCGCCAGCAGGGATTCTGTGAAAGCGGATGTATAAAAATACTGCTGCTCGGGCAGATTCTTCCAACAATCTTCTATGCGGTAAACTTTCTTCGGATTGTCTGCAACGTGCAGGATGCGTGGCAGGCTGTTCCACTCTGTCCGTATGGTTCTGCCATCTCGATAGATGTGGTAACTGTATTCGACGCTTCCATTACCGGGAATCTGGATATCCACTTCCGCGGTCCAGTGAATGCCGTCTACAGTGTGCAGGGGGGTGGCTTTGTTGGGCTGGTTGTTGCCAAGTTCCGGGATGGAACCCAGGACTCTGACTTCTTCACCCCAGCTGGTGCGATACTCGATATTGAATATTAGTGTCATATTATATTAGATTTAGAAATAGCAATAGCTGCAATGATTATGCAAGTATAGAAATTATTCCTCATAATCATGCAGCTACCGTTATCTAAGTCATTTAAATTCCTATGCAAACGTTTGTGCTTGCCGTGGGATTATCCACAGCGGGAAGCTCCGCACGTCTTGCAGATGAGGCAACCTTCTTGGTAAACCAGTGTTTCGTTACCGCAGTTGGGGCATTTCTTGCCTTTGGCTTCCGTGCCGTCCTGGATGTATTTCTTCAGGGCGCGTTCCACACCGTTCTTCCAGGTGTTGATGTTTTCGCTGTCCAGTTGCAGTGAACCTACCAGCTTGATGACCTGCTCGATAGGCATGCGGTAGCGCAATACACCGGAAATCAGCTTGGCATAGTTCCAATACTCTTTGTTGAACTTCTCGGACAGACCCTCGATGGTGACTTTGTATCCGCGCTTGTTCTCGAACTGGAAGTCGTAACGCTTGTTTCCGTGCTCATCCACATTCTTGATGATGTGGCCCGACACCACATTCTTCGGCAGGATGATGCCTTCATCATCATCCAGCACACCGGTGAATATTTCGTAGGGATGATTGTCCAGCAAGCCGACGAATGCCACCCATTTCTCCTTGTTGTTCTGGAAGCGGACAACGTCTGCATCCAATATTCTGGGACGTGTTTCAACGACCGTAGGCGGTTTGCACGGGGGAAGTTCGGACTTCTTGTCACTCTTGGTAGAGATGAGCACGCCGGAACGCGAACCGTCGCGGTAAACCGTACAGCCCTTGCAGCCGGATTTCCATGCTTCTACATACAGACGGTTCACGAGGTCTTCGTCTACGTCGTTCGGCAGGTTGATGGTTACGCTGATAGAGTGATCCACCCATTTTTGGATACGTCCCTGCATCTTGACTTTCATCAGCCAGTCCACATCGTTGGAGGTTGCTTTATAATAAGGTGATTTCTCTACCAGGGCATCCACTTCTTCCTGCGTGTAGCGTTTGGCGGGGTTGTATCCTTGTGCTTCCATCCAAGTCACGAACTTGGGGTGGAACACGATATATTCTTCAAAGGCATCTCCGGTTTCGTCGATGAAGTCCACATGGACGTTCGTATCGTTGGGATTCACTTTGCGGCGGCGCTTGTACACGGGCAGGAATACGGGCTCGATACCGGAGGTGGTTTGAGTCATCAGGCTGGTGGTGCCGGTCGGGGCGATGGTCAGACAGGCAATGTTGCGGCGTCCGTACTTCTTCATCTCCTCGTACATTTCCGGGTCAGCTTCACGCAGGCGGTTGATGAACGGGTTGTTCTTTTCGCGTTCTGTATCGTACACCTCGAATGCGCCGCGCTCTTTGGCCATTTCTATGGAGGAGCGATAGGCGTTGAGTGCCACCGTCTTGTGTACTTTCTCCGAGAACTCGGTTGCCTCTTCAGTGCCATAACGCAATCCCAGGGCGGCAAGCATGTCGCCTTCTGCCGTGATACCTACACCGGTACGGCGGCCTTGGGCGCTTTTCTTGTAAATCTTCTGCCACAAAACGCGTTCTGTATGTTTCACGTCTTCACTTTCGGGATCGGCATCTATCTTGCTCATGATGCGCTCTATCTTCTCCAGTTCAAGGTCGATGATGTCGTCCATGATGCGTTGGGCCAAAGCTACATGCTTCTTGAATAGCTCAAAGTCAAAGTAGGCGTCCGGCTTGAATGGATTGACCACGTATGAGTAAAGGTTGATGGCGAGCAGACGGCAGGAGTCGTACGGGCATAGTGGAATTTCGCCGCATGGATTGGTGGATACGGTACGGTAGCCCAGGTCTGCATAGCAGTCGGGCACGGATTCCTTTAATATGGTATCCCAGAACAATACACCGGGTTCTGCCGATTTCCATGCATTGTGCACAATCTTTTTCCATAATGCGGATGCGTCAATGTCTTTTTGAAATGCCGGCTCTGTGGCGTCAATCGGATATTGCTGTGTATATGGTTTGCCTTCGATGGCGGCCTGCATGAAGTCGTCGGTCAGTTTTACGGAAACGTTGGCTCCGGTCACTTTGCCCTCAGTCATCTTGGCATCGATGAAGGCTTCCGAGTCGGGGTGTTTGATGGATACGCTGAGCATCAGTGCGCCGCGGCGTCCATCTTGAGCTACTTCGCGTGTAGAGTTTGAATAGCGTTCCATGAAGGGAACCAAGCCAGTGGAGGTCAGTGCCGAGTTCTTTACCGGTGAACCTTTCGGACGGATATGGGATAAGTCGTGTCCCACGCCGCCACGGCGTTTCATCAGCTGTACTTGTTCTTCGTCTATCTTGAAGATGGCACCATAAGAATCCGCTTCGCCGTCCACACCGATAACAAAGCAGTTGGACAGAGAGGCTACCTGATAGTTGTTTCCGATTCCGGTCATCGGGCTTCCTTGCGGAACAATGTACTTGAAGTGGTCGAGTAAGCCGAAAAGTTCCTCTGAACTTAATGGATTGGGGTACTTGGCCTCAATGCGGGCTACCTCATTGGCTATTCGCCAATGCATGTCTTCCGGAGACTTTTCGTAAATATTTCCGAAAGAATCTTTGACTGCATATTTGTTTACCCAAACTCTGGCAGCCAACTCGTCGCCTTGGAAGTATTTTAAAGATTCTCCGTAGGCTTCGTCATAAGAATAATTTTTCTTTTCCACAATGTTGTATCTCTTAGGATTAGTTACAAATAAGTAAAGTTGTAGAAGTTGTACTTATCGTTAACAAATGCATTTGCAAAGCTATGAATGTTTTTCAACTTGGCAAAATTAAAATGAATGTTTTTATCAACCGATGTATAGTTTTCTATTGATTGCTATCAATTTATTGGTTTATAATGTTTTAATGATTTGAGTAAACGAATAAGTTTTCCAAAATGGAATTTATTAACAACTTGTTGGGCTGAAAGGTTCTCGGTTTAGTCGAACATAAGGTTACTTTTATCTGCTCGTAGAGATAATAATTGTTCATTTCTTGTTGAAAAGATGTATTTTATTCCGGATATATGATGATAAAAAAAGTGTGAACTCTTGAATGAATTGTTCGTGGATTACATTATCTTTGCAAAAAAAGAAAGAATGGAAAGCTTGAAACAAAGGAGAACAATCCGAAAATACCAGCAGAAGGATATTTCTGCTGATTTGTTAAATGATTTGCTTGAAACCTCTTTCCGGGCTTCTACAGTCGGGAACATGCAGGTTTATAGTGTGATTGTGACGCGTGATGCAGAGCGTAAAGCCAAACTGGCGCCTGCACATTTCAATCAGCCGATGGTTCGGACGGCGCCGGTAGTGCTTACTTTCTGCATAGATTTGCGCCGCTTCAGCAAGTGGTGTGAGCAACGTAAGGCTGAGCCGGGATACAACAACTTTGAGTGGTTTGTGACGGGGGCTGTCGATACCTTGCTGGTGGCACAGACTTTTTGTGTGGCTGCCGAGGAGAAGGGGTTGGGCATTTGCTATCTGGGAACTACCACTTACAACCCTCAGATGATTGTCGAAGCGTTGGAGTTACCGGAATTGGTGTTTCCCATCACGACAGTCACAGTGGGATGGCCTGCCGAACAGCCGGAACAAGTGGACCGTTTGCCGCTGGAGGCCATTGTACACGAAGAGGTTTATCATGATTATACTCCTCAGGACATTGACCGGTTGTATGCCTATAAAGAATCGCTTCCTGAGAACAAGCAGTTCATCTTGGAGAACAATAAGGAAACGCTGGCGCAGGTCTTTACAGATGTGCGTTATACGAAGAAAGACAGTGAGGCAATGTCGGAGAATCTTTGGAAGATAATGAAAAAGCAGGGATTTTGAAAATTAAGGATTAGGGATAAGGGATAAGGGGTTAAGCTAATGCATACTTAGCTGCATTTAATCCCTTATCCTTTATTCTTATCCTTTTTTCAGTGCGGCTTGAATCTCGTCGATTTCCGCACGGAATGATTTGTCCACCTCTTTCAGTTCTTTGATGGTTTTACATGCATGCAATACGGTGGCATGGTCTTTATGTCCAATTAGCGCACCGATTTTTGCAGTAGAGAAGTCTGTATGGTTTTTGGCTAAATACATGGCTATTTGTCGTGCTTGCACCACTTCCCGCTTTCTGGATTTTGTGTGGATGGTGGCAGTTTCCAATCCGAAGTGCTTGCATACGGTGTTGATGATTTCATCGACAGTCACTGCCTTGCTTTCGCTGTTCACTACCTTGCGGACGATACGTTGCGTCAGTTCCAGGTCTATTTCTTTATTGTATATGGTGGAATGCGCCATAATGGAAATGACGATGCCCTCCAGGTCACGTACACTGTCGCCCACGTTCTCTGCAATATAGTCAATCACTTCCTGGGGGAACTGCAGGCCGTCACGGTGTATCTTGTTGCGCAGAATGTTCTTGCGGAGTTCTACGGTAGGTTTCTCCAGCTCAGCCACCATTCCCCATTTAAAACGTGTAATCAGACGCTCTTCCATGCCCTGCAGCAATACCGGTGCACGGTCGGAAGTGAGGATGAGCTGCTTGCCGTTCTGATGCAGATGGTTGAAGATATGGAAGAATGTATTCTGCGTTTTGGTCACGCCGGCAAATTCCTGAATATCATCAATGATTAGAATATCAATGGTCTGGTAGAAGTTGATGAAGTCGTTAGTCGTATTGTTACGTACGGAATCGGTGTATTGCACTTGGAATAGGTGTGCAGATACATACAATACCCTTTTCTCCGGGTATAGTTCCTTGATTTTGGTTCCGATAGCATTGGCAAGATGGGTTTTGCCTACACCTGATGCTCCGTATAGGAACAGCGGATTGAAGATTGTTTTAGCCGGATTGAGAGCGACAGCTTCTGCAACGCTGCGCGACAGCTTGTTGCTGTAACCTCGATGAAGGTTTCAAAGTTGTATTCTGGATTAAGGTGCGGGTCAAGTTCGGGGACGGGAATCTGCGGAATCCTTTTGTCCATCATTTGTTTTTGCGGTATGATGGTACGCTGTGTAGACTCCAGGTCGACGGTTTTCCGCGAGCTCTTGTCCACCATTACGTTATACATCAATTTAGTTCCCTCACCAATGACCTTATAGAGAGTCTTGCGCAACAAATCAACAAATTTGTCCTCCAAAAACTCATAGAAGAACTGGCTGGGCACTTGTACGACCAGCGTTTTGTCTTCATATTTTAAAGGTATGATGGGAAGAAACCATGTTTTGTATGTCTGCTCCGGAACATTGTCTCTGATGATTTCAAGACAGCGGTTCCACAGCCCGACATGATCTATTTCACTCATAACGGCTATAAATACATTTATTAATTAAGCATAACTTCTACGATTGCAAAATTGGCAATCTTATTCGAGAAAAACAAATCCTTTTTTTCTTGCGTTTTTAGGGAAAGTAATAAGCTCTTTACTTTCAGCTACTTATCGGTTACTATGAGTATACTCCTTATATAAGGTGTGTTGCATTTATCTAATACTGTGTCATATAGTGGTTTATGTAGCTTTGCGTCTCTTGTTTTCTTTCTGTGCCCAGAGCAGGAAAAAGCCCTTTTTCGCTCCTTGTATAGAGCAAATGAGGGCTTTTCTTTTAATTCCTTTATAGACTTATTATTTAGACAAAATCTATATAACGTCCATCTTTTACTTATCTTTCTTGCCGAATAGGGAGAAATGGACGTATCGTTTCGGATGCGATTTCAAGTCTTCCAATAAACTTGCCGCGTTGGCAGTGGTGGCGTTCAGATTATTATATAGAGAAGGGTCGTTTAGCAAAAGTCCGACGGTATTGTCTTTCTGGTTCAATTTGTCTGTAATCATTTTTACATTGTTCAAAGTTGCGTCTACCTTTTGCATGGCGGCAGCATAATCTATCTCCTTTAAGTTGTTGGAAATGAGTGCAAAGTTGTCTCCAATGGTATTGAGCTTGCCGGTCAGTTGTGGAATATCATCCTTCATTAGAGTTTGCAATTGGCGGCTTGTGACGGCCATACTTGCTGTTAAATCTTGTACGTTATGCAAGGTTGCAGGGATGGCGGGGTCGGCCAGTATGACATTTAAGGATGCGAGGATGGAATCCAGCTTGGGCAGCATCTTCTCTACTTGCGGCATCATGGTGGCAACTTTTTCCATCATTCCGTTGTTCAGCACGCCGGGGATTGTGTCTCCAATCTGGTATTTCTCCCGTGGGTTATTGGCAAGCAGCAGGTTCATCTTTACGCCGCCAAGCATTTCGGCTGCCAGTTCTGCCGTACTTCCTTTGGGAATGCGCAGCTCTGGGTCAACATCTATTTCGGCAACGACTTTGCCCGGTTGGGTATAGTCGTAGTACAAGTCGCGGACAATACCCACGCGGAAGCCGTCGGCAAAGACCGGGCTGGATTTTGTCAGCCCATTGACATTCTGGAATTTCACGTAGAAATAGCTGGAGGGCTTGAACATATTTATCCCTTTCAGGTAGTTGATGCCGTATACCAATATGCAAAGTGCAGCTATGCCTGCTATTCCTATTCTAACTTCTTTTGTAATATACTTCATGATGTATCTTTTGTTATTTATTTCTGTTCTTTTTAAATTCGCTGATGGCTGTGTTGACGTTTATCTTTTCTCCATTCTTGAACGCAATGATGAATGCGTCCTTGAATTTGTCCGTAATGCTACGTTTGCTGCGCAGCACCTTGTTGTAATCGGGTGATGCGCCGTACGTATATTTGTAGATTCCGCCTTCTTTATAATAATCCACGTCTTTCAGTCCTTTCAGTCTTTTGTCATTCTTGGCCAGAGGACGTGAAGAAGTGAGTATCTGTATCTTAAACACGATGCCGCTCTGTTCTGTTTGGGAAACGGCTGCATTTTCTGACCTTTGCGGGCGTTGGGCAGCTTGGTTACTCTCCGCTTGAGGTGCATTTTTCTTTTCCGGTGTCGCTGTAGCTGCGTTGCCTTCTTCTTGAACGGGCTCGGGTACATCCTCCGGAAGAATGGTATTGCTGCTTCCGTTCAACCGGATTTCCTGCTCGCGCTTATAGGTGAGGAAAGCGCGGAAGATACCGTTGGCAAGTGAGGTGGTTCCTGCTTCAGTGTTCAGGTACCGTTCCTCTTCCGGTGTGGAGATGAATCCGAGTTCCACCAGTATGCTTGGCATGGCACTGGCCTTCAATACCAGAAAACCTGCCTGGTGCACGCCCCGATCTGTACGTTTGCAGGTTTGGCGGAAATGCTTTTGTACGAGGGAGGCGAGGTGCACACTCTGTGACATGTATTTGTCTTGCATGAATTCGAAGATGATGTAGGACTCTGCCGAGTTGGGATTGAAGCCGGCATACCGCGTCTTGTAGTCGCTTTCGTAGAGGATAACGGCATTTTCGCGCTTGGCTACTTCCAGATTGGCATCCGATTTTGCCAGACCCAGTGTCCAGGTGGAGGCTCCTTTGGCCGTCCGGTTTTTGGCCAGGGCATTGGTATGTATGGAGATGAACAAATCAGCTTTGGCGTTATTGGCAATTTCAGCGCGCCGGTCCAGGGGGATGAATATGTCCCGGTCCCGCGTATAGATAACTTTTACATCAGGGCAGTTCTTCTTGATTTGTTTGCCAAGTTTGAGTGCTACATTCAGGTTGATATTCTTCTCTTTGGAAATTTTTCCCACTGCACCCGGGTCGTGTCCACCGTGTCCGGGGTCTATAACGACAACAAAGTCTTTCGCTTCAGCGCTGCCACTGCAAAAGGGGGAGATAAGCAGCCCTAAGCATATACTTATATATAATATGTATCGTCTGTATAGTTTCATATAATTGTAGCAAAGACAATGCTTCCTTTTCGCTTGGCAAATGTAGTGGAAATTTATAGAAAACTAATGGATTATGTTCAGTTTTATTGTTCTTCTTCTCATTTTTAGTGTAATTAATGTCTGTGTTTGAGTAATTAGTGGCTCAATGTATTGATAATATGCGTAACTTTGCGGCAGATAATTAAAATAGCAAATCAAGTATGCTGGTTCGTTTTATAAAGAACTGGACGTTGCCTTTGGCAATGCTTGCCGGTACTTTGGGATATTTCTTTTTTGCAGACATTCCTTTTGTGGCGCCTGCCAAACCTTATGTGAATGTGTTAGTGGCTTTCCTGACTCCACTTTTGATTTTTTCCCAACTTCTGCTCACTTTCTGTAAGGTGGAGGTGCATGAACTGAAACCCAAATCGTGGCATGGATGGTTACTGCTGTTCCAGACGGTTTCTTGCTTGATTGTTGCGGTATTGTTGGTGTGTTGCCCTATGGAGGAGGTCTACCGGGAAGTGTTTGAAGGTGCAATGGTCTGTCTCATTTGTCCCACTGCAACCGCTGCGGCTGTCATTACCGGTAAACTGGGTGGAAGCGCATCCAGCCTGACGACCTATACGTTGTTGTCCAATCTTCTGGCGGCTGTGGCTGTTCCTTTGGTTTTCCCGTTGGTGGAGCCTCATGCTGACATTACTTTTTTTGTTGCATTCCTGAAAATTCTGAGTAAAGTCTTTCCATTGCTGCTTTGTCCTTTCTTGCTGGCATGGTTTCTGCGTGCGTTTGTGCCGAAGGTGCATCATTTTCTGTTGGGTTTCCATGATGCAGCCTTCTATTTGTGGGCGGTAGCTCTTGCCATTGTCTCAGGGCAGACGGTACGTTCATTGGTCAATAGTGATGCACCGGTATTTGTTGAACTGCTGATAGCCCTGGCGGGACTGATAACCTGCTGTATACAATTCTATTTGGGAAAGAGAATCGGCGGTCATTATGGTGAGCGCATCAGTGGAGGGCAGGCGCTGGGGCAAAAGAATACGGTGCTTGCCATCTGGATGGCATATACTTATCTTAATCCGTTATCTTCCGTCGGTCCGGGATCGTATGTGCTGTGGCAGAATATAATCAATAGTTATCAGCTGTGGAAGAAAAGGAAAAATGAGACGGAATAACTGCTGAGTATTTTACATCTTATTTGCTTTATGGACATAGAGGGCGGTTGCAACAATTATCAGTACAAATGCCATAATGAGGAATATTATCCGGATAAGGCGATGTTTTGAAAATAGGTTGGCCATGCAGGCAGAAGCCACGCTGAAACGGGCTATTATAGAATCAATTGTGGCGTTTTCGAAAAAGACTGATGCAATACTCCATAGTGCAATAATGGTTAATATAGCATTGGCTGATAAACAAAGAATTTTATCAAGTGGCATTCTAAATACTTTTCTTGTTCTCATATATAGGACTCTATGTTTAACTCCTTTCATTCCTGCCTTTCGCTGAATCAGCCAAAGGATAGGGCAAAAATAAAAGAGAACTTCCTGACAGAATCAATATTGTCTTGGAATATTGTTAAATGATTGAATTTCTAAACCTATGTTTATTCTTTGCTGTCAAAACTCTGTTTGTGTCTGATGCGGCTCATGTGAATAGGGGTTATTTTCAAGTAAGACGCAATTTCTTTTAGGGGTACCATTTGTAGGATTTCTGGACATTTTTTAAGAAGTTGGAGATAGCGTTCTTCCGATGTAAATCTGAACAAATCCAAGTAACGTGAATACGACTGAAAAAATAATTGTTCGGCTGCAATGCGGGCTATTCGTTGATTTTCTTTGTTCTCTTCAAATTCTTGTAGAAGTAATTCGGAAGAACAGATGTAGATTCTACATGGGGTTATTGCTTGTATATTCAATTCAGATTTTATGTCGTATAAACAATTGGGATAATCAGAGATAAATTCATTGGCAAAAGAAAAACCTACATTATATGTTTTGTTTTCAGTTTGGTTGATGCAGGTATATTTGATTACACCGGATACAATAAACCCGAAGAAAGAACCGACTTCTCCCTCTCGGAGGATAAATTCATTTCTTTTATAATACCGTAGTTCTCCGTTTCTTAAACACAGTTCCCTAAAAAAGTCAGTGTCTATATTGCCCATGTATGAATTAAAATCTGTCATTTACAACACATGTTTTTCGAAAGGTACAAAATTATTGTTTTATTCCTGATTTTCTGTCATTGTTGGTAAGTTGGTTGTGGATTCTCTTATTATAATACTTTAAAAATTTAACTTCACCTACGTTTTTTAAAAGCTTTTGGTTTTCAATGAAGTTTTGTCCGTATTTTAGCCAACGTTTGGTAAATCTTTTGAATTTAGTACATGGGAAATCAGAACATTGGAAACAATGTGTTATTCCTTTTTCCAAGCAACATAAATGGAATGTTTTACATTTTTCACAGCGAGAACCATTCTGTTCTGCTCCTTTGCAGGGACTTTTTTCTCTTGTGTATATGGGACAACCACCACAAAAGACACCACAAGCAGGAATACGTCCGTTATACGATTTCATTCAGCCAGCCTTTTCGCCATCCAAAAATTGGTGAGATAAAGTTGGTTGGCTTTGCGTTTCTGTTCCACTTCTACTATATAGCCTCTTTTCTCAAAGAATGGACGGGCTGTCAGGCTTACTTCTGATGTAATTCGCATGATTCCTGTTGCGGTTGCATACCGTTCTATCTCATTTAGAAGTATGGTAGCAATGCCTTTACCTTGAAAATCTTTATGAACAAACATAGAATGCAGATATCCTTGGTGGGTAATGGATGAAAAGCCGACAATCTGTGACTGTTGATTGGTTGCCACAATAAAATAATGTGTCTTAATCATGTCTTTTATGTGGGAGAGGTCGTTTCCACACGATGCCCAATCTGCCACTTCTGCTTCTGAATAGTCACGCTTGTTTATATGGAGGACTGTCTCTTGAAACAAACTCATAAGTTCAAGGGCATCAGACTGTTGGGCAATTCTAATTGTAAAATCTGTATTCATGTTTTTAAGTGCTAAAATATATGCTTTTAGATGTTCCATGTTTTAACAGAAAGTCTTTCAATGTATTTATTGTGTTTGCAAAGATAATCTTTTCATTTCTAATTTATTGGTTTAGGAAACCAAGTTGTTGATTCTCTGCTTCGAATATAAAAAGTATGCGAATTTTTTATGAAGCATGGGAATCTGCTTTCAATCGCCAGCCAATGGCTGATGAATTTAACCGGGTAGATTTCTTGCCAATCGGTTTCAGACCTGCTTATAAGAACAATTTATAACAAAGTACTCCCAATAAAAGCAAGACTAAAGCACATGCTGCAAGAATCGTCTTTGCCCTGAATAGATGTTCTTTATCTGACAATTCCTTTTCAGTAGTATTTCTTCGGATTTTTTCTATTTCCTCAATGGTTACATCGGCTCTCTCAGGACCTTTTCTGTCTACAAGGTATTTGTAGTGCTCCCGCATCCGTCCTCTGCTCAGCTTGCGGAGAGCACGGTTCTCTTTATCCCTTTGTAGCATGTCATTGATGCAGCCTAATGTTCCCATAAGCAGATTTTTATTATGTGTAAGCAAAATGGTTTGCTTGCACGTGTACTAAGATACGGCATTTATGTCGCTTTCGCAAGCGATTTTGTGTTTTTTGATATAAACTGATGTAACGATACGATTTTGATAGTTATGTTAACTCATTGTCTGCCAGAGAGTAATTTTGCCAACCCATTGCCATGCTTTTGGCAAACTTTTGCCATGCCTATGGCAAAGTTTTGCCAACGCGGTGGCAAAGTCTTGCCAATAGGGTGGCAAAATCTTGCCAACTTGTCGGCAAGAAAGACACATACTGTTCCCTATACCTTTATTATAGTGTGATAGCGTGATAAGTGTTTTTCCTTTTTTAAACTTTTGTGTAGAATGATGATGGGCTTCTTTTATTCTGTTTTGTCGGATGGCATCAGAAGCTCTTCTTCATTGTAGCGCGGTCGGTCTTTCACTTCAATGTATATTTTGCCGATGTATTCGCCCACAATTCCCAAGGACACAAGTATCACGCCTCCTACCAACCAGACGGAAATCATCAGTGATGACCATCCGGGAACGGTGTTATGCTGTGTGTAGGAGTGAAGTGTCCATCCGGTGACACATAGTGCCACAAGAATAAAGATGCAGCCTATCCAAAAAATCATACGGACTGGTTTGACGGAAAAAGAAGTGATGCCGTCAATGGCAAAGTTGAGCATCTTCCGGAAAGGGTACTTTGATTCTCCGGCAAAACGCTTGTCACGATTGTAGTACACGCTGTCCGTCTGGTAGCCGATGAGGGGAACCAGCCCCCGAAGAAAAAGGTTGCGCTCGCGGAAGCGGCATAGGTGTTGTATAGCCCGCTGGCTCATCAGGCGGTAGTCGGCATGGTTGTAGACGGATTTTACCCCCATTGCCTTCATCAGCCGATAAAAGACCAAGGCGGTGTTGCGTTTGAAGAAAGTGTCGGTCTTCCGTTCTTTACGTACGCCATAAACGATGTCATTGCCCGCTTTATAGCTGTTTATCATGTCCGGAATCACCTGGATGTCATCTTGCAAGTCTGCATCAATGGAGATGGCTATCTCGCAACGCTCTTTTACTGCATTGAGTCCTGCCAGCAGGGCATTCTGGTGTCCTACGTTTCCTGCCAGGTTCAGTCCGCAGGCATAGGCCGTATTTTGGTGCAGTTCTTTGATGATAGCCCATGTCTGGTCGGTGCTTCCGTCGTTTACATATAATATATAGCTTTCCGGGGAAATTTGCCGGGCTTGTATCAGCCGGTCGAATAATTGGCTCAATCGTTTATGGGTTTCATGCAGCACTGCCTCTTCTTTGTAGCAAGGTACGACAACGGCGAGTATGGGAGAGTTTTCCATCATAGAACAAATCTTTTTGCAATATTCGTAAGAAATCGGGAGAAAAACAAATTATCACTCTTTTCTTTTGAAAACGAAACGTACGAGTAAGAAGTTGACCGGAATGGCGATGGCGAAAACCGGAATGGGGGCCAGAGGTTTGGGGATGCCCATCCAGAGAGAGAGGTTCAGCAACCCCATGTGTAGCAGATAGCTGCATAAGTGTGCCCCTCCAAATCCGAAGGCTTTTCTCCATGAGGCTTCCGGCCGAAGGTAAAGTAAGCAGTCAGATAGAAATTGGCGATGAAGCTGAGAGCATATCCCAGTGTATAGGCTATGTTTACATTGATAACCCGTTGTAATACAAAATACAATCCGTAGTGCAGAGCTGTCGCAAAGATGCCCACCATTACGAAGCGTACAAATTCCGGTAGTTGTTTCAGCCGCTTCATCTTAACATTAAATATCTACTCTCTGTTGCCATTATCATTGGGGCGGCAAAGTTAGGCATTGTTTCAGAATTATTTGTAATTTTGCTTTGCGAAATTAAGCTGCATCTCAGCAAATTGCAAATAAATTTGCATCTGCTTTCGGTTTGCGCTATCTTTGCGTCCAGAAAACATAAAAAACAAATAAGGTATGTCGGACAGAAAGAAGGCGTTCTGGTTTATTGCGCTGCTGAGTGTGCTTGTGGTTGTTCCCTTTCTGGGAGAAACCATTTTTTATTCCAAGGGGGAACCGCGGGAGGCGATTGTTGCCCTTTCTATGCTGGAAAGTGGAAACTGGATACTTCCGGTGAACTATGGTACTGATATTGCTTATAAACCCCCTTTCTTCTACTGGTCAATAGCCGCCGTCTCTTCCCTTTTTGGAGAGGTGACGGAGTTTTCCGCCCGTTTCCCGTCTGCATTGGCTTTTTTAGCCATGCAGTTGGTGTTCTTTGCCTTTGTGGCAAAACGTAAAAACGTTCAAACGGCGTTTCTGGCCTCTATTCTTCTTTTGTCTTCTTTCGAGGTGCATCGGGCGGCTGTCGCTTGTCGGGTCGATATGGTTCAGGTTGCCTTTATCGTTATTTCCCTTTGTCTGCTGTTCCGCTGGGATGAGAAGGGATGCCGCGGAGTGCCCTGGCTTGCGGTGTTGCTGATGGGATGTGCCACGTTGACCAAAGGGCCGGTAGGTCCATATTCCCTTGCGCGTGTATCGGTGTGTATCAGTTGTTGCGCGGACGTTCTTTCTGGAAAGCGTTTTTCTCGTTGGTAGGTATCGGCTTGCTTTCTTTTGTTCCTTATTTAGCTTGGGTATACGTAGCTTACAGACAAGGTGGACAACCGTTCCTCGATTTGGTTCTGGAGGAGAATACCGGGCGGTTTATGGGCAAAATGTCCTACGAGTCCCATGAAAATCCTATATGGTATAATTTCCTGACTTTGATTTGGGGATGGATTCCCTGGACGTTGGTTCTGGTAATTTCCTTGTTTGGCTTGAAGTGGAAAAACATGCGTTGTCTGCCGGAAGGGGAGACCCTGCTGTTGCGGTTGAAGAAGGGCTGGACTGCTTTCCGCAACCAGTCTCCGGTACAATTGTTCACGTGGCTGGTCATTCTGATAATCTTTGTCTTCTACTGCATCCCCAAGAGTAAGCGGAGCGTTTATCTGCTTCCCATCTATCCGTTTATGGCAGTGCTGATAGCTGAGTATCTGTTGGCTTTGGTACAAAAGGGGGCACGAGTTTTCAGGATTTGTGCAATCATCTTTGCTTCTTTGGGCTTGTTGCTTACGCTTGTTTTTGTCGTAGTTCGTCTCGGCCTGGTTCCCGACAGCGTTTTTGGAAGCGGACGCCATGCCGCTGAGAATGTAGCCTTTATGCATGCGTTGGAGGATGTGGCTTTGTCTGTTCCCAAGTGGCTCCTGGTAGCGCTTCCCGTAGTAGCCGCTGTCTGCACATTACGCATGGTGATAAAGCGTGCGGATAGCCGGTCATTATTATATGGCATAGCAGGATGTATGCTCTGCCTTTTCGTATCATTGGATTCGGTTTATCAGCCACGGTGCTGGCTGTGAAATCAGATAAACATTTGGCTGAAAGGGTCAATACGTATGTTCCGGAAGGTGTGGTCTATTCTTACTCGAAAATGAGTTTCTATGGTGTTAACTTCTATCTGAAAGACCGCATGCGGCACATTGAAAAGGAACGTCCGTCCAGCGAGGAGGGCTATTTGTTGGTTCCCGTAAAGGAGGAGGAGAATATGTTGGGAGAGCTGGAACAGACGTATCATCTGGAAAAGATATTCCGTACAGACAGACGCAGTTGTGATATGCGTAATGAAATCTGCATGTATAAATTTAGGGCGATTGACATTCATAACCCATAATTTATAACTCATAACTCATAACTTAAAATGAATCCGATAGATATCATTAACAAATATTATCCGGAAGAGAATGAGTTGCGGCATATACTGTTGACGCACAGCCGTTCCGTAGCCGACAAGTCGTTATGGATTGCCGACCGCCATCCGGAACTTTCATTGGATAAGGATTTTCTGTACGAGGCTGCCATGCTGCACGATATAGGCATTTTTCTTACAGATGCGGCAGGTATCCATTGTTTTGGCGACAAGCCTTATATCTGTCACGGTTATTTGGGAGCCGACCTGATACGCGGCGAAGGCTATCCCCGCCATGCTTTGGTTTGTGAACGCCATACGGGTGCCGGACTTTCATTGGAGGGAATCATTGCGCAGGATTTGCCCGTACCGCATCGTGAAATGGTTCCGGTCAGCTTGGAAGAACAAGCTATCTGTTTTGCCGATAAGTTTTATTCAAAAACTCATTTGGAAAAGGAGAAAAGTGTAGAAAAAGCCCGAAAAAGTTTGGAACGTTATGGTGAAGAAGGGGTACGGCGCTTTGATAATTGGTGCGAACAGTTCTTGTAGCAATCTAAATTTCTTTAAAAAGGGAGATTATCCGTATAAATTATGTACTTTTGCCCCTCCAAGCGTAAACTATTAGTTAATGACGCCATTGAAAGCAAATACATTCATATCATTCATACTACTATTCGTCTTGCTTCTTCTCTCCGGTGGGGCTGCTTCTCAGCGCCGTAGAGCGAAGGTCGCGCCTCCGAATATTCAGCGGACAGACACGTTGCAGGTAGGGGATAGTTTGCAGATGGGGAGACTCCCTGCAAGGGGGAAAGGGGCTTCCTGCCGATTCGTTGCAACAAGATACGGTAGCGGCTGCGCCTCCCAAGAAGGATGCATTGGATGCTCCCGTAGCCTACGAAGCCAATGACTCCATTGTATTTACGCAGAGTGGCTTTGCCCATCTTTACGGCCAGGGAAAGGTGAGTTATCCGGGTGCTGACCTGGAGGCTGATGTCATCTCTATGGATATGGACAACAGTACGGTTTTTGCCCGTGGCGTGGTCGATTCTGTAGGAACAGCCAAGGGAAGACCGGTCTTCAAAGACGGGGACACCTCCTACGAAACCGATACTATCCGTTATAACTTCAAGAGTAAAAGAGGTCTTATCAGCAATGTTGTCAGCCAGCAGGGCGAGGGATACGTGACCGGTAATAATGCCAAGAAAGGGAATAATGATGAACTCTATATGAGGAGCGGTCGTTACACGACTTGTGACCATCATGACCACCCCCATTTTTATATGCAGATGACTTATGCCAAGGTACGTCCGAAAAAGAACGTGGTGACGGGACCTGCCTATCTGGTAGTAGAGGATGTGCCGCTTCCGCTTGCCGTTCCATTTTTCTTTTTCCCGTTTTCTAGCAGTTACCAGTCCGGTTTTCTGATGCCTACCTATATGGATGACTCCAATCGTGGCTTCGGTCTGACGGACGGTGGATATTACTTCGCCATCAGTGACCAAATGGACTTGAAGCTGCGGGCGGATATTTTCACGAAAGGTTCTTGGGCGCTGAATATGGAGTCGAACTATGTGAAGCGTTACAAATATTCCGGTTTGCTGCAGGCAAGCTATCAGGTGACCAAGACCGGTGACAAAGGCTTGCCCGACTACTCGGTTGCCAAAGACTTCAAGGTGGTGTGGGCTCACCGGCAGGACCCGAAAGCGAGTCCGAATTCTACTTTTTCTGCCAGTGTGAACTTTGCTACCAGTAGTTATGAGCGTACCAATATCGGCAATATGTACAACTCCCAGGCAATGTCGCAGAATACCAAGACTTCCAGTGTCAGCTATTCGCGTAACTTTCCCGACCAGCATCTGAGCATCTCCGCTTCAGGTAATATTGCCCAGACCATGCACGACTCCTCTATCGCGGTGACTTTACCGGACATGACCATTTCCTTGAGTACCATTTTCCCTTTCAAGCGCAAACATGCAGTGGGAGATGAAAAGTGGTATGAGAAGATTTCCGTTCGCTATACTGGCCGTGTGAAGAACAGTATCAAGACGAAGGACAATCTGTTGTTCAAGAAGAACCTGATACGCGATTGGGAGAACGGTATGCAGCATGAGATTCCGGTAAGTGCCACGTTTACTTTGTTCAAGTACTTCAATGTGACGCCTACCGTAAACTATACGGAGCGTTGGTACACCCGCAAGGTGAAGAAGGACTGGGACGATGAGCAAGGCAAGGAGGTGAATGATACGACCTACGGTTTTCACCGTGTATACGACTACAGTGCCAGTCTGGGTATCAATACCAAAGTTTATGGTATGTACAAGCCATTGTTTATGAAGAAGAAGGAGATACAGATACGTCACGTCATCACTCCCTCCATCAGTTTCAGCGCTGCACCCGATTTCACTTCGTCCCGTTTTGGCTATTATGACTCTTATATAAAAGACCAGAACGGCATTCGCGATACCGTGCAGTATTCCTATTATGCCGGTCAGGTGTTCAGTCCGCCAAGTGGAGGAAAGCAGGGGCTTATCAGTTTCAATATCTCCAATAACCTTGAAATGAAGTTCAAGGATAAGAATGACTCTATCCGCAAGGTGAGCCTGATTGACGATTTGAGTATGGGTATCAGTTACAACACGGCTGCCCAGGTGCGTCCTTGGAGTGACTTGAGCTTTAATCTCCGTCTGAAGTTGAGCAAGAGTTATACGTTGAGTATGAGCTCTACCTTTGCCACTTATGCTTACGAGTTTGATGAGAACGGAAGGGTGGTGCCCGGTAACCGTACGGAATGGTCGTATGGCCGTTTCGGTCGTTGGTCGGGATATGGTACGTCGTTCAGTTGGACCGTGAACAATGATTCGTGGAAGAAAATAAGGAACTTCTTCACCGGTCAGAAGGATGACGAGGAGCAGGACCAAGACCAGAATGCCTCGACGGAGGGAGACAGTGACATGGAGGGCGAAACCACCGAGGACGGCACTCCGAAGAAGAAGAAGGAAAAGGCTGCTGCCGATGCTGACGGCTATCAAGTATTCAAAATGCCTTGGTCCATCAACTTCAGTACCGGTTTCAATATAACGGAAGACACCAGTAAGCCCATTAATCGTAAGAACATGCGTTATCCGTACAAATTCAGCCTGAACTCCCTTAATATAAACGGTAACGTCAAGCTTACCAACAAATGGGCTATCAGCTTCAACTCCGGTTATGACTTCAATGCGAAGGAGATAACGCAGACCGCTTTCAACATCACACGTGACCTGCACTGTTTCAGCATGACGGCTGCCATATCACCTTTCGGACGCTGGAAATACTATAACTTTACCATCCGTGCCAATGCAAGTATCCTGCAAGACTTGAAATGGGAACAGAGAAGCCAGACTCAGAGTAATATTCAGTGGTATTGATGTTTACCAAATTATTTCCGTCTCTCCATGTTCCCGCAAATACTCGTTTGTTTTGCTGAAATGCTTGTTCCCGAAGAAGCCGTTATAAGCGGATAGGGGAGATGGATGTGCCGAGGTAAGTACCAGATGTCGGCTACGGTCGATGAATGCCCCTTTACGTTGGGCGTAGGCTCCCCAAAGAATAAATACAAGATGCTCTTTTTCTTCGGCGAGAATGCGGATAGCCGCATCTGTAAATGTTTCCCAACCTCGGTTTTGGTGAGAACCGGCTTGGTGTGCACGTACGGTGAGGGTAGCATTGAGCAGCAATATGCCTTGCTCTGCCCAGCGTGTCAGATTGCCGGTAGTGGGGGCATCAGTGCCAATGTCATTTTTTATTTCCTTGAAAATATTAAGTAAGGAAGGAGGGAAAGGAACACCGTCATTTACGGAGAAACAAAGTCCGTGTGCTTGTCCCGGACCATGATAGGGGTCTTGACCGATTATCACGACTTTTACTTTGTCAAAAGGGCATAGGTTGAATGCATTGAATATCAGCTTTCCCGGAGGATATATTGCATATTTCCCATATTCGTCCCGTACAAAATCAGTCAATGTACGGAAATAATCTTTCTCAAATTCAGGTTGCAGATGTGCTTTCCAGCTTTCTTCTATTTGAACATTCATAATTGGATCTGTTAGTAGTTTCGGATGCTAAAGTACAAAATAAAAAATAAAGTCCAACCTTTTGAGGGGGTGAACTTTATATTATATGACGGGATAAATGTATATCAAATCAGGTGTATATTGTGTTCCTTGCACTCTTTGCGCATATCTTCCGGCCAGATACTGGCTTGTATCTCACCGATATGCGCCTTGCGCAGATAGAACATACAGAGGCGGGACTGCCCTATACCGCCACCGATGGAAAGCGGCAGTGTATCATTCATCAAGCGTTTGTGGAAGTAAAGTTCCAGGCGTTCCTCTTCGCCTTCCTCTTTGAGCTGGCGAAGCAGGGCTTCCTTGTCTACGCGGATACCCATGGAGGAAAGTTCGATGCTGCGTTGCAGGATGTGGTCCCATAGCAGGAGGTCACCGTTCAGTCCGGGGAGGTCGTTCAGCCCTTTGCTGGTATAGTCGTCGTAGTCCGGGGCGCGTCCGTCGTGCTTCTTGCCGTCGCTCAGCTTGCATCCGATACCGATGATGAACACTGCACCGTATTTCTTGCAAATGGCATGTTCGCGGCATTTGGGTTCCAAGTCCGGATACAGTTGGCGCAATTCTTCGGCATGGATAAAGTGAAGTTTCTGGGGCAGGCAAGGCTTGATTTGCGGATACATCTCATATACCATATATTCTGTGCGCACCATAGCTGCATAGATACGGGTTACTATCTCCTTGAGGAATTCCACATTGCGGTCTTCGGCAGTAATGACGCGTTCCCAGTCCCACTGGTCTACATAAAGGGAATGCAGATTGCCCAGTTCTTCATCGGCACGGATGGCATTCATGTCTGTGTAGATGCCATATCCCGGTTCGATATGGTATTCGGCAAGCGTGAGGCGTTTCCATTTGGCGAGGGAGTGCACCACTTCAGCTTTGGCGTCGCCCAAATCTTTGATAGGGAAAGTTACGGCACGTTCCACTCCATTGAGGTCGTCATTGATACCCATTCCTTTCAATACGAACAGTGGAGCTGTCACACGTCGCAGGCGCAGTTCGGAAGAGAGGTTCAATTGGAAGAACTCTTTAATTTGTTTAATCCCTAATTCAGTCTGTTTTAGGTCCAATAAAGGTTTGTAACCTTCAGGTGTTATCAGGTAGCTCATAAATTTATTCAGTATAACTTCTATTAAATTGCTCGGCAAAGATAGGAATAATATTGATACTTGCTTCTGTTTTGTGGGAAAAAAGAACAAAATGTTTGTGTAATTGCGGTTAGTCTTCTCAAAGTAATAATAAAAATATTCCTCGGTTTGATATAAAAAGCGTTTGAATGTTAGGAATCTGCTAATTTTTTTATACTTTTGCATCCACATTTGGCTCCGTAGCTTAGTGAATAGAGCGTCAGATTCCGGTTCTGAAGGTCGTGCGTTTGAATCGCACCGGGGTCACAAAGAAAGGAACTCCCTTTGCATGAATATTTTGCAAAGGGAGTTTCTTTTTATACAATACATCCAGAAAAGTCAACCATACGGTTCTCTTTCTTGTTATAATTTCCATAGAGTTAGAGGTATGAAACAAATAATATTTATTTTTGCAATGTTAATGACTTGTCTGTCCTATGCCGGTAAGCCGGAAGGACGGTCAGAAAGGAGAACAGACATGAAACCAATGAAAGAGATTTATCTGGCAGGAGGATGTTTTTGGGGTACCGAACATTTCCTGAAACAAATAGAAGGTGTGGAGGCTACCCAGGTGGGATATGCCAATGGAAATATAGCCAATCCTACCTATCAGCAGGTGTGTACCGGTACCACGGACTTTGCCGAAACCGTAAAAGTACAGTATGATCCCGATGAGGTGGACTTACCTTTCCTTATCGACCTTTATTTCAAAACGATTGACCCTACCAGCCTCAATAAGCAAGGGGGGGATAGAGGTACACAGTATCGCACGGGTATCTATTATACGGATACCGCCGACCTGCCTGTTATTCGTGAAACCGTTGACCGGCTGGCTGCCAACTACTCCCGTCCGTTGGTTGTAGAGATAGAGCCTTTGAAGAACTTCTATCTCGCCGAAGATTATCATCAAGACTATCTGGACAAAAATCCGGGTGGATATTGCCACATTAACCCCGCCTTGTTCGACTTGGCGCGTAAAGCGAAGATGAAGAAAGAAGGAGATGGCGAGTATTTAAATCTGGAAAAGTAACGGACAATGGACATACTGTTAATAAGTAATGAAGATACGTGCCGCAGCCGTATCGCGCAGGAACTCCTGCATGCATTTGGCAGGGGAATGAATATCTCTACGGCAGGAATTATGGAGGGGAACTGCGTTCCCGATGCCGTGTGCAATGTGATGGAACAGAATGGTTTCAGCGTGTCTCGCAAGAAACCCTCTGGTGTCGGGGCCTATACGCACCGGTCATGGGACTACGTGATTACCCTGTGTAAAGAAGCCGGAGAAGAACTGAAATTTATCACTCTGGATGCCAAGCAGCAGGCGCATTTTGATTTTGAAGATCCCTTTAAAAATCGTTTTCAAAATGAAAGTGAGCAGGATCAACAAGTTGCCACACTCTATGAAACCGTGTATCGGCGGCTGTATGAATTTTACCGCGATGAACTGAGCGAGCAGCTGTTGCCTCGTTGTACGTGCGGTGCAAATACCTATTGCCGTTGTGAATAGTGAAATATGTGTTTTTTTTTGAAGCAATCTCTTGACTCGTCCCTAAGGGCAGGACCTATCTTTGCATCATAAACAAAATGCGCATGAGTTTATGAAGAATAAAATGAAGTTTAAAATCGGAGAGTTTTCCAAACTTTGCCAAGTGACCGTTAAGACGCTTCGTCATTATGAAGAGATAGGATTGATGATACCCGTTGAAGTGGATGAGTGGACGGGGTATCGCTATTACGACATCAGCCAGCTCCGGTGTATGAGCCGTATTGTTTACCTCAAGCAATTAGGGTTCAGCCTCGAAGAGATATCCGAGTTGTTTGCCGATGGCAAGGAATTTCCGGATGCTGAATTGTTGAAGGTTAAAATAGAACGTTGCAAAAACGAGATTGAACACTTGATATGGCGGCAGACCGAACTTGCCAAATTGGAAAATTTACTCCATAAACAAGAGAATGTTATGGAAAAAGTGTTTAAGAAATCCCTCCCTTCAAGAATTTTTGCTACCCATCGCCGTAAAATAGACTCTTATCAGGAGCTGTTCAATCTTTGTCCGAATATCATCGGGCCTGAAATGTACCGTTTGGGTTGTGAATGTCCTGCCCCGGAATATTGTTTCACGGTGGAATATAATGAGGAATATGGGGTTGATATTGATATCGAGTTTTTTGAAGCGGTGGCTGAACGCAAGGAAGATTCGGAACTGATTAAATTCAAGGAACTTCCGGAAGTACCGGTTGCGCTCTGTGTCAACCATTACGGTGCTTATGAGCATATGCCCGAAACTTTCGCCGAGCTTTTTGCGTATGCCGAGGCAAATGGATACGAGGTCATTGACCGTGCCCGGTTTTGCCATATTGACGGCATTTGGAACAAAGAAACGGTGGATGAATGGATGACGGAAATTCAGTTGCCCATCAAACTTTCTTAATCAGCCTTTGATTTCTGCGGAAAGCTTTCAACCGTAAGAATACCTAAAAATAGGGATAGGTAGTCAACTTATTTTCTGCGAACTTTGCAGACTGAAAAAAGAATTGAAATGAGAAGCCTGCATATTCTGTTCATATTGGTAGTTGTCACTTGGCTCGGTTTTCCGCTGAGAGCGCAAGAAGCTATTTCTATCGGGACTCGCCACACTTTGTTTTCGCATGTCTTGAATGAGGCTAGAGAATATTGGGTGTATGTACCTGCAACCCGCCCGGGTGAAAAAGAGGAAAGTTATCCGGTTCTTTATTTGCTGGACGGTGATTCTTTTTTTCATTCGGTGGTAGGTTTTACTCGCTTGTTTTCCACCTCCAAAGTTTCTTCCTTACCGCCCTGTATCGTTGTGGCTGTCCTAAATACAAACAGAACCAGAGACTTTACGCCAACCTGTTCCGCTGCCCGGCGTGACGGAACTGTCCGTCCGGGCGATAAACCGGAAGGGGGTGGGGCAGGACAATTTTGCCGTTTTCTGACGGAGGAGCTACGCCCCGCAGTGGAACAAGACTTGCCGGTGAATGGACAACACTTGTTGGCCGGACATTCTTATGCCGGGTTGTTCACGCTGCATGTTTTGCTGAATTATCCCGGTGCATTTGATATATACATCGCCATAGACCCCAGTTTATGGTGGGATAAAGGATATTTTCAGAAACAGGTAGAACGGCAGGTGGATAAGGTTGACTTTTCAGGAAAGCAACTGTATGTTGCGTTTGCCACTCAGCCGCGTCTTGATAGGAAGCTGATCCACTTTCCCCTGACAGATGATTTTATAGGGAGTGCAGTTCCTCGTATGGAGAAGCGGCATTTGCGGGTGGTATCAAAAAAGTTCCCGGAAGAGACGCATGGAACGGTTGCTCTTCCGGGATTTTATGACGGACTGAAAACGTTGTTCTTCCGTTCTGCGGTTGGAATTTCTCTGCCGAACGAACCTCTCTGAAAAAAAATCTATTTTTCAGTAAGCTGAATGATATGCGCCATTGTACTAAGGGGACTACCTATACCATGGTGAGGTCTGCCAAAATCCTAAAAGCGTCATAGCCTGAGTCGCCTTCCGGCAGGAAGCGCCGAGAAGCGCCGTTTCCTTATAAATCAGTATTTTCAGCTCCGGAGAAGGTTGAGTGTCCTTCTCCGGACACACTGATTAAAAAACTGCAAAAGTGCAGCCGGGGCTTCGTTGACTCCGGGCAATTGGAATAGTAGTACAACTACTGTTGTACAATGAGCGCAGCACCATATGCCCTGCTACCGTACGGAAGTGCATAAAAAAACAGTTGCCTGGAGAAACCCTCTCCAAGCAACTGTTTTCAGCTTCTTGATACTTAACTTTATAATCTACATATTCTAAATCTTTCTTGTCATCAATCGTCAATGTCAATCACCCTCATTTTAGAGTCAAATGTAATTTCCCAACGATTAGACAACTTTATCTCATACTCATTGTCATCGTACTCAATCTGAAGAATTCTTGCATCCGGATAATTGGTCTTTACATAGTTACGTATCGCTTCCGGTACAATCTGTGCAGGAACTTCACTTTGTCTGCATCGTACCTCCTTCCATTCTCCCGATTTATCAAATTCTACCTTCTCCCCATTCGTGAACACCACATCATAGCTTTTATAAAACATTCCCGACTCCAATTTAGCCATTGCCACCTTATGGTCTTTAAAATAAGTCTTGATAAATGTCTGCGCCTTCGCCGGCAACTGGCTCACCTCTATCGGCTTATCATTATCTGCCATTACCATTGTGTGCACTGCAAACATACAAACCAACATCATAACTAACTTTTTCATACTTTTCTATTTTTAATAATTAATACTTTATTTGTTTTCTGTATTGCAAAGATGGGAAGGAAATCTGGAAAGAATTGGGAAAAAACTCTATTTTTGGAAATGAAAAAAAATCTATTTTTGAAAATGGGTGTTGCGGCTCTTCACCTATGAATTTTTGTTTGCAATGAATATTATTTAAAGACACAATAGACTATTATGGCTATGAAAATATTAAATCAGTTTATCGATGATTTTGTAGGTGTTTTCCAATATCGGTTTATGGATACCTTTCAATATTTTAAAGAAAGGAAGAAAAGTAAATATTTGGGAGATAGATTTGAGGAATGGGTTGTGAAGAACTCTAATATTAGTAAAGAAGGTTATCCGGACCTCTGTGACAAGAAAATATTTTGGCGGCTTTTAGATTGGAGAGGTGATAAATACATTGAGGGTTATAGACCTCTGTCTTCATCATCTCCGGATTTGTTGATGGAGTGTGTTACCACTACGAGTACCATTCATGAAGTTGGAGATATTATAGCTGTAGAATGTAAATGGCGAAGTAAGATAGGTTTTTATCTCGATATAAAAGACATTGAAAAGTACGAAAGGTATATGAACTCTAATCTGTTGAACCGTCCGATAAAAAACTTGTTTTATGTTTTTGGCTTTGGATGGTGTGGTGACGGTCCGGAATCTGTTTATGTAGTTCCTGCCAGAGAATTGTACGATTATGATAAAGATACTCGTAGGATAACGTTCCCTATTAAAGAAACCGAGAAGGAGAAAATGAGTAGATTGGAGCGTTTTAAGAAGAAAGACAATAGATGCCTTCTGTATATCAAGTAATGGTATTACTTGGTATATAAGCTCCAATCAACTGTTATATTGTTTGGGTCGCCGTCAATCTTTGTGGCGAAGGCTATTACTGGCATCTAATGCGGTTTGCAACCTTTCCCAGTCGTCACAAAGCGCCTGCATGGACGGAAACAATAAATCTGCTCCGGCATCCAGTAATACCTGCCTGTCCAGCGGACCGGTATTGACTGCCACAGTGAATATGCCGGCTGCTGTTCCGGCTTGTACTCCGATAGGTGCATTTTCTACAACTATAGCTTCGTTGGTTTGTACTCCGGCTTTTTCCAGTCCCATTAGATAAGGCTCAGGATGAGGCTTTCCGTATTTCACATCAAAGGCGGTCACCATGTGGTCGCGCTGAAACATACCAGGGAAGTTGTGGGCAAGGCGGTTCAGCAGGGAGTGTTGGCCCGAACCGGTGACAAGTACCGGAATAAGTCCTGCCGCTTTTACCTTTTGCAGCACTTCCCAAGCACCCGGCATACGTTCCGGTTCCGGGTGGGTACTGAATTCGGCGCTTTTCTCTGCATAGATGCTTTCTATCATCTCGGGAGTGGCATCCTTGCCATACTGGCGTTGATAAACGATGTTGATGGTGGAGGCTCCGGTACGTCCCTCGTGCATGTATGCCTCTTCACGGCTCAAGTGCAGGCCATGGCGTTTCATTACTTTATGCCAGGCATCGGCATGGTAGGGCATGGAGTTGAACAGTACGCCGTCCATGTCAAAAAGAACTGCTTTCAATTGGATGTTGGAATGCCCGTGCTTTTCCAGATAACGGGCGATAGAGTTTTCGAACACTTGGTAGATTGAGGATTAAAAATTAAGGAATGCAGGGTAAATAAATTGAGAGTTGAAAATCGGGAAACGGCTTTTCATTGCGCTTATTGCACAGTCATTTCTCAATTCTCAACTCTCAATTCTTGATTTATCAAAGTCTTGCCTGGATGGCTTTGGACTCTTCTTCGTAGCCCGGCTTGTTCAGCAGTGCAAACATATTCTTCTTGTATGCTTCCACACCCGGTTGGTTGAATGGGTTGACTCCCAGAATGTAACCGCTGATGCCGCAAGCTATTTCAAAGAAGTAGAGCAGACCTCCGATGCTTTCTTCATTCAGTGCAGGGATAACGATGCGCATGTTGGGTACGCCGCCGTCAACGTGGGCAAGCTGTGTTCCCAATTCGGCCATCTTGTTCACTTCGTCCACGTGCTTGCCTGCCAGGAAGTTCAGTCCGTCGAGATTCGCTTCATCCGAAGGTACCTGCAGGGAGTGCTGTGTCTTCTCCACGGAGATGACAGTTTCGTAGATGGTACGTTCGCCTTCTTGAATCCATTGTCCCATGGAGTGCAGGTCGGTGGAGAAATCTACGGCAGCAGGGAAGATACCCTTGTTTTCCTTACCTTCGGATTCACCATAAAGCTGCTTCCACCATTCGCTTACGTAGTGCAGTTTGGGATTGTAGTTTACGAGGATTTCAATCTTCTTGCCGTTCTTGTAGAGCTCGTTACGCGTAGCTGCATAGATGGCAGCGGGATTTTCTGCAAACGGAACATCTTTTCCACAAGCCTTTTCCATGGCAACTGCACCTGCAACCAGTTTCTCAATGTCGAAACCTGCTATTGCGATGGGCAGCAAGCCTACCGGAGTCAATACAGAGAAACGTCCGCCTACGTTATCGGGGATGATGAAGGATTTGTAGCCTTCGTTGTCTGCCGTTACGCGGGCAGCGCCTTTCTTGGCATCGGTGATGGCAACGATAACCTTCTTTGCCATATCCTTGCCGCGTTGGTCTTCGCATTGCTTTTTCAGCAGACGGAACGCCAGGGCTGTTTCAGTAGTGGTACCGGATTTGGAGATGTTGATAACACCGAATTTCTTGTCTTTCAAGTATTCGGTAAGCTCATATAGATAATCTTCACCGATATTGTGTCCTGCATACAGAATGACCGGAGCCGTTTTCTTGTCTTGCAACCAGGTGAAGCTGTTTGACAAAGCCTCTATCACCGCACGTGCACCGAGATAACTTCCGCCAATACCGGCAACTACTACTACTTCGCAGTTGTCACGCAACGTCTGTGCGGTAGCCTTTAGGTCAGCCAGGTGCTCTTTAGTGATGGAAGAGGGGAGGTGCAGCCAGCCTAAGAAGTCGTTGCCCTTACCGGTACCATTCTCTAATGCTTCCTGTGCAGCCTTTACTTGGGCTTCATAGGCGAAAACGTTTTCTTTGGAGATGAATCCAAGAGTCTTTTCAATGTTCAAACTAATCATAATATTCTAGGTTTTAAATTCAGTATTTCGTTTTATCTTTTTTCGCGCTTACCGGAATGAATCGGTAAGCAGCTTGATTTCAATCGTCGGTGAGATACGCTCATACAGAATGTTGTATACTGCATCTACAATAGGCATGTTGACATGATAATGCTTGTTGATTTCCTTGATACATTTTGTACCGTAATATCCTTCAGCAATCATTTCCATCTCAATCTGCGCGCTTTTCACGGAGTATCCCTTGCCAATCATCGTGCCGAATGTGCGGTTACGGCTGAAATTGGAATATCCCGTCACCAGCAGGTCACCTAAATAAACGGAATCATTTACGTTTCTGTTCAGTGGATGTACTGTTTGCAGGAATCTGTTCATTTCCTGTATGGCATTGGACATAAGCACAGCCTGAAAGTTGTCTCCATATTTCAGACCGCTGCAAATACCGGCTGCAATGGCATATACATTTTTCAGCACCGAACTGTATTCAATGCCGGCAACATCATTACTGACAGAGGTCTTGATGAATGAACTGGCCAGTTTGCGGGCAATGGTGCAAGCCTTGTCGGTGTCGGGACAAGCAATAGTCAAATAAGAAAGGCGTTCCAAAGCCACTTCTTCCGCATGGCAGGGACCTGCCAATACAGCAATATTCTCAGCCGGGACGCCATATTCCTTAGTGAAATATTCCGAGACAATCAAGTTGTCATCGGGTACAATACCTTTGATGGCAGTTATGATGAATTTATCCTTAATCTTAGTCTTCAGTTTCTTCAAGTGAACCTTCAGATAAGGGGAAGGTGTAACGAAGATGAGCGTATCAGATTCTTTCACGACATCATTGATGTTGGAGTTGAAGTTGATACGCTTGGTATCAAACTTGACGCCCGTCAGGTAGGCAGGGTTATGGCCAAGCCGTTTGAAGTCGGCAATACGGTCGTCTCGCCGCATATACCAGTTTATCGACTCCGCTTGGGCCAGTACCATTTTGGCAATGGCAGTTGCCCAACTTCCTCCGCCCATGATGGCTATCTTACCGGGTAGTTTCATATCGAAATTAATAATTAAAAACTAAAAATTAAAAGGGGGTGAAGGAGCGCGCCTTCACCTTCCTCCTATCTTTAATTTTGCCTATTTAATTCTTTAATTTTTAATTCTTAATTCTTCCGACCCAGTCAGCAACTTCGTTTACGGTCGGGTTTGCCAGTTCCAATTTATATTTCTTGTTGATACCGCAGATGTCCATGTGGAGTTTTTGCGGATTCACATCTTTCATGTCACTCACCAGGTTGTAGCCGGCCTTCTGGATTACAGCCACCCAATCTTCGGGGATGCCCAGTTCCGTGTATCGTGCAGGAGCATCTTTGGGGATGACCTTTTCCGGACGCATCTGCGGGAAGAAAAGCACTTCCTGGATGAAGGATTCGCCCGTCATCAACATGGTCAGACGGTCGATGCCGATACCGATGCCCGATGTGGGAGGCATACCATATTGCAATGCTTTCAGGAAGTCCTGGTCGATGAACATCGCTTCGTCGTCTCCCTTTTCGCTCAAGCGAAGTTGGTCTTTGAAGCGTTCTTCTTGGTCTATCGGGTCGTTCAGCTCGCTGTAAGCGTTGGCAAGTTCCTTGCCGTTCACCATCAGCTCGAAGCGTTCGGTCAGTCCCGGCTTGCTGCGGTGCATCTTGGTCAGCGGGCTCATCTCTACGGGATAGTCGGTGATGAAAGTGGGCTGTATGAAAGTTCCTTCGCAGAATTCTCCGAAGATTTCATCAATCAGCTTGCCCTTGCCCATGGTGTCGTCAATCTCCATATTCAGTTCCTTGCACACCTGGCGGATTTCGTCCTCGCTCTTGCCCTCGAGGTCGTATCCGGTCTTTTCCTTGATGGCTTCCAGGATGGGCAGACGGCGGTAGGGAGCTTTGAAACTGATGGTCTTGCCGTCTATCTCGGTTTCTGTGCAGCCGTTTACGGCGATACAGATGCGTTCCAGCAATTTCTCCGTAAAGCTCATCATCCAGTTGTAGTCCTTGTACTGCACGTACAGCTCCATACAAGTGAATTCCGGGTTATGGTTCTTGTCCATACCCTCGTTGCGGAAGTTCTTGCCTATTTCATATACACCTTCAAATCCGCCCACAATCAGTCGCTTCAAGTAAAGCTCGGTGGCGATACGCAGGTAGAGGTCCATATCCAGAGAGTTATGGTGGGTGATGAACGGACGGGCGCTTGCTCCACCGGGGATGGATTGAAGAATCGGCGTCTCCACTTCCGTGTAGCCGGCTTCATCCAGCACGGCACGCATGGTCTTGATGACGGTGGCACGCTTCAGGAATTTTTCTTTCACGCCGTCGTTTACGATAAGGTCTACATAACGCTGGCGGTAGCGCAGTTCGGGGTCCTCGAAAGAGTCGTAAGCCACACCATCCTTATATTTCACGATAGGCAGGGGCTTGATGCTCTTTGCAAGTACGGTCAGCTTCTTGGCATGGATGCTGATTTCGCCCATCTGAGTACGGAATACGAATCCTTCGATGCCGATGAAGTCGCCTAAATCGAGCAAACGTTTGAACACGGTGTTGTACATCTCCTTGTCCTCGTCCGGGCAGATGTCATCGCGGGTGATATATACCTGGATGCGTCCTTTGGAGTCCTGCAATTCGATGAAAGATGCTTTACCCATGATACGGCGGCTCATGATACGTCCGGCAACGGACACCTGGCGAGGCTCTGCATCGTCGTTGAATTCAGCTTTAATATCGGTAGAGAAAGCATTTGTTACATACTCTGCTGCGGGATAAGGCTCGATGCCCATCGCGCGAAGTTCATTCATGCTGTTGCGACGAATGATTTCTTGTTCACTTAGTTCTAATACGTTCATTTCGCTATATTTCACTCAATTTGGGTACAAAAGTACGAAACATTTTTCAGATAGAGAACCTTTTTCCTTGAAATATAGGGAACGGGGGTGACATTAACCCTCTCCTTCGGCATCCACCCATTCGATGTGCGGGGAGAGGAGGGTGCGTTCCGTCACTTGTCCGCATTGCCTGCGGTAGTATTCGGGGATGAAGCGTATCTGCACCGCAGTGATTTGCGCCGGACTCACTTCTTCTGGGGTGTCTACCCCGGTGCCTTCCGAACGGCAGGTGTAGTAGAACGTCCCGATGCCCTTGAGCTTTACGGAGTGTCCCGAGCTCATCAGCTTGCCCAGCACTTCACCAAGGTTCATTAATACTGCATAGGTATCTCCCGGGGTTACCGTAGACATTTCCGACAATAATCGGGCTATTTCATCCGTTGTATAGGGATGTCCTTTGGTGACGGCTCTTGGGTGCCATTTGTCGTCGCCTTTCTGTTTTACTTTCTTATAGAATGCCATGGGGGCTTGTTGTTATTATGTGTCCGGCTCAACCGGTAGGTCGGGCATGGTTCATACGGTATGAATGTGCCAATCATACGGTATGATTATGGTAATCATATCTTATTATTTATCATTGAATCGCAAAGATAGCATAAATCATCCGCATAGTGTGCAGGTTTAAGGTGTTTTTTCTGCTGTTCTGTTTTAAAAAAAGAGTACCTTTGCACCCGCTAAAAAGAAATAGGTATATAATATGGCAGGACAAAAGACTCCCACGGCGTTGGGAACGGAAAGTATAGGTAAACTCTTGATGCAATATGCCGTTCCGGCAATCATCGCAATGACGGCATCCTCTTTATATAATATGGTAGACAGTATCTTCATCGGTCACGGCGTTGGGACGATGGCTATTTCGGGATTGGCGTTGACTTTCCCGTTGATGAATCTGGCTGCGGCGTTCGGTTCGTTGGTAGGAGTGGGGGCTTCTACACTGATTTCCGTCAAGCTGGGGCAGAAGGATTATGACACGGCACAGTGTGTGCTGGGCAATGTTTTTGTGCTGAACATGGTACTGGGAATTGCCTTTACCATCATTGTCATGCTCTTTCTCGATCCGATTCTCTATTTCTTCGGAGGCAGTGACCAGACGGTGGGCTACGCGAGGGATTATATGCAGATTATCCTTTTGGGAAATGCCGTTACGCACCTCTATCTGGGGCTGAATGCAGTGCTGCGCTCTTCAGGGCATCCACAGAAGGCGATGTACGCCACTATAGCCACGGTGGTTATCAATACCATACTCGACCCGGTGTTTATCTATGGTTTTGGCTGGGGCATACGTGGTGCTGCCGTCGCTACCATTGTGGCGCAAATTATCTCTTTGACGTGGCAGTTCAAGCTTTTCGGCAATAAGGATGAGCTGTTGCATTTCCACCGGGGGATATTCCGTCTGAAACGTAAGATTGTATTCGATTCGCTCGCCATCGGCATGTCTCCTTTCCTGATGAACCTGGCAGCCTGCTTCATCGTTATCATTATCAATCAGGGGTTGAAGAAGTATGGCGGCGACTTGGCTATCGGGGCTTTCGGTATCGTGAATCGTCTGGTTTTCATTGTAGTGATGATTGTGATGGGGCTGAATCAGGGTATGCAGCCTATTGCCGGATATAACTTCGGGGCGAAGCTGTACGGACGGGTGAACAAGGTGCTGAAACTGACGATAATCTATGCCACGGCAGTGACCACTTTCGGCTTTCTGGTCGGTATGCTGGTGCCGGACCTGGTAGTGGGCATCTTTACATCGGATGCGGAACTGACAGAGCTTTCGGTTACGGGACTGCGCATTACGGTAATGTTCTTCCCGATTATCGGTTTCCAGATGGTGACTTCCAACTTTTTCCAGAGCATAGGCATGGCAGGCAAAGCGATATTCCTTTCCCTTACCCGACAGATGCTGATTCTGCTTCCTTGCCTGCTTATCCTGCCGCAGTTCTTCGGAGTGGCAGGAGTGTGGTACAGCATGCCGGTATCCGATTTGCTTGCAAGTTTGATAGCATTGGTGATGTTGGTTTGTCAATTCCGCAAATTCAGAACCTCTCCCTTGTAGGGATAGGTCGGGGGAGAGGCTCTGAATTTTTCTTCCTACTTTCTGCAGATATTCCGTAAGAATATTTATATTTGCTATCTGCAAACCAATAGATGAATAAGCGTATGGGCAATAATTTTATAATCAATATAGGCCGTCAACTGGGCAGTGGCGGACGGGAGATAGGCGAGAAACTGGCTGCCCGTCTGGGTATTGACTTTTATGATAAGGAACTGATTAGGTTGGCTTCTGAAGAGAGTGGACTGTGTTGTGAGTTCTTTGAGAAAGCTGATGAGAAAGCTTCACAAGGTATTATTGGAGGGCTCTTCGGCATGCGTTTCCCTTTTGTCAGTGACGGGGCTATCCCGGCCACGAATTGCCTGAGTAATGATGCTCTGTTCAAAGTGCAGAGTGACGTGATACGCAGATTGGCGGAGGAGAAGTCCTGCTTGTTTGTGGGGCGTTGTGCCGATTACATTCTGCGAGAACATCCACGCTGTGCCAATGTCTTCATTTCCTGCTCCAATGAGGAGCGCATCAAGCGTATTTGCCGAATGTATTCCATTTCTGAGCGTGAAGCGGAGGAGATGATGAACAAAGCGGACAAGAAGCGTGCCGAATACTATAACTACTACAGCTACAAAAAATGGGGAGCTGCCGAAACATACCACTTGTGTATCGATTCTTCCGTATTAGGTATTGAGGCTACGGTGGACTTTATAGAAGAGTTCGTCAAGAAGAAGCTAAGACTTTAAGGAATTAAAATTAAAGGCTGCGTAGTTGGGTTAAACCAACATTGCGCAGCCTTTAATTTTAATTCCTTAATTTCCTCCTACATCATTGTCAGCAGTATCATCTGTCCCGCCAGAATTCGCAGGAACATTGTCAATGGATATACCGTGGAGTAACCTACTGCCGGAGCATCATTGCCTGATGTCTGATTGGCGTATGCCAATGCAGGAGGGTCTGTGTTGCTACCTGCTATTAAACCCATCAGGGTGAAGTAGTTCACTTTGCAATAGAAACGGGCTATCATGCCGATTATCAACAAAGGGATGACGGTTATCAGGAATCCATAGCCTACATACAGTAATCCGCTGCCTTCTACTACTGTTTGTACAAAATGCTCACCGGCTTCTATACCTACACTGGCAAGGAAGAGTACAATACCGATTTCACGCAACATCAAGTTAGCGCTCATGGTGGTGTACGTCACAAGATGCATTTTGTGACCAAAACGTCCGATAAGGATTGCCACTACCAGCGGACCACCTGCAAGACCTAACTTAACCGGTGTCGGCATACCCGGGAATGCGATGGGGAGGCTTCCCAGCAGGATTCCTAGGAAGATTCCCACGAAAATAGTAACGATATTCGGAGTGTCCAAACGTTTCAACTGGTTGCCCAATACACCGGCTACACGCTCTACGGCATCTTGCTGGCCAACCACCATTACGCGGTCACCTACTTGAAGTACCAGATTGGGATCAGCAAACAAGTCCATACCTGAGCGGTTGATACGGGTTACATTTACACCGTACATACTGCGGAAGTGGAGGCTTCCCAGCTTCTTACCGTTGATTTCGGACTTAGTGACGAGGATACGACGGGAAACCATTGGGGTGTCCTGCTTTTCCCAGTCTACATGTATTTCTTTTCCGATAAAGGCAGCTACCGCTTCGGCATCTTCTTCGGAGCATACGATGAAGAGCTGGTCTCCTACGTGGAATACCGTTTCATGGTTGGGGATACTGACGTGCCCCTCATGGCGTATGCGTGAACAGACAAACGGACGTCCCAGGAAATCCTTTATCTGGAGCAGGGTCTTTCCGGAAATTGATTCGTTGCGTACTTCGAGGTGAAGCATGTGCGGCTGATGCTTTACATCTGCTTCCTGCGTATTGAGTTCCTGCTCCTCTTTCTTGAGGTTCACCCGGCAGATATAACGGATGGCTATGATGGAACCTATGATACCTACCACACCAAGCGGATAGGCGCAGGCATATCCCAATGCGATGGGGTCTCCCGTATAGTTTATCTGGTTCAGGGCTTCTTGTGCGGCACCCAGACCCGGAGTATTGGTTACGGCACCATAGAGAATACCTACTATCATTGGCAAGTCTATCCCTCCGTCAATGAAGTAGATGCTCAATGCTACTGCGATATTCAGCAACACGATACCAACAGCAAGCATGTTCAGCCGCATCCCCCCTTTTTTAAAGGAAGAGAAGAAGGAAGGCCCGACTTGCAGACCGATACAGAATACAAATAAAATCAAACCGAATTCGCGGATGAAATGCAAAATGTGTGTTTCGCCCGTGAAGCCAAAATGCCCCATCAGGATACCCGCAAAGAGGACGAATGTAACCCCCAACGATACCCCGAAAATCTTAATCTTACCCAGCAATACGCCCACAGATATTACGAATGCATACAAACAAACGATGTGAGCGACAGATGAAGGGTCCCATAACAAGCTTTCTAACCAATTCATAGTACCTTTTAATATGTCGTTTTTTAAAATTTCGCGCAAAATTACTTAATAAAAAGGAGTTGACAAAAGCTTTGTGGTACTTTTTGCTATATCAACTTTGCAAAAATAGGGTGTGTTTCCGGTGAATACGCTGAATCCGTATGGATGCGGAGTCATCTGTAAGTGCAATTTTCTCTAAAAAAAGATTTTGTTCTAAGTATTTCCTTATATTTGCAAGTCTCTTGATGACAAAAATGAATAGTATTCATCTATTTTAATTTTAAATAAACTATGGCAGACAGTAAAGAAAAACTCTTCTCCGACTTTTCTCCCGTTTCCACTGAGCAGTGGATGGAGAAAGTTACCGCAGACCTGAAAGGGGCGGATTTTGAGAAGAAGCTCGTTTGGAAGACAAACGAAGGATTTAAGGTGAAACCTTTCTACCGTATGGAGGACTTGGAAGGTTTGAAGACGACAGATGCCCTTCCCGGCGAGTTTCCTTATCTCAGAGGTACCAAGAAAGACAACAATGAATGGCTTGTTCGTCAGGAAATCAAAGTGGAATGCCCCAAAGAGGCCAATGCCAAGGCGTTGGACATCTTGAATAAAGGTGTAGATTCACTCTCTTTCCATGTAAAGGCCAAGGAATTGAACGCAGAGTATATTGAAACTTTGTTGAAAGATATCTGCGCGGAATGTGTCGAGTTGAATTTTTCTACCTGCCAGGGGCATGTGGTGGAACTTGCAGAACTTCTTGTCGCTTATTTCCAGAAAAAGGATTATGACTTGACGAAATTGCAGGGCTCCATCAACTATGACTACTTCAACAAAATGCTGGCCAAAGGTAAAGAAAAAGGTGATATGGTGGCAACAGCCAAGGCGCTGCTCGAGGCTACCGCTTCCCTTCCGAAATACCGTGTATTGAATGTGAACGCGTTGACATTAAACAATGCAGGTTCTTATATTTTCCAGGAGTTGGGTTACGCTTTGGCTTGGGGTAATGAATATATGAATCAGTTGGTTGATGCCGGTCTGCCGGCTGCAATGGTAGCCAAGAAGATTAAGTTTAATTTCGGTATCAGTTCCAACTACTTCCTTGAAATAGCCAAATTCCGCGCTGCACGTATGCTGTGGGCTAATATTGTGGCTTCTTACAGTCCTGAGTGTCTGCGCGACTGCGAAAACAAGGGTAAGGATAACGAGTGTCGCTGTGCAGCCAAGATGAAGATTCATGCGGAAACTTCTTCATTCAACCTGACTTTGTTTGATGCACACGTAAACTTGTTGCGTACGCAGACTGAGGCGATGAGTGCCGCCCTTGCTGGTGTTGACTCAATGACGGTTACTCCGTTCGACAAGACTTATGATGCTCCTAACGAATTCTCTGAGCGTATGGCGCGTAACCAACAATTGCTGTTGAAAGAAGAATCGCACTTCGATAAGGTTATAGACCCGGCTGCAGGTTCTTACTATATCGAGAACTTGACCGTCTCTATTGCCAAGCAGGCTTGGGACCTCTTCCTCGCTGTAGAAGAAGACGGTGGTTTCTATGCTTCCGTGAAAGCCGGAAAAGTGCAGGCTGCCGTAAACGAGAGCAACAAGGCACGTCATGCTGCAGTCGCCAAGCGTAAGGAAGTGTTGCTGGGTACCAACCAGTTCCCCAACTTCAATGAAAAGGCCGGGGATAAGAAACCGGTTGAGGCTACTTGCTGTTGCGGCGGCGGACATACGTGCGAGAAAGATGTTCCGACACTGAACTTTGACCGTGCTGCCAGTGAATTTGAAGCGTTGCGTCTCGAAACAGAGGCTTCCGGCAAACGTCCGAAAGCGTTTATGCTGACTATCGGTAATTTGGCCATGCGCCAAGCACGTGCACAGTACTCTTGCAATTTCTTGGCTTGTGCCGGATATGAAGTTGTAGACAACCTCGGTTTCTCCACCGTAGAAGAAGGTATAGAAGCTGCAATGGCTGCCAAGGCCGACATCGTGGTATTGTGTTCAAGTGATGATGAATATGCAGAATATGCTGTTCCCGCCTTCAAGGCTCTGAATGGCCGTGCCATGTTTATCGTAGCCGGTGCTCCTGCTTGCATGGACGACTTGAAGGCTGCCGGTATCGAGAACTTTATCCATGTCCGTGTCAACGTGCTGGAAACATTAAAGGAATACAACGCTAAACTTTTGAAGTAAGATGAGAAAAGATTTTAAAAACTTAGATATATATGCCGCTTTTCAACCCGTCAATGGTGCTGAGTGGCAAAAGGCTAACGGCATCCATGCTGATTGGAAAACGCCGGAACACATTGAGGTGAAGCCTGTTTATACAAAAGAAGACCTTGAGGGAATGGAACATTTGGGTTATGCTGCCGGACTTCCTCCTTATTTGCGTGGTCCGTACTCTGTAATGTATACATTGCGTCCCTGGACTATCCGTCAGTATGCAGGTTTTTCTACAGCGGAAGAGTCAAATGCCTTTTACCGTCGTAATTTGGCTTCTGGACAGAAAGGTCTGTCCGTAGCTTTCGACTTGGCCACTCACCGTGGCTACGACCCCGACCACGAACGTGTAGTGGGTGACGTAGGTAAGGCAGGTGTGTCTATCTGTTCCTTGGAGAATATGAAGGTGCTGTTCGATGGAATTCCTTTGAACAAGATGTCCGTCTCCATGACCATGAACGGTGCCGTACTTCCTGTTATGGCATTCTACATCAACGCAGGTCTGGAGCAGGGTGCCAAGTTAGAAGAAATGGCTGGTACTATCCAAAATGATATCTTGAAGGAATTCATGGTGCGTAATACCTATATTTATCCGCCTGCATTCTCTATGAAGATTATCTCCGACATCTTTGAATATACTTCCCAAAAGATGCCTAAGTTTAACTCTATCTCCATCTCCGGCTACCACATGCAGGAAGCGGGTGCTACGGCAGACATCGAGTTGGCTTACACCCTGGCAGACGGTTTGGAATATCTGCGTGCCGGAACGGCTGCGGGTATTGACATCGATGCTTTCGCACCGCGTCTCTCTTTCTTCTGGGCCATCGGAACGAACCACTTTATGGAAATTGCCAAAATGCGTGCCGCACGTATGTTGTGGGCAAAGATTGTGAAGCAGTTCAACCCGAAGAATCCGAAGTCGCTGGCTTTGCGTACGCACTCTCAGACTTCCGGCTGGTCGCTGACAGAGCCAAGACCCGTTCAACAATGTGGCCGTACTTGTATTGAGGCGATGGCTGCTGCATTGGGACATACTCAGTCACTGCATACCAATGCTCTTGACGAGGCTATTGCCTTGCCGACGGATTTCTCTGCACGTATTGCACGTAATACGCAGATTTATATTCAGGAAGAAACTTACATTTGCAAGAATGTAGACCCATGGGGTGGCTCTTATTATGTGGAAAGTTTGACCAATGAGTTGGCTCACAAGGCTTGGGAATTGATTCAGGAAGTAGAGAAGCTGGGCGGTATGGCAAAAGCCATCGAAACCGGTATTCCCAAGATGCGTATCGAAGAGGCTGCTGCACGTACACAAGCCCGTATTGATAGCGGTTCACAGACCATTGTCGGCGTGAACAAGTATCGTCTGGAGAAAGAAGCTCCGATTGATATTCTTGAAATCGACAATACGGCTGTCCGTCAGGAACAGATTGAAAACTTGAAGCGTCTGAAGGAAGGACGTAACCAGGCAGAAGTGGACAAGGCTTTGGAGGCTATTACTGAATGTGTAAAGACAGGTAAGGGCAACTTGCTGGAACTGGCTGTCGAGGCAGCCCGTGTCCGTGCCACTTTGGGGGAAATCTCTTATGCTTGCGAAAAGATTGTAGGACGTTATAAAGCAGTAATTAGAACTATATCAGGCGTGTATTCATCAGAAAGTAAGAATGACAGCGACTTCCACCGTGCTTGTGAATTGGCGGAGAAGTTTGCGAAGAAAGAGGGACGTCAGCCTCGTATCATGGTAGCCAAGATGGGCCAGGACGGTCACGACCGCGGTGCCAAGGTTGTTGCAACCGGATATGCCGACTGTGGCTTCGACGTGGATATGGGACCCTTGTTCCAGACACCGGCCGAGGCTGCCCGCGAAGCGGTTGAGAACGACGTTCATGTAGTGGGGGTTTCTTCATTGGCTGCAGGACACAAGACATTGGTTCCGCAGATTATCGAAGAACTCAAGAAGTTGGGACGTGAGGACATCGTAGTGATTGCCGGTGGTGTAATCCCCGCACAAGACTATGACTTCCTTTACAAGGCAGGCGTAGCTGCCATCTTCGGCCCCGGTACTCCGGTTGCCAAGGCTGCTTGCCAGATATTGGAAATCTTGTTGGATGAAGAATAATCCGACACGTTAAATGTTAAAAAAGGACGGTGTGCGTTTGCATATCCGTCCTTTTTTCTTAATCTGTGTTATATAGCATGCTTTTTTTCTTGGATAATTTGCAGATTTATCAGAAGTCCGTATCTTTGCAATGTGTTTTTCATAGTATTAGATTTAAGGTTAACAAAGGTTGGAGTACAGCGGTACTCCTTTTTTTATGTTCATATGTCAGCTTTTGGGGAGAAAAAATTACCAGGTCTATGTTATCGTTCCTTGCTTATCGTTTCGTTCTTGCCCCCTTTTTATTACCTTTGTCCCACTAAATAAAATAGCGAATGATAGTTTGTATTGCCGAAAAGCCCTCTGTGGCGCGTGACATAGCCGATGTATTGGGAGCGAGAGAAAAGAAAGATGGATACATCGAAGGAAATGGATACCAGGTGACCTGGACATTCGGTCATCTTTGTACGCTGAAAGAGCCGCATGAATATACCCCTAATTGGAAGTCATGGAGCTTGGGAAGCCTGCCCATGATACCTCCCCGTTTCGGCATTAAGCTGATTAGTAATCCCACATACGAGCGCCAGTTCCATACGATAGAGAACCTCATGCAACATGCCGATATGATTATAAACTGCGGTGATGCCGGGCAGGAGGGAGAATTGATACAGCGTTGGGTGATGCAGAGGCCGGGGCACGTTGTCCGGTGAAACGTCTTTGGATATCTTCATTGACAGAGGAAGCTATTCGTGAGGGGTTTGCCAAGCTGCGTGATGCGTCGGATTTCCAGCCTTTGTACGAAGCAGGCTTGTCGCGTGCCATTGGCGACTGGCTGCTCGGGATGAATGCCACCCGCCTCTACACCATGAAGTATGGGCAGAACCGGCAGGTACTTTCTATCGGCCGTGTGCAGACGCCGACACTGGCGCTGATTGTAAACCGTCAGTTGGAAATACAGAATTTTGTTCCCAAGCAATACTGGGAGCTGAAGACCGTCTATCGTGATACCACTTTCTCCGCTATCCTCCGGAAAAGTGAGGAGGAACTGGTACTGGAAGCCGAGAAGCAGAAAGAGGCCATAGCTGCTGGGAAGAAACCTAAAAAAGAAGAAGAGAATCGAGGTATCGACCCCATTACCGACCGCGAACGTGGGCTTGCTTTATTGAACCAGATTAAGAATTCTCCTTTTACCGTGACGGATGTCACCAAGAAAGAGGGGAGGGAGGCGCCACTCCGCTTGTTTGACTTGACTTCTTTGCAAGTGGAATGCAACAAGAAGTTTGCCTATTCCGCTGATGAGACGCTGAAAATCATTCAGTCTTTGTATGAGAAGAAAGTGGCTACCTATCCACGTGTAGACACTACCTATTTGAGTGATGACATCTATCCCAAATGCCCCGGCATCTTGAAAGGTCTGCGTGATTACGAGACATTTACAGCCCCTTTGGCAGGAACTGCATTGTTGAAGTCCAAAAAGGTTTTCGATAATTCGAAGGTAACAGACCACCACGCCATTATTCCTACCGGCCAGCATCCACAGAATCTGACGGATATGGAGCGTCGCGTATTCGATTTGATAGCACGCCGTTTCATTGCTGTATTCTATCCCGATTGTAAGTTTGCCACTACCACCGTATTGGGCGAGGTAGAGAGCATAGAGTTCAAGGCCACCGGCAAGCAGATTCTGGAACCGGGTTGGCGTGTTATCTTCGGCACCCCCTCGGCACAATCGCAGGAGGAGAAAGAGGAAAAGGGAGAAGAGGAGAATGTGCTTCCGGCTTTTGTGAAAGGAGAAAGCGGACCGCACGTTCCTGATTTATATGAGAAGTGGACGCAACCGCCCCGGCCTTATACGGAAGCCACCCTGCTGCGTGCTATGGAAACGGCGGGCAAGCTGGTGGATAACGACGAACTGCGTGATGCGCTGAAGGAAAATGGTATCGGTCGTCCATCTACCCGTGCAGCCATCATTGAGACGCTGTTCAAGCGAAACTATATCCGCAAGGAAAAGAAGAACTTGATAGCCACCCCTACCGGTGTGGAGCTGATACAGATTATCCATGAGGAGCTGTTGAAGTCGGCGGAACTGACCGGTATTTGGGAGAAGAAACTGCGTGAGATAGAAAAACGGACTTACAATGCCGGACAATTCTTGGAAGAATTGAAGCAGATGGTATCGGAAGTCGTGATGAGTGTACTTTCTGATAACAGCAACCGCCACATCACCATCCAAGCGCCTGCTCCCGAAAAGGGCAGTAAGGCTTCTGCCAAGACAGAGGCTGCCGATAAGCCGAAAAAGGAGCCGAAGAAAAGAGCACCGAGAAAGTCTGTCGCCGCAGGTAAAAAGACGGAGCAGGCTTCGGGCGCTGTGGCAGCTTCAAGTACGGAGGCTTCCGTACAAGCTGACGATTTCGTCGGTCAGCCTTGTCCGCTTTGCGGAAAAGGTACCGTTATCAAGGGGAAAACGGCTTACGGTTGTTCCGAATGGAAATCCGGATGCACATTCCGTAAGCCGTTTGAATAAGGGTAATCACATTAAATAATTCTCTCCGCCATGTATTTCCAGAGGGGAGCAGCCATCAGCGCCTGGCGGATGCTTCCTTGCTGCAGCAATTCCTTGACCTCCTGCAAGGAAAGCAGGTGTACGGTCAGGTTTTCCGTATCTTCCAACTGTTGCTCGGAGATTTTCTCCACGTCCGTAGCCAGGAAACAGTAGGTAATGTTGGTGTGGGTACTTGGATTGGGAGAGATTTGCATGAACTCTTTCCATACTCCGTTTCCATAGCCGGTTTCTTCCAAAAGTTCCCGTTGTGCGGAAACCATCGGAGAGCCGTCCTCTTCTTCGCATACCCCTGCACAGAGCTCATAGGACGTTTCTTGTATGCCATGCCGGTATTGGCGGATAAAGACAAATTGTCCATCACGGGTGATGGCAATGGTATTCACCCAGTTTGGATATTCCAATATATAATAGGAGGGGATGTGGTTGCCGTTGGGCAGCACTACATGGTCCTTACGCACAGTGAGCCACGGAGCCCGATGAAGGTATTCGCTGGATAAGACGGTCCAGGTGTCTTTTGATTTTTCCATAATGGTAAAATTGACTATATTTTAAACAGCATCCCTCCGATATTATCTGTCGTGGCTCCCGTCACCGAGGCGAGGCATCCGGGTGTGTCCGCCATATAGAGGGCACCCAGGAAAGCAAAGATTAGGGCTTCCTTGTATTCTATGATTTGCCGGCTGGGAATCACGATTTCACACGGACACAAGGCGTCGATACGTTCTATGAGGAACTTGTTGAATGCACCTCCGCCGGTAATCAGCAGTTTTCCGTTACCATCGGGCAAGGGGCGGGCGGTGATGATGCGTGATATTTGCCAGGCGGCATGCTCGTAAAAGGTACGTAGCATATTCTCCATACTCAAGCCATAACGCTCGAGCATGGGATATACCAGCGTTTCCACCCACTCCCGTCCCAATGACTTCGGTCCGGACTGATGGTAGAAATCCATTCCGTTCAGTTCGTCCAGCAGTTCTTGGCAGATGTTGCCTTGCCGTGCTATCTCGCCGTCACGGTCAAATTCCAATCCTATTTGCCGGCAGTAATGGTTGATGACGTAATTCACCGGACTGATGTCAAAAGCGATGCGCCGCCCGTCCTGCTCGAATGAGATGTTGGAGAAGCCGCCGATATTCAAACAGAAGTCGTAGTCAGCAAAAAGCAACCGGTCGCCAATAGGTACGAGTGGAGCGCCCTGCCCACCTAGCATGATGTCCAGCCGCCGGAAATCCGAAACGGTAGGTATATGGGTTTCAGCGGCAATGGCGGCTCCATCACCTATTTGGTACATGATTCTCTTTTGAGGCTCATGGAAGATAGTATGCCCGTGGGAGGCGATAATATCGGGGTGGACTCCAAATTCTTGCATGAACTCGTTGACACGTTCACCGAGAAACTTTCCATAGGAGCTGTGGAAAGTGATGAACTCCAAAGCACTCATTGTCTGTGCACCGGTACCCAATATCTGCTTCATGGCGTCGGGGTAGCTATAGCCTTTCGCACAGTCTATGTGGAAAGACCATTTTCTAGCTTGTCGTCGGAAAGTGCAACAACATACGTCCAGTCCGTCAAGAGAGGTGCCGGACATCAGGCCGATGGCTTGAATTTGGAAGTCTTTCATCCTGATTTTCTTGTTTTATTTATAATTGAGGTAGAATTCGACAACGGCTTCTATTCCTTTACGGAAGATGTCCAATGGTATATTCTCATTAGGTGAGTGGATGGCGTTGGATTCGAGCCCGAAGCCCATCAATACGGTTTTGATACCCAGCACTTGCTCGAAGGTGGAAATGATGGGGATACTTCCACCTCGACGCACTGCCAGCGGTTTCTTTCCGAATGCTTTTTCAAAACCTTTTTCGGCGGCTTGATAGGCGGGCAGGCTGATGGGGCATACATATCCTTGTCCGCCGTGCATCGGAGTGACTTTTACCTGCACCGAATCCGGTGCTATGTCTAAGATATAGTCAGCAAACAGTTTGGATATTTTATGGTGGTCCTGGTGGGGAACTAACCGGCAGGATACCTTGGCGTATGCCTTGGATGGGAGCACGGTCTTGGACCCTTCACCCGTATATCCGCCCCAGATGCCGCATACGTCGAAAGATGGACGGCAACTGTTACGTTCCAGCGTACTGTAACCTTTCTCTCCGAAAAGCGCTTTTACATTGATAGCCTTTTTGTATTTCTCTTCGTCGAAAGGAATGCGGGCTATCATGTCGCGCTCAGCTTGGGGAACTTCTTCCACATCGTCATAGAAACTCGGTACGGTGATACGTCCCTCCGCATCCGTTACTTTGCTGATAATCTGGCAAAGCACGTTGATGGGATTGGCGACGGCACCGCCGAAGTGTCCGCTGTGCAGGTCGCGATTAGGGCCGGTCACTTCTATTTCCCAATAGGCAAGTCCGCGCAATCCAGTGGTCAGTGAAGGCAGGTCGGCGCCAAGCATGCTGGTGTCCGAAACCAGTATGACATCTGCTTTTAGCAGTTCTTTGTGCTCTTGGCAGAAGCTTTCCAGACTGGGCGAGCCGATTTCTTCTTCTCCTTCAAAGATGAATTTCACGTTGGTTTGCAGCAGTCCGTTTCTGACGAGGTATTCAAATGCTTTCACTTGTATGAAAGACTGCCCTTTGTCATCATCAGCACCACGTGCCCAGATATGTCCGTCGCGTATTTCAGGCTCAAAGGGTTCGCTTTTCCAAAGTTCGAGAGGCTCGGCCGGCATCACGTCGTAGTGGGCATATACCAATACGGTCTTGGCGTCCGGGTCTACGATTTTCTGTCCAAAAACAATTGGATTTCCTTTTGAAGGCATTACCAGAGCTTCGTCTGCTCCGGCTTCGAGCAACAGTTGTGCCCAGCGTTTGGCGCAGGCAAGCATATCGTCGTGATACTCGGGTTTGGCACTGATGCTTGGAATACGGATGAGGCTGAACAAGTCTTCCAGCATTTTAGACTCGTTCTCTGTAATATATTTCTTTATTTCCATAGGTGAATATTATAGCTGAGTTGTTCTGTCAATCAGGTAATAATCCAGCAATGTCATTGCTGTCATTGCTTCCACGATGGGTACTGCGCGTGGCAATACGCACGGATCATGGCGTCCGCGGGCTTTCAGGGTGGTGTCTACACCGTCAATGTTCACGGTGTGTTGCTCCATCAGTACGGTTGCCACGGGTTTGAAGGCTACACGGAAATAGATGTCTTGTCCGTTGCTGATTCCACCTTGTATACCGCCCGAATGATTGGTGCGGGTCTCGATACGTCCGTTGTTGTTGTAGAACACGTCATTCTGCTCTGAGCCTTTTTGCTTTAATCCCTTGAAACCGTCTCCATACTCGAATGCTTTTGCTGCATTGATGCTGAGCATGGCTGCTCCGAGTGCCGCATGGAGCTTGCCGAATACGGGTTGTCCCAGTCCGATGGGGCATCCTTTGATGACACAGGTCACCACTCCTCCGATAGTATCTCCTTCTCCCTTTATCTTGAAGATGAGTTCTTCCATTTCTTTCGCCTTCGCCGGGTCGGGGCAGCGGACCGGATTGGTCTCTATCAGGTCGAGGTCGTATGCGGTATAGTTCTCTTCAAGGCGGATAGAGCCTACTTGTGAAGTGTATGCCGTGATGTGTATACCCAACTGCTTTAGTGCCAATTTGGCCAAGGCGCCCCGCCACTACACGCGAGATTGTTTCACGGGCCGATGAACGTCCGCCTCCGCGATGGTCTCGGATGCCGTATTTTACCTTATAAGTATAGTCGGCATGTGACGGGCGGTAGACCTCTTTCAGGTTATTGTAATCGTCAGAATGCTGGTTTTGGTTCCATACAATGAATCCTATGGGGCAGCCCGTGGATTTTCCTTCGAAGATGCCGGAGAGAAACTCCACTTTATCACCTTCTTTCCGGGCAGTAGTGATACGTGACTGTCCGGGGCGGCGTCGGTCGAGCTCTGCCTGGACGAAATCCATATCAATGACTATTCCTGCAGGGAATCCGTCTATCACTCCTCCCACACCCTTACCGTGTGATTCCCCAAAACTGGTAAGACGGAGAATATTTCCAAATGAGTTGAACATATCAAATGCTTTAAAGGTTTATATATGAGGTTAATGTGCCAATACGCTTTATAGGAAATGCTTTTGACTTTATAAAGATAACAACTTTTTTTGGGATTCGTTTGAATAGAATGTATTTTTTTGCAAACAATAGGTTCCTTGTGGTGGCTATTTTGCAGTGTAGAGAGGCAAAAGAAGCGGTTCGGTACTAATCATATTAAAGATGAGCTGTGTTAAGTTGTTGAATATCATTTGTATATCGGTCCTAATGCAGTTCAATGTATTGGTACCTTCAGTGTCAATACTTGAAAACTCTACATTGATATAAGATCAACTTATGATTGATAAGAAGCGAACAATTGTTTTTTGTGGAATCCTTCTACTTGGATTAATAAGGGATATCTTAAAAATGGAACATCCTTTTTTTAGAAAAGACCTTGCTCAGTATTTCTAAAAAGTGTTCCTTTGCATTTTCTCTTTAAAATGGAGACAATTATCTCTTGGGAGATTTTTTTATTAACTAAATATGTTTTTTTAAGTATGAAAAAGAATTTGTTTTTTTTATTTGCGTTGATTTGCTCTATGAGTTTGTTCACTGCTTGTAGTGATGACGACGATGATAAGATTAAAGACCCGGTTATTGGTACTTGGAAAGTTCCGGCTGTTGAATTGGATGAAAATAATTCGGTGATCGGAGGTAGTGTTTTTATGACATGGGAGGCACCTGAGGACACATATCTATCATTTTTGCCGGTAAGTGCTATTCCGTCGTTAGCTATACAGATGGGGTCTGTGATATTGCCGCAGGTATTGCAGGATGTTACTTTGAGTGCTGACGGTAATATAGTGGCCACTTATTCTTCTGCAGGGATAGATCTTTCAGGTGAGAAGCCAATAACTCCGGTATGGGAGACTTCACCGGCAGATTATGCAACCTTTAAATTGCAGGGGAATGGTAAAATGTTGCTTTTCCTGAATCTGGAAAAAATAATAGCCGATGCTAATACTAAAGCTGATATAACTACTGTTATATCTCAATTGTTGGAACTTGTGAAGAATGGAATCCCTGTGAATTATGCGTTGTCTAATAATAATGAAGAAGTGAAAATCTTTATTGATAAAGAACTTATGACTACTATTGCTGCTATGGGACCGGCAATTGCAGAATTGATTCCTGATGATCCGGATGCATTAGGTAGTTTTGGTCCTATGATAAAAGCTATATTGGGAGACCTTCCGACTGCAATGTCAAAAACTACAAAGTTTGAATTGGGTTTGAATTTGAAAAAGTAATCTAATTTAGACAGGAAGATAACAACTTAAGATAGGGAATCCCACTATTAAGCAATGTCTTAATAGTGGGATTTATTTTATTCCTTCTATTCCTTCTATTATAGAATAAAATACATTACCTTTGTCTGCATCTAAATTGAATAAATATGACAAAAACGGAAAGACAACAGATTATTGATTTGGTTAAATCCGAGGTCGTTCCTGCTATAGGTTGCACAGAACCTATAGCTGTGGCATTGTGTGTGGCAAAAGCTGCGGAAGTATTGGGCAGACATCCGGAAAAGATAACGGTTCTTTTAAGTGCCAATATCTTGAAGAACGCGATGGGCGTAGGAATTCCCGGTACAGGAATGATTGGGCTGCCTATTGCAGTAGCGCTTGGTGCCTTAATCGGTAAATCGGAATATCAACTGGAGGTATTGAAGGATTGTAATCCCGATGCCGTGGAAGAAGGAAGACGTTTTATAGATGAAAAGCGCATCCATATAGCACTGAAAGATGGCATTAAAGAGAAGCTTTATGTTGAAGTTTGTTGTGAGGTCGGGGATGAAAAGTCCACTGCTATCATTGCAGGTGGACACACTTCCTTTGTATACATGGCACGCAATGGGGAAGTGCTGTTGAACAAGCAGGCTGTTGCAAGCACAGAAAAGGAGGAAGGTGCGCTGGATTTAAGCTTGCGGAAAGTCTATGATTTTGCTTTGACGGCTCCGTTGGACGAAATTCGTTTTATCCTCGAAACGGCCCGTCTGAATAAGGCTGCCGCAGAAAGCTCTTTTGAGGGTGATTACGGACATGGCTTGGGAAAAATCCTTCGTGGTACTTACGAGCATAAGGTTATGGGGGACAGTGTTTTTTCCCATATTCTTTCTTATACTTCCGGTGCTTGCGATGCCCGTATGGCAGGAGCCATGATTCCGGTCATGAGTAATTCAGGAAGCGGTAATCAAGGTATATCCGCTACGTTGCCGGTTTTGATTTATGCCGAAGAAAACGGGAAATCAGAAGAAGAATTGATTCGTGCCTTGATGTTGAGCCATTTGACAGTAATCTATATCAAGCAGAGTTTGGGACGGTTATCCGCCTTATGCGGTTGTGTGGTTGCTGCCACTGGTTCCAGTTGCGGTATAACTTGGCTAATGGGGGGTACTTATGAGCAGGTGGCATATGCTGTACAGAACATGATTGCCAATCTTACCGGAATGATTTGTGATGGTGCCAAACCTAGTTGTGCATTGAAAGTGACTACCGGAGTTTCAACCGCAGTACTTTCAGCCATCATGGCCATGGAAAACCGTTGTGTAACTTCCGTAGAAGGTATTATTGATGAGGATGTGGATCAGAGTATCCGTAATCTGACAAAAATCGGTTCTAAAGGAATGAATGAAACGGATAAATTGGTATTGGAGATAATGACAAGTAAATAATTAAAAAAATGAAGAAATTAAAAATGAAAGAATTATCATGCAGCATACTTATATTGCGTAGTTTGATTCTTTCATTTTTAATTCTTCATTTTTAATTCTTCTAGTGGCAGCATCCGCCTCCACATTCATGGTCGCCGCATCCGTCGCCACAGTCACCACAACCGCAGCTGCCGCAACCGCCACCCATCATACGGGCGACTTCGGCAAGTTCTTCGTTTGTAGCCAGGCGGCTTTCCACTACTTCTCCAGTGAAGTTCAAGTCACAACCTGCGAGCGGATGGTTCATATCCATTACGACGATATCTTCCTTCACTTCTACCACACTTCCGTTGATGCGTTGACCTTCAGAAGTCATCAAGGGGATAACGGCACCTTCTACTACACGATCGCTGTCGAATTCTCCTTCTATCATGAAGATTTCTTTGGGGAGGTCAATAACATGGTCGTCGTCATATTCACCATAAGCTTCTGATGCCGGAATGGTAAAGTCGAATTTATCGCCTATCTGCAAGTCTTTTATCTGGGCTTCAAAGGGTTCGAGTGTCATTCCCAGACCTGAGATAAACTGAAAAGGATGCTCTACGGGTGCTTCTTCTTCGAAATCTTTTTCTCCGTTTTCGATTGAGTACAGCTTATATGCTACGGTGATGTACTTGTTTTCTACTGTTTCCATTAATTTTCTATCTTTATTTAATTAGTAAATACTTTTTTTTTGAGTATTTGAAGAGACAAAGATACGAATTATTTGTTTCGGGATGTAGAGAGCCTTTGGTAATTTTCAGATTATTAAATGGTTTCAATGATTGGCAATACATTTACATTGGCTGTCTGAATGGTGCTATTTAGAACTGTTAAGTGATAAAATAGGATTTTAGGGCGATATTTTCTTACGATTATTCATATTTATCTTATTTTTTTCTTCAATTTGTTTGGAGATTATAAAAAAGCCCTTACCTTTGCAGCACGTTTGAAACAAAAAAGAAGAATTAAGTTATGAATTTACATACATCTATTAACCTGGCAGTCCTGCATATTATTCGCGTCGTGGTGGTGGCATCAAGAGCGTGAGAAAGGTTATGTATGTATTCGTACGTTAGAAAATAATTTATTAAGCCTTTCTCACTATAGTGGGAGAGGCTTTTTCATTAAAAGGAGATTTGAAAATGAAGCATCAGTTACGCAGCTCGTTCAGCACACAAGGTCGCCGCATGGCGGGGGCCCGTGCATTGTGGACGGCGAATGGTATGAAGAAGGAACAGATGGGTAAGCCCATTATCGCTATAGTCAATTCATTTACACAATTCGTCCCCGGGCATGTACATCTGCACGAAATAGGCCAGTTTGTAAAGGAAGAGATTGAAAAACTGGGGTGTTTTGCTGCGGAGTTCAATACGATTGCCATTGACGACGGTATCGCTATGGGACACGACGGTATGCTTTATTCCCTGCCTTCAAGAGATATCATTGCCGATAGTGTGGAGTATATGGTAAATGCCCATAAGGCGGATGCTATGGTTTGCATCAGTAACTGTGACAAGATTACTCCGGGGATGTTGATGGCGGCTATGAGGCTGAATATACCGACTGTGTTTGTTTCAGGCGGTCCGATGGAAGCCGGGGAATGGAACGGACAACATTTGGATTTGATTGATGCTATGATTAAATCTGCTGATGAAAGTGTGGGCGATAAAGAGGTGGCACAGATTGAGCAACATGCCTGCCCCACTTGCGGATGCTGCTCAGGCATGTTTACCGCTAATTCCATGAATTGCTTGAATGAAGCGATTGGATTGGCACTGCCCGGTAACGGCACGATTGTAGCCACTCACGAAAATCGCAAGAAACTATTTGAGGATGCAGCCAGGTTGATTGTAGAGAATGCCTTTAGATATTATGAAGAAGGGGATGAGAGTGTACTCCCGCGCAGTATTGCTACCCGCGAGGCATTTTTGAATGCCATGACGCTGGATATTGCGATGGGCGGTTCCACTAATACGGTACTTCATTTGTTGGCTGTGGCTCACGAAGCCGGAGCGGATTTTAAGATGGACGACATTGACATGCTCTCCCGCAAGACCCCCTGCTTATGCAAGGTGGCTCCCAATACCCAAAAGTATCATGTACAAGACGTTAACCGTGCCGGTGGCATCATTGCCATCATGGATGAGCTTGCCAAGGGCGGATTGGTCGATACGAATGTCCGCCGTGTGGATGGAATGACGTTGGCAGAGGCAATCGACCGGTATAGTATTACCAGCTCTAATGTATGTAAAGAGGCAATCAAGAAATACTCCAGTGCGGCAGCCGGAAAGTTCAATCTGGTACTCGGCTCACAAAATGCGTCTTATAAGGAACTCGATACGGACCGTGCGACCGGTTGTATCCGTGATTTGGAACATGCATACAGCAAGGATGGCGGTCTGGCGGTTTTGAAGGGAAATATAGCTCAGGACGGTTGCGTTGTCAAGACTGCCGGTGTAGACGAGAGTATCTGGAAATTTACGGGGCCAGCGAAAGTCTTCGACTCACAAGATGCGGCTTGTGACGGTATTCTGGGTGGAAAGGTGGTCAGTGGAGACGTCGTCGTCATCACTCACGAAGGGCCGAAAGGTGGACCGGGTATGCAAGAGATGCTTTATCCTACTTCTTATATCAAATCCCGCCATCTGGGTAAGGAGTGTGCATTGATTACCGACGGGCGTTTCAGTGGTGGTACTTCCGGACTAAGTATCGGACATGTTTCTCCCGAAGCGGCTGCCGGTGGTAATATCGGCAAGATTAAGGATGGGGATATTATTGAAATTGATATACCGAACCGTTCTATCAATGTGAAGTTGACGGATGAAGAGCTTGCAGCACGCCCTATGACTCCGGTAACCCGCAACCGTGAAGTCTCCAAAGCATTGAAAGCATATGCCAGTATGGTGAGTTCCGCTGACAAAGGGGCTGTGAGGCTGATTGATTAAAAGCCCCCCTTTCCGAAAGCGAGGGGAGGAGAGAATGAAACAAATTTTTCAAGCTACTATTGAGCTTTTAAATATAATGAATAGATAAAGTATGGCTGATAATAATAAAAAGAGTAACTTTTCCTCCCTCTCCCAAGGAGAGGGTCGGGGTGAGGCTCTAATAACAGGCGCAGAAGCATTGATGCGCTCTCTGGAGCATCAGGGAGTAAAGACTATTTTCGGTTATCCGGGAGGGAGCATCATGCCGGTATTCGATGCCTTATACGACCACCGGAAGGAATTGAACCACATCTTGGTTCGCCATGAACAAGGAGCAACCCATGCGGCACAAGGCTTTGCACGTGTATCAGGCGAGGTTGGCGTTTGTCTGGTTACCAGTGGACCGGGTGCTACCAATACTATCACGGGCATTGCAGATGCCATGATTGACAGTACGCCTATCGTTGTCATTGCCGGCCAGGTAGGGACGAACTTCTTGGGTACGGATGCATTTCAAGAAGTGGACTTGGTAGGCATTACTCAGCCTATCACGAAATGGAGTTACCAGATTCGTCGTGCAGAAGATGTGGCCTGGGCAGTGGCACGTGCTTTCTATGTGGCAAAGAGCGGACGTCCGGGACCGGTCGTGCTGGATTTTGCTAAAAACGCCCAAGTGGAGAAAACAGAATATGCGCCTACTAAGGTGGACTATGTCCGTAGCTATCTTCCCGTTCCCGAAATGGAGCCGGAGGCCATACGGCAGGCTGCTGAATTAATAAATGGTGCGGAACGGCCTTTGGTGCTGGTAGGACAAGGCGTGGAGCTGGGAGAAGCCCAGCAAGAGCTTCGTGCTTTCATTGAGAAAGCCGGAATGCCTGCCGGATGCACTTTATTGGGACTTTCCGCATTACCTACGAACCATCCGTTGAACAAAGGAATGCTTGGTATGCACGGTAACCTGGGGCCCAATATCAATACCAATAAATGTGATGTCCTTATCGCCGTAGGCATGCGCTTTGATGACCGTGTGACGGGTAAATTGGAAACATATGCCAAGCAGGCGAAGATTATCCACTTTGATATTGACCCTGCCGAAATAGATAAGAATGTAAAGACCGATGTTGCTGTCCTGGGAGATTGCAAAGAGACACTGGCTGCCGTTACCCAATTGCTGGAACCCGCCAACCATCAGGAATGGATTGACAGTTTCCGGCAATACGAGGAAGTGGAAGAGGAAAAGGTAATCCGTCCGGAATTACATCCGGCAGGAAAAGCGCTAAGCATGGGTGAGGTGGTGCGTGCTGTGAGTGAGGCTACCCATAACGGGGCGATATTGGTGACTGATGTCGGCCAGAATCAGATGATGTCCGCCCGTTATTTCAAATACAGCAAGGAACGTAGCATTGTTACTTCCGGTGGCCTGGGTACTATGGGCTTCGGCCTTCCGGCAGCTATCGGTGCCACTTTTGGACGTCCGGACCGCACGGTATGCGTATTCATGGGAGACGGCGGCTTGCAGATGAACCTGCAGGAACTGGGTACCATCATGGAACAAAAGGCTCCGGTGAAGATGATTCTGTTGAACAATAACTTCTTGGGCAATGTTCGTCAATGGCAGGCGATGTTTTTCAATCGTCGTTATTCGTTTACTCCGATGATGAATCCGGATTATATGAAGATTGCTTCGGCATATGATATTCCTGCACGCAGGGTAATGACCCGCGAGGAGCTGGCAAAAGCGATTGACGAGATGATAGCAACCGACGGACCGTTCCTGCTCGAAGCTTGTGTGGAGGAAGAAGGAAATGTAATGCCGATGACACCTCCGGGCGGTTCGGTCAATCAGATGTTGTTGGAATGCTGAAGTCATGCGAAATTAAAGAATTTACTCTATCTATGGATAAAAAACTATATACAATCATTGTTCATTCGGAAAACTTTGCCGGTTTGCTGAATCAGGTGACGGCTGTGTTTACCCGTCGGCAGATAAACATCGAAAGTTTAAATGTATCGGCCTCCTCCATCAAGGGGGTACATAAATATACCATTACCGCTTGGACGGACAAGGATACCATTGAAAAGGTGACCAAGCAGATTACCAAGAAAATAGATGTGCTGCAAGCCCATTATTTTACGGATGATGAAATCTATCAGCACGAGATTGCTCTCTATAAAATAACGACCCCTACGCTGGAAGAAAAACCGGAGGTGTCCAAAGTAATCCGTAAGTACAATGCCCGTATTGTGGAGGTGAATGCTGTATTTGCCATTGTTGAGAAGAATGGCATGAGTGAGGAAATAACCAATCTTTATGAGGAGTTGCGCCAGTTGGATTGCGTACTTCAGTTCGTCCGTTCGGGTCGCGTAGCCATTACGACCAGCTGCTTTGAGCGTGTCAATGAATATCTGGCGGACCGTGAAGCAAAATATCGTCAAAGTAAACACCAGGAATCATGATGAGCGAGAACAATAAGATAGGTACCTACAAGTTTGTTGCCGAACCGTTTCATGTCGACTTTACCGGACGGCTGACAATGGGAGTATTGGGCAACCATTTGTTGAATTGTGCGGGTTTCCATGCCAGCGACCGCGGTTTTGGCATCGCGACTCTAAACGAGGACAATTATACTTGGGTATTGTCCCGTCTGGCTGTCGAACTGGATGAAATGCCTTATCAGTACGAAGATTTCTCCATTCAGACTTGGGTGGAGAATGTCTATCGCCTTTTTACAGACCGTAATTTCGCTATCATCGATAAGGAGGGTAAGAAGATTGGGTATGCACGTTCCGTTTGGGCGATGATTAGCATGAATACCCGTAAGCCGGCAGATTTGCTGGCTCTTCATAGTGGCAGCATTGTAGATTATGTTTGCGATGAGCCTTGCCCGATAGAAAAACCTTCGCGGATAAAGGTGGCCTCAAAGGAACCGGTTGCTGCTTTGGTAGCCAAATACAGTGATATTGACATTAACGGGCATGTGAACAGCATCCGTTACATCGAGCATATCCTTGATTTGTTCCCGATAGAGATGTATAAGGAGAAGCGCATCCGTCGTTTTGAAATGGCATATGTAGCCGAAAGCTATTATGGGGATGAGTTGACTTTGTTCATGGATGATGCCGGTGAGGGCGTTTACGATGTGGAGGTGAAAAAGAATGGCAGCGAAGTGGTCTGTCGCTCTAAAGTGATATTTACAGAGAAATAAATAAATTTATCAACGTTGGCGTAAGCCACAAATAAAAATTAAAACAAAAAATGGCACAATTGAATTTTGGCGGTGTTATTGAGAATGTAATGACCCGCGAAGAATTTCCTTTGGAAAAAGCACGTGAGATTTTGAAAGATGAAACAATTGCAGTAATCGGTTATGGCGTACAAGGCCCGGGCCAGGCTTGCAACTTGCGTGATAACGGTTTCAATGTGATTGTAGGACAACGTCCGGGCAAGACATACGAAAAGGCTGTGGCTGACGGATGGGTGCCGGGTGAGACCTTGTTCGGCATCGAAGAGGCTTGCCAGAAAGGTACTATCGTCATGTGTCTGTTGTCTGATGCGGCTGTAATGTCTGTATGGCCGACTATCAAACCTTATTTGACTCCCGGAAAGGCTCTTTACTTCTCTCATGGTTTTGCTATTACCTGGAACGACCGTACCGGCGTGGTTCCTCCTAAAGATATTGATGTTATTATGGTTGCTCCCAAAGGTTCCGGTACTTCACTTCGTACCATGTTCCTCGAAGGGCGTGGCTTGAACTCATCATATGCCGTCTATCAGGATGCTACGGGTAAGGCTTTTGACAAGACGATTGCACTGGGTATCGGTATCGGTTCGGGATATTTGTTCGAGACAACTTTCATCCGCGAAGCCACTTCCGACTTGACCGGTGAACGCGGTTCATTGATGGGTGCTATCCAGGGATTGCTGTTGGCTCAGTATGAAGTATTGCGCGAAAACGGCCATACTCCTTCTGAAGCATTCAATGAAACAGTGGAAGAGTTGACTCAATCTTTGATGCCATTGTTTGCCAAGAACGGTATGGACTGGATGTATGCCAACTGTTCTACTACGGCACAGCGTGGTGCGCTGGATTGGATGACCCCGTTCCATGATGCCATCAAGCCGGTTGTACAGAAATTGTATGCAAGTGTGAAGTCGGGCAACGAAGCTCAGATTTCTATCGACAGTAACTCCAAACCCGATTATCGTGAGAAGCTGAATGCAGAATTGAAAGCCTTGCGTGAAAGCGAAATGTGGCAGACAGCTGTTACAGTTCGTAAACTTCGTCCGGAAAACAATTAATCAGCTTTATATAAATAGGTGAAATACCCTCTTCGGTGTTACCGGAGGGGGTATTTCTTTATTATTGATTCCCTATATTTTGAATAAACTCCAATAGCTTCCGGTAAAAACCGTGATGTTTCAGCGTCTCTGCCTCTCCCAATATCACCAGCTTCATACGTGCCCGGGTGATGGCTACATTCATTCTCCTTAAATCATTCAGGAATCCTATCTGTCCTTCTTCGTTGGCACGGACAAGGCTGATGAAGATAACATCGCGCTCTTGCCCTTGGAAGCCATCCACCGTATTTACAGTGAACAGCTGCGATAAGGCTTGAGTGAAGCGTCTGCCTTTATCTTGCTGCGGAGATATTGCACTTGTGCCTTGTAAGGGGAGATGATGCCGATGTCTATTTTTTCTTCCAGAATGCGGTTGCCACCGATACGGTTGATGTAGATTTTCAGTTCTGATAGGAGCAGGTCCGCTTCCGCCTTATTAATGCGTCCGAAAGTCTCTCCCACAAATTCTTCTTTGAAATCCATTTCGGAGGTGTCAATCCAGTGGATGGGGGTATCCCAGTCCAGGATGCCCCGGTAACGTACTTCGGGAGCGGCTTCCAACTCGCCATTATAAAACCATTGGGAAGGAAATTTCATGATTTCCTCGTGCATGCGGTATTGTACTTTCAGCAAAGAGACAACGGCAGGTTTGTTGGACACCACTTTCTCCATCAATGTTCGTTCCAGACCTCCACGGGCAGCTTCGTAGCATTTTATGGTGGGCGGAAGTTGGCAGTGGTCACCCGCCAACACCACGCGGTCTGCTTTTCGGATAGCTATCCAGCAGGCAGCTTCTAAGGCCTGGGCTGCTTCATCAATGAAAAGGGTGCCGAAACGGCGTCCGTTCAGCAGCCGGTGATTGCTGCTTACTAGCGTGGAGGCTATGACATGTGCCCCATCAAAAAGCTCTGCATTGATTTGTATTTCCAATGCGGTGGCGCGGTCGCGCAGGCGGCTCATACGGCTGCGTACTCCTTCGCGTTCGTCATAGCTGCCACGGTGGGCACGGCTGCCCAGTTCACGGAGATTTTTCCGGATGCTCCACAGCTCCGGATAAAGCGGATGGTTCTCGAAACGACGCTCGTAGGTAAAGGAAAGCATCTTGTCGTTGACACGGGTCGGATTGCCGATACGCAGGACATTGACGCCACGGTCCACAAGTTTTTCCGAAATCCAGTCGACGGCAGTATTGCTTTGGGCACATACTAGTACCTGCGGTTCCCGATGCAGGGTTTCGTAGATGGCTTCCACTAAGGTGGTCGTTTTTCCGGTTCCCGGAGGACCATGTACAATGGCCACGTCGCGGGCACACAGCACTTTGTTTACAGCTGTCTCCTGCGTGGAGTTCAGCCAGGGAAACCGTACGGGGTAGAGCTCTCGGAAACCGGCTTTCGAGGTTCCCAGCAATATGTCCCGCAATTCGGCCAGGCGGTTGCCTTTGGAGCGTAACGTATCTTCCAAGGCTTCGAACATGGTCCGATAGGATGTTTCGTCGAAATAAAGTTGCACGCCGAGGTTGTCCGTTTCCTGCACTTCCATAACGGCACCGGCTCCGGGCATTATCGCTACCATCCGTGTCTCGTCGGCATAGCTTACGGTAGCGGTGAAGTTCATATAGGTTATTTTTCCATCGGCAGACTGGCGGAAAAAACATACGGGACGGCCGAACTCAAAATTATGTTCTATATCGGTATTTTCTGCGTGTGTAATTTCTATTACTAATTGATTCAGTGAATTATAGTAACTTCGTCCCGGAGTGGCAGGATACCAGCAAAGTCCCCGTTTCACTTTCCGGGCAACTCCCATGTTTTCGGTTTGGCGTTTGAATTCCTCTTTTTCGTATTCGTATTCCATGCGCAGCAAAAGTTGTTGCTGCTGGAGGTGAATAATAGGACTATTTGAATCTTGTTCCTTCATGGTTGCAAAGGTAATCATTCTTCGCTTCCGACAGAAAAAATGCTTTATTTTGTTAAACTATTCAGCCTTTTTATTTGTTTATGATATTAATTTGTAATCTTTACAATAATGAAAAACTAAAAAATAGTGGTTATGGTATATGATTTAACGATGCTCAAAACGTTTTATGCCGCTTATTCGGAGAAGATAGAACGCGTACGGAACGTACTGCGGCGTCCGATGACTTTAGCAGAGAAAATTTTGTATGCTCATTTGTATGATGGGGATAAAGTGAAGAACTACAGAACGGGGAGAAGACTATGTGAA
>ENA-OPYY01000030-OPYY01000030.1-human-gut-metagenome-genome-assembly--contig:-NODE-30-length-64347-cov-2.611725_pt1 | contig 64347 bp, 61 predicted proteins | sample MGYA00242472_ERZ504481 | MGnify/ENA primary metagenome ERZ504481 (study PRJEB26092, sample SAMD00036265) | human gut metagenome | host: Homo sapiens | study: EMG produced TPA metagenomics assembly of...
CGGCAGCCTCTTGCAAAGGTATATAAAAAATATATACCCTGCTCTTTTTTTGTAAAAAATCCTTGACAAATATAGAAAAATTTGCGGCGAAGCCACTTAAATGTATTACATTTTGGAGGTAACGCTTATGATATTTGCGGAACATGTAAAAAACAAATTGTCATCTTTAATCCATGAAATGGCGACCGCCCCATGGTTGTTTTCAAAAAATCCAGAAGTTGATTTTTCACGGAACAGAAAACTTGATTTTGTATCTACAATTCAATTTCTTCTTTCTATGGAAAGTGGAAGCTTAAAAAAAGAATTGCTGGATTATTTCCAGTTCTCTGTCGATACCCCGTCTGCTTCAGCGTTCTGTCAACAGAGAAACAAACTACTTCTGGAGGCATTCCAGTTTTTGTTTTATGAATTTAATTCTTGTTTCTCATTCGAAAAAAAGTATAAGGATTATCAACTATTAGCTTGTGATGGCTCAGATTTGAACATTGCCCGTAATCCAAACGATGCAGGCACTTATTTTCAGTCTCAACCAACTGATCGGGGATTTAATCAGATTCATCTGAATGCTCTTTTCGACCTGTGCGAGAAGCGATATATTGATCTTGTGATACAACCTGCAAGGCTAGAAAACGAATCATTGGCAATGACACAATGATTGACCGTTATAAAGGAGAGAAAAAAACAATTTTTATCGCAGACAGAGGATATGAAACATATAATATTTTTGCGCATGTCCAAGAAAAAGGAATGTATTATCTGATTCGTGTAAAGGATGGCGGTGGGGGAAGCATGACAGGAAGTTTTGACCTTCCTGATGAAAATGAGTTTGACCACGACATGCAACTTATATTAACCCGAAAACAGACAAAAGATGTGAAAGCTAAACCCAAAAAATTTAAATTTATTGCAAAATCCAGTCCATTTGACTATCTGGATTTATATGACAAAAAATTTTATACGTTGAATTTTAGAGTAGTAAGGTTTGCCATTTCAGAAGATTCGTATGAAAGTATAATTACCAATCTTCCAAAGGAAGATTTTCCAGTAGAAGAAATAAAGAAGGTTTATGCAATGCGATGGGGCATCGAACATCGTTCAGGGAATTGAAATATGCTATCGGATTATGTTGCTTTCATTCAAAAAAGGTGGAGTATATCATGCAAGAAATATACGCACGTTTAATCCTTTACAATTATTGTGAGCTCATTACAATGCATGTAATAATCCAACAAAAAGGTACAAAACATGTTTATCAAATGAATTACACAATAGCAATTCATATATGTCGTTATTTCCTGCGAAATGACATTTCCCCACCTGACGTTGAGACGCTGATACAGAAGAATCTTTTACCTGTAAGACCCGGGCGTTCCGACCCTCGCAAAGTCAAGCCTAAGTCAGCAGTAAGTTTTCTGTATCGAGTTGCATAACATCGATAAAAGTATATCGTTAATTTAGGCAGATAGCAATCTGTCTTTTTGTGCTGCATAAATATAAGAGCAAGTTTTTATAAAAGAAAAATCAGGCAAAGATAGTGAATTTTCTACCTCTGCCTGATAGGAATACATCTGCTTAATGTCTTAACTAAATGACATTGTATTGTAGGGGCCTGCTCTTTGTGCGTGGATAAAAAGAGAAGATATCATGTAATCAATAATCTGAAGCTGGAAAATACAGAGCTTCCCAAAATGAAACTTCCTCATATTCAGGATCAGGCTCTGGAAGGCAGAAAACCGGATGTTCTGGTGATCGGCGGCGGAATTTCAGGCGCCAGTATTGCCAGAGAACTGATGAAATGGAAACTGGATGTACTTCTGGCAGAAAAAGAAAGTGATGTTGCCATGCATGCTTCCGGTCGCAATGACGGAGAAGTTCATCCGGGGATCGATCTTGGAAAAGGAACTCTGAAACAGCATTACGTGATTGCCGGAAACCGGATGTATGGAAAAATCTGCAAAGAGCTGGACGTACCTTTTAAAAGATGCGGTCAGTATGTGGGTATGATGCACTGGAGCGAGCTGCTTCCCGCATATCTTTATGCATGTCAGAGAAAATACATGTGCGGTGTTTCCGATACACGGGTGATTTCAGGAAAAACTCTCAGAAAGCGGGAGCCTCATCTGAATCCGGATATGAAATTTGCAATTTATAACAGTATGGCAGGAAGCGTCTGCCCCTATGGTCTTACCATTGCCTATGCAGAAAACGCTGTGCAGAACGGGGCGGAGGTGGCTTTGAATACAGCGGTTTTGTCTATGGATGTAAAAGACGGAAAAATCAGAAGTGTGCTTACCAACAGAGGGCGGATCTATCCGGAGATCGTAATCAATGCTGCCGGAGTTTTTGCAGAAGATGTGGCTGAAATGGCAGGGGACAGATTTTATTCTATTCACCCCAGGCGGGGAACCAATGCCATTCTGGATAAAAAGGCCGGAAAACTTATGGGCGGGATCGCCTCCTGGAAAACTCTTAAAAAAACTTCCGGTCATACAAAAGGCGGAGGGATTGTCCATACGGCTCATGATAATCTTCTGGTTGGTCCGGATGCAGTGGAAACTTATGAAAAGGAAAATTTTGCAACCCAGGCATCCAGCATTGAGAATAATTTTAAAAAGCAGCAGGGTACTGTTAAAGAACTGTCCCAGAGAGATATCATTACATATTTTACCGGGGTAAGAGCTCCTGCTTTCGAGGAGGATTTTGTGATTGAGCGGGGCAGAAAAACAAAGAATCTGATTCACTGTGCAGGAATTCAGTCGCCGGGGCTTACCACTGCTCCGGCAGTTGCAAAAGATGTGGCGAAAATGGCGGCAAAAATGGTATCAGCTTCACATCCGGTAAAGAAAAATGAGAGCTATAACCCTTACAGAAAAGGTGTTCCGAGACTTCGTGAAATGTCTCCGGAACAGAGAAATAAACTGATTCAGAAACGACCGGATTACGGGGTGATGATATGCCGCTGTGAGGAAATCAGCAAGGGGGAGATTGTGGATGCGCTGTGTTCGCCTCTTCCTGTATATACTGTTGATGGAGTAAAAAAGAGGGTACGTCCGGGAATGGGACGCTGTCAGGGCGGTTTCTGTATGCCTCTTGTGGCGGAAATCATCAGTGAGGTCACAGGCCAGCCATTGGAGAAAGTGAAAAAAAGCGGCGGTGACAGTTATCTTTTATTCGGGAAAACAAAGGCAGGTGACGGAAAATGATTTATGATGTGATCGTTATCGGCGGAGGCCCGGCAGGACTTGCGGCCGCAATAGCCGCAAAAAAAGAAGGGGCACAGGTTCTTCTGATCGAAAGAGAAGGACGGCTGGGAGGTATTCTGAAACAATGTATTCATGATGGCTTCGGTTTGCAGCGTTTCAAGGAAAAGCTGTCCGGACCGGAGTATGCAGAACGGTTTATTGAGGAGTTTCACAGTCTGGAAATTCCGGCGAAGCTGTGGACGTTTGTTACAAAGATCCGGAAATCAGATCAGGATTTTCAGGTGTGGACAGTCAGCAGAAATGGAGTGGAAATGCTGGTATCCAGAACGCTGATTCTGGCTACAGGCTGCCGTGAGCGTACAGCAAAACAGGTATCCATTCACGGAACAAGACCGGCCGGAGTTTATACGGCAGGGACAGCGCAGCATTTTACCAATCTGCAGGGGGTGATGCCTGCCCGAAGATGTGTGATTCTGGGAAGTGGTGATATCGGCCTTATCATGGCAAGAAGACTGAAACTGGAAGGGGCAGATATTCTCGGCGTTTATGAGGTGAAGCCGGAGCCTTCCGGACTTACCAGAAACATGATCCAGTGCCTGGAGGATTTTGATATTCCTCTTCATTTATCGGAAACAGTCACAAGAATATTTGGGGATGACCGGCTGACAGGTGTGGAAATTGCCAAAGTGGATGAACAGATGCAGCCTGTTCCGGGAACAGAAAAGAGAATTGACTGTGATACCCTGATTTTATCGGTTGGACTGATTCCGGAAAATGAAATGGCAGAAAGTCTCCGGGTTACTATGGATCCCCGGACAAAAGGCCCTGTCTGTGATTCATGGGCCATGACGGATGTGCCGGGAGTATTTTCCTGTGGAAATGCTTTTCATGTCAATGATCTTGTAGATTATGTGTCAGAAAGCGGAGAGCTGGCAGGAACTTCTGCGGCCAGATATTCCAGAGAACTGAAAGGAGAGGCTGACAGAACAGCGGAAAACTGGATTTCCGTGGAGACAGAAGGAGGGCTTGCTTATGTGGTTCCCCAGAAGATACGGAAAAGCGATCTGGACAAAAAGCTTGTTTTTTATTTCCGGTGCAGAAGGACTATGGGAGAAAGTATGCTTGCAGCGGTTTCAGCAGGAAAAACAGTTTTTGAGAAAAAATATCAGGCAGTAAGGCCTCCGGAAATGGAGCGGGTTGTCATTGATCTGTCAAAAGCAGACATAGTCGGAACGTCCCTTGTTTTTCAGCTTGGGGAGGTGCAGTCATGAAGGAATTTGTTTGTATTACCTGCCTAACAGTTGCCGTATGCAGGCAGAGTTGGAAAATGGGCAGTGGAAGGTAACTGGAAATAAATGTAAAAGAGGGCAGCAATTTGCGGAAAGTGAAATGACCTGCCCAAAAAGAACTTTTTCTAATACGGTAAAAACTGCCTGGGATTCAGTTCCGGTGATTCCGGTCCGTGTGTCCCGGGAGATACCAAAAGATAAAATTTTTCAGATTATGGAAGAAATCAATCATATGACGGTCAGAAAATCCATGGGAAGGGGCGATGTTCTTATTCCTGACGTACTTGGCCTTCATGCGGATGTGATTGTTACCAGCAGTGTTCTGAAGGAGTATCTGGAGGAAAATAATAAGGAGAATACCTATATGCACAAAGACTGCGCGCAGGAAGGAGGAAATTATGAGTAAGCCATATAAAGGATTTGAGCCGAAATGGGTGAAGGAAGCAGCGCCTACAGACAGCTGGCGTTCTGTATTCAGATGGGGAGATCCGGATTTTGTAAAATATCCAAAAGAATCTCTTTACAAAATGATGAAAGAAAAATTTAAGATGACAGATGACGATTTCCGACATTATGACGGAAGCATCGGAATGGAAAAGATAGAACTTACAAATTGTCCGGTACGTCTGGAGCAGAAGCATATAGATGCTCTGAAAGAGATCGTTGGTGAGAAGTATATGCGTACAGACGATTATGCGAGGGTGTCTGTAGCCTATGGAAAAACAGCCTATGACGCCATGCGTCTGAGAGAAAAACGTCTGGATTCACTTCCTGATGCAGTGGTTTATCCGGCAAAAACAGAAGAGGTAGAGGCTATTGTGGCTTATTGTACCAAAGAAAAAATCCCTCTTTATGTTTACGGAGGCGGAAGCAGCGTAACCATGGGTGTGGAGCCGGTAAACGGCGGAATCTCTCTGGATATGCGTCTGCGTTTTAATGAGGTTGTTTCTTTTAATGAAACAGATCAGACAATTACTGTTCAGGCTGGAATGTCAGGGCCAAAACTTGAAAAAATATTAAATAACGCACAGACTGTTTTTGGAGCCGGACGTGCCTATACCTGCGGGCACTTTCCACAGTCCTTTGAGTACAGCAGTGTAGGCGGATGGGTTGTCACAAGAGGAGCCGGTCAGAACAGTACTTACTATGGCTGTATTACAGATATTGTGCTGTCACAAAAATATGCTACCCCTATTGGCAACATACAGACCAGTCACTATCCCAGAGAAGCTACCGGTCCGAATCTGAACCAGATCATGATGGGAAGCGAGGGGGCTTTTGGTGTTCTGACAGAGGTGACCTTAAAGGTATTCCGCTACATGCCGGAAAACAGAAAACGTTTCTCCTATATTTTTAAAAACTGGAAGGTCGCCATGGCGGCAGCCAGAGAGATGATGCAGTGTGAGGCAGGATTTTCTTCCGTATTCCGTCTGTCAGACCCGGAGGAAACAAACCTTATGCTGAGACTGTATAATGTGGATGAGACGCCGCTTTGGAAACTTCTGGATATCAGAGGCTTTCGGGATATGGAGCGCTGTCTGTTTCTTGGATTTACAGACGGCGGAAAGGGCTATTCCAAAAATGTGGCTGTAAATATCAGAAGGATTGCTCATAAATATAAAGCAATGAGCCTTACCTCCTACGTTACAAAAAGCTGGGAAAAAGGTCGGTTTAATGATCCGTATCTGAGAGATACCATGATGGATTTTGGTATTGTTACAGATACACTGGAATGTACGGTGAACTGGTCAAATATGGCAAAGGTACACAGGGAAGTGAGAAAAGTCTGCCATAAGCTTCCAAATACCATTGTGACAACTCACATGTCCCACTGTTATCCACAGGGGGCAAACCTGTATTTTATTTTTATTACAAGGATGAGCGGAGCGGATAAATTCCGGGCATATCATACAACGATTCTTGATGCCATTCAGAAGTCCGGGGCAGCGATCAGCCACCACCATGGAATCGGAAAAATGTTTGCGCCGTGGCTTGAGGGATGCCTGGGACATACAGAGTACGGTGTGTTTAAGGTTCTGAAGGATTATTTTGATAAAGACTATCTGATGAATCCGGGCGGCACTCTTGGACTGGATCTGGATGAGGATAAAAAGAAATACCTGAAAGAAGGGATTACACGCTGATCTGCATAGGGAGGGAGTACCTGTGAAAAAAACATCAGTTGTCCTTGTTTTTGATATTGGAACTCAGAGTACAAGAGCTCTTCTTGTTTCCTCGGAAGGGAAAATACTGGCAAAAGCCCAGAAGGGCCATCATCCGGCTTATGTTTCAAGAAAATCCGGATGGGCAGAACAGGATCCTGATTTTTATTACCAGAATCTGTGCCGTGTTTCCAGACAGCTTCGGGAGAGCTTTCCGGATATTTTTGCTCAGATCCGGGCAGTAACGCTTACAACGATCCGTTGTACCAGTGTCTGCCTTGGACGGGACGGAGAACCTTTGCGCCCTGCAATTTTATGGCTGGATCAGAGAAGAGCTTCAGGTACGCCTGCGCTGAAGCCCTGGATTTCTGCAGCGGTAAAAGCAGTGGGAATGACAAAAACCTTAAATCTCCAATACCAGAAATCTCATTGTAACTGGATTCGGGAAAACGAACCTGATATCTGGGCAAAAACAAAGAAATATGTTCTTCTGAGTGCATATCTGAATTACAGGCTTACCGGAAGGCTGGCAGATTCTACGGCGTCCATCGTGGGATATGTTCCTTATGATTTTAAAAACCGTTGTTGGAAAAAGAAAAATGATCTGGTTCGGCCTGTTTTTGATATTCCGGATGAAATGATGCGCGAGCTGGTGGATCCCGGCGATTATATCGGCTCTCTTACAGAGACTGCTGCAGAAGATCTGGGACTGAATAAGGATCTGAAGCTGATCGCCACTGGTACAGACAAGGCCTGCGAAATTCTGGGTCTTGGCTGTGTCAATAAAAAAAAGGCGGCTTTCAGTTTTGGAACCACAGCTACGGTTACGTTTACCACTTCTGATTATCTGGAACCGGAAACGTTTATACCGCCCTATGATTCTATCCTTCCCGGGCATTATACTCCGGAAATAGAAATCTTCAGAGGATACTGGCTGATTTCCTGGTTTAAAAAAGAGTTTGCCCAGAAAGAAGTTATGGAAGCGCTGGAGTCAGATATTCAGCCGGAGGAGCTTCTGAACAGACGCCTGAAAGAGATTCCTGCAGGCTGCGACGGGTTTTTGCTCCAGCCGTATTTTACACCAAACCTTACCATGCCTGAGGCAAAAGGTTCCGTAATAGGTCTGTCGGATGTTCATACCAGAATCCATCTTTACCGGGCAATCATAGAAGGAATCAATTTTGCCCTGATGGATGGAATGCGTCATATGGAGAAAAAAGGAGGATTTCGTTTTGAAGAGATTCGCGTAGGCGGCGGAGGCGCTCAGAGCAGTGAAATCTGTCAGATCACTGCAGACATGTTCGGTTTGCCGGTAGTAAGAACTCAGACTTATGAAGTGTCGGGGATCGGCAGTGCGATTTCTGCATTTGTGACGCTGGGCGTGTTTGAGGATTACAGAGAAGCATTGAGGTGTATGGTTCATAAAAAAGATGTATTTAAACCAAACCGGCGGCAGCATGCAGTATACCAGAAACTTTATGAGGAGGTATATCAGCAGATATATCCCAGCCTGTCAGGAATTTATGAAAAAATGAGCAGGATCAAATGATGGAGAAAGTCTGTTAAAAGCCGGATGAGTTCCGGGGCTGCCAGGAAAATACAGGAACTGTAAAAGCAGAATATAAAATCAGAAACAGCGCGTTTCTGTACAGAAAAACTCCGGGGAATGGGCTGTCGGGAAATAGATAGTTCCAAACAGGAGCAGATTTGGCTCATGGGAGTCAAATCTGCCCCTTCCCCGGAAGTTTTTTGTATTATTTAAAGAAGTATTAGTGATTCAAGTAAATAAAAACATAAAGCTTACACGGAACAAAAATCGGATACAGAAGGCTTTTTCTATTTCACAGATATGGTATAAAACTGTTTGAAGGTCTCTCCGGCAGCCAGGGTGTTGATGTCCTGCTTGGAAGAAAGCTCATCGGCAAAGCCGGTGTTGTCGCAGCGTCCCATCCAGGGTTCCAGGCAGACGAAGGGAGAGTCCGGCGCGCTCCAGATACCAAAGTTCGGAAATCCCTTACAGGTGATTTCCACATAAGGAGTTCCGTCCGGAAAGGCGATTCCTGCCCGGGTTACCTGCCCGTTGTCAAATACCAGAGTATCGTTGTCAAAAAGCTCTCTTTTGATATGACAGCGTCCGTGTTCCAGAGCAAGCGGATAGGTTTTTCCCTCAAATACAGTTCCGTGGGAAAGGTCCAGGAGACTGCAGGTAAGCTCTGATTCATGGTTAAAAGTAAGATAATACTGATCCTGGGAAGTACCCGGAACCGCAGGCACATTAAAGGCAGGATGTCCTCCGATAGTAAAGTACATGGTCTGAGAATCCTCATTGATCACGGTCCAGCGTACAGTCAGATCTCTTCCGGAAAGCTCATGGGTGATAAGAAGACGGAAATCAAAAGGATAAGTTTCCCTGGTTGAATCAGAAGAGGTTACAAGATGGGTGACAGAGGTCTGTGAGGACTCTGTACAGGTAAATTCCATATCACGGGCAAATCCATGCTGTCCGCAGTGGTAGGTGTTTCCGTTAATAAGACATTTATTTTCATAATAGCGGCCCACATTTGGGAACAGGACAGGGGCATGGCGGTTCCAGTAAGAAGGATCTGCATTCCAGAGTACCTGACGGTCATTTGTTTTGTCATAGATTTCAGTCAGCTCAGCGCCAAGATCATTGATCTGTACCCGAAGCTGATCGTTTTCCAGTGTACGAATCATGATATATCCTCCAATAAAAAATTTGATGTATCAAGTATACCAGATTTCTGAAAAAATAACGAGAAAAACTGCACAAAAATAAGAATAAAAATATGTTGTTTTTTACTTGGCACTCAATTGCAGGATTAAATTCCAATCTTCTGTGGAATTTAATCCTGCAAATCTATCTTCTCTTAACCATGGAATTTAATTTTTCCAAACGTTCTGTTAAAACCATTCTATAAATATGGCTATTCCTCCCGGCAGAAAGGAAGTCCTTATGAATAAACAAAAACATTTAACTCTTGCTTCACGAATTATCATTGAAGCCATGTAAAACAAGGACGAAAGCTTTAACGCGATTGGTCGGTTTTTAAACAAGGATTGCATAACCATCTCTAAAGAAGTGAAAAATCACATTTGTTTTGAAAAAAGTGGAGTCTACGGCAGAACCTTCACTGATTGATGACTGGCTTTTCTGCATCAGTGCTCTGCACGATAACGTATAATTAATTTCGCAAATTCAATTTCATAAAAACAGACATGGTCTATAGCCGTTTGGTAGAATAAAGTTACCACACAAAATTCACCATAGGAGGTACAGAACGATGTCTGATAACTTTATACAACTCAATGAAGATTTAATAAAGCACGATTTAAAGGATCTTGTCCGTAGCAGCGTCGAGGAAACTCTGTCCTTCTTTTTATGCATATGACAACAAAAATAAGAGCCATCAGATTTGATTTTCTGTTGGCTCTTTTTAATGTTCACTGTCCAATGGATTAGTCCTCCTTAAATTTTTATAAAACATTCTGGAATTAAGTTTGTGTTCTCGGTGGTCTGTACCTTCCTTTCATAGATTATGATGAATTATTTTACGTTTCTGGTGGTCTGTACCTCCTTGTTGGATTATGAGATTTCGTTTATGTTTTCGGTGGTCTCACTCCTTTTTGATTTATTTTTAGGTTCCTTTTGTTTTATGAGCTTACTATAACAGATAAAATGAGATTTGTCAATAAGAAAATTGATAAAATTAAAATAAATATTATTTTAACTGCTAAAAATAACTTTATACACATAATTAACTGAAAATATTGATGAATTCCGGTGAATAGAAAAAGGGATTCAGGATAAGATAGGATTATCAAGTCTTAGGAGGTAAAAATATGTTGCGTTATTTACCTGTACGCAGAATTCACGCAAGACAAGTCCTGGACTCCAGGGGAAATCCTACGGTTGAGGTTGAAGTTACAGCAGGAGAAGGGATTGTTGGAATCCATGGATATACAGCAAGAGCCATAGTTCCCTCCGGGGCGTCTACCGGAAGATTTGAGGCAGTGGAGCTCCGGGATGGGTGAAAAAGGAAAATACCTTGGGCTCAGTGTGGAAAAAGCTGTAAATAATGTAAATACAAAACTTGCGGAAGCAATTGTGGGAGAAAATGCGCTTGATCAGATGAATATAGACAGACTTCTGGCAGAAGCCGATGGAACAGACAATAAAAGCAGCATAGGAGCCAATGCAGTTCTGGGTGTTTCTCTGGCAGTGGCAAGGGCGGCTGCGGAAGCTCTGAGAATTCCTCTTTATCAATATCTGGGTGGCTGTCATACCAGAAAGCTGCCTGTGCCCATGATGAACATTCTGAATGGAGGACGCCATGCAGATAATACCGTGGATCTTCAGGAAGTTATGATCATGCCTGTGGGGGCGGAAGATTTTTCAGAAGGAATCCGCATGTGCGTGGAGATCTATCAGTTTCTGAAGATCATTCTCAAAGAAAAAAATCTGTCTACAGCAGTAGGCGATGAGGGAGGCTTTGCGCCGGATCTTGAGGATTCCAGAGATGCGCTGGCGCTGATCATCCAGGCAGTGGAAAGGGCCGGATACGAACCGGGAAAGCAGATCGCGATTGCCATAGACGCAGCGGCCAGTGAATTGTATGAAGAAGAAAAAGGGGTTTACTATTTTCCTGGAGAAAGCAAAATGAAAGGAAAAGATGTATTCAGAGACTCTTCTGAGATGATTGAATATTATGAGGGATTACTGGAAGAATTTCCTGTGGTATCTCTTGAGGATGGGCTGGAGGAAGACGACTGGGAAGGCTGGAAGAAACTGACAGAGCGGCTGGGAGACAAAATACAGCTGGTAGGAGATGATCTTTTTGTAACAAATAAAAAGAGACTGACCTGCGGGATCCGACTTCAGGCAGCCAATGCAGTGCTTGTAAAAGTAAATCAGATCGGTACTCTGACAGAGGCTATGGATACGGTCCGGCTGGCGCAGGAAAACGGATACCGGGCAGTGATCTCCCACAGATCAGGAGAAACAGAGGATTCCTTTATTGCAGATCTGGCAGTTGCCACAGGTGCAGGCCAGATAAAAACAGGAGCGCCCTGCCGTTCTGACAGAAATGCAAAGTATAACCAGCTTCTCCGCATTGCAGAGCAGCTTGGCGAGAATGGAGAGTATCAGAATCCTTTTAAGGGATTTTCGGAGGAAACTGTATAGCAGCAGGCAGGGGGCTGTTATATGACAAAAGCAGAATGTATTTGAAAATAAAAAATCCTCCGCGGCGCTTTTGGCAGAACGGAGGATTTTTATTTTGTCAGGAAAGTAACACATTATGTGCTGATCTTCCCGGTAAATAAAAATACTTTGTTCAAAAACAACGTACACATTATTATTTTAAAGTAAAATACTGAAGTACAGCTCCTTTAAATTCAAATTCCCGGGAAATTTCATAGGTATCCAGAAGCCACTGGCTTTTTTCTTTGGAGCTGTATTTTTCCAGGCGGCGGATAGTCCCTTCTCCGGCAAGAAAGGCAGGAATTTTTTTGGCCTTGATATCGTCCATGATGTAGTCCCCTGCCTCCGGTCTCAGGGAAAGATCAGCAAGATCCAGAGTGTAGCATCCGGTATCCCAGCGGAGAATGGAGTAAATCTCCGGCACCCCGATTCCGAAAGCATAGGTGTTTTCCGGGATATTTGCAGCAATGTGAGCGGCAAAATCATTCAGCTCCTGCTCGTTATGCAGCTCTTCTCTGAGGGCTGTATTCTGACCGTACTGAATGATGTTTCCAGTGGAGACAGTCATCAGAACAAGCAGAGAAAGAGCGGTAAACGTACCTTTGAAGATCTGCATCCCGCTGAAACTTTTCATGTTTCTGATGTGGAAGGTCTGGAAAGCGTTCATTCCTTCTTCTGCAAAAATGCACAGAAGCAGAATACATGGAATGTGAATGATCTCCAGATTATGATAAGCAGCCCGGTTAATAAAATATGTGATCTGTCCTAAGGAAAGAACTGCGGCAGCAAAGGTAAAGCAGACGCGGAGAAGATGCTGACTGTCAGCTTCTTCCTGTGTGCGGACAAACCATATGTGGGAAATACCCCATGCGCAGGCCATAAAAAACAGCACAAGGATTATCATATAGGCGCTTGCAAACTCCGGAAGATCCACTCTTAACAGACCATCCATGTAAGAGGACTGAAGAAGTGGGAAAAGGAATTCGCGGATTCCGGTAATCTGTCCTCCGTTCATTATGTTATACAGCTCAACCACAGCATAGGCGCCCAGAAAGCTGAGAAGGATCCCTGCAAGGTGCAGAAGACAGGTTTTTAAAACCGGCAGCCAGGAGTCTTTTTTGTGGCAGAGGCAGCGGAGGATCCAGAATGCTGCCCAGGAAATCGCGCAGAAAAGTCCTGTTTCTGTATTCCACAGGATTCCCAGAAGCGAAAGCACATACCCCAGAATACAGATGAGACGGCCGCTTTTTTTGAAACGGACACAAGAGGCAATCCAGAAAAGCATCAGGCACATAAAAAGGATTCTGTGTGGCCATAGCTGCCAGTAGATTCCGCTTCTCATGGAAAGAACGGGAAAGGTCAGGGCAATGGAGCCCAGAACTCTTAAAAGATCATTTTTTACAATAAAATGAAGGGTCAGAAAAGCTGCAAGGAAACAAAGGGCGCCGATGATGGTATTCAGAAGAATAAAATCAATCAGATCGCCTCCAAGGATCTTCATGGGAAGCTTGTATAAAATTCCGTAGTGACCGTAAATACTGGTGGTATATTCCGTGTAAGGGCTTCCGTGCAGTACATTATATATGGAATTGAAATATGCATCCATATGAAGACGGTCCGGTTCGTTTCTGAGAAAAACCTCCGGGGTATAAAAGTTATAGGCAACCAGAAGTGTGAGAAGCCCATAGAAAAGGGACATGGCCCAGGTTTTTACAGAAAAGTTATTATTTCTGGCAAAATGAAGAAAAACGAGCCCTTCTGTCACAAGGCAGATCAGTACAAGCCAGAAAGGAATGGAATGCCAGACGTATCTTGCGGAAACAGAACCGTAAACATCTACTTCCAGGCGGTACATGCGGATAAAGAAAAGAATATTTACCGTTATAAGAAGTACTACTGTAAAAAAAGCGTTTCTGGCGTGTCAAAAAAGCAGGGCTTCTCTGTGCGTGCCAGAAGAATTGAAAAAATAAGATAGGAAACGCAGAATAAAATAACTGTCATTGCATAAGTGAGAAGATTTACATTTCCAATGGAACTGACAGCCGCTGACAGAGCCGGTATTCTGAAACAGCATACTGCAAAGCCGGCAGACAGTATAAGAGAGGCAAAAAAAGCCATAATTCTGTTTGTTGAAGTTTTCATGTTGACCATCCTTTAAATGTAATAGGTTTCATAAAACAGCATAAGCCATTCCTGTATATCATCCCCGAAAGAAGTTCTGTTGTCAAGGTTTTTAGAGAAAAACTGTTGAAATCCCAAAAGCCATATGATACAATAAAAAGCAGTTGATTAGGAGGTGTAACCTGAATGGAGATCTTAAGAATTATCCTTACGGTAATTTTTGTCTTAGATTGCATAGGTCTTACAGTCATTGTACTGATGCAGGAAGGTAAGCAGCAGGGACTTGGCTCTATTGCCGGTGTTGCGGATACCTACTGGGGAAGAAACAAAGGACGTTCTATGGAGGGTGGTCTGGTAAGGGCGACTACTGTCATGGCAATCCTGTTTTTTGTTCTGGCTGTCATTTTGAATATGAATTTCTAAGAATCATGGAAGGCAAAATGGAGACACTCTTGTAAATTCGCAAGAGTGTTTTTTTGCCTGAGTACGCAGAAACGGCAGTTCTGACAGGACTGTCTGTGTTTACAGAAAAGGAGTTCAAGTGAGCAGAAAAAAAATATGGGAAAAGAAAAAAAGATTCCCAAAAGAAAATCGCGCATCATTTAAGAAAAAAAACATAAAGAGTCTGAAAAAACAGGGTCTTCTGGCAGAGGGCGTTTTTATCGGAAATGCCAGGGGCTTTGGATTTGTGGAAACAGGAGAGGATGAAGAGGATATTTTTATTCCTGCAGATGCTGTAAATACAGCGCTTCATCAGGACCGGGTACAGGTTCTGCTGAAAAAAGAACAGAAGCCTGGAAAGCGCAGAGAGGGAACGGTTATAAAAATTCTGGAAAGAGGTACCACAGAGGTTGTGGGAACTTTTCAGCGAGAAGGAGATTATGGCTTTGTGCTCTGTGATAACCAGAAAATATCCCGGGACGTTTATATTTCTTCGAAAAATTCTCATGGATCAGAGATGGAGAAAAGGTAGTTGCCCAGATCCTTGATTATGGCTCTGAGAAGCGTAAGCCTGAGGGAAAGATTACAGAATCCCTGGGAAATATCCATGCTCCGGGAGCGGATATTCTGGCTGTTGTAAAAAGCTATGGCATCCCTTCTGAATTTCCGGTCCGTGTAATGAATCAGGCAATGAGAGTGCCGGATCATGTTCTGGAAGCGGACTGGGACGGAAGAGACGACCTTACCGGACTTATGACAGTTACCATTGACGGTGAGGATGCAAAGGATCTGGATGATGCAGTTTCTCTTACAAAGGAGGGGAATCTTTATCATCTGGGTGTGCACATTGCAGATGTAAGCAATTATGTTCAGGGCGGAAGCGCAATTGACAGAGAAGCCCTGAAAAGAGGAACCAGTGTTTATCTGGCAGACCGGGTGATCCCCATGCTTCCGGAGCGTCTGAGCAACGGAATCTGTTCGCTTAATCAGGGTGTGGAGCGTCTGGCTCTCAGCTGTCTGATGGATATTGATGAAAACGGAACCGTAGTATCCCATAAAATTACAGAAAGCGTCATACGTGTAGACCGCCGTATGAGCTATGAACAGGTGCGGTGTATTCTGGAAGACGGAGAAACAGAGACCAGCAGAGAATATCAGGAATTTGTTCCCACGTTTTTTCTGATGAAAGAGCTGTCCGGAATCCTCAGAGGATGCCGCCACAACAGAGGCTCCATTGATTTTGATTTTCCGGAGAGCAAGATCATTCTCAACGGGGCAGGCCGCGCCATTGATGTAAAACCCTATGAAACCAGTGTGGCGACAGAGATCATTGAAGACTTTATGCTTCTGGCAAATGAAACAGTGGCCAGAGAATACTGTAAGGGCGAATATCCTTTTGTTTACAGAACCCATGAAAATCCGGATCCGGACAAGGTGGAGGAGCTTCTGATGCTTCTTCACAATCAGGGGATCGACGTGCGGAAATCCGGACAGGAGATCACGCCCAAAGAGATTCAGGAAATTCTGGAAAGCATTCAGGATCTTCCGAATGAGACAATGATCAGCCGGCTTACACTTCGCACCATGAAGCAGGCAAAATATACCACGGAATGCAGCGGACATTTTGGTCTGGCGGCCAGATATTACTGTCATTTTACTTCTCCTATCAGACGGTATCCGGATCTTCAGATACATCGGATCATCAGAGATAATCTCAGAGGAAGGCTGACCCGGGAAGGAAAGACAGAGCATTATCGGGAGATTCTGGAAGAGGTGGCTCGTCAGTCAAGTGTGTGCGAGAGAAGAGCCCAGGAAGCGGAACGGGAATCTGACAAAATGAAAAAGGCAGAATATATGTCCTATCATCTGGGAGAGGAATTTGACGGGATCATTTCCGGGGTGACCGGATATGGCCTGTATGTGGAACTTGGCAATACAGTAGAGGGACTGGTTCATATTACAGCTTTAAAGGATGATTATTATACCTTTGATCAGGAGACTCATGAACTGAGAGGCGAACTGACGAAAAAAGTATATCATCTCGGGCAGAAAATCCGCGTCCGTGTGGCAGATGCGGATGCGGTAAAAAGGTCTGTGGATTTTACGATCGCGGAAGAGCAGGAGGAATAAGCTATGGCGAAGAAACAGGGAATCAGACTGATTGCAAATAATAAAAAAGCTTTTCACGATTATTTTATAGAGGATACCTTTGAGACAGGGATTTCGCTGGCAGGAACTGAGGTGAAATCTCTCCGTATGGGCAAATGCAGCATAAAAGAGGCTTTTGTCAGAATTGAAAAAGGCGAGGTCTGCATTTACGGCATGCACATCAGTCCCTACGAAAAAGGAAATATTTTTAACAAGGATCCTCTTCGTGTAAGAAAGCTTCTGCTTCACAGATATGAGATCAATAAACTGGAAGGTAAATTAAAGGAAAAGGGCCTGACTCTGGTTCCCCTTAAAGTGTATTTTAAGGACAGCCTTGTTAAGGTGGAAATCGGTCTTGCCCGGGGCAAAAAGCTTTATGACAAGCGCCAGGATATTGCAAAAAAAGACCAGAGGCGTGAAGCGGAACGGGATTTTAAAGTGAAAAATCTTTACTGATATATTATATAAAGAAGTGCTGTTGTCAGACAGATACGAGATCAGAACGGACATGGGCTGACTGTTTTGCTTACAGAACCGGAAACTGTTTCTGCGAATGAAGTGAAACTGAACAGAATCGAAAGTCTTAAAATTGTGTGAATTTACCTGACATTTAGTTGACAAGAAAAAGATACTAAGTATAATTATAGTAATGAAACTATGTTCAGAGATTTCCATTAATACGAATGGGAGGTTTATAATATGAAAAAAAGATATCTTGCAATAGCCGGATTGCTGGTACTTGCAGTTGCAGCGGCCGGCTGTGGAAAAGAGAAGGATAAACCGGCCGAACAGCAGGTTCAGGCAACTCCGACAGTTACGCCGCAGGTGACAGAGGCTGCAGATCTTGTAGATATGGAAGTATCCGATGAAAAAAATGTGATCGGAGAAAAAACCGCCACAGCTTCTAAAGTTGCAATCGTTAACCGGACAGGCTCGGAAATAGGAGCTATTTATATCCGTCAGCATCCGGAAGATGAGGAAGAGACAGATGATGACGAGTGGGGCGATGATCTGGTAGACGGAATGTTTACGCTGAAAAACGGGGAACAGGCAGTATATTATTACAAGAAGCCTTCTTCCGCAGGAATTACCTATGATATCCGGATCACCTATACAGACGAGGATAAGAATGAGTGCTTTTTCCGGGATCTTCCTCTTGCATCCATGAAGCAGATCACTCTTCGCATGAGCGGAACCGGTGAGGACAGCATTCCTTATGCTACTTATATGACAGCTACAGGCAAAAAAGAGATTTCCACTCTTACGGATGTCAAGGAGCGTCTGGGACTGACAGAGGATGAGGAGGATGACGATACAGATAATCCGGATCCTACATCTGCACCGAATCCCACATCTGCGCCGGATCCTACATCCGCACCGGATCCTACACAGGCTCCGGATGATGGCGATGATGCTCCGGATGATACTCAGCCTACGGACGATACCATTGACAAGGCAACCGGATATATCGGGCAGTCCATGGATGATCTGATCGCGTCGATCGGTTCTCCTCAGTATGATGAATATGAGGATGAGCCGGATACAGGAAAAACCGGCTACCACTATTATTCAAACTTTACGGTATCAACTACTGTAGATGAGGATGGCAATGAGATTGTTACCGGCATCTGGTAAAAGTCTTTTGTACGAAAAGAAACAGGAGAGGATAAGATTATGAAGCGTATTTTACTGAAATTAAGCGGAGAAGCTCTTGCAGGAGCAAAAAAGACCGGTTTTGACGAGGAGACAGTAATTGCTGTGTCTAGACAGATCCGTACCATTGCAGAAGAGGGAACTCAGGTGGGAATCGTGATCGGTGGAGGAAACTTCTGGAGAGGACGTACAAGCGAGACCATCAACCGTAATAAAGCGGATCAGATCGGTATGCTTGCCACAGTGATGAATTGTATTTATGTTTCTGATATCTGCAGATATCTGGGACTTGAAACAGAAATTTTTACTCCGTTTGTATGCGGAGCATTTACGAAACTGTATTCCAAGGATGCAGTGGAGGAAGCGTTTAAGGCAGGAAAGATCCTGTTCTTTGCAGGCGGAACCGGACATCCGTATTTTTCCACAGACACGGCAACTGTGCTGCGTGCAGTAGAGATCGAGGCAGAAGCCATCCTTCTTGCAAAGGCAGTAGACGGAATTTATGACAGCGATCCAAAGGTGAATCCGGAAGCAGTAAAATACGATGAGATTTCTATTGAAGAGGTTGTAGACAAGAAACTGGCTGCAATGGATCTTACAGCATCTATTATGTGTCTTGAGCAGAAAATGCCTATGCTGGTGTTTGGTCTTGAGGAAGAGAACAGTATTGTCAATGCGGTTCACGGTAAGTTTTCCGGTACAAAAGTAACGGTTTAAGCTGCCGTATATGATGCAGCGAGGCTGCAAAAAACAAGGAGAGGGAGATTAGACAAATGGATGAAAGAGTTCAGAAGTATGACAGCAAAATGACAAAAACTTTAAACGGATTTGAGGCAGAGCTTTCTACAATCCGTGCAGGACGTGCAAATCCGCATATCCTTGACAAGATCACCGTAGATTATTACGGAAGCCCCACACCGTTGCAGCAGGTGGCCAATGTTACTGTGCCTGAGGCACGTATGATTCAGATCCAGCCGTGGGAATCAAGCCTTATCAAAGAGATCGAGAAAGCGATTCTTACATCCGATCTTGGACTGAATCCAAACAATGACGGAAAGATCATCCGTCTTGTTCTTCCGGAGCTTACCGAAGAGCGCCGTAAGGAACTGGTAAAGGATGTTAAGAAAAAGGGAGAAGCAGCTAAGGTTGCTGTCCGCAATGTCCGCCGTGATGCCAACGACGCATTTAAAAAGCTTACCAAGCAGGATGTGTCTGAGGATGAAGTAAAGGATCTGGAAAACGAAGTTCAGAAGCTGACAGATAAATATATCAAAGATATCGAGGCAGCAGTAGATAAAAAAGCAAAAGAGATCCTGACTGTATAATTAATTCAGCGGGAAAGAGAAAGGAGAGCTGTAAAGATAGCTCTCCTTTTGCCATAACATAAAAATTACCGGGAGGAGCGGCAATGAGAGTACCGAATCATATAGCGATCATTCTGGATGGCAACGGACGCTGGGCAAAAGCCAAAGGAATGCCCAGAAGCTATGGCCATGTAAAGGGCTGTGCAAATCTGGAAACGATCTGTGACGATATGAAAGAGCTTGGAGTCAAGTATCTGACAGTGTATGCATTTTCAACAGAAAACTGGAAACGCTCAAGAGAAGAAGTGGATTCCTTAATGAACCTGTTCCGGAATTATCTGAAAAAATGTATAAAGATTTCCAGGAAAAATAAAATGCGCGTGCGTGTTCTGGGAGATATTACTGCTTTTGATGAGGATATCCAGCAGAAAATCAGAGAGCTTGAGGAATTTTCAAAGGATTATGAGGAACTGTTTTTCCAGATTGCCCTGAACTATGGCGGACGTGATGAGATTGTAAGAGGTATCAGGAAGCTTGCGCAGGATGCAGTGGACGGAAAGGTCAGTCCCGGGGAGATCACGGAAGACGTTTTTGAAGGATATCTGGATACGGCAGGTATTCCTGACCCGGATTTTCTGATTCGTACAAGCGGGGAGCAGAGACTTTCCAATTATCTTCTGTGGCAGCTTGCATACACAGAATTTTATTTTACAGATGTGGCATGGCCGGATTTTCATAAGCCGGAGCTGATAAAAGCCATAGAAAAATACAACGAACGAGACCGAAGATACGGCGGAGTGAAGGAGGAGTAGACAATGTTTAAAACAAGACTCTTAAGCGGCATTGTTCTGGTGATCATTGCCCTTTTGACGATCATGAGCGGAGGATATGTTCTGCTTCTGACACTGCTGTGTGTTTCGCTGATCGGCATGAGAGAGCTGTACAATGCCATGGGCGTGCATAAAAGCGGAATGGATCTTCTGGAGCTGGCCGGTTATCTGGGGGCAGTTCTTTATTATGGCACAGTTTTTCTGGGATTTGAAAAATATGGAATGATGGCAGTAATCCTTTCCCTTGTGCTTTTGATGTTTGTCTATGTATTTACCTATCCTAAATATCAGGCAGAACAGGTGATGTCTGCATTTTTCGGACTGGTATATGTTGCAGTTATGCTGTCTTTTATCCTCCTTACAAGAAATCTGGAAAACGGACATCTTCTTGTGTGGCTGATCTTTTTCTGTTCCTGGGGCTGTGATACCTGCGCATACTGTGTGGGCGTACTGATCGGAAAACATAAAATGGCGCCGGTGCTGAGCCCTAAAAAATCAATAGAGGGAGCAGTTGGAGGAGTTGCAGGAGCAGCAGGTCTCGGAGCTGTCTATGCGGCAATCATTCATGCCCCGGTAGTGGAATATGCGGTGATCTGCGCAGTGGGAGCCCTGATTTCCATGGTTGGCGATCTGGCAGCATCCGCCATTAAAAGAAACAGAGGAATCAAAGATTATGGAAAGCTGATCCCGGGACATGGAGGCATTCTTGACCGTTTCGACAGTGTGATCTTTACTGCTCCTGTTATCTATTACATGGCAAAATTTATTCTGGGTATATAAAAACAGATTACAAAATACCCTATAAGGAGTCAATATGAAAAAAATTGCAATTTTAGGTTCTACAGGCTCTATCGGAACACAGACACTGGAGGTTGTCCGTGCCAATGGAGATATTCAGGTTCTGGGAATCAGCGCCGGAAGAAACATAAAAAAGCTGGAGGAGCAGGCAAGAGAATTTTGTCCCAGGCTTGTTGCTGTGTGGGAGGAAGATGCGGCCCGGGAACTGAGGGTAAAGCTTCAGGATACAGATGTAAAAGTTGTTTCAGGAATGGAAGGACTTCTGGAACTGGCTTCTATGGAAGAAACGGAAATCCTGGTAACTGCTATCGTGGGAATGCTGGGCATCCGCCCTACCATTGAGGCGATCCGGGCAGGCAAGGATATTGCGCTTGCCAATAAGGAGACTCTTGTTACGGCAGGCCATCTGATCATGCCTATGGCGGAAAAATACGGTGTCAAGATCCTTCCTGTTGACAGTGAACACAGCGCAGTGTTCCAGTGCCTGAACGGAGAACGGCGGGAAGAAATACATAAGCTTCTGATCACAGCGTCCGGCGGTCCTTTCCGCGGCAGAAAAAGAAAAGATCTGGAGCAGGTGACTCTGGCTGATACGCTGAAGCATCCCAACTGGGTAATGGGACAGAAGATCACAGTAGATTCTTCAACTCTTGTCAACAAAGGACTGGAAGTGATGGAAGCAAAATGGCTTTTTGATGTGGAGCTTGACCGGATCCAGGTAGTGGTACAGCCTCAGAGCGTCATTCACTCTATGGTGGAATTTAAGGACGGAGGTATTATGGCGCAGCTGGGAACGCCGGATATGCGTCTGCCTATTCAGTATGCTCTTTATTATCCGGAAAGAAGATACCTGGACGGTGAGAGACTTGATTTTGCAAAGCTTGGGCAGATTACCTTTGAAGAGCCTGATATGGAGACTTTTCTGGGACTTCCAATGGCAATTCAGGCAGCCCGGGAGGGCGGTTCCATGCCGACTGTTTTTAATGCGGCAAACGAGCTTGCAGTAAAGAAATTCCTTCATGAGGAAATACGTTTTCTGGATATTTATGATATTATCGGGCAGTCTATGGGAAGACATAAAAAAACAGAGTCTCCTGATCTGGATGAAATCCTGGCAGTAGAAAACGAGACATATCAGTGGATTGAAAGCAGGTGGTAAATTGAAGATTCTGATTGCTGTCATTATATTCAGCGTGATTATTATCATACATGAGCTTGGACATTTCCTTCTGGCGAAAAAAAACGGAATTGTGGTAACAGAGTTTTCTCTTGGCATGGGTCCGCGGCTTTTCAGCACGCAGAAGGGAGAAACGAGGTATTCCATTAAGCTTTTTCCTATTGGCGGATCCTGTGCCATGCTGGGAGAGGATACAGGTGAAGAAGAACTTCCCGGAACCTTTAATGCTGCTCCGGTGTGGGGGAGGATTTCTGTTGTATCGGCAGGTCCGATATTTAACTTTGTTCTGGCTTTTCTTTTATCAGTGATCATTACCGGATTTGTAGGGTATGATCCGGCAGAGATCATGGAAGTGGAAAAAGGTTCTCCTGCGGCAGAAGCCGGGCTTCGGGAAGGAGATATTGTTACAGAGTTTGACGGCTATACGGTGGATGTAGCCCGTGATCTGTATGTATATTCTTATCTGAATGAACTTCAGGAAGAACCGGTTACCATGAAGGTACTCCGTGGCGGCGAAGAAAAAACATTTACTTACACTCCGGACGTGTCGGTTCGCTATCTTCTGGGCTTTAATCGCTCCGGTACAGATTCCATGGAGGTTCTTTCTCTGATCGAGGGAATGCCTCTGGAGGCTGCAGGGCTTCAGGCAGGAGATGTGATCACTTCCATTGACGGAACCAGGATTCCTGATGGAAAAGCATACGAAAACTATATTGCAGAGCATCCCCTTTCTGACAAAGAAGTCGAGATTACCTATGACCGTGACGGACTGGAATATTCTGCAAAGATTACTCCAAAGGAGTACAGAACTCCGATTCCCGGATTCTCCTATAATATGGGGTATATTAAGGCAGAGGGCTTCCAGGTTCTGAAATATGCTGCTCTGGATGTAAAATATATGATCCGTACCACGCTTCTCAGCCTGAAAGAGCTGGTGACAGGTGGACTTGGAGTAAAGGATCTCAGCGGTCCTGTAGGGGTTGTGGATGCCATTGGAACTACCTATGAAGAAAGCAAAAGCGCGGGAACTCTGATGCTCTGGATGAATATGCTGAATATGGCAGTACTTCTTTCGGCAAACCTTGGAGTTATGAATCTTCTGCCGCTTCCTGCACTGGATGGCGGAAGACTTGTATTTCTCTTTATAGAGGCAGTGCGTAAAAAGCCTGTGAATCGCGAAGTGGAAGGTATGGTTCACTTTGCAGGGCTGATGCTTTTGATGGCGCTGATGGTTGTTGTTATGTATAACGATATTCTTAAAATATTCTGATCGTATAAAAGCCGGAGAATCCGGCTTTTGTGCTACTGTGCTGACGGAGGAGCAGATTGAAAAAAAGATGTGGTAAGGGTATGCTTGTCCTGCTGATGGCAGCTCTGGTGTCTGTGGGAGGAATTGGAGCAGCCTGTTTTTTCAGCCGACAGGCAGGGAAAGAAAAATTCCAGGAAGAGGAAGCAGAAAAACTGAGGCGGAGAGAGAATATCTGGAAGCAGGGGCACCGGAAAAAGCCGGTCCCTATCCGGAATACCAGAGTGAATCCGGGAAAATGGAAAAGAGAGAAGAACTGCAGGATACAGAAACTGAAAAGGAGAAAAAGCAAAAAGCAGAGGAAGACCGAAAAAAGAAAGAAGAAGAGAAAAGGCAAAGGGAGGAAGCAGAGGCCAGGATAAAGAAAGTAGAAAAAATGCTGGCAAAGCTGTATGATCCGGATTCTGATTCTGTTGCAATGAATACGTCAAAAAACAGTAAAATTTTTCAGGATGCACAGACAGAAATGTGGAAGCTTCCTCTGTCTTATGACCGGAAACGTCAGGAATTTCAAAAAATCGTAGACCGTATATCAGATGAATGGGATTACATAAATGACGATCTGCATTATGAGACAGAAACATTGAAAATATCCGCGCAGGAAAAAGACACCGGCTATACAAAATACTGGGTCTGTCATGTGGAAACCTTCAGTCCCCGGCAGCTGTGTTCGGCTCTTTGCGGAGGAACCTACGGAAATCCCCGCAAACCGGTTTCAGAGGAGCTTGCTGCTCATAACGGAGTGATCGGGGTAAACGGAAGCGGATTTTCTTATGGAACGGGCATACCTGCTCCTGGAAAAACCATGATCAAAAACGGAAAGATTTATAATGATGTGTATTCCAATGGAAATATTTTTTGTGTGACCCAGGATGGCGGCATGTTTACTGCGGCAGCCGGAATGACGGCTGAGACTATGATAAACCGGGGCGTGAAGGATACCTACTGTTTTGGCCCTACCCTCATAGAAAACGGAAAAGCATCAGAAATATCCGGTCAGTTTACCCAGACAGCCCGATATCAGAGAACGGCAGTGGGAATGGTGAATCCGGGAGAATACTATCTTGTGGCAGTTGACGGAAAAGGAGCCGGAGGCTCTGAGGGCATGACTTATCAGGAGCTTCAGCAGGTGTTTCTGGATCTGGGATGTGAGTATGCATATCATCTTGACGGGGGAGGCTCCACAACCCTTGTGTTTAAAGGCAGGGTTCTGAACATACTTACCGATGGAGGAAAAGAACGTCCCTGCGGTGACATTCTGTATTTTATTGATGCAGGAGACGGCGCAGAAGGGGAAGAAATTGTAATTCATGAAAACGAGGCAATGATACGCCCTTCCAGTGGAAAGAGCAGTCTGAAATAAGTCTGTGTATAAACAAAGAGAAAAACGCATAAAATGCTGTAAAACTGTTTTTTGGAGAACAAAATGGATCAGTCATATCCCTACAGAAAATACAGCGGCCTGAGAATGCAGCAGGAAAATACTTCCAGAGGAGGGCTGCAGGTAACCGTTCTTACAGAAGACGGAACAAGGCCGGTAGAAGACGCAGTGGTAAGAATCTCCTACACAGGAGAGCCTGACCGGACTGTAGAGGAGATAAAAACAGATTCTTCAGGTCAGACACCGGTTCTGGAACTTAAGTCCCCTCCTCTGGAATACAGCATGGAACCATCGGAAGAACAGCCTTATGCCGAATATACTATTCAGATAGAGGCGGAGGGATTTGAAAGAGAAGAAATTGCAGGAACAGAAGTTCTGCCGGATGTTCTTGCTCAGCAGCCTGTCAGACTGAGATTTCAGTCACGGCAAAGCTTTGACAGGATCGTGATCGGTCCCCATACGCTGTTTGCGGAATATCCACCCAAAAATCCGGAAGCGGAGATCAAACCTGTCAATGAAACGGGAGAGATCGTTTTAAGCAAGGTTGTGATTCCGGAATATGTAATTGTCCATAACGGTCCGGTAGGAGATCAGTCGGCAGGAAATTATTATGTGCGTTATAAAGATTATATAAAAAATGTGGCAAGCAGTGAAATTTATGCCACCTGGCCGGACGATACCATACGGGCCAATGTTCTGGCTATTATGTCGTTTACTTTGAACAGGGTGTATACAGAATGGTACCGGAATAAAGGTTATGATTTTACCATTACCTCGTCAACCGTCTATGATCATAAATGGATTTACGGAAGAAATGTGTTTGACAGCATTTCCAGAATCGTAGATGAGTTGTTTGAAAATTATCTGTCCCGTCCGGATGTGCGTCAGCCGATTCTTACTCAGTACTGTGACGGACAGCGTGTACAGTGCAGGGACAGAGGCTGGATGACCCAGTGGGGCAGCAAGACCCTTGGAGATCAGGGCTATTCTCCCATAGAGATCCTTCGGTATTTTTACGGGGATGATATGTATATTAATGTGGCAGAAGAAGTTTCCGGAGTTCCGGCTTCCTGGCCCGGATATGATCTGGATATTGGGGCTATCGGGGCAAAGGTTCGGCAGCTTCAGGAGCAGATCAACACAATTTCCCAATCCTATCCGGCGGTTCCCTCTGTGAATGCAGACGGTATTTACGGACAGAGGACAGCAGATGCAGTACGGCGTTTTCAGGGGGTATTTGGTTTGCCTGAGACAGGGATCACCGATTATCCCACCTGGTATAAAATACAGGAGATCTATGTGGCGGTCAGCCGGATCGCGGAGCTGAACTGAGATAAATATTGTGAAAAAGCAAAACATTTGCGAAAAATAAAAAAATATAAAAAAGGTATTGACTTTGTCTGCTGGTTTTGATATACTACAATTCGTCGCGAGGGAGAAACAAAATAATCCCAAAGAAATGCGATATGCGGAAGTGTCGGAACTGGCAGACGAGCAAGACTAAGGATCTTGTAAGCATTGCGCTTGTGTGGGTTCAAGTCCCATCTTCCGCATTCTGATTTAGAACTCTTGATATCACAGAGATTGATGTGATGTTAAGAGTTTTTTGCATACTGACAAGATCTTTTTAATAAGTCTGAGAGTTTATATAGTCTTGCCTGTTTAATAAACCCGTGTCGGGAAAAATCCATATGCTTATTTTTTGAAAAAAAGAGGAATTTGAAGCTTTGTGTAGAATATAATTAATAAGGGGTATTTTGTCATTCTGTGGAGGAATTGCCTATGAATATAAGAGAAAGCATGGAAAAAAGGGAACTGGAGCTTTTAAGTCCCTATGCTTCCTGCAGTGTCCGATCCATAGGACGGGAACGGGCGGAAGAAGAATGTGATGTGCGCACTGTATTTCAGCGGGACAGAGACAGGATTCTTCACAGTAAGGCGTTTCGCAGACTGAAGGATAAGACTCAGGTTTTTCTGGCGCCTCAGGGAGATCATTACAGAAACCGTCTCACTCACACACTGGAGGTTTCTCAGATCGCCCGTACTATTGCCAAGGCTCTCAGACTGAATGAGGATCTGGTGGAGGCCATTGCGCTGGGACATGACCTGGGACACACGCCTTTTGGTCATGCTGGAGAAAAAGCTCTTAATGAGATCAGTCCGGGCGGTTTTGCTCATTATAAACAGAGCGCCCGGGTAGTGCAGGTTCTGGAAAAAAACGGTGAAGGTCTCAATCTGACCTGGGAGGTCATTGACGGGATCCTGAATCACCGTACCAGCGGGAATCCTTCTACTCTGGAGGGACAGGTGGTAAGGTTTTCTGATAAGATCGCCTATCTTCATCATGATATGGACGATGCGCAGAGAGCCGGCATTATTACAGAGGACGATATTCCCGTAACCATGAGAATGCTTCTGGGCTACACCACAAGAGAGAGGCTGAATACCTTTGTACATGACATTATAGAAAACAGTATGGACAGAGACCGGATCCAGATGTCAGAGGAGATACAGGAAGCGCTTATGGATCTCAGGGAGCTGATGTTCCGGAGCGTTTATGATCACCGGGAAGCCAAGCGCGAGGAAAAAAAGGCGATCAATATGCTGAAGGAGCTGTATCGGTATTATATAGAGCATCCGGAGGCAATGTCCAGAGAATACCGGGATCTGCTTCTAAAAGGAGAGTCCACAGACAGAGCGGTCTGCGATTATCTCTCCGGAATGACAGATCAGTATTCTATGACAAAGTTCCGGGAAATTTACATACCTCAGTCATGGGACAGCTATTAAATAACAGAGGAGGATGTCTATGCGCTATTCAGACGATATCATTGAAGAAGTACGAAGCAAAAATGATATTGTAGACGTAGTATCCCAATATGTAAGACTTACAAAAAAGGGAAATTCCTATTTTGGTCTGTGCCCTTTTCATAACGAAAAAACTCCTTCCTTTTCCGTAACGCCCGGCAAACAGATGTATTACTGCTTTGGCTGCGGAGCAGGAGGGAATGTATTTAATTTTATTATGGAGTATGAGAATTATACTTTTGGAGAGGCCTTAAAGCATCTGGCAGACAGGGCGGGGGTGGAGCTTCCGAAGATCGAATACTCCAGAGAAGTCAGACAGAAGGCTCAGGAAAAAGCAGAGCTTCTGGAGATCAATAAACAGGCGGCGCAGTATTTTTATTATCAGCTTCGCACAGAAAAAGGTCAGACAGGTCTTGATTATCTGAAAAACCGGGGACTCAGCGAGGAGACTATGAGAAAGTTCGGGCTGGGGTATTCGGACCGGGCCGGCGGAGGCCTGTACCGCTATCTGAAAGCCAAAGGCTATCCGGATGACCGGCTGAGAGAGTCTGGGCTTTTTAATGTGGACGAACGGCACGGAATGTATGATAAATTCTGGAACCGGGTGATCTTTCCGATCATGGATGTAAATAACAGGGTCATTGGCTTTGGCGGACGCGTTATGGGAGATGCGAAGCCTAAATATCTCAACTCTCCGGAAACAAAGATTTTTGATAAAAGCAGGAATCTTTACGGGCTGAACATTGCCCGGACCACAAGGAAAAAATATCTGATCCTCTGCGAGGGCTATATGGATGTGATTTCCATGCACCAGGCTGGCTTTACCAACGCGGTGGCATCTCTGGGAACAGCGCTTACATCAGGACATGCAAGTCTTCTGAAGCGCTATACTCAGGAAGTGCTGCTTTTATATGACAGTGATGAAGCGGGAATCCGGGCGGCGCTCAGGGGAATTCCGATCCTTCGGGAGGCAGGGGTAAATTCCAGAGTTGTCAGTCTGAAGCCCTATAAGGATCCGGATGAATTTATCCGGAATATGGGACCGGAGGCCTTTGAACAGAGGCTTGAAGAGGCCAGGGACAGCTTTCTGTTCCGGGTTGAGGTGGCGGAAAACGAATTTTCCATGAATGATCCTCAGGGTCAGAATCAGTTTTTTGAGCGGTGTGCACAGATGCTTCTGGAACTGAAGGATGAGCTGGAACGAAATCTTTACATCGACGCTGTCGTTAAAATATACAGAGGACGTTATGGGATCAGCAGTGAGGATTTGAGAAAGCGTGTGAATACGCTGGCTTTAAAGGGGACTCCTGCAGAGCACCGGACTCAGCCGAAATCCGGTTCGCCGGAAAAAAAGAAAAAGGAGTCGGCGTCAGACACTTCCCAGAAGCTTATGCTTACCTGGCTTGTCACTTATCCGAAGATATTTGACAAGGTAGCCCAGTATCTGACTCCGGAGGATTTTGTTGTTCCCCTTTACCGGGAGGTGGCTCAGATGCTGTTTCAGCAGAGAGAAGAGGGCGAAATAAATCCTGCAAGACTTCTGAACAGCTTCCCGGACAGCGAGGAACAGAGAGAGGTGGCTTCTTTATTTAACGCCACGATTCATCTGGAAACGCAGCAGGAACAGGATCAGGCATTTGCGGACACGCTTCTCCGAATCAAGCAGGAAAGCCTTGCGGAAAAGAACAGAAACTGGGATCCGTCCGATCTTCAGGGTCTGCAGAAGCTTGTAAAAGCAAAAAAAGAACTGGAGGATCTTGGCAGAAAACGCCGGGAACTGCATATTTCTTTTGAATAAGGATAAAATATAAACACTATATGGAGGGATTAAGCACCTATGGAAATGAATATGGGTAAATTCAGTGAGAAACTGGTAGAACTTCTGGAGCTTGCCAAAAAGAAAAAAAATGTGCTGGAATATCAGGAGATCAATGACTTTTTTAAGGATCAGAATCTGGAAGTGGATCAGATGGAAAAGGTGTTTGACTTTCTTGAAGCAAGTGGGGTAGATGTGCTCCGCATTACAGGAAATGACGAGGAACTGATCCTGGATGACGACATGGACATTGACAAGCTGGACGACGAGGAAGAGGTGGAGCTTGACAAGATCGATCTTTCTGTTCCGGAAGGCGTCAGCATAGAGGATCCTGTCCGCATGTATCTGAAGGAGATCGGTAAGGTCAGTCTTCTGACTGCAGACGAGGAGATCGAGCTTGCGCAGCGAATGGAAAAAGGCGATGAAAATGCAAAGAAACGTCTTGCAGAAGCAAATCTTCGTCTTGTTGTCAGCATTGCAAAGCGCTATGTGGGAAGAGGAATGCTTTTCCTTGATCTTATCCAGGAAGGAAATCTGGGTCTTATCAAGGCGGTAGAAAAGTTTGATTACCGCAAAGGATATAAATTCAGTACCTATGCTACCTGGTGGATCCGCCAAGCTATCACAAGAGCCATTGCAGACCAGGCCAGAACCATTCGTATTCCGGTTCATATGGTAGAGACCATCAATAAGCTTATCCGTGTTTCCCGTCAGCTGCTTCAGGAGCTTGGACGCGAACCAAGTCCGGAGGAGATCGCAGAAGAAATGGATATGTCTGTGGACCGTGTACGCGAGATCCTGAAGATCTCCCAGGAGCCGGTTTCTCTGGAAACACCGATCGGTGAGGAAGAGGACAGCCATCTTGGTGACTTTATCCAGGATGATAATGTCCCGGTTCCGGCAGACGCTGCAGCCTTTACTCTTTTAAAGGAGCAGCTGATCGAGGTCCTCGGAACCCTGACAGAAAGAGAACAGAAGGTTCTTCGTCTCAGATTCGGTCTTGATGACGGACGCGCCCGCACTCTGGAAGAGGTGGGAAAAGAATTTAATGTTACCAGAGAGCGTATCCGTCAGATTGAGGCAAAGGCGCTGCGCAAGCTCCGTCATCCAAGTCGCAGCCGCAAGCTGAAGGATTATCTGGATTAAGGAGCAGGACATGCAGTTATCATTGAGACTGTCTGCCATTGCAGAGATGGTGACGGAAGGAAACCGGCTGGTAGATGTGGGATGCGATCATGGATATCTGCCGGTATACCTGATATTTGAAAAAAAAGATTCCCCAGGCGATCGCCGCAGATGTGGGGAAAGGACCTTTGTCCAGAGCCAGGGAGCATATTCATCAGTATGGACTGGATAACTACATAGAAACAAGACTTTCTGACGGATTGAAGGAAATCGGCAAAGAAGAGGGGGACACTCTTGTGATTGCCGGAATGGGAGGCCCTCTGATGGAAAAAATCCTGACAGAGGGAGAAGAAACCCGAAAGGGCTTCCGGGAGCTGATCCTTCAGCCCCAGTCAGACATTCCTCATGTAAGGAAATTTCTTTTTGAAAATGGATACCATATTGTAAATGAAGAAATGGTTCTTGAAGAGGGAAAATTTTATCCGTTGATGAAGGCTGTTCCCGGAAAAGCAGACAGAGAGTGGACAGAAGAAGAGCTGGAATTCGGAAAGTTTCTTCTGGAAAAATGTCATCCGGTTCTGAGACAGTATCTGGAACGGGAACTCAGGATCCGAAAGGAGATCCTTGAGCGCCTGAAGGATGCTCCGGGAGCTTCGGCAGGACAGCGCAGACAGGAAGTAGAGGAGGAAAAGCGGAAGATCCTTACCGCTTTAAGACGATATGAAGGTTAGAGAACTGACAGACTGGCTGGAGGGAGAATATCCCGGAAACATGGCAGAAGACTGGGACAATGTAGGACTTCTGGTAGGAGATGACGGGCAGGAGGTACATCATGTGTTTCTTGCTCTGGATCTTACGGAGGCTGTGCTGGAGGAAGCTGTGAAAGCGCAGGCGGATATGATCATTACTCATCATCCAATGATTTTCCGTGGCATGAAAAAGATCAATAATCACGATTTTACAGGCAGAAAGGTGCTGTCACTGATCCGCCATAATATTTCGTATTTTGCCATGCACACCAATTATGATGTAATGGGAATGGCAGAACTCAGCGCGGATTATCTGAAACTGAAAGAACGTCAGGTTCTTTCTGTGACAGCAGAAACAGAGCAGAGGCCGCAGGGGTTCGGACGCGTGGGAAAACTTCCTGAACCAATGAGCCTTAAAGAATGTGCTCTTTATGTAAAGGAGGCGCTGTCCCTGAATGACGTAAGGCTTTATGGTGAGCCGGAACAGATGGTAGAAACAGCAGCGGTATGTACAGGCAGCGGAAAAAGCATGATTCCGGATGCGCTGAAAAAGGGCGCCCAGGTCTATATTACAGGAGACATTGACCACCATACAGGAATTGATGCCACAGCGCAGGGGCTGGCAGTGATCGATGCCGGACATTACGGAACAGAATATATTTTTATGGAAGCAGTAAGCAGGAAGCTTTCAGCAGAATTTCCGGAGCTGAAGGTTTCATGCGCCCGTATAGTAAGCCCATATACTTTATTATAACCTAAAATTCACAGAGCCTGAAAGGCTGCGGAGAGCGAAGGACAGGAGGCGTGAGGCTTTATGGAACAGAATATGCGAAAGGTCGAACTCGGCGGGACAGTAAAAGAGTATCCACAGGGAACTGCGTATGGAGAGATTGTAAAAGACTTCCGGGAACTCTGGGATGCTCCCGTGATCCTTGTGACAGTCAACGGGAAGCTGGAAGAACTGCACAAGAAGCTGAAGAAGGACTGCAGGCTGGAGCTTGTGACAACAAAGGACAGTATTGGACATGAGACCTATAAAAGAAGTGTGTGCATGCTTCTTTTAAAAGCGATTTATGATGTTGCGGGCAAGGATGGCGCAGACAATGTGGTGATCCATTATTCGGTAGGCTCCGGATATTATTTTACCATAAAGCAAAGTACAGCCCCTGACCAGGAGTTTCTGGATCGGGTAAAGGCCAGGATGCATGAGCTTGCAGAGGCAAACCTTCCCATCCAAAAGCGTTCTGTCAGTACCCATGAAGCGGTCGAGCTTTTCCATAAACACGGGATGTATGACAAAGAGCAGCTTTTTCGCTATCGGAGAGTATCCAGGGTAAACCTTTACAGTATTGGGAATTATGAGGATTACTTTTACGGATATATGGCAAGCCATACCGGTTATCTCAGATATTTTGATCTGAAGTCTTATGACGAAGGCTTTGTACTGGAATTTCCGGAAAGGAACAGACCGGATGAGATCCCGCCTTTTGCGCCTGAGGAAAAAATCTTTCGGGTTCAGAAAGAATCTCAGGAATGGGTGGAAAAACTGGATATTGCCTGTGTGGGAGATCTGAATGACAGGATCACAGGCGAGGGGATCCAGAATATCCTTCTGGTTCAGGAGGCTCTTCAGGAGGCAAAGATTTCCGGGATCGCAGAAAGGATCGCAGAAGCCGGCAATAAAAAATTTGTCATGATCGCCGGTCCTTCTTCTTCAGGAAAAACAACGTTTTCTCACAGACTGAGTATTCAGCTGAGAGCCCATGGCATGCGGCCTCATCCCATTGCCGTGGATAATTATTTTGTGAACAGAGAGAACACCCCTCTGGATGAGTTTGGAGAAAAGAACTACGAATGTCTGGAAGCCATTGACGTAGAACAGTTTAATAAAGACATGCTGGCGCTTTTAAGCGGCGAGAGAGTGGAGCTTCCGGTATACAATTTCAAAACCGGCATGAGGGAATACAGAGGAGATTTTCTTAAGCTGGGGAAAGAAGACGTGCTTGTGATCGAAGGTATCCACGGGCTGAACGACAGATTAAGCTATGGGCTTCCGATGGAAAACAAGTTTAAAATCTACATCAGCGCTCTGACGCAGCTGAATATTGACGAGCATAACCGGATCCCTACCACAGACGGACGGCTGATCCGCAGGATCGTCAGGGACGCCCGGACAAGAGGCATCTCAGCAAAGGAAACCATTGCCCGCTGGCCTTCTGTGCGCAGAGGCGAGGAGGCGAATATTTTTCCGTTCCAGGAACAGGCGGATGTAATGTTTAATTCAGCTCTGGTATATGAGCTGGCATGTCTGAAGCTTTATGCAGAACCTCTCCTGTTTGGAATTGATCAGAAGGAGCCGGAATATGTGGAGGCAAAACGTCTCCTGAAGTTCCTGGACTATTTTGTAGCAGTTCCAAGCGAGGCGGTTCCCCATAATTCCATTTTAAGAGAATTTGTAGGAGGAAGCTGTTTTGACGTATAGAAATCTTTCTTTACATCTTGAGTAAACCGTGTTAAAATAGCTTTTGCGCAAGCAGGCCAGGTGATCGCGGCTGTACAGACGAAAGGGTGCAGACGAGGAAAGTCCGGGCTTCACAGGGCAGGATGCCGGATAACGTCCGGTGGAGGTGACTCCCAGACCAGTGCAACAGAAATAAACCGCCTTCTCTATGAAGGTAAGGGTGGAAAGGCAGTGTAAGAGACTACCGCCGTTGTGGTAACAGAACGGGCACATGTAAACTCCATTTGAAGCAAGACCGAGAAGAAAGCGATACGGCTGCCCGTCGTGCTTTCAGGTGGGTCGCTTGAGCCGTCCGGTAACGGCCGGCCTAGACAGATGATCACTCAACGACATAACCCGGCTTATCGGTCTGCTTGTGCATATATTACGATAAAATAAAAATATGGATGGAAATAAAAAGAGACAGATGTTTGATCAGAGGCCTGCAGCAGGCTGATCTTCATCTGTCTCTTGTTTTGCCGTCTATAAATGGAATTTTATTTGTTGCGTTTTCCTCTGTATTTTTCTTCGCAGTACTGGCAGCGGTAAATCTCTTTTTCTTCATCTGCCAGGAAGAATACATGATCCAGCCCCTGCTCAATGGAAGTAATACATCTGGGGTTTTTGCATTTGATCACATTGGTGATCTTTTTTGGAAGCTTCAGCTCTTTTTTGTCAACAATCTTTTCGTCCTTGATGATATTGACAGTGATATTGTGGTCAATAAAGCCAAGGATATCCAGATCCAGCTTTTCGATAGGACATTCAACTTTGATGATATCCTTAACACCCATTTTGTTGCTGCGGGCGTTTTTGATAATGGCAACTGTACAGTCAAGCTTGTCCAGTTTCAGGTCATGATAGATCGTCATGGCTTTGCCTGCCTTGATATGGTCAAGAACATAGCCCTCGCGGAGTGCTCCTACGTTTAACATGTTACATCCACCTCCAGTAATGTGAGAATCAGGGCCATACGGACATAAACGCCGTACTGTGCCTGTTTAAAATAAGCGGCTCTCGGGTCGTCATCCACCTCAACAGCGATTTCGTTTACACGGGGAAGAGGATGCAGGATATACATATCCTCCTTTGCAAGCTCCATCTTTTGCCTGTCCAGTATGTAGAAGTCTTTCATGCGGACATAGTCCTCTTCATTGAAGAAACGTTCCTTCTGAACACGTGTCATGTAAAGAATGTCAAGTTTCGGAAGGGCATCCTCAAGCCGTTCTACCTCTTCAAATTCAATGTTGTGTCTGGTCAGCACATCCTCGCGGATATAGCTTGGAACACGAAGCTCTTCCGGAGAGATCAGTACAAATTTTACATTGCTGTAGCGTACAAGAGCCTCGATCAGAGAATGTACGGTGCGTCCGAACTTCAGGTCTCCGCACAGACCGATGGTAAGGTTGTCCAGTCTTCCCTTCAGAGAGCGGATAGTAAGAAGATCGGTAAGTGTCTGAGTAGGATGCTGATGACCGCCGTCTCCGGCATTGATAACAGGAATGGAAGAAGCCATGGAAGCTACCAGAGGAGCGCCCTCTTTGGGGTGGCGCATGGCGCAGATATCTGCATAGCAGGATGTGACGCGGATGGTATCTGCAACACTTTCGCCCTTTGCAGCGGAGCTGGAATCAGCCGAGGAAAATCCAAGCACGTTGCCGCCCAGATTCATCATGGCAGCTTCGAAGCTTAAACGGGTACGGGTACTTGGCTCATAAAACAAAGTAGCAAGTTTTTTTCCGTCGCAGGCATGGGCATATTTTTCAGGGTTCTTTTCAATGTCGTTGGCCAGGGTAAGAAGTTTATCAAGCTCTTCCACAGAAAAGTCCAACGGGCTCATTACATGTCTCATTTGTTACCTCCCTAACTGGAATCAGATTCAGAACTGTTATTTCTGAAATTATCACTCTTAATGATATAATAGAAAAAGTGTTTTTTCAAGATGATTTTGAAAGTATTTTCTCAAAAAGGAGGCCGGTAACAAACCATACCGGCGCATAGTCCAGGCGTATGACTCCTCTGTAGTGAAAAGGGGTGTGGCTATAATCCCAGGGGCAGATCCCAAGGTGCTTCAGAAAGCTTCCGGCAAAGAATTCAGTAACAAAAATACCAACCGTATAAAGGCAGCCCCGGACAGCGGCGGGAATGGATGCAAGTCTGTGATAAAGAGGGGCGATCACTGCAGCGCAGCCGTAAATAGGAAACATCAGAAGAGAGGTCTGCCCCATCATGGTGGGCTGACCGTTCAGAAGAGAGTGAGGCCTGTCCAGAACACTTCCAGACACCAGCCCAAAGAGCCGCAGAGCAGAAAATTTCGTTTCATATACAGCAATCCTTTCCTGTTTTTTTACATAAATTTAACTTCTTTATAGCATGCCCCGGTCTTGAAAAAACAATACGCAGATGCTACACTTACTGTAAAAGTTCCGGAAACAGAAGCGGGACATTGCTGTTCGCCAGGGATACTGCCCTGTGGACGGCAGCAGTTTTATCAGGGAGGAATACAGATGACAGATTTGCAGGAATGCAGAAGACAGATAGATGAGATAGACAGTGAGATCCTCAGACTTTTTGAAAAAAGAATGAAGGTCAGTGAAGATGTGGCAAACTATAAAATCCGTACCGGAAAACCGGTATTTGACGCAGTAAGGGAAAGAGAAAAACTGAAATCACTGGGAGAGCAGGCCCATGGAGAGTTTAATGCTTTGGGAATCCAGGAAGTTTTTCAGCAGATCATGGCCATCAGCCGCAAACGTCAGTATCAGCTTCTCACTTCAAACGGAAAAGAAGAGAACAGAGATTACGAAATGGTAGACACCCTGCCTCTTAGAAATGTTACGGTTGTTTTCCAGGGAGTGGAGGGCGCATACAGCTATGCAGCCATGAGAGCGTATTTTCCGGAGGAGATTAAAAGCTATCATGCGGAAACCTTCCGCAACGCAATGGAAGAGGTTGTGTCAGGAAGGGCGGATTATGCAGTTCTTCCTATTGAGAACTCCACTCAGGGCATTGTGACAGATATTTATGATCTTCTTACAGAATACCAGCTTCATATTGTAGGAGAGCAGGTGATACGGGTGGATCATGTTCTTCTTGGGATTCCGGGAAGCTCCCTGGAGGATATCAGAACAGTATATTCTCATCCTCAGGCTCTTGCCCAGTGCAGACGTTTTCTGGAAGAGAATCCCGGATGGAAAACAGTAAAAACGGAAAACACAGCAGCCTCGGCAAAAAAAGTCAGTGAAAAACGGGATCCGTCCTGCGCAGCCATTGCAAGCAGAGAAGCAGGGCAGCTGTTCGGGCTTGAACTCCTTGCAGAAAATATCTGCCATAATGAGCAGAACGTCACAAGATTTATCATTGTCAGCAACAGAGCAGTCTATGAGAAAAAATCCCAGAAGGTCAGTGTCTGCTTTGAGCTTCCCCATGAGAGACGGACTCTTATAATATGCTTTCCCATATTATATATAACGGACTGAATATGTCAAAGATCGAGTCCAGACCTATTCCGGGAAAAACCTGGGAATATCGTTTCTTTGTGGATTTCCAGGGGAATCTGGAGGATCCGGCAGTAAAAAACGCTATCCGGGGACTTGAGGCGGAAGCCAATCGGGTAAGAGTTCTGGGAAATTACGGATTACAGGAGGAAGCCTGAATGTCAGAAATACAGGAATGTGTTCTGTACAGAGGTATGGAACACGGTGAGATTTTACTGGAAATGGCAAAACTGATGGATGCGCTGTCTGATGACAGGAAAGATCCGGACAGTCTGAAGCCTGTATTTTTCCGGTGTGTAGGAGAACTGGTGGAGATGGCGGGAGCTTACGGCTTTTCGGGAAATCTCTGGCATGATTATCTGACGCTTCTTTTGGTAAATCACGAAAATGCATTCAGTACAGCCTGTGAGATCAGGGGAGCTGTGGGAGGAAGCATTCAGGAGCTTGCCCTTCATGATTTTGAGATATTCAGGAACCTGTATGCCTTTGACCTTACCGCTTTTGACAGACTGTTTCATACATCGTGCTGCAGGATCATCTGCAGCTATCAGGCGGCAGAGAACACCGGGAAAATGTTTAACAGGCGCGTCAGAGACCGGATCTGTGATATGAGCAGAACCCTGGCGCAGACAGAAAACAGTACAGAATTTATGGAGGATATGGTCCGGTTCTATAAGGATTTCGGAGTTGGCAAGCTGGGACTTCACAAAGCCTTCCGGATCGAGCATGACGAAAAAGGAAATGTGGTGATCGCCCCCATAAAAAGAATTGCCCATGTAGCGCTGGATGATCTGGTAGGCTATGAAATTCCCAAACAGAAGCTGATCGAGAATACAGAGGCTTTTGTAAGAGGAAGAAAAGCAAATAACTGTCTCCTGTTCGGGGATGCGGGAACTGGAAAGTCTTCCAGTATAAAAGGCATTCTGAACCGGTATTATGACGAGGGGTTAAGAATCATCGAGGTTTACAAGCATCAGTTTAAGGATCTGAATCAGGTAATCTCTCAGGTCAAGGACAGAAACTACAAATTTATCATTTATATGGACGATCTTTCGTTTGAGGAATTTGAGATTGAATATAAATATCTGAAGGCAGTGATCGAAGGCGGATTGGAGCGGAAGCCGGATAACATTCTGATCTATGCAACAAGCAACCGGCGGCATCTGGTACGGGAACGCTCCGGAGACAAGCTGGAGTTAAATGATGAGGATGATCTTCATTCTTCCGATACCGTTCAGGAGAAGCTGTCTCTTGTATATCGTTTTGGGGTTCGCATTTATTTTGGGGCTCCGGGGAGAAGGGAATTCCAGAATATTGTAAAAGTGCTGGCAGAGAGAAATGGAATTAAAATGCCAGAGGAAAAGCTGCTTCTTGAGGCAGGGCAGTGGGAGCTTTCCCACGGAGGACTGACAGGCCGCACAGCCCAGCAGTTTATTGACCATCTTTTGGGAAAGGAGAGTGAATCATGACAGTAACAACCTTTGCAGCAATTGATATTGGATCCTATGAGGTCTGTATGAAGATTTTTGAGCTTTCCAGAAAAAACGGATTTCGCGAGCTGAACCATGTAAGATATCGTCTGGAAATCGGAAAAGGCGCATATTCTTCCGGGCGTCTGGAACAGGGAATGGTGGACGCTATCTGCGAAAGGCTGAAAGATTTCCGAAATATGATGCTGGAGTTTGGCGTAACGGAATATCGCGCCTGTTCCACAAGTGCTTTTCGCGAAATGGTAAATCCTGTGATCATTCTGGAACAGATCTATCAGAGAACCGGAATCCGGGTGGAGATATTAAGCAATGCGGAGCAGCATTTTCTGGGGTACAAATCCATTGCGGCCATTGAATCAGGCTTTAAAAAGATCATACAAAAGGGAACCGCAATCCTTGACGTAGGAGGCGGCGGTCTTCAGGTTTCTCTTTTTGACAAAGATACGCTTGTGACTACTCAGAGCCTTAAAATGGGAAGTATGCGTATTAGGGAACGTCTGAAAGAGCTGGAAAAAGCCAATACTCATTATGACCAGCTGATCCGGGAGTTTATCCGGAACGATCTGACGGCCTTTCAGCGGCTTTATCTGAAGGACAGAGACATCAAAAATGTGATTCTGATGGGAGATTTTCTTACGGATACGATTTTCCGGGAAGAAATTTATGACCATATTATCACAATGTCAGAATTTACTGCGCGTTATGAGGATACTGTTTATAAGACGGATCAGATGCTTGCAGCAGAAATGGATATTGATCCGGAATATGCTTCCCTTGTTGTGCCTACCATGGTTATCTGCAAAAGCTTTCTGGATGTATTTCAGGCAGAGGCTGTTTGGGTTCCCGGTGTGTCGCTTCTGGACGGTATTGCGTATGATTCTGCGAAAAGAAAAAATATATAAAAAGTGCCCATAATTTTGAAAATGACATTCTGGTCGCTTCCAGAAATATTGCCAAAAGATATTCCAGCAGTAAAAACCATATTCAGGGGACAACGAAGCTGGCTCTGACTATTTTTGACAGCATGAAAAAAGTCCACGGAATGGGAGCAAGAGAACGGCTTCTTCTTCAGATCGCTGTCCAGCTTCATGACTGCGGAAAATACATAAGTATGGCAGATGTGCAGAATGCTCTTACCGCATTATCATGGCAACAGAGATCATAGGTCTTTCCACAGAGGAACGTCAGGTGATCGCAAGCGCAGTCCGGTATAATACAACGGAATTTGTGTATTACGAAAACTTTGATGACGGAGCGGGAATGGACAGAAACCGTTATCTTCTGGTTGCAAAACTCACGGCCATTCTCCGGCTTGCCAACGCCATGGACAGAAGCCACTATCAGAAGGTAGAAGGTCTCAGAGCAGTGCTGAAGGACCGGGAACTTCATCTGATCATTGATTCCAGCCGCGATATTTCTCTGGAGCTGGGACTTTTAAAAGACAAGGTGGAATTTTTTGAAGAAGTATTTGGCATTCATCTGATCCTTAGAAGAAAGAGAAGAGTATAAAAGGAGCGGGAAATCTGATACAGAATCCAGGGAGGATATTGCAGAATGGATACAAAAAAATTTGAAAAACCGGAATATTATGTGAACAGAGAATTAAGCTGGCTGAAATTTAATGAAAGGGTGCTCAGCGAGGCAAGGGATAAGTCTCTTCCGCTTTTTGAAAGGCTGAAATTTCTGAGCATTACTTCTTCAAACCTTGACGAATTTTTTATGGTCCGGGTGGCATCCTTAAAGGATCAGGTTCATGCAGGGTATGAAAAAACAGATATTGCAGGTCTGACCCCGAAAGAGCAGCTTCGGGAGATCAGTGAGCAGACTCATGAGCTGGTACGTGTCCAGTACAGTACCTTTACACGTTCGGTCATGCCTGCGCTTGAAAAGGCAGGACTTCATCTGATCCTTGCCCATGAGGAGCTGACAGAAAAGCAGAAAGAATTTGCAGACCGTTATTTTGAGGACAATGTGTATCCGGTGCTTACTCCGATGGCAATGGATTCATCCAGGCCGTTTCCTCTGATCCGGAACAAAACGCTGAACATCGGCGCGCTGATCTCCAAGAAGGACAAAAAGAAAGGGAAAGAGGTTCTGGAATTTGCTACAGTTCAGGTTCCTTCTGTACTGCCAAGAGTGATCGAGATCCCTTCCGGTAAACAGGGTGTCAGAACTGTGATCCTTCTGGAAGAGATTATTGAGAGAAATATCGGCAAGCTGTTCCTCAGCAATGATGTGGTATGCGCCCATCCTTACCGGATCATGAGAAACGCGGATCTTTCTATTGATGAGGACGAGGCGGAGGATCTGCTGGTGGAAATCCAGAAACAGCTGAAGAAACGTCAGTGGGGCGAGGTTATCCGTCTGGAAGCAGAAGAAAAAATGGATAAGCGTCTTCTTAAGATCCTGAAAACAGAGTTTGACATCAGAAACGAGGATATTTTCAGCATAGCTGGACCGCTGGATCTTACTGTGCTTATGAAGGTCTATGGGCTGGAAGGCTTTGAAAAATATAAATCCGGCAAGTATGTACCTGCACCGGTTCCTCAGTTCCAGACCGACAAAAATATTTTTGAAGTGATCCGTGAAGGCGATGTTTTCCTGCATCATCCTTACATGAGCTTTGATCCGGTGGTGAACTTTGTACGGCAGGCTGCAAAAGATCCGGGAGTCCTTGCCATCAAGCAGACGCTTTATCGCGTCAGCGGAAATTCTCCTATCATTGCGGCGCTGGCTCAGGCGGCGGAAAACGGCAAGCAGGTCACTGTTCTGGTGGAGCTGAAGGCACGGTTTGATGAGGAAAATAATATTGTATGGGCAAAAATGCTGGAAAAGGCCGGCTGTCACGTAATCTACGGCCTGGTAGGACTGAAAACTCACAGTAAAATCACCCTTGTAGTAAGAAGAGAGGAGACAGGAATCCGCCGTTATGTTCATCTTGCGACTGGAAACTACAACGATTCTACTGCGAAGCTTTATACAGACTGTGGCATTTTTACCTGCGACGAGCGCTACGGAGAGGATGCTACGGCGGTATTTAACATGCTGTCAGGTTATTCTGAGCCTAGACGCTGGAATCGACTGATTGTTGCTCCGATCTGGATGAAAACACGATTCCTGGAAATGATTGAACGGGAGGCGGAAAATGCCAGAAAAGGAATTCCCGGCCATATTATGGCAAAAATGAATTCTCTCTGCGATCCTGTGATCATGCAGGCCCTTTATTATGCATCCTCCTGCGGAGTTAAGGTGGAACTGGTGATCCGTGGAATCTGCTGCCTGAAGACCGGTATTCCGGGAGTCAGCGAAAATATCCATGTGCGTTCTATTGTAGGCGATTTCCTGGAACACAGCCGTATCTTTTATTTTTATAATGGCGGAATTGAAGAGTTTTATATGGGAAGCGCAGACTGGATGCCGAGAAATCTGGACCGTCGTGTAGAGATTGTTTTTCCGGTAGAGGATGAAAAGATCAAGGCGCAGATCATGCATGTGCTGGAACTGGAATTAAAAGACAATGTAAAAGCCCACATCCTTCAGCCTGACGGAACCTACGAAAAACAGGACAGAAGAGGAAAACAGCCTGTGAATTCTCAGATGGAATTCTGCAGGGAAGCTCAGGAACTGTCAGGAAAAAGAAAAAAAGAGCAGAAAGAAAATTCCAGAGTGTTTATTCCGGCTGAGCCTTTAGAGGATTTTCAGGAGGAATAAAAAGCTTAAAGTACAGTTCGGGGGGACGAAAGGGAGACAGAAGGCAATGAGAAATACAAAGAAAACTTTTCTTGAAAGAAAGAATGTAATCATATCGTTCAGAAGATACGGAATTGACGCCATGAGCGCTATGGCGCTTGGTCTGTTTGCGTCGCTTCTGATCGGCACTATCATCAATACCATAGGACAGAATGTGGCGCCGGGAAGCATGATTTCCCAGAGACTTCTGGAGATCGGCGGCTATGCCACTTCCGTCACCGGTCCTGTAATGGCTCTGGCTATCGGCCACGCGCTTATGGCGCCGCCTCTTGTGCTGTATTCACTGGCGGCAGTAGGAGCAGCCTGCAATGCTCTGGGCGGCTCCGGAGGACCCCTGGCTGTGTTTTTTATTGGAATTATTGCCTGTGAAGTGGGAAAGCTGGTGTCCAAAGAAACAAAAATTGACATTATTGTGACCCCGGCGGTGACTATTATCACAGGCGGGGCTCTTGCAATTGTTTTTGCGCCATGTTCAAGTCCGTCTGTGATGCGCTGGGAGTCTTTATTGGCTGGGCTACAAATCTTCAGCCGCTTCTGATGGGCATAGTGGTTTCTGCTGTGGTAGGGGCAGTTCTGACACTCCCTATCAGCTCAGCGGCAATCTGCGCCGCCATCGGCCTGGGCGGCGGAGCAGTTCTTTCCGGACTTGCCGACGGTACTGTGACAATGGAAATCTGGAACGGACTTTCTCTTGCAGGCGGAGCGGCAACCGCAGGATGCTGTGCTCATATGCTGGGATATGCGGTGTTAAGCTTTCCGGATAACGGAATCGGCGGATTTGTGGCGCAGGGGCTTGGAACTTCCATGCTTCAGGTGCCGAATCTGATGAAAAAGCCTGTGCTGTGGATTCCGCCTACCATTACCGCGGCTGTTACAGGCGCTCTTTCTACCTGCGTGTTCCGGATGAGGAATAACGGGCCTGCAATATCTTCCGGTATGGGAACCTCCGGACTTGTGGGACCTATTGGAATCATAACAGGATGGTCACAACTGCCAAAGGGATATGAAGCAGGCGCTTTCCAGTGGGCTGGAATGATTTTGATCTGCTTTGTGCTTCCGATCGTGATCACCTGGGCGACAGGGAAAGTGTTCCGGGCAAAAGGAATCATTAAACCGGGAGATCTGAAGATTGACATGGGCTGATTGAGTGAGAAAGGCACATGGGAGAAGAAGAGCTGTTGTCAGGGAAAATGTTTAAGTGATTGGTATAATGCAGAAGAATTGTTATATTTTTTGCGGCCACAATGGTTGCTGTGGGACAGCGTAATAAGAGGTAAAGTGGATACAGGAAAGAATAAAAGTCTTTTAGAGTTATATCTAAAATCTGACAGGATTTACGGAGGAGAGCAGAAATGCAGTATGAAAAAAGTGTATTGTTAAAGAATAATAAGGAATGTTGCATTAGAAATGCCGTTGGTGATGATGCGCAGGAGGTTTTAGATATTTTTCTCCTGACTCATGAGCAGACAGATTTTTTGGCGTCCTACAGGGATGAGGCAACTTTTGATACAGCGTTTGAAAGGCAGTTTTTGGCGGACAGAGAGCGCGCAGACAGAGATGTTTATCTCTGCGCTGTCGTAGACGGACATATTGTCGGAACAGCGGGCGTAGGCAGTATGGGATCAAACAAGATAAGACACCGTGCAGAATTAGGGGTTGCGGTTGATAAAGATTTTTGCGGCATTGGAATCGGCCGCGCGTTGATCGCAGCCTGCATAGATTGTGCAAAAAAAGCAGGCTATTCTCAATTGGAATTGGAGGTTGTAAGCGAAAACAGCCATGCAATTGCTTTGTATAAAAGTATGGGATTCGTGGAATTCGGTCGCAATCCAAGGGGCTTTTGCTCACGTTACCAGGGCTGGCAGGAATTAATTTCAATGAGACTGGAACTGGACTGAAAAATTAGAATTTAGAAACAAGGTGTTTTTATGGAATATATCAGAGTAACCAATGAGAATATAGACAAAGAGCATATATGCTGTGCGATTTCAAATAACAATGATATTCAAGTATCATCAAAAAAGGATTGGCTAAATGAGCGATTTGATGAGGGGTTAGTTTTTCTAAAGAGTAAAGAACGAGGAAAATGTTTTATTGAATATATTCCTGCTGAAAACGCTTGGAATCCTATTGTTGCAGACAGCTATATGTATATTAACTGTCTTTGGGTAGCTGGTTCTTTTAAGGGACATGGATATTCAACTGACTTATTAAATGCGTGTATTGAAGACAGTAAAATTAAAGGGAAGAAAGGGTTATGTATCCTATCTTCCAAAAAGAAAAAACCATTTTTAGCTGACCCTAAATTTTTAAAACACAAAGGTTTTACCGTTTGTGATGAGGCTGATAATGGTATTCAATTATGGTGTTTATTCTTTGGTGAAAAGACTTCTTTACCTAAATTCAAAGAAGGTGCTAAACACCCTCATATTGATGAAATTGGATATGTTTTGTATTATACCAATCAATGTCCGTTTAATGCGAAATATGTTCCTGTTGTAGAAGAAATCGCAAAAGAAAAGGGTATACAGTTTAAAGCTATTCATTTGCAAAGTAAAGAGCAAGCACAAAATGCACCTACACCAATTACAACTTATGCTCTGTTTTATAACGGGGAATATTTAACAAATGAACAAATGAATGATAAGAGATTTTTAAAGTTGCTGGAAAAATAAATTTCAGTTTGTAACGCGGGTTTGAGGAGTGGGAAGCTTTAATAATTAGCATATTATAAAAAGTAAGAGAGAGAATCTCTGAAATAAGAAGAGATCAAGGGATATCTCTGGCTCTGGTGTTTGAACATATTAATGAGTGCAGATATAAAAAAGACAGATACCTTATGATTGCCGCAAAATTCCACCGGTTTAAACCAGATGGAAAAGGCAGGATGTTGTAAGATCTGTCTTTTTTATTTCTTATGTGACTTTTGAGTATTGATTTTGAACTTTAGACATCTTTCTTTACAAAATATCGTATAAAAATGCTGTGTTTACAGCAGGAGGATTACTGCAAAGACCAATATTGCGGCTATGATTCCCAAGAGTATCCAGTTTACGGCTTTTTGGGTTTTTGTTGTCTGCCTTCCGGGATCAGAAGCCCTGGTTTCAACAGGAGAGAAATTTTCCAGAAGCTTTTGGGCCTTTTCCTTATGGGCGGCAGAGACCATGATTTTGTCGCCGGAAACAGAGTCGCCGGTATAAAGCTCCTGAACTCCTCCCTGAATAGCTGCATAAATACCGTTTTCTTTCAGAAAAGAAAGCATTTGCTCCGCCTCAATACGGCTTTTTACTGTGGTAATACAGATCAGTTTTTCTTCCATAAAGCTCACTCCTCATCTAAATATTTTTGTTCCTGTTGTCTGTGTTTCCTCTCTGTCATGAAATTCATAAGTCTCAGTGTGAAGAAGCAGAGAACCGTGATCCCTGTAAAAAAGAGAAGGACAGCAGTACTGATTTTTGCCTCTGGTCCGGCTTTTCTTCGGATAGCAAATACATAGAATACTGTAAACAGGGCGGAAAAGACTGTGCTTTCAAAAAGGCTGCGCAGACTCCATACATGACATAAAAACTGATAGATGCAATTTTTGCAGCTTCCTGCATTTGACGCTCGTCTAATTTCTGTTTCATGATTCACCTCCTGAAATGCGGAAAGGAAAATTTTTGTGATCAGGCTGTTTCCTTTCGGTATCCGGTAACAGCTGATACTGGCTTCATGCTTCATACAGCCTCCCAGAACAGATCGTTAAGGGTTTTTCCCAGCTCCCGGCAGATGGCTGTGCATAACTTCAGAGAAGGATTGTAATCCCCGGCCTCCATCATTCCGATGGTCTGTCTGGTAACTCCGACTTTTTCTGCCAGTTCGATCTGAGAGAGTCCTTTTTCCATTCGTGCGAACTTCAGTTTCAGATTTTTCATCTGTTCCTCCTGTGTTGTTTGTTGCCTTTAGTATAATCTTGTATTCATGAAATGTCAATTATATTTTATATATCATAATTATATATGACTTATGAATAATATATGTTGCTTTTAAATATTTTTTTAAAATTTTTTCAAAAAAAGCTTGCATTTTATCGAAACCTGATATATACTAAGCAAGTCGGTTGACGCAGGAGCGTTAAACACAGCAGAGATAAGGCCAGTTGGTCAAGGGGTTAAGACGCCGCCCTCTCACGGCGGAAACACGGGTTCGATTCCCGTACTGGCTGTTAAAGTGCAATCAAGCGATTTGATTGCACTTTTTGTTTTGTGTAAAAACATGCGGATAACTAACCATTATTAGAAAAACAGTTGCAAAAAATACAGGAATGGGTTATGATACAGAACGAATGTTTGAAAGAGAGAAGAAAGGAATTAAGACAGTCATGGCAAAGAAGGAAACGTATGATGCAGGCAGTATTTCTGTTCTGGAAGGACTGGAGGCAGTGCGGAAACGTCCCGGTATGTATATAGGAAGTGTTTCAAGAAAGGGATTGAACCACCTTATTTATGAGATCGTAGACAATGCGGTGGACGAGCATCTTGCAGGCTACTGTACCAACATCCATGTGGTTCTGGAAAAGGATGGTTCCTGTACAGTTGCTGACAACGGAAGAGGAATCCCTGTGGATATGCATGAAAAGGGCGTTTCTGCAGAGCGTCTGGTATTTACTACTCTTCATGCAGGCGGCAAGTTCGATAATTCTGCCTATAAGACAAGCGGCGGCCTTCACGGTGTAGGTTCTTCGGTAGTCAATGCCCTGTCTACATATCTTGATATTAAGATCAGCAGAGACGGATATGTGCACCATGACCGTTATGAAAGAGGAATTCCTGCTATAGAACTGGAAGACGGACTTTTGCCAAAGCTTGGACGGACAAGGGAGACCGGAACCTGCGTGAATTTTCTGCCGGATCCGGAGATTTTTGAAAAAACAAGATTTTCTGCCACTGAGGTAAAAAGCCGCCTTCATGAGACTGCATATCTGAATCCTGAGCTGACTATTCTCTTTGAGGACAGAAGAGGGGATGAGACCGAGGCTGAGGAGTACCATGAACCGGAAGGAATTGTGGGATATCTTCGTGACCTGAACCATAAATCGGAAGTGTTACATGAACCGGTTCTTCTGAAAGGAGAGGCGGACGGTATTCAGGTGGAAGCAGCTTTCCAGTACACCAATGAATTTCGGGAAAATGTTCTGGGCTTTTGCAACAATATTTACAATGCAGAGGGCGGAACTCATCTGACAGGCTTTAAAACAACCTTTACCACTGTGATGAATACCTATGCCCGCGAGATTGGCGTGTTAAAGGACAAGGATGCAAACTTTACCGGAGCGGATATCCGAAATGGAATGACTGCAGTGGTGTCCATCAAACATCCGGCTCCAAGATTCGAGGGGCAGACAAAAACTAAGCTGGATAATCAGGATGCGGCAAAGGCTACTGGCAAGGTTCTGGGAGAACAGCTGGTTTTGTTTTTTGACCGTAATCTAGAAACTCTCAAGGCGGTTCTTTCCTGTGCGGAAAAGGCTGCAAAGATCCGTAAAACTGAGGAGCGGGCAAAGACCAATCTTCTTACAAAGCAGAAATATTCCTTTGATTCCAATGGAAAGCTTGCCAACTGTGAGAAAAAGGATCCATCTCAGTGCGAGATTTTTATTGTGGAGGGAGATTCTGCAGGTGGATCTGCAAAGACAGCCCGCAACCGGAATTATCAGGCCATTCTTCCCATCAGAGGAAAAATCCTGAATGTAGAAAAAGCCACCATTGATAAAGTACTTGCAAACGCGGAGATAAAAACCATGATCAATGCCTTTGGCTGCGGATTTTCTGAGGGCTACGGAAATGACTTTGATATCAGTAAATTACGCTATGACAAGATTGTGATCATGGCAGATGCGGATGTGGACGGCGCACATATCTCCACGCTGCTTCTGACTCTTTTTTATCGCTTTATGCCGGAGCTTATTTATGAGGGACATGTATACATTGCCATGCCGCCTCTTTACAAGGCTATGCCGAAAAAAGGCCCGGAGGAGTACCTTTATGATGATAAAGCCCTGGAAAAATACCGTAAAACTCACAAACCGGGAAGTTTTACCCTTCAGAGGTACAAAGGTCTTGGAGAGATGGATGCGGATCAGCTCTGGGAAACAACCCTGAATCCTGAGACAAGAAGAATGAAGCGGGTGGAGATCGAGGATGCCCGCCTTGCCTCCAGTATTACGGAAATCCTTATGGGAAGCGATGTTCCGCCCCGCAAGGCTTTTATTTATGAACATGCGGCTGACGCGGAGCTGGATGTGTAAAATATCGGAACAGTTTCAGAAGCAGATACCAAGACTTATTTCGGGAATATGGAAACAGAACCGGGAACAGATACGAATATCTGTTTTAGAGATATAGAAATAGCATCAGAAACAGAAGCAGAGATTCGTTTCAGGAATATAGAAACAATGTCAGGAACAGATACAGAGCTTTGTTTCAGTAATATGGGATCAGCGTCAGGAGCAGAATCAGAGATTCGCTTTAAAATACAGAAACAGAATCGAGAACAAAAACAGTTTTTTCATTTTAAGGATATAAAAACAGAATCGGGAATGAATGCAGGAAGTCTCTCCCGACAGAAACAGCAGTATCAGAACTGCGCCAATGGAACGATTGAAAGGAATAACAGATGGAAACAAAACAGGAAAATATTGTCCGGACAGATTATTTGGAGATTATGCAGAAATCATATATTGACTATGCCATGAGCGTCATTATTTCCCGTGCTCTTCCTGATGTGAGAGACGGGCTGAAGCCGGTGCAGAGAAGAACGCTGTATGACATGTATGAGCTGGGAATCCGCTACGACAGGCCTTATCGAAAATGCGCCCGTATCGTAGGCGATACCATGGGTAAATACCACCCTCACGGCGACAGTTCTATTTATGAGGCGCTTGTTGTGATGGCCCAGGAGTTTAAAAAAGGAAAGACTCTTGTGGACGGCCATGGAAATTTTGGTTCTATAGAGGGAGACGGCGCTGCGGCCATGCGATATACAGAAGCCCGGCTGGAGAAGCTGACCCAGGAGGTGTTTCTGGAGGATCTGGACAAAAATGTAGTGGATTTTGTACCGAACTTTGATGAGACAGAAAAGGAACCTTCTGTTCTTCCGGTCAAAATTCCAAATCTTCTTGTAAATGGCGCGGAAGGAATTGCAGTAGGTATGGCAACCAGTATTCCGCCTCATAACCTGGGAGAGGTGATCGATGCAGTCAAGGCATATATGAAAGACAATCAGATCAGTGTCAGAGGTCTGATGCGTTATATTAAAGGACCGGATTTTCCTACAGGAGGAATTGTGGTCAACAAGGACGATCTGTGCAAAATTTATGAGACAGGAACCGGAAAGCTGAGGATCCGGGGCAGGGTCACAACGGAGAAGCTGAAAGGCGGCAAAAAACAGCTTGTGATCACAGAGATTCCCTATACCATGCTTGGGGCAAACATCGGCAAGTTTCTCAATGACGTGGCTTCTCTTGTGGAAACAAAAAAGACCACGGACATTGTGGATATTTCCAACCAGTCATCAAAAGAGGGAATCCGAATCGTCCTGGAGCTGAAAAAAGACACAGACGTAGAAAATCTTACCAATATGCTTTATAAAAAAACCAGACTGGAGGATACCTTTGGCGTCAATATGCTGGCAGTTGCAGACGGAAGACCGGAAACTCTCAGTCTGAAGCAGGTGATCGAGCATCATGTGGATTTTCTTTTTGAGGTAACTACAAGAAAGTATAAAACCCTTCTGGGCCGGGAGCTGGAAAAACAGGAGGTTCAGGAAGGTCTGATCAAAGCCTGTGATGTGATCGACCTGATCATTGAGATCCTCCGCGGCAGCAAAAACCGGGAGCAGGTAAAGAAATGTCTTGTGGAGGGGAATACGGAGGGCATCCGCTTTAAGACAAAGACAAGTGAAAAAGCGGCAAAAAACTTCAGTTTACAGAAAAGCAGGCCACAGCCATTCTGGACATGCGCCTTTATAAGCTGATCGGTCTGGAGATTGAGGCTCTTCAGGCAGAGTATGAGCAGACCATGAAAAATATTGCTCTTTATAAGGATATTCTGGATCATTATGATTCTATGGCAGAAGTGATCATAAAAGAGCTGGATGCCATTAAAAAGGAATACAGTACAAAGAGACGTACCTCCATTGAAAACGCAGAGGAAGCTGTTTACGAGGAAAAGAAAATGGAGGAAACTGAGGTCTGCTTCCTGATGGACCGTTTTGGTTATATGAAGCTGATCGACAAAAATGCCTATGAAAGAAACAAGGAAGCTGCCTGCAGTGAAAACCGTTATGTGTTTACCTGTATGAATACGGATAAAATCTGTCTTTTTACTGACAGCGGTAAGCTTCATACCATTAAGGCTGTGGACATTCCTCTTGTAAGATTCCGGGACAAAGGAACACCTGCAGATAATCTGAGTAATTATGACAGCGCAGCAGAGCAGATTCTCTATGTGGCCCCTGTCAGTCAGATTAAAAATGACACCCTTCTTTTTGTGACAAAAACTTCTATGTGCAAGCTGGTGGAGGGCAGAGAGTTTGATGTTGCCAAGCGGACCATTGCATCTACAAAGCTTGCTCCCGGGGACGAACTGATCTTTGTGGGAAGTGCCGGAGAAATGGAACAGGTGGTTCTCCAGAGTGCGGGAGGAAGCTTCCTGAGATTCTTAAAGCAGGAGGTTTCCACTATGAAAAAGACCTCTATCGGAGTCAGAGGAATGAGGCTGGCAGAGGGAGATCATCTGGAGCATGCCTACCTTCTGGGAGGCCATCAGGAGTATACGATCACCTTCCGTGACAGACCTTATGTATTGAACAAAGTGCGCCTTGCAAAGCGTGATACAAAAGGGGTCAGACCGAGAGTCTGAAATTAATCCTTGCTTTTCCTTATGGAAGGTGCTATGATAATTGTAACATGATAACGGATAGCATAAGAGTGGACTTCGGTCCACTCTTTTTGCGAAAGTGATTACCCACCGGGAAATAACAGTGTGTGATCCGGCATCCGTATGTGCGAAAGGCAGGTGGAAAACATGAGCAGAAGAGAAGAATACGAACAGAAGGCAGAAGCCCTTCTTGCTCCCATTGTGGAGGAAGCAGGATTCGAGCTTGTGGATGTGGAGTATGTGAAGGAAGCAGGAAACTGGTACCTGAGAGGCTACATTGACAAGCCGGGCGGCATTACGGTAAATGACTGTGAGGCAGTCAGCCGGAAGTTCAGCGACAGACTTGATGAGAATGATTTTATTGAGGACAGCTATATCATGGAGATTAGTTCTCCCGGTCTTGACAGACCTCTGAAAAAAGAAAAGGATTTTGTCAGAAGCATGGGAAAGGCTGTAGAACTCCGTACCTACCGTCCCATAGAAAAACAAAAGGAATTCAGCGGAATTCTGACTGCATATGATGATAACAGTGTGACGATTGAGGAGGACGGTGCTTTACGCACATTTGATAAAAAGGAAATTGCCCTGATCCGTTTGAAAATCGAATTTTAACAGTGTAGAAAAACAGGAGGAAAGAAGAAAAATGAACAGAGAGTTAATGGAAGCACTGGATATCCTGGAAAAAGAAAAAAATATCAGTAAGGATACTCTGCTTGGGGCTATTGAGCAGTCACTGATCCAGGCTTGCAAGAACCATTTTGGCAAGGCAGACAACGTGCATGTGACCATTGATCCGGAAACATGTGATTTCAGCGTTTATGCGGAGCGTATTGTAACTGATTTTGTAGAGGACCCGGCATTGGAAATCTCTCTTATTGATGCACAGAAGATCAATGCAAATGCCGAGGAGGGAGACACAGTAAGAGTGCAGATCCAGTCCAAGGAATTCGGACGTATCGCAACACAGAATGCAAAAAATGTGATCCTTCAGAAGATCCGTGAGGAAGAGCGCAAGGTTCTTTACGATCAGTATTACGGACAGGAAAAAGAAGTTGTCACAGGTATTGTACAGCGTATCATGGGCAGAAATGTCAGTGTGAACCTGGGCAAGGCAGACGGTATGTTAAGCGAGAACGAGCAGGTTAAGGGAGAAGAGTTCCATCCTACTGAGAGAATCAAGGTTTATATCCTTGAGGTTAAGGATACTCCCAAGGGACCGCGTATTCTTGTTTCCAGAACACATCCGGGACTTGTAAAGCGTCTGTTTGAATCAGAGGTGGCAGAAGTAAGAGACGGAACTGTAGAGATCAAGAGTATTGCCAGAGAAGCCGGCTCCCGTACAAAGATCGCCGTATGGAGCAACGATCCGGATGTAGATCCGGTAGGAGCCTGCGTAGGTATGAACGGAGCCAGAGTCAACGCCATTGTTGAGGAGCTTCGAGGCGAAAAGATCGATATCATCAACTGGGACGAGAACCCGGCGATCCTGATCGAGAACGCCTTAAGTCCTGCAAAGGTTATTGCAGTTATGGCAGATCCGGATGAAAAAACAGCTCTTGTAGTTGTTCCGGATTATCAGCTTTCTCTTGCCATCGGCAAGGAAGGTCAGAATGCCCGTCTAGCAGCCCGTCTTACCGGATTTAAGATTGATATCAAGAGTGAGACTCAGGCAAGAGAATCCGGCGAACTGTATGACTATGACGACGAGTATGAGGATGACGAATACTACGGAGAAGAGGAAAATGGTCAGGAGACAGTTTCTGAGCAGGAAGCTGAGGTAATAGAAGAAGCTTCTGAAGAGGCGGAAAATACAGAAGCCGATGAACAGGCAGAGGTTTCCGCAGAATCCGGTGAAGAAGAGTATGAAGGCGAAAACTAAAATCCCCATGCGCCAGTGTACCGGGTGCAGGGAAATGAAAAACAAAAAGAAATGATGCGGGTTTTGAAGACACCGGAAAATGAGATTCTTCTGGACACTACCGGAAGAAAAAACGGAAGGGGCGCTTACCTGTGCATTTCCATGGAATGCCTGAATAAGGCAGTAAAGAATCACGGGATCGAACGTTCACTGAAAACAGAGATTCCGCAGGAGGTCTATGAAGACCTGAAAAAGGAGTTTGAAAAGCTTGAAAAACAGCAGTAAAGTTTTATCATTGGTAGGACTTGCCACAAGGGCGGGAAAAACCGTCAGTGGAGAATTTTCCACAGAAAAGTCCGTCAAAACAGGAAAAGGCTTTCTTGTTCTGGTGGCCGAAGACGCGTCAGAAAATACACGGAAGAAATTCCGGGACATGTGCGATTTTTACGAAGTACCGGTTTATGTTTTTGGAGATAAAGAGGAACTGGGAAAATACTGCGGAAGGGAATTCCGCGCCAGCCTTGCGGTTCAGGATGAAAATTTTGCGAAAGCAATCATGAAGGAACTTGAGAAATCACAGGCCTGAAGGAGGAAATCGCATGTCAAAAATCAGAGTGCATGAGCTGGCTGCCAGAATCGGCAGACAGAACAGAGAAGTCATAGAAGCTTTAAAAGAAAAAGGTGTGGAAGTCAAAAGCCATATGAGCAGTCTTGACGAAGCATCTGTTGCATATATTAACCAGAAATTTTTACACAGGGGAAAGGAGCAGATTACCAAGGTGGATAATTCCAGAACAGAAGAAAAGATGGTAACAGCGAAGCCGGAAGCAGAAAAAGCGGAGGCTCCCAAAAAGAAAAAAAATATTATTCGCGTGTATCACGCACAGAATGCCAGCGACGGAGGCAAAAACAGACCGAAACGTCAGGCACAGGATAAGAAACCGGGCGCAAGAGGCCCGCAGGCGGCAAAAGCGCCGAGAAATACAGAGGCAGCGCCAAAGAAACCTGCTGAAGCAGTAAAACGTCAGCCGGAGGCTCCGGCAGCAAAACCGGCGGAGCAGACAAAGGCGCCGGAAACAAAGAGCCAGGAAACAGCAGCGCAGAATCAGGGAAAGAACAGACCTTCCCAGGAGCAGGCAGGAGCAGGAAGAAACCAGAACCGTCAGCCAAGAGAGCGCAGAGAAGGAAGCCGTGACAACAATCGTGACGGACGTGACAGAAGCCGTGATTTCCGCGGTGGAGACAGAAGACCTTCTGACAACAGAGGCCAGGGACGTCCTCAGGGCGGCGGTCAGGGAAGACCTGCAAGAAATAACGACGGAAGACCGGTAAGAAACGGAGAGGGCGGAAATCGTCCGGTAAGAGGCGGTCAGGGCGGAAGACCTTCTGACAACAGAGGTCAGGGACGTCCTCAGGGCGGCGGTCAGGGAAGACCTGATGGAAACAACCGTTTCGGAGGCGGAAACCGTTCCGGTCAGCGTCCGGGAGGAAGAAGAAACGACGGTGATGCAGTATTTACTCCGGAGTTGACAAAGACTTCCAAGGACAGTAAGAGAGAGCGCGACAGAGAGAACAAAAACAAAAAGAAAGATTTTGATAAATCCCAGGGCGGCGGACACAGACCGAATCAGGGTGGAAGAAGAAACATGTCCAGACTTCCGAAAGCTCTTCAGAAGCCGGCTCCGCAGCCGAAGCAGGAAGAGAAGAAGCCGGAGATCAAGGAGATTACTCTTCCGGAGAAAATGACCATCCGCGAGCTTGCAGAGGCTATGAAAATGCAGCCGTCTGTAATTGTGAAAAAGCTCTTTATGGAAGGAACCATGGTAACAGTAAACCATGAGATCGACTTTGAAAAGGCACAGGAAATTGCTCTGGGCTATGATATTATCGCAGAGCCTGAAGAAAAGGTAGACGTGATTGGAGAGCTTCTGAAAGAAGAGGAAGAGGATGAGGCTGATATGGTTTCCAGACCTCCGGTAGTCTGCGTTATGGGTCACGTTGACCATGGTAAAACTTCTCTTCTTGACGCTATCCGTAACACAAATGTAACAAGAGGAGAGGCCGGGGGAATCACACAGCACATTGGTGCTTACGTGGTAGAAAACAGCGGTCAGAAGATCACTTTCCTGGATACACCGGGACATGAGGCGTTTACAGCAATGCGTATGCGTGGCGCCAATGCAACAGATATCGCAGTTCTTGTTGTAGCGGCAGACGACGGTGTAATGCCTCAGACAGTAGAGGCCATCAGCCATGCAAAAGCGGCAGGCGTAGAGATCATTGTTGCCATTAACAAGATCGACAAGCCAAGCGCTAACGTAGAAAGAGTAAAACAGGAGCTTTCCGAGTATGAGCTGATTCCTGAGGACTGGGGCGGAAGCACCATCTTTGTTCCGGTTTCCGCACACACAGGAGAGGGTATTGATACTCTTCTGGAAATGATCCTTCTTTCTGCGGAAGTATGCGAGCTGAAAGCAAACCCCAACCGTGCGGCAAGAGGTCTTGTGATCGAGGCTCAGCTTGACAAGGGCAAGGGCCCGGTTGCAACAATTCTGGTACAGAAGGGAACCCTTCATGTAGGCGACTTTATTGCGGCAGGCGCATGCAGCGGTAAGGTACGTGCAATGATGGATGATAAGGGACGCAGAGTAAAAGAGGCAGGTCCTTCCACTCCGGTTGAGATCTTGGGTCTGGGAGACGTTCCAAATGCAGGAGAGATCCTGATGTCCTTCCCAAGTGACAAGGAGGCCAAAAACTTTGCAGGAGCCTTTGTATCTGAGAACAAGAACCGTCTTCTTGAAGAAACAAAAGGCAAGCTTTCTCTGGATAATCTCTTTGATCAGATTCAGGCAAGCGATCTCAAAGAGCTTCCGCTTATTGTCAAGGCTGACGTACAGGGATCTGTGGAGGCTGTGAAACAGAGTCTTACCAAGCTGTCCAACGAAGAGGTTGTTGTCCGTGTGATCCACGGAGGCGTCGGCGCAGTAAACGAATCTGACGTTTCTCTTGCAGCTACTTCCAATGCCATCATCATCGGATTTAACGTACGTCCGGATGCTATGGCAAAACAGCTTGCAGATCAGGAAGGCGTAGATCTTCGTCTGTACAGAGTCATCTACCAGGCGATCGAAGATGTGGAAGCTGCCATGAAGGGTATGCTGGATCCGGTATTCGAGGAAAAGGTGATCGGCCATGCGGAGGTTCGTCAGCTGTTCAAGGCTTCCGGAGTGGGAACTATTGCGGGAAGCTATGTGCTTGACGGTATTTTCCAGAGAAACTGCAAGGTTCGTATCACAAGAGAAGGCGAGCAGATCTTTGAGGGCGAGCTTGCATCTCTGAAGAGATTTAAAGATGATGTAAAAGAAGTAAAGGCAGGCTACGAGTGTGGTCTTGTATTTGACGGCTTTAATGATATTAAAGAAGAAGACCGCGTAGAGGCCTATATCATGGTAGAGGTACCAAGATAGGAGTGAGCATAAATGAGAAAAAACAGCATTAAGAATACAAGGATCAACGGAGAAGTTCTGAAAGAATTAAGCTCCATTATCCGGGGTGAGATCAAAGACCCCCGTATTCATCCCATGACATCTGTCATGGCTGTAGAAGTGGCTCCTGATTTAAAAACATGTAAGGCATATATCAGTGTTCTGGGAAATGACGAGGCAAAAAAAGCCACGATCACAGGTCTGAAAAGCGCAGAGGGCTATATCAGACGCCAGCTTGCAAAGAACCTGAATCTCAGAAACACGCCGGAAATCCGTTTTATCCTGGACGAATCCATTGAGTATGGAGTAAACATGTCGAAAATGATCGATGAAGTGACCAGAAAAGATGCTTCTTCTGAGAAGCCTGAGGAAGAATAAGAGGGATGGATATGAAGAATATTTCAGAGGTACTGACTGGTGTAAAAACAATGGGAATCGCCGGACACATCAGACCGGACGGGGACTGTGTAGGCTCCTGTATGGCGCTATATCTTTATGTGACAGAGCATTTCCCGGAAATTGATGTCAGGATATATCTGGATCATCCCAAGCCTGTCTTTTCTCATATTGACAGAATCGGCGATATCCGTACAGAGACAGACGGAGACAGAGAGTTTGATCTCTTTGTAACCTGCGACGTAAGCGCGCGGGACCGTCTGGCTGTGGCGGACGAATATTTTGACAGGGCAAAAAAGACGGTGTGCATTGATCATCATGTCAGCAATCCGGGATTTGCGGACATCAATCATGTAAGAGGGGATGTCAGCTCCTGCTGCGAGGTCCTTTACGGACTTCTGGATGCAGACAAAGTAGACCGTCCGGTTGCGGCTGCCATTTATACAGGCATGATCCACGATACCGGAGTATTCCAGTATTCTTCCACCTCTCCGGAAACCATGAGAATTGCCGGAGAACTGATGAAAACAGGATTTGAGTTTAACCGGATCATTGATCAGTCATTTTATGAGAAACCTATATTCAGAATCAGGTTATGGGAAGGGTGCTGGCAGAAAGCATCCTGCTTATGAACGGCGCGTGCATTATCGGTTATCTGCGCAAAAAAGACATGGAGTTTTATGGTGTGGACGGCAAGGATCTGGACGGCATTGTCAGTCAGCTGCGTCTTACTAAAGGCGTGGAAGTTGCCATGTTCCTTTATGAGACAGAAACTCAGACCTTTAAGGTTTCCTTAAGATCCAACGGTCATGTGGATGTCAGCAGAATTGCAGTTTATTTTGGAGGAGGCGGCCACACAAGAGCTGCCGGCTGCGATCTTCAGGGCTCCATGTATGATGTGATCAACAATGTGACAAGAGAGATCGAACGTCAGATCTGTATGGAGAAAGTCAGATGATGGATGGAGTTTTGAACGTCAGGAAAGAAAAGGGATTTACTTCCCACGATGTGGTGGCAAAGCTCCGCGGAATCCTGCACATGAAGAAAATCGGTCACACAGGAACTCTGGATCCGGAAGCAGAGGGGGTTCTTCCTGTTGTTCTTGGAAAAGCCACCCGACTTGTGGATATGCTGACAGAAAAAGAAAAAACTTATGAGGCGCTTCTGCATCTGGGAATTGAAACAGATACCCAGGATATGACGGGAACGGTATTAAAAGAGCTTCCTGTCACAGTTACGGAAGAGGATGTAAAAAAAGAACTAGAAAGCTTTCTGGGAGAACAGCAGCAGATCCCGCCCATGTATTCTGCACTGAAAGTGGACGGAAAAAAACTGTATGAACTGGCCAGAGAAGGGAAAACTGTAGAACGTAAGCCAAGAACCGTATACTTTCGGGAAATCAGCATACTGGAAATGAAGCTTCCTCTTGTAAGGATTTCTGTTACCTGCAGTAAGGGTACTTATATCCGTACGCTTTGTCACGATATCGGGCAGAAGCTGGGCTGCGGAGGGTGTATGGAAGAACTGCTCCGCACAAGATCCGGTCAGTTTGCTCTGGCAGACAGCCTGACTCTTGATCAGATCCAGACGCTTACGGATCAGGGAGAAATAGAAAAGCATCTGATCGGGATTGAGGAAATCCTGGGAGAGCATCCTGTCCTTTTTGGCCGGAAAATGGCAGACAGGCTTCTGAAAAACGGAAATCCTGTAACAGAGGCGCTGACAGAAGGCAGCTACAGAGACGGATGGGTGCGGATGTATACAAGCGAAGGTGAGTTTATCGGAATTTACCAGTGGCATCAGGCAAGTGAAAACTACCGTCCTGTCAAGATGTTTTTATAATACAGACATCAGGAGTAAGACATGGAATACATGAGAATCGAAGATCAGTTTCCCAGACTGAACAACTGTGCAGTAACTCTGGGGAAGTTTGACGGCATCCACCGGGGACACAGGAAACTGATGGACAAAATTCTGGAGCGGAAAAAAGAAACCGGAGTCCATGCAGTTGTGCTGGCCTTTGTTTCTGACAGAAAAACAGTTCTTACAAATTCAGAGCGCAGAGATTTTCTGGAACACATGGGAGCAGATATCCTGCTGGAATGTCCGCTGACCAGTGACATCAGGCATATGAAGGCGGATACGTTTGTCCGTCAGGTGCTGGCAGGCTCTCTGAAAGCATCCTACGTGGCGATCGGAGAAGATTTTCGCTTTGGCTTTGAGCGAAAGGGGACTCCGGAATTTCTGAAAAAATCCGGTGTGAAATACGGATTTGAGGTGGAAATCCTTCCAAAGGAGATGGATGGTTCCAGGAAGATCAGCAGTACCTACATCAGAGAGGAACTTGCAAAAGGAAATATGGAAAAAGTATCTTCCCTGCTGGGATTTGATTATTTTGTTTCCGGGATCGTAGAGCATGGAAGAGGAATGGGACGCGGGAATTTTTTCCTACTGCAAACCTGATCCCCTTGCCGGAAAAGCTTCTGCCTCCAAATGGTGTCTATATTACTCTGTCCAGCTTCGGACAGGAGATTTATCCGGGCATTACCAATGTGGGATATAAACCAACGGTAGGGGAAAACTTTATCGGAGTGGAATCCTATCTTTTTGACTGTGAAAAAAACCTTTATGGAAAAAACTGTACTGTAGAATTCAGGAAATTTCTCAGAAAAGAACAGCGGTTTTCTTCCTATGAAGCTCTGAAAGAGCAGATACAGAAGGATATCCGGATGGGCGAGGAATATTTTCGCAGGGACTGATCGGTTCTGAACAGCTACCGGTATTTTCTGTAAGAGGAGGAATATTGATAAAAGGAGAATATACAAGGGAGAACAGAGAATGGCAGGGATTATTCTAGGTTTGATGGGCGGCCTTGGCATGTTTTTGTACGGCATGAAGCTTATGAGTGACGCGCTGGAAAAAGCGGCAGGGGCCAAAATGAGAAGTATTCTGGAGTTTTTCACCAAAACTCCTTTGAGGGGTATTCTCGTCGGAACATTTTTTACGGCGGTAATCCAGTCCTCAAGCGCGTCTACTGTTATGGTAGTCAGCTTTGTAAACTCCGGTCTGATGAATCTTTATCAGGCGGCGGGAGTGATCATGGGTGCCAATATTGCACTACAGTAACTTCGCAGCTGATTTCTTTGAATCTGTCTGCGCTTGCGCCGGCAATCGTTATGGTCGGTGTGGTTATGGTAATGTTCTGCAAAAAAACAAAGATACAGAGAGCGGGAGAGGTTCTTCTGGGCTTCGGTATTTTGTTTATGGGACTTTCAGGAATGTCCGATTCCATGTCAGTTCTTCGTGAATCGCCACAGGTAGTGGAGATCATGAGCTCTCTGACCAGTCATTTCCTGGCAGTTATGGTAGGACTTGTTGTAACAACTGTGCTTCAGAGCTCTTCTGCTACAGTAGGTATTGTTCTTCTGCTGGCACAGCAGGGACTTCTGGATATCCGCATCTGCTACTTTATTATTTTCGGATGCAACATTGGTTCCTGTGTATCTGCGCTGCTTGCAGCGATCAATGGAAAGAAGATTGCAAAACGTGCAGCACTGATTCATCTTTTCTTCAACATTATCGGTACCGGAATCATGTATGTGGTATTCAGCTTTGCGCTGGAACCGATCACAGGCTTTATCAGCATGATCTCTCACGGCAATATTGCAAGAGAGGTGGCAAATGCCCATACTCTGATCAAGCTGGTGGAAGTACTTCTTCTGTTTCCGTTTATCAAACAGATCGTCAAACTTACAGGATTCTTTGTACGGGATGAAGAAAAGGTATCACCCCAGGAATTCCAGCTTCAGTACATTGGAGCAAAATCCGTATTTTCACCTGCAACTGCAGTGTTTGAGGCAACCAGAGAAATGGAACGCATGGGAAAAATCGCTATTGAGAACCTGAGACATTCCATGGACGCTTTATTTACCATGAATGACAGGGAAATCCAGGAGGTCTATGAGACAGAAGATCAGATCAACTTCCTGAACCATGCGATTACAGATTATCTTGTAAAGGTAAACCAGACTACCATTCCTACTGAAGATAAAAAGAGCATCGGCGGTCTGTTCCATGTAGTCAATGATATTGAACGAATCGGCGATCATGCGGAAAACGTGGCAGACGCTGCCAGAAAACGCATGGAAGATCAGGTGGAATTCAGTCCCCAGGCAAAGCGGGAACTCAGTGAAATGCTGGATGCGGTCGTCACCATCACAACCTATGCTCTGGATATGTTCTCTCATAATAATCAGGAACATATGCAGGAGATTCTTGATCTGGAAAACAAGGTGGACCGTATGGAAAGAGAGCTTCAGGAATCTCATATTCAGCGTCTTACAAGAAATGAATGTACGGCAGAAGCAGGCATGATGTTCTCAGATCTTCTTTCCGGACTGGAGCGTGTGGCAGACCATGCAACCAACATTGCTTTCTCTCTTACAGAGGAAGACAGTACAGATTCTGTAAAAAATAAATAATCATTTACAGCCAATATCTTTTGTGCTATACTGGTTTAGGTGTGAATCAGCCCGTATTCAGAGACAGGAATCTCCAACCATTTCTTAATACGAGGCGGTCAGAAAAAGATGTCCTGAGGACAATCTGAAAAATAATATTTTAAGGAGGAAATCACAATGATTTCAAAAGAGAAAAAACAGGCAATTATGAAAGAATATGCAAGATGCGAGGGTGACACAGGTTCACCGGAGGTACAGGTTGCAGTTCTTACAGCAAGAATTCAGGAGCTTACAGAGCATTTACAGACACATCACAAAGATCATCATTCCAGAAGAGGTCTTCTGAAGATGGTTGGTCAGAGAAGAGGTCTGCTGGCATACCTGAAAAAAACAGACATCGAAAGATACCGTGCACTGATTGAAAAATTAGGTTTAAGAAAATAATTAGTTTGCGGAAGGGCGGATTTCCATCCGCCCTGTTTTACTACAAAAAAGAAGGGGAATTATGCTGTTCTTCTGAAATCAGGGAGTAATTTCCGAGACTACTGAAAAGCCCGTGTGGAGAGTCAGGCGGTTTTTTCAGTTGTTTCGGACTCCTGTTCGACAGGGCAGCAAACAGCCCGTACAATATTAAAAAAGGAGAAAAACTATGTACAAAAGTTATTCTATGGAACTGGCTGGAAGAACACTTACAGTAGATGTAGGACGTGTTGCGAAACAGGCCAACGGCGCAGCTCTTATGCACTATGGAGATACTACAGTTCTCTCAACAGCAACCGCTTCCAAGGAGCCGAGAGAGGGAATTGACTTTTTCCCGTTAAGTGTTGAGTATGAGGAAAAAATGTATGCAGTAGGAAAGATTCCGGGAGGCTTTAATAAAAGAGAAGGAAAGGCAAGCGAGCATGCGATCCTTACTTCCCGTGTTATTGACCGTCCTATGCGTCCTCTGTTTCCAAAGGATTACAGAAATGACGTAACACTTGTAAATATGGTAATGTCTGTTGACCCGGAATGCAATCCGGAGATTCCGGCAATGCTCGGTTCTGCTATTGCAACCTGCATTTCCGACATTCCTTTTGACGGTCCCTGCGCTACTACTCAGGTAGGCCTTATTGACGGCGAATTTGTGATCAACCCGTCTCTGGCTCAGAAGGAGATTTCTGATCTTCAGCTTACTGTTGCCTCTACAAGAGAAAAAGTCATCATGATCGAAGCCGGAGCAAACGAGGTTCCGGAAGACAAGATGATCGAGGCAATTTACAAGGCTCATGAGGTAAACCAGGAGATCATCCGTTTTATTGATAAGATCGTTGCAGACTGCGGCAAAGAAAAACATATGTACGCTTCCTGCGCAGTACCGGAAGAGCTGTTTGCGGCAATCCGCGAGATCGTTCCGCCGGAAGAAATGGAAGAGGCTGTATTCACAGACGACAAGCAGACAAGAGAAGAAAATATCCGCGAGATCACAGCCAGACTTCAGGAAAAATTTGCAGATAACGAAGAATGGCTGAACGTACTGGGTGAGGCTGTTTATCAGTATCAGAAAAAGACTGTTCGCAAGATGATCCTCAAAGATCACAAACGTCCGGACGGACGTAAGATCACAGAGATCCGTCCTCTTGCAGCAGAAGTGGATCTGATCCCGAGAGTTCACGGTTCTGCAATGTTTACCCGCGGACAGACTCAGATCTGTACAGTGACAACTCTGGCTCCTCTTTCCGAGGCTCAGAGACTGGACGGACTGGATGAATTTGAAACTTCCAAGAGATATATGCACCACTATAACTTCCCGTCCTACTCAGTCGGTGAGACAAAACCGTCAAGAGGACCGGGACGCCGTGAGATCGGTCATGGAGCACTGGCCGAGAGAGCACTCGTTCCGGTACTTCCGTCAGCAGAGGAGTTCCCTTATGCGATCCGTACCGTATCTGAGACTTTTGAATCAAACGGCTCTACCTCTCAGGCAAGTATCTGTGCATCCACCATGTCTCTGATGGCAGCCGGAGTGCCGATCCGCAAACCGGTAGCTGGAATTTCCTGTGGTCTGGTAACAGGCGCAACAGATGACGACTATATTGTTCTTACGGATATTCAGGGACTTGAGGACTTTTTCGGCGACATGGACTTCAAGGTAGCCGGAACTCATGAGGGTATCACTGCCATCCAGATGGATATTAAAATCCACGGACTTACCAGACCGATCGTAGAGGAAGCTATCCGCAGAACAAAAGAGGCAAGAGAATACATTCTTACAGAGGTTATGGAAAAATGTATTGCAGAGCCTCGTAACAATGTAAATAAATACGCTCCGAAGATCATCCAGATCCAGATCGACCCTCAGAAGATCGGTGATGTGGTTGGTCAGAGAGGAAAAAACCATCAATGCTATTATCGAGCGTACAGGTGTACAGATCGATATCAGCGATGAAGGCGCAGTATCTATCTGCGGAGTAGATCAGAG
>ENA-OPYY01000031-OPYY01000031.1-human-gut-metagenome-genome-assembly--contig:-NODE-31-length-63526-cov-2.373397_pt1 | contig 63526 bp, 65 predicted proteins | sample MGYA00242472_ERZ504481 | MGnify/ENA primary metagenome ERZ504481 (study PRJEB26092, sample SAMD00036265) | human gut metagenome | host: Homo sapiens | study: EMG produced TPA metagenomics assembly of...
TTAGACTTCATTGTAGATACCTCTCTGTTCAATAAGATTTTTACTAACCTGCCAGTCAGTAGTCTTATTGTACTCTGAGGTATTTTCAATTTTCAACATCCACATTTTTTATTATACAGGAAGCTCCATTTTGCTTTAATTTTCTCTTTGTATCCTGAAAATCAAAGGGCGAACTCTCCAGATTTTCCGACCGGTAAAATATTTCGTCCTCCTCTTTTGACTTTGTATCGGACAAATTCCTGTCTGTTTTTAATGTTTTCTCCAAAGGCTCTTCCTTTTCTTCTTTATCTGAAATAAAATCAAGAGAAATCCCTTTCCATTGGGGCAAAGTCGTCTGCTCACTTCCGCAAAAAGGACATATTTTTTCGCCGTTTTTTATTCTTTCACCACATGTTCCACAATACATATCATCCTTCCTCATCTTTCCATGCCACATACCTGACATCTTTTTTCACTTTCATCATTCCTGCCGTCACAATAGCTGCATTTCCATCCACAGTCAGTCGGAATATATTGATATATCACTTTTACCTCCATTGTCTTTTGTGACAGAGAACCGGCTGACGCAGGAACCAATGCCGATTTCGTACCATATACAATTCCGGTCTTTATCGGAACTTCTGTTTTTTTAATCTTCTCTTTTTCGTCTTTTATTACCTCATAGCAAAATGCCTCAAGACTCTTTTCTGTTTTCTCGACTATATCCTCTGTTTTTTCACTGTAATACAATGCGCCGGAGTCTTTTTCCGATCCTCCGGACTCACCTTTTATACAAAATTTTACAATAAAAACCGATACCAGTACTGCCAAGCAAACTACAATTAAAATTTCCATACCGTTCCCCTCTCAACCTTCAACCTGTTTGTAAACCTTATTTTGGGATATCATTTATTCTCTTTCTTTCCTTTTCGTCTTATTAATTTTATTTTCTTCATAATCTTTTTTCAATCTGTGGCAACTGATAGGGGCAGATTATTAAAAAACATGATTTTTAAAATACCTTAGTTCCCATACTTTTAAATAAGAAATCCACCAGTCTCGGATCGATGACTGATGGATTGCTTATGATTGAATTCTATTTCATTATGCCGGCAGAAGTGGGACTTTTTATTTATTACTTTCCAGGAGAAAAGCTTTTCTTTAACAAAAAAACAGAACCCTTTTCAGGATTCTGTCTTTTTACGTTTTCATTAGTCTTCAACTTTAATGATTTCTTTCTTATTGTAGCTTCCGCATGCTTTACAAACTCTGTGAGGCATCATCAGGGCGCCGCATTTGCTGCATTTTACCAGGTTCGGAGCACTCATCTTCCAGTTTGCACGTCTTTTATCGCGTCTTGCTTTAGATGTTTTGTTCTTTGGACATATGGACATAGGTTACACCTCCTTAAATTTACTAAATATATCACTGATAGCTGCCATGCGGGGATCCTTCGGCTCCTCTGCACATCCGCAGGGACCGTCGTTGAGGTTTTTCCCACACTGGCTGCAGATGCCTTTGCAGTCATCTCTGCAGAGGACCTTCAAAGGCCAGCTCATCAGTACCTCAAGATAGACCAACCGGTCCACATCCAGGTCCATTCCTGTGAGATAGTTGCTTTCATCCAGATCATTGACCCGTTCCTCATCCGTAAGCTTCATATCCAGCTTGCGCTCAATATGACATGGAATTTCAACCTTAACCTGTTCCAGACAACGGTCACAGGGAATGCCCACTGTCACACATGTATTGCCAGTCAGCTCAAGAACCTTATTTCCGGTATTTGTAATGACTAAATCTACCGGTTCTTTTTTTAATACAGGAAACTCACCCATCTGGAAAGAAACTGTTTCCATCTCCAGCTCTGTGCTTACCTGTATTGTTTTTCCTTCACAGGATGTAACATCTGATAAATGAATCTGCATAATTATCTCCTATTCACACTTAATCAATTATACATAGGAGGGCTTCCTTTGTCAAGGATTTTTACCTTCTGTTACGACAATTCTGTTATTTTTTGTCAAAAATGTCCGGAGGGCAAAAGCAAAAACCTTTTTTACATTTCTTCTGGTTAGATCCTGTCTTCATATCGGGCAAGAATTTTTCGGTTTCTATTCCATCTTTCTCTAATTCCTCCAACGCTGTACACATATTCGTCCTGCCGCCTTTACTCTCCAATACCTGACTAATGAATTCCTGCGACTCTGTAATCGCACCGATTACAAGGTCTGTCTCCCAATCTTGATTCTGATATATTTTCCAAAATACATATTATTGATTATCAGTAATCCAAAACAGTGCCATATAAAATAGCTTTCCCTGAATCATAAGAAAAACTCACCCCTTCCGGGGTGAGCCTTCTTGGAAATCTTATATAATCACAACTGTCTTTTTATACAAGGGCAACTGTCTCTCTGCAGATTGCAAGCTCCTCATTTGTAGGAATTACTGCAACCTTAACCTTGGAATCCGGTGTGGAGATCACGATCTCCTCGCCGCGTTTTTTGTTGATCTCTTTGTCAATGGAGATTCCCAGGTATCCAAGATAAGAGCATACGTCCTCACGTACAAGGTTGTCGTTCTCACCGATACCTGCTGTAAACACGATTGCATCCACGCCATTCATAGCTGCAACATATCCGCCTACATATTTTGCAATGCCATAGCCAAGAGCCTCTCTTGCGTTCTTTGCGTCTACATTGCCTTCAGCTGCTGCATCTTCCAGATCACGCATATCGCTGGAAAGTCCGGACATTCCGTACAGACCGGATTTTTTATTCAGAACATCCATAACGCCTGCAATATCCAGATTTTCTTTCTTTGCAATAAACTCCATGATAGCCGGATCAATGCTTCCGGAACGTGTTCCCATGATCAGACCTTCAAGAGGAGTCATACCCATGGAGGTATCAATACATTTGCCGTTTACAACTGCACTGACAGATGATCCGTTACCCAGGTGGCATACAATAACTTTTGAGTTTTCTTTGTCCAGGCCCAGGAATTCAACAGCACGTTTGGAAACAAAGCTGTGGGAGGTTCCATGGAAACCATATCTTCTGATCTTATAGTTTTTGTAATAATCAAGCGGCAGACCATAGAGATATGCTTTCGGCGGCATTGTCTGATGGAAAGCAGTATCAAATACGCCAACCTGCGGTACGCCAGGCATAAGCTCTGAGCATACACGGATACCGATCAGGTTTGCCGGGTTGTGAAGAGGAGCAAGGTCGTTGCACTCTTCTACTGCTTTGATCATCTCATCTGTGATCACTGCAGAAGAAGCAAATTTTCTCCGCCGTGTACAACGCGATGACCGATTGCGTCTACTTCTTTCAGGCTCTTAATTGCGCCTGTCTTTTCATTTGTAAGAGCGTCCAGAACCATCTGGATTGCCTCTTTATGTGTAGGCATCGGAGCTTCTGTGATCTCTTTTTCTCCGCCGGCTTTTTTGTAAACCAGTCTTCCGTCAATTCCGATTCTCTCGCAGAGACCTTTTGCAAGAACTGCCTCTGTATCAGAGTTGATAAGCTGATATTTTAAGGAAGAACTTCCACAGTTAATTACCAATACATTCATGATTTTTACTCTCCTATTCTTTGTATGTACTACGATCCATAATCAAAAACAGCCTTGACAAGACTGCACGCACCACCGGAAGAAGTTTTATTTGTCCTCTGCCTGGCACTGTACAGCAGTGATTGCTACAACACCAACAATATCATCTGCTGAGCATCCTCTGGAAAGATCGTTTACCGGTTTTGCAATACCCTGAGTAACAGGTCCGTATGCTTCTGCTTTAGCAAGACGCTGAGCCAGTTTGTATCCGATGTTTCCTGCATCCAGATCCGGGAAGATAAGAACGTTTGCTTTTCCTGCAACCTCGCTGCCAGGAGCTTTGGAAGCGCCTACGCTTGGAACGATAGCAGCATCAAGCTGGAATTCTCCGTCCAGTTTCAGTTCCGGATGCTCTTCTTTTGCGATTCTGGTAGCCTCTACCATTTTATCTACATCTGCATGCTTTGCGCTGCCCTTTGTGGAGTGTGAAAGCATGGCAACGATCGGCTCTTCCTGTACCAGAAGCTGGAAAGATTCTGCAGAAGAAGCCGCGATTGCAGAAAGCTCTTCCGGTGTAGGATTCTGGTTCAGACCGGAGTCAGCAAATACAAATGCGCCGTTTGCGCCGTACTCACAGTTCGGAACTACCATCAGGAAGAAAGCAGATACCAGCTTGGTTCCCGGTTTTGTTTTCAGGATCTGCAGACACGGACGAAGTGTATCTGCTGTAGAATGGCATGCACCGGATACCATTCCGTCTGCGTCGCCCATCTTAACCATCATAACACCGTAATATGGATACTGTGTGTGAAGAATCTCTTTTGCCTTCTCCGGTGTCATGCCTTTTTTTGCTCTCAGCTCAACAAATTTGTCGATGTAAGCCTGAGTTCTGTCAGAAGTTTCCGGATCAACAATAGTAGCTCCGGAGATGTCGAATCCGCCTTCTGCTGCTTTTGCCTTAATAGTCTCCTCATTACCGATCAGGACGATCTTGGCAACGCCCTCTTTCAGAATCTTGTCAGTTGCCTCAAGAGTTCTCATATCCTCTGTCTCTGGCAGTACAATTGTTTTAATGTTTTCTTTTGCTCTTTTTTTGAGCACTTCAACAAATCCCATGATTAAAATGGCTCCTTTCATTATTTGGCCTGACGGCCCGATGAGACGCTTCTGTAAGCATCTCACAGATAAGTTTATTATACCCCCTGCCCTCCCTTATTTCAAGCATTTCCCACTGATAATTCATAATCAGAAGGTATTTTTTAAGGTGCAATTTTTGGTTTTTATAGGATTTGTCCAGCCAAAAGCTGTTTCATTTGTTTCACAGGAAAATCTGTGATAGAATAGAACCCACAATATTTTCAGAAAACCGGAGAAATCATATGAACGTTACGGGAATCATTGCAGAATATAATCCCTTTCATCTGGGTCATCTGCACCAGATCACTTATGTAAGGGAAAAACTGAACTCTGATTATATCATTGTAGCCATGAGCGGAGATTTTGTTCAGCGGGGAACCCCTGCCCTTCTCTCTAAATATACACGGGCCGAGGCCGCCCTTCTGTGCGGCGCGGATCTCGTACTGGAACTGCCTGTACAGGTTTCTTCTGCCAGTGCGGAATTTTTTGCAGGGGGAGCTGTTTCTCTTCTTAATGGATTAGGAGTCGTGGATCAGTTATGTTTCGGAAGCGAAGAGGGGACTGTGGAGGGAATGCAGCTGGCCGCCCGTATTTTAAACGAGGAGCCGCAAGGCTTCCGTGATCTTCTGAAAAACAGCCTGAAGCAGGGAATATCCTTTCCCGCAGCCAGAAGCCAGGCTCTTGGCAGGTATCTTTGCACGTTACATTCTTTGGGCGAAAAAAATCTGTCCGCATTTTCGGACACCCTTCTCTCTTCTCCCAATAATATTCTGGGAATCGAATACTGCCGCGCCCTTCTCAGACTTCACAGCTCCATCAAGCCAGCGACACTGAAGCGGGAAGGCTCCGGGTATCATGACCTTGCATTAAAAAACAATCAGGCTCCTTCTGCCTCTGCAGTCCGTGCTTTTCTTTCAGAACAGAGCGGCCGGACTCCTTCATCCGACAGTGTTAAAGATTTTTCTGCTCTGGAAAACATGCTTCCCGCTGCCTCCCTTCAGCTTCTGAAAAATGCATTTTCCAGACAGGAATTTCTTACAGAAAACGACCTTGACCTGATTCTGCACTACTGTCTTACAGGACAAACATCAGAAGAACTCAGTAAATATGCAGACGTTTCTCCTGACCTTGCAGCGCGGATCATCAACTGCCTGAATGATTACAGAGGCTTTTGTCAGTTTACAGAACTTCTGAAAACAAAGGAACTGACACATACAAGAATCCAGAGGGCTCTTCTGCACATTCTTCTTCAGATCAGAGAAACCCCTAAAGAGCTTTCCTTCGGCAGGGTTCTGGGATTCAGAAAAAGCGCTTCCCCTCTTTTAAAAGAAATAAAAAAAAGAGGAACCATTCCCCTAGTGACCAAGCCCTCTTCGTCAGCGAAAACATTTACTGCGGATAAAAAAAAACTGCTGGATACCAATACTGCAGCCTCCAACATATATGAAAGCCTGATCTGCCATAAAACAGGGCGGGCCTTCGTTCACGAATACCAGAAGCAGATGATTCTGATCCCGTAAAGTACAAAAGGAGGAAAACGAAAAATGTCGTTTTCCTCTTTAAAATCTGTAAACATCTCATAATTTCTGATGCTTTGACCGTTCTTTCATATTTTCTGACTTATCTCAGTTTCCACACTCAATGCTGATCTCATTAAACTTCTCAAGAATGTCATCAATACTCATGGCAGCCTTTTCCTCACCTGCGCAATCGATCACACTTTCTCCCTGATGCATCATCAGAAGCCGGCTTCCATAATCTACCGCATACCGGAGATTATGAGTAACCATGATCGTTGTCAGATGTTTTTCTTTTACAATTTTGTCCGTAAGCTCCATAATAATCTCTGCTGTTTTTGGATCCAGAGCTGCTGTATGTTCATCAAGGATCAGAAATTCAATAGGCGTCATCGTTGACATGAGAAGAGCCATTGCCTGACGCTGTCCCCCGGAAAGAGAGCCCACTTTTACATGCATTTTATCTTCCAGTCCCAGATTCAGAGGTCTCAGAAGCTCCCGGTAATATTCAACTCTGTGTTTATTCACGCCTCTTCCAAGTCCAAAGCGTTTTCCTTTATTGTCTGCCAGAGACATGTTTTCCAGAATGGTCATGGACGGACAGGTTCCAAGAGACGGATTCTGGTACACACGGCCGATCTTTTCGTTTCTTTTAAACTCTTTTGCATTTGTAATATCCCTGCCGTCCAGAAGGATATTCCCTGACTCTACCGGAATACTGCCGCAGATAATATTCAGCATGGAAGTTTTTCCCGAACCGTTGCTGCCCACCACAGAAAGAAACTCTCCATCCTTAACTGTAAGGTTAAAGCCTTTGAACAGGCACATTTCATTGACTGTTCCCGGATTGTAATATTTATAAATGTTTTTTAACTCAAGCATCGATCTTCACCTTTTTCTTTCTTTCCATGCTGATCAGAAGCACGATCAGAAACAGCGCTGCTGTAATAAGCTTCATATCCTGGGGTTCAAAATTTCTCATTGCAACAGCAGTACATGCCTTGTAAAGAACAGAACCAAGAATCACAGCCGCAGTTGCTCTGATAAAGGTCAGCTTCCGGAACAGGCTGGTTCCAATAATAACACTGGCAAGGCCTATGACCACCGCGCCGGTTCCCATGGAAATCTCAAACACTCTTTCCTCCTGACAGAAAATACATCCGGCCAGAGCGATCAGTCCGTTTGCAATAGCAAGACCCAGGATTTTTACATTTCCCTGATCCTTTGCAAGGGAAGTCACCAGCTTTTCATTGTCGCCTACTGCTCTTAAAAGAAAGCCCGATTTGCTTTTCATATAAAAGTCAAGTACCAGCTTTGTGATCAGCGCAAGAATCACGATCACTATCAGTGTGGCATAAGGCTTCACAGCCATCCGGAAAAAGATTTTCCAGAAAGCTGTTTTTAAAAATAGTTTCTTTGGAAAACAGAGGGACATTGGAGCTTCCTGCTATACGGAGGTTAATGGTCCACAGCGCGGTCATCATGATAATACCGGATAAAAGATCCCGGACCTTTCCCTTTACATGGATCAGTCCTGTACATGCTCCGGCCAGCGCCCCTGCTGCAAAAGCAGCCGGAAGGGTCACATAGGGATTTACGCCCTTTGCGATCAAAGCTGCGGTTACTGCAGCCCCCAGGGGAAAGCTTCCGTCTGTAGTCAGATCCGGAAAATCCAGTATTTTATATGTGATATAAACACCCAGAGCAAGAATACCGTAGATCAGTCCCTGCTCAATGATCGTGATAATAAAATCCATGGCCTTTCAACCTCCATAAAAATCTTTGTTACGCTTCTGTAATTTCTTCAAAAACCTCTGCAGCCGTCTCAGTCATTTCCTCCGGAATCTCGATCTCCAGCTTTTCTGCCGCCGCAGTATTCACATACAGAGATGCCTCTTCGATCGTTTCAAAAGGAAGCTCAGAGGCTTTTTTCTCACCCTTTAATACCTGAGCAGCCATTTTTCCGGTCTGTTTTCCAAGTTCAATATAATCAAGTCCCTCTGCTGCAAGGCAGCCCAGTTTTACCTGTTCGATCTCGCTTCCGAATACCGGGATTTTTTTCTCATTTGCCATTTCAAGGATTGTGGGAAGGGATGAAACAACAGTATTGTCTGTAAGGTTTGTCATACAGTCAACCTTTTCCAGAAGCGACTGCGCAGCCAGTGGAATATCCGCGGTTGTTGCAATTCCCGCTGTCTCGATCTTAAAATCATATTCTCCGGCAAGCTCCTCATATTCCTTTACTGCCGCTTCAGAATTCGCCTCGCTTGTGGTATACATGATTCCAATGGTCTCTGCTTCCGGAAGCATCTGGCGGATCATTTCAAGCTGCTGCTTTACCGGAAGCTTATCGCTTGTTCCTGTGATCTCACCTACAGGGTTTCCCTCGTCGTCGGCAAGCTCTGCTGCCAGAGGATCTGTAACTGCTGTATAAATTACCGGAATACCTGCGTCCATTGCTGCATTATAAAGACTCTGGGCGCTTGGAGTGGCAATTCCCACCATAAGATCCACTTTATCCGCTGCAAACCCGTCAGAAATCTGTCCGCAGGTTCCCATATCTGCTGCTGCATTCTTATATTCTACGGTAAGATTTTTGCCCTCTTCAATGCCTTCCTCTTTCAGTCCTTCCAGAAACCCTTCTCTGCAGTTGTCCAGAGATCCATGCTCTGCAAACTGCTCGATCCCAATAGTATACTCTTCTTCCGCATAAACCGTTGCTGTTCTTGCCAGTGTCATTGTCAGTAATGCTGCTCCTAATACCTTTGCTGTTGTTTTTGTTTTCATGTTGTTTTCTCCTCTCTCTACGATTCTTTTTGCTTTACCGGAAGTATATGCCAGCCTCCGGCATCCTGTCTGCGAGAAAGAAAGCTGTGATACCTGTCCTTTGAAACAAAAAACCGCCCCAAGCTAATGCTTGAGACGGTAATAATTTCTTATTATCGCGGTACCACTCAAATTGACAAAATGTCCACTTTCTCATGTACAAACATACACTCCTGATTGGTAACGGGTTCGGTTCCCGTCAGTGCCTACTCTCTACACAGAGATTTCGGACTGCCCTCGGAAGGCCATTCAACAATCAGCCTCATACAGACTTCCACCAACGTCTGCTCTCTGGAATGATGCATAAATGTTTACTTCTCTTCCTCATCGGTTTTGATGTTATTACTTTACCACATCAAACTGCTGTTGTCAACCCTGTTTTTAATTTTTAAAGCTGTGGATCGGCGCCGGAATTCTTCCGCCGCGGTCAACAAATGCCTGACAGGAGAACTGGTTTACCGGCATGATCGGAGCGTATCCCAGAAGGCCGCCAAATTCAACAGTCTCTCCGACGCCTTTTCCGATTACCGGAATCACACGTACTGCTGTTGTTTTCTGGTTTACCATACCAATAGCGGCTTCGTCTGCAATGATTCCGGAAATGGTAGATGCTTTTGTATCTCCGGGGATTGCGATCATATCAAGTCCTACAGAGCAGACACAGGTCATTGCCTCAAGTTTTTCCAGAGAAAGAGCGCCAAGGTTGACCGCGTCGATCATTCCCTGGTCTTCACTGACCGGAATAAAAGCGCCGCTTAAACCGCCCACTGCTGTAGATGCCATAACTCCGCCTTTTTTTACCTGGTCATTTAAAAGAGCAAGAGCCGCTGTGGTTCCCGGAGCGCCTACACGCTCAAGTCCGATCTCTTCCAGAATCTCTGCAACGCTGTCGCCAATAGCCGGTGTGGGCGCAAGAGAAAGATCCACGATTCCAAAAGGTACTCCCAGACGTCTGGATGCTTCCTGGGCTACCAGCTGTCCCACACGGGTAACCTTAAATGCAGTTCTCTTGATCATTTCACACAGAGTTTCAAAATCCTCTCCGCGAACCTTCTGAAGGGCTGTTTTTACAACACCCGGGCCGCTGACGCCAACATTGATGATACAGTCTGCTTCTGTTACTCCGTGGAAAGCACCTGCCATGAAAGGATTGTCATCCGGAGCATTGCAGAATACCACCAGTTTCGCGCAGCCAAGGGAATCCTGCTCCTTGCTTGCCTGCGCTGTTTCCAGCACGATCTCGCCCATAAGCTTTACTGCGTTCATGTTGATTCCTGTTTTTGTGGAACCTACGTTTACAGAACTGCACACACGCTCTGTCTCTGCCAGAGCCTGAGGGATTGAGCGGATAAGAAGCTCTTCTGCCGGAGTCATTCCCTTGCTTACAAGCGCAGAATAGCCTCCGATAAAATTAACGCCTACAGTCTTGGCAGCTCTGTCCAGTGTTTTTGCAATGGTCACAAAGTCCTGGCTGGTATGGCAGGCAGCGCCGCCTACCAGCGCGATCGGAGTAACGGAAATACGCTTGTTGACAATGGGGATCCCATATTCTGTGGCGATTTTATCTCCTGTTTCTACAAGATCCTTTGCATATTCTGTGATTTTCTTATAAATATTTTCATTTACCTTATCAAGATCGCTGTCAATGCAATCCAGAAGGCTGATTCCCATAGTGATGGTACGAACGTCAAGGTTCTCCTGTTCGATCATCTTATTGGTCTCATTTACTTCAAACATATTAATCATAAGTAGGTGTCTCCTTAAATTCTGTGCATTTTGTTGAAAATATCCTCGTGCTGGCAGTGGATCACTACGCCAAGCTCCTCTCCCAGAGCTGTAAGCTCCTCTGCAAGAGCCGCGGTATCTTTCTGACACGCGCTGGTATCTGTTACCATCATCATATTAAAATAACCCTGAACAATAGTCTGTGTGATATCAAGGATATTCACCTGATGCTCTGCCAGATATGTACATACTCTGGCAATGATGCCTACTCCGTCATTTCCTACTACTGTGATAATTGTTTTTTTCATGGCTTTGTCCTTTCTATATGGTAACTGCTTCGGAAACAAAATCCCGCTTCGCTACCTGAATTTTAAAATCCTTTGATTTATAAGGGTTGTCTCCCAGTGTTACCTCTGAACATACGGTTTCATAGGCAAGCTCTTCATAATTGTTTTCCCTGCTTAAATGTCCCAGAAAAACAGCTTTCATATTGTCATGAAGAAGCCTGCAGAGAAGCCTTCCTGCATTTTCATTGGACAGATGTCCTCTATCTCCCAGAATCCTCTGTTTCAGATAATAGGGGTATTTTCCCACCTGAAGCATCCGGATATCATGGTTGGCCTCCAGAAGAATTGCATCCAGATTCTGAAGATTTTCAATAATATAGTCATTATATTTTCCAAGGTCCGTAGCAATGCCCACAGAGCTTTCCCCACATTCCAGGCGATAACCTACCGGCTGGGCCGCATCATGTGGAATGGTAAACGGATTGATCCGCAAATCCTTGATCTCAAATGCCTGATCCTCCCGGATTTCCCGGAAAATCCCCTCCGGTATTTTTCCAAGGGAGCCGCACCGAAGCATGGCGTCTACGGTTCCTCCTGTAGCATAAATAGGAATGCCGTATTTTCTGGCGATCACTCCCAGACCTTTGATGTGATCTGAATGCTCGTGAGTGATCAGAATACCGTCAATATCACGGCCTGTCAGATCCAGGCTGTTCAGACCCTGTTCCATTTTTTTGCCGCTGATTCCTATATCTACCAGAACATGGGCGCATTCCGAGCCCACATAAATACAGTTCCCGCTGCTTCCGCTGGCTATACTGCAAAATCTCATAGTTTCTTTATCCCTTCATCTATCTGTCTGTACGTCTCGTCCAAAAGGCCGTTATTTGTCACCACATAATCTGCATGTGAACGAAAATAAGCCTCTGACGCCTGACTTGCAATAATGCTCTCTGCCTTCTGGCGGCTGTAGCCTCTGCTTTCCATAAGGCGCTGTATCCGTATTTCCTGATCGGTATGGATATACCAGATTTTATGGCAGATCGTATCATAATGATCTTCAAGAAGAAGCGCGGCCTCCACCACAAAAAGACCGCGGCCATTTTTCTGCTCTTCCTCTATTCTCTCCAGAATAAAAGCCTTAACCGCCGGATGAATGATCTCATTCAGTCTGCAGCGCATTTGCTCATTACAGAATACTACATCCGATACCGCCTTACGGTCAATGGTATTATCATTTTTTACAATATTTTTTCCAAATAAACTGATCACCTGAGCATAGCAGCGTCCGCCGGGTTCCATAACCTGATGACCTACCTGGTCCGCCTGTATGACACAGGCAGACAAATGCTTTTCCAGGTAGTTCAAAACTGTGCTTTTGCCGGCTCCCACACCGCCGGTGATACCAATAATCTTCATCGTTTGATCTGTCATTTTGCCTCGTACCAGCTTTCGCCCTGATGCATGTCGATCTCAAGCTCCACAGCAAGCCGGGCAGCTCCTTTCATTTCCTCTTCCAGTATTCTGGACACTGCCTCCACCTCATCTTTTTTTGTCTCGATCAGCAGTTCATCATGAACCTGAAGCACCAGTCTGGACTGAAGTCCTTCCCGGAGCATTCTTTCATACACGCGGTTCATGGCAATTTTAATGATATCTGCCGCTGTTCCCTGAATCGGAGAATTCATAGCCACCCGTTCCCCGAAGGATCTCTGCATAAAGTTTCCTGATTTCAGCTCCGGAATGGGCCGCCTCCTGCCAAACATGGTAGAAACATATCCCTTTTCTTTTCCTTCATCAACCATCCGGTCGAGAAAAACTTTAATGCTGGGGTAGGTCTCAAAATATTTCTCTATATATTCTGCCGCTTCTTTTCTTGTAATACTTAAATCCTGGCTGAGCCCAAAGGAGCTGATCCCATATACAATTCCAAAGTTTACCGCCTTTGCATTTCTTCTCTGTAAATCGGTTACCTCATCATAGGGAACATGGAATACCTGAGAAGCGGTCAGCCTGTGAATATCCTCCGCCTCACGGTAAGCCTGGATCAGCTTTTCATCCCCGGACATATGAGCCAGCACACGAAGCTCGATCTGAGAATAGTCTGCGTCAAGGAACACACACCCGTCCTCAGGTACAAATACCTTTCGGATCAGTCTTCCCAGCTCCATGCGAACCGGAATATTCTGAAGGTTCGGTTCTGTGCTGCTGATGCGTCCTGTGGCAGTGATCGTCTGATTAAAAGTAGAATGGATCCTTCCGTCTTCTTCAATTACTGCGCCAAGGCCGTCTGCATAGGTGGATTTCAGCTTTGTAAGCTGCCGATATTCAAGAATATCATTTACAACAGGCTGCTCCGGAGCCAGTTTTTCCAGAATATCTGCCGCTGTGGAATATCCGGTTTTTGTCTTTCTTCCTCCCGGAATCCCCATTTTTTCAAAAAGTATTACTCCAAGCTGCTTCGGAGAGTTAATATTAAATTCCTCTCCCGCCTTTTCGTAGATCAGCTTTTCCAGCTCACGGATCCGGACGCTGAGTCTTTCGCCATATGCTTTCAGTTCCTCTCCTTTTACGCAGATTCCGCATTTTTCCATGGAATCCAGAGTAAATACAAGAGGAAGTTCAATGTCCGTATAAACCTGCCACATTCCTGTTTCCTTAAGCTTTGCCTCTGTTTTCTCCCTGGCAGCATAGGCAGTAAACGCCTGATAACAGGCACAGATTCCCATATTTTCGGAAGATTTTTCCCAGGCTTTTTCATACGTCTCTTTTCCAAGAAGCTCTTCCCTGGATGGAATACTGATTCCTCCGATATACTCTCTGGCAATGTCCTCGTAAGTATAAGAGGATTTCAGAGGATTCAGAAGATAAGCCCCGATTCCAAGATCAAATACCCGTTCCGGTTCCAGAGATTCCACGTACTTTAAAAGCATTTTAATATCCATGGCGCTGATCACTGTGGCTTCTCCCAGTTTTCTCAGCTTTTCACAAAGATATTCTCCTGACAGAAGCCCTTCTGCAGGAATATAATATACTTCTTCTTTTTCCAGCGCAATTCCAAGGCCATATACATTGTTTTTGTCTGCAATCAGCGCAATTCCTGCCATAGAATTACGCGCAGCTTTTTCAAACAGAGCTTCCACGCCCGAAAGCTCACTGCACACAAAGAAATTCTGCTCTATGGTATTTTCCGGTACTGCCTCCGCGTCAAATCTGCCCAGAAGATTTTTAAACTCCAGTCTTCTGCATAGCTCATAGGCCTGCTGTGTATAAAGATTTCCAAGGCGCGCCTCTTCATAAGAGTATTCAAGAGGGCTTTCTGTATTGATGGTTGCCAGAGTTTTGCTTAAAACAGCCAGATCGTAGTGTTCTCTCATCGATTCTTTGGCCTTATTGGGTTTTATTTCTTCCAGGTGCTCATGGGCGTTTTCTATTGAGCCAAACTGGGCAATGATCTTTGTGGCAGTTTTTTCGCCCACACCCGGAATCCCCGGGATATTGTCTGAAGAATCCCCCATCAGCGCCTTCAGTTCAATGATCTGAGGCGGCGTTACCTGATATTTTTCCAGTACCTCTGCCGTGTGAAAATTCTCTATGGTGGTTTTGCCCTTTGAGGTTTTTGGAAGGCGGATCATCACTTTATCCGTAGCAAGCTGAAGAAGATCCCTGTCACCGGATAAAATTGTTACCTCCATGCCCTTCTGTTCACTTTTTCTGGCAAGGGTTCCCAGAAGGTCATCTGCCTCATAGCCTGGCATGGAAACAGTTTTTACCCCCCATGGCAGTGAGCATTTCTCTCATCAGAGGAACCTGCTCTACCAGCTCCGGCGGCATTCCCTTCCTGGTACCCTTGTACGCATCATAAAGCTTATGTCTGAATGTAGGCTCATGCAGGTCAAATGCCACTGTCAGATAATCCGGCTTTTCTTCTTCCAGTATACGAAACATAATATTCAGAAACCCGTACACTGCTCCCGTATGTTTTCCCTCTGAATTTGTCAGATCGGGAAGTCCGTAAAAGGCACGGTTTAAAATGCTGTGCCCGTCGATCAGTAAAATTTTTTCACTCAAACTGCTGTCCTCCTGAGATTGTCTTTTTACCAGAAATGTTTTATTTCAAAAAATATGAAAATAAAGAATACAACCAGCACTACGGTCAGAATCACTGTAAGGATTCCTCCGGCAAACTGTATTCCCCTTCTCTTATGGATATTTCTTCTGGCCCTGCGGATATCCTGTTCCAGAAGCTTCTGAAAATCCAGTACAGAACCGTCCTCCTGTTCATCCAGCTGCTGGGTTACTTTGTTGACTATAAAATAAGTCTCCAGCTCGTCATAACAGGAAGGGCAGTGTTCAATATGATCCAGAAATTCTTCCATTTCATCTGTTTTCAGGGTATGGTTCATGTACCGCGCCACCATACTTTCTGCAGTACGGCAGTCCAGCTCAGATATCTGTCCTCTTCTGATCATCTAAAATCCCTCCTGTCCGCTTCTGATATCATACCATAAAAAAAGGTGATTCTCAACGCATTTCGCTGGAATCACCTTCTTCTCTTGGTATTATTATTCTGTTATTTCAGGTATTATGGTCTGTGTATTTTCCGAAGCAGCATTTGTTTCCACAGCAGGAACAGGGGTGTTCAGAATCTGCATAAATTCCTCTCCGGTAATGGTTTCATGCTCATACAGATACTGGGCCAGCTCGTGGAGCTTTCCAATATTGTCCTGAAGAATCTTCAGAGCCTTATCATGCTGAGCCTTTACAAGCTCTACCACTTTTTTATCGATTAGTGTCTGGGTCTCAAAGGAGCAGGCAAGGGTTGCGTCTCCGCCAAGATACTGGTTGCTTACATTCTGCATGGCAACCATATCAAAATCCTCGCTCATCCCAAACTGGGAGATCATGCCTCTTGCAATTTTTGTGGCCTGTTCAATATCATTGGAAGCGCCTGTGGTAATGGAATGGAAAATCAGCTCCTCTGCAGCACGTCCGCCGGTAAATGTGGCGATCTTATTTTCCAGCTCCTCCTTTGACATCAGAAAGTGTTCCTTTTCATCTACCTGCATGGTATATCCAAGGGCCCCTGAAGTACGTGGAATAATTGTAATCTTATGGACAGGCGCAGACTCTGTCTGTTTTGCCGCCACAAGAGCATGACCAATCTCATGATAAGAAACAATCAGCTTTTCCTTATTGGAAAGCACACGGTTTTTCTTCTGATATCCGGCAATGACAACCTCAATACTCTCCTCAAAATCTGCCTGAGTGGCAAACTTACGTCCGTCCCGGACAGCACGAAGAGCCGCCTCATTGACAATGTTTGCAAGCTCTGCGCCGGAAGCGCCGGCAGCAGCCTTTGCGATCTCGTCAAAACGGACCGTATCTGCAATTTTAATCTTTTTCGCATGAACCTTAAGAATCTCTTCTCTTCCCTGAAGATCAGGAAGCTCCACCGGGATTCTTCTGTCAAAACGCCCCGGACGGAGAAGAGCCGGGTCAAGAGAATCCGGTCTGTTGGTTGCAGCCAGAATCACCACACCTTTAGAACCGTCAAAGCCATCCATCTCTGTGAGAAGCTGGTTAAGAGTCTGCTCACGCTCATCATTTCCGCCCGAAAAACCTGCACCGTCACGTTTTTTACCAATGGTATCAATCTCATCGATAAATACAATACAGGGAGCCTTTTCATTGGCCTGCTTAAATAGATCGCGGACCTTGGCCGCACCCATACCTACAAACATTTCCACAAACTCAGAACCGGAAATAGAAAAGAACGGAACCTCTGCCTCTCCTGCAACTGCTTTTGCAAGAAGAGTCTTTCCTGTTCCAGGAGGGCCTACAAGAAGAGCGCCTTTGGGCATAGATGCGCCAATTTCCGTATATTTCTGAGGATTGTGCAGATAATCCACGATTTCTGTCAGCAGCTCCTTTGCCTCATCCTCTCCTGCAACATCAGAAAACTTGATTCCAGTAGAAGATTTTACATATACCTTGGCATTACTTTTTCCAAAGGACATAGCTCCTCCAGGACCGCCGTTTCCCATGGAAGACATCATTTTCCTGCTGAGCCAGCGTCCCAGGAAAATAAAAATCCCAATAGGAATCACATAGCTTAAGATCAGAGTAAAGAAAATGGACGGGCTTTCCGGAAGTACTTCATCCATTACAACGTCTGCATCCAACAGACGGTTTACAAGATCCGGATCATCCATCTGAACAGTCTTGCAGGTCAGTGTATTTCCTGTTTTCGGAGATTTTACCTCATAATAAATGTAGCCCTCTTCAATAGTCGCCCGGGTTACATTGCCCTTTTCCACACTTTTAATAAAAGTGGAATAATCTGTTTTTTCGATACTTCTTTCCTGAATCGCCGGTACAACCAGAATGTTCAGAAGAACGATAATAACACCTACAATAATATAATATACATAAAGAGGTCTCTTGGTAGGCGTTTTACCAGGTTTTTTGTCGCCTAAATTCATATATTGTCTATCCTCCATCCCCGTTACATCATATCGGAATCACTTATCAGTATCTCCCAATATGTGCAAAGTTATTTACCTGATGTAACATACCACCTTTTCCGTCTGATTTCAATGTACTTCCTGTGAAATATTATTAATTTTTCATAAAAAGAGTTTGGGATGTGCAGGATAGCCTCTGCAAACTGCTTTTCCGGTATTTAACTGCCAATCTGCCGTTTATGTTGCTGTCCACTCCGTTTATACCACCCCGGGTAACCGGTGTGTCATTTAAAGGACCTCATTTAAAGGACGGCATCTTTAAAATTTTTCTTGCAGAATTCTGTCTTTTGTGTTAATATAATTATCGGTTCATGTGCCGCTGTGGCGGAATTGGCAGACGCACTTGACTCAAAATCAAGCGGGTAACACCGTGCCGGTTCGAGTCCGGCCAGCGGCATTTGATAAAAAGAGAACGTATATTTCATTTTCGAAATGTACGTTCTCTTTTTCGTTGATTCTGTACTGAAACAGTTTCAATCCTCACCACAGCAGCAATCTTGTTATTACAGCAATGGCTTCCTCTGTTTTCAGAAGCTTATTTTTTCATGACTGTTTTTCTTCCAAACACAAAACTGGATTTTTCTTCCTGTCCCCATCTGTTTCCCTTCAGATTCCCAGGGCAATCTCCATCATCTGCGAAAAGGAAGTCTGTCTCTCCTGAGCAGAAAGTGCCTCCTTTTTAAAAATATGATCGGAAATCGTCAGAATACCCAGAGCTTTCTTTCCTGCTCTTGCAGCATTCATATAAAGAGCCGCGCATTCCATTTCCGTACATAATACCCCCATGCTTCTCCATGCCGGAGCAGCAGCCGGATCTTCATTATAAAACAGATCTGAGGACAGCACGTTTCCCACATGGACAGGAATCTTTAATTCATGTGCTTTTTTTACTGCTTTATCCAGAAGCCCGTAGTCTGCCGTAGGCGCAAAAGTTCCCGGAAGGCAGTACTGATGAGCATAGGAGGAATCTGTACAGGCGCCAATAGCCAGAACCACATCTCTTACATTCACATGATCCTGAAGGGCTCCTGCGGACCCAATGCGAATGATCTCATCTACATCATAAAAATGAAACAGCTCATAGCTGTAAATACCCATGGAAGGCATTCCCATTCCGGCTCCCATAACAGAAAGCTCCTGTCCATGATAAGTTCCTGTATAGCCCAGCATGTTTCTCACTGTATTAAAGCAGACCGGAGCTTCCAAATAAGTTTCTGCAATATATTTTGCCCGCAAAGGATCTCCCGGCATCAGAACTCTCCTGGCAATATCTCCTTTTTGCGCGGCATTATGCGGTGTTGGTATACTCATAGCTATCCCTCCTTTTTTATATAAATCATATGCTTATTTTCGGTGGTCTTCCCGGATCAGCTGCCGGATCGCCCGGATTCCGACTCTCACAGCCATATCCGTGTCATAAATCAGAGGATTATCCATTCCCCTCTTTGCCCTCTCCTGATTTCCCAGAGCCAGAAAAGCTGCTCCGCAGCGAACCCTAAGATAATTTGCAACTATAAAAAGCGCAGCTGATTCCATTTCTGAGGCAAGGCATCCCAGCCGCAGCCATGCCTCCCATTTGTTCTGCAGCTCATAACTGACAGGCTTTATCTCCGGAGAATGTTGTCCGTAAAAAGAATCCTTACTCTGTACCACCCCTGTGTGAAACGTACAGTCAAGCTCTTCTGCAGCAGAGGCCAGCGCATTTGTCACATAAAAATCCGGTACTGCCGGAAATTCAATGGGCGCATATTCTTTGCTGGTTCCTTCCATACGTACAGCTCCGGTAGCGACTACAATATCGCCGCCTTTGACTGTCAACTCCATTCCGCCGCAGGTACCTACTCTGATAAAAGTATCTGCTCCGCACTCCACCAGTTCCTCCATTGCAATGGCAGCAGAAGGCCCTCCGATTCCGGTGGAAGTAACGCTGACTTTTTCTCCGTCCAGATATCCCGTATAAGTGACAAACTCTCTGTTATCTGCGATCAAAACCGGATCATCAAAATACTTCGCTATGGAAGCGCAACGTCCCGGATCTCCCGGCAGGATCACATACCTTCCGATTTCTCCTGCAGCCACCTGGATATGGTAGGCTTTTCCATCTGTTGAATATACCATAAAATCCCTCCTTACTTATATCCGGCAGTTTGCTCTTTTTATTCTGTCCAAAACTTCGTTTTTTCAAAACAAAAAAGCTGCCAGAAAGCAAAAGAAGACCTGGCATCTGCCCGGTCTCCCTTTATTTTTATTTCAGTCTGTCTGCATCTTCGAGAAGCTTTTCATAAATCGGAAAGCAGTCGAAGGTGGCAAAATAATCCTTTGCAGTTTCTGCTCTTCGGATCATCTCAAAGCTTCCGTCCTCATGAAGAAGAATTTCTGCTGATTTCAGTTTTCCGTTATAATTATAGCCCATTGCAAAACCGTGAGCACCGGTATCGTGGATCACAAGAAGGTCTCCCTTGTCCACCTGCGGCAGATATCGGTCAATGGCAAATTTGTCATTATTCTCGCAGAGTGATCCTGTCACATCATAAAGATGGTCACAGGGCTGATCCTCCTTGCCCATAACCGTAATGTGATGATAGGCTCCGTACATGGCAGGACGCATCAGGTTTACCGCACAGGCATCCACTCCGATATACTCCTTATGAGTGTGTTTTTCGTGGATTGCTTTTGTAACAAGGCAGCCGTAAGGTCCCATCATAAAACGGCCCAGCTCCGTATAAATAGCAACATCTCCCATCCTGCCGGAACAAGAACCTCTTCATAGACTTTACGCACACCCTCTCCGATCACGCGGATATCATTCGGCTTCTGATCCGGGCTGTATGGAATACCGATACCGCCGGAAAGATTAATAAAACTGATGTGCGCGCCGGTTTCCTTCTGAAGCTTCACTGCAAGCTCAAACATAACCTTTGCAAGCATTGGGTAATACTCATTTGTTACAGTATTGCTGGCAAGAAACGCATGAACACCAAAATTCTCCGCGCCTTTTTCTTTCAGAATACGGAATGCCTCAAAAATCTGATCTGTTGTCATTCCATACTTGGAATCCCCGGGATTATCCATAATATCATTGCTGATCTTGAACACACCGCCCGGATTGTAACGACAGCTGATGGTTTTTGGAATTCTTCCTGCAGCACGCTCCACAGCATCAATGTGAGTGATATCGTCCAAGTTGATAATTCCGCCAATCTCATCCGCATAACGAAACTCCTCTTCCGGTGTGTCATTGGAAGAAAACATGATATCTCCTTCTCTGCAGCCAAGAGCCTTTGCCATCATAAGCTCTGTCATGGAAGAACAGTCGCAGCCACAGCCATACTCCTGAAGGATCTGGATCAGATATGGATTGGGAGTTGCTTTTACCGCAAAAAACTCCTTAAATCCTTTGTTCCAGCCAAAGGCTTCCTTCAGCGCCTTTGCATTTTCGCGGATTCCTTTTTCATCATAAAGATGAAAAGGTGTGGGAAACTGCGCTTCAATTTCTTTTAATTTTTCCAGCGTAACAAATGGTCTTTTTTTCATAATAATTAACTCCTCGTTTGTCTCTTAAATATCTCCTCGTTTGTTTACTTCACATGCTGATGAGTAAACAGATGATCCTGGCAGTATTCATAGTTTCCATTGCATTTGGAACAGAACCGGAATTCAAGATTCGGATCATCTAATTCTGTACGTCCGCAGATCGCACATTTATGTTTTGCCGCGCTTCCTGTAGAAGGATTCACACGACTCTGGGCCATAGCCTTCTGAAATTCTCTCCGTCTCTTCACTTCCTTCGGATTATACCGGCTGCCGCTAAGAGCAGTAAAGAAAAACAGGATAAAGTTCAGGAAAGAAGCAATGATCGGCACAGTCATAACCCAGGCTCCCACTCTGACATAAGTGATAATGTTATACAGGATAATCGCTCCGTACACCCATCCCATCCACTTCATCTTAATGGGGATCACGAACCACAGAAGGATCTGCATGTTCGGATAGCAGGCAGCATAGGCAAGAAATACAGACATGCTGACATAATAAGTGGTAAATACACCGCCTACCAGATACATTCTCCCTGTAATAAAGTAGGTCAGAAATGAAGCTACAAGTACAAATAAAAGTCCTGAAAAAATATACAGGTTATAGCGGAACGTTCCCCAGGTACGCTCCAGAGAACTTCCTATGGGATAATAGAAAAAGAAAATGGAAATTGCAAACAACAGGAAGTTTCCTGTCTGCGGCGGGTAGATCACCCAGGTTACAAGTCTCCATATCTGTCCTTTCAGGATCATGGCCGGTTCCAGGCTGAGCATACTCAGCATACCGGGATTAATATACATCAAAAGATATCCCAGCACATAGCAAATCACCATGTACATAGTAAGGTTCGGAATTCCGTATCTTCCATACTTTCGTTCCAGTTTATCAATCCAATTCATAAACTCACTCAATCTCCTTTTTTATTCATTGACCGCGCTTTAAAAATATTTCTTTTTTGACAGCACAATTGCGGCGATCACACTGAGTGCTATGGATATCAGAATAACGATCAGGAATCCCCACTGAGTGCCGGAGAACGGCATTCCGGCAGCGTTAAGATTCATGCCGTAAGCACTGAAAATAATCGTAGGAATACTCATTACGATTGTAATCACAGATAATATCTTCATCACATCGTTCAGGTTGTTTGAAATAACAGAGGCAAATGCATCCATCATGCTTCTCAGAATGCCACTGTAAATATTGGCCATTTCAATCGCCTGAGTATTTTCGATGATAACATCCTCCAGAAGCTCCGTATCCTCCGGATATTTTTTAATACTCTCCACCTTGATCAGCTTCTCCAGCACTGCTTCATTAGAACGCAGAGAAGTGGTAAAGTATACCAGTGATTTTTCCAGTTCCAGAAGTTCGATCAGTTCCTGATTTCTGGGAGAAAGATGAAGCTTTTCCTCCACCTGTTCACTTTTTTTATCTATAATACGAAGATAACGCAGGTACATACTGGCATTGCGGTACAGTATCTGCAGGATAAAACGTGTTTTCATATAGGTAAAAAAGTTTCTTACACGGCCTTCCATAAATCTAGTAAGAACCTGTGTATCCTCCAGACAAATGGTAAAAATCATTTTATCTGTTACTATAATACCGAGAGGGATGGTGCCGTACCAGTCCTTATCATTTCTCTCCTCGATCATAGGCACGTCAACCAGAATCAGCGTGTAATCATCTTCACTTCAATACGGGAACGCTCTTCCTCATCCAGAGGGGCTCTGAGATCGTCTACTTCAATCTGAAACTGCTCCGAAATCTCAAAAATCTCCGTTGCTGTAGGATTCGTAAGAGCGATCCAGCAGCCATCCTGCGGTTCCTGTATTTCATGAATAGCACCTTCAGATGTCCGAAACATTCTAATCACGATTCTTTTCCCCTTTCCACTCTCTTTTTTCCATTCAGACCATCTGGTCTGAAAGTCCCTCATATATAAAAATACAGTATACATTATAAGTTGTGAACGGTTCTTTGTCAATTCATAAGACTTTTCATTAACAGGAAATTTACAATTTGAAAAAATATGAATTTCGTACATAAGAAAGTACATTTTTGTGCTTATCGCAAACTTGTTCTTACATTATCTTTATGATATAATTAATTCCAGAAATCCGGCAGCGCAGCTGCCATCGTCATTCGGGTAAAAACAGTCAGGCGCCGTAAAATCGTATGTTTTTACTGGTATGATATAAAATCTCCGTATGACACCCCTCGGAAGGGCTGCCATACATAAAAACAGGAGGCAACAAAATGGAAAATAAAAAATATGTGGCGTATGTGGGAACCTATACTCACGGCTCCAGCAAGGGGCTTCAGGTTTATGATGTAGATGTGGAAAAAGGAACTCTCACAGAACGGAGCGAAGTAGAAGTAAGGAATTCTTCTCACACAGCCCTCTCCAAGAACGGTCTTTTTCTCTATTCTATTGAAGATGAAGGCGTTGCTGTATTCAGACGCGACAAAGACGGTGATCTGGAGAGAATCAACAGCGTAGATATCGATGGAATGAGAGGCTGTTTCCTTTCCACGGATGTAGACGGCAAATATCTGTATGTGGCAGGCTACCACGACGGAAAGGTAACTGTGGTACATACTCATCAGGACGGCCGCTTAGGCAGTCTTATGGACGGAGTTTTTCACAAAGGTCTGGGCAGCGTAGCTGAACGTAATTTCCGCCCTCATGTAAACTGTGTCCGTCCCACGCCGGACAACAAATATCTCTGCGCAGTAGACAACGGAATCGATCAGGTAAAAGTCTACCGCATCAACAAAAGACGCCATAAACTGGAGCTTGTGGACATTCTACGCTGTCCCAGGGAAAGCGGTCCCAGAATCATCCGCTTCAGTGAAGACGGACGATTCGCCTATATCCTTTTTGAGCTGAGCAATGAGGTTAAAGTGTACAGCTATGACGGCAGCGGTCTGACTCCGGAGTTTGAGCTTCTCCAGAGTGTTTCCACTTTAAGCAAAGAACACGATCAGGATTCTTTCCACAATGCCGCTTCCGGACTTGCGCTGGCCCCTGACGGAAAACATCTTTTCTGTACAACGGCAGGAGAAAACACGGTTTCCATGTATGAAATCGATCAGGAAACAGGCTTTCTGGAAAAGAAATTCACCCTTCCTATCAGTGGTGATTATCCCAAGGATCTGGTAATCTTCCCAGACAACCGTCATATTGCCATTGCCAATCACGCAAGCAATACCATCACAGTATTTACCGTTGATTATGAAAAAAATATTATTGTCATGAACGACAGACCTCATAAAATTGAAACCCCTAACAGTATCCATATCTGGGCAGTTCCGGAGGAACAGTAAAACATAGCTCATTCATCCCCGTTTGCTTTTGCAGACGGGGATATTTTATGCCCCGGATATATATGTTTAAGCTTTTTAATGTTGCCTGCAAGTGGAATCATCATCTCTGAAAAACCTTGATTTTTACAGGAAATAAAAAAAGACCCTGACCTGCAGAAATCACGCCCCAAAAGGCAAACCTCTGCAAGATCAAGGTCTTTATCTTATACTGTCTGATTTGACAGCATTTTATTACTCTGCTTGGACACACAATGCACGATCAGCTCATGCATTGCCACAGGATTCTTCCCCGTGAAGCGTCTGCCGGAAGCCGACAGAATTCTTCAGAAAATCATCCCATGTATACACAGGATAGCCATTTCCCAGGATACGGGTTTTGCCCCAAAACAGGATATATGGCTTTGCCCTGTGACAAATTTATCTTACGCGTTCTTCTCAGCGATAGCTGCCTGAGCTGCTGCCAGACGAGCGATCGGTACACGGAACGGTGAGCAGGATACATAGTTCAGGCCGATCTTATGGCAGAACTCTACGGAAGACGGATCTCCGCCGTGCTCGCCGCAGATACCTACGTGAAGGTTCGGGTTAACCGGTTTTCCAAGTTTAATGGACATTTCCATAAGCTTGCCAACACCGATCTGGTCGAGTTTTGCGAATGGATCGTTCTCGAAGATCTTAGCGTCATAGTATGCATCCAGGAACTTACCAGCGTCATCACGGGAGAATCCGTATGTCATCTGTGTAAGGTCGTTTGTACCGAAGCAGAAGAAGTCAGCCTCTTTAGCGATCTCGTCTGCAGTAAGAGCTGCTCTCGGGATCTCGATCATTGTACCAACTTCGTATTTCAGATCAACGCCTGCTGCTGCGATCTCAGCGTCTGCTGTCTCAACAACAAATTTCTTAACATATTTAAGCTCTTTGATGTCGCCTACAAGCGGAATCATGATCTCTGGGCATACATTCCAGTCAGCGTGTGCTTTCTTAACATTGATAGCTGCACGGATAACTGCTTTTGTCTGCATCTTAGCGATTTCCGGATAAGTAACCGCAAGACGGCATCCACGATGACCCATCATTGGGTTGAACTCATGGAGAGAATCAATGATAGTCTTGATCTGCTCAACAGTTTTGCCCTGAGCGTCAGCAAGTTTCTTAATATCTTCCTCTGTAGTAGGAACGAACTCATGAAGCGGCGGATCCAGGAAACGGATAGTAACCGGGTTGCCTTCCAGAGCCTCATACAGCTTCTCGAAGTCTCCCTGCTGCTCCGGAAGGATCTTCTCAAGAGCTGCTTCTCTCTCTTCTACTGTCTCAGAGCAGATCATCTCACGGAAAGCGTCAATTCTGTCGCCCTCGAAGAACATATGCTCTGTACGGCAAAGACCGATACCTTCTGCGCCAAGCTCACGAGCTTTTTTAGCGTCAGCCGGAGTATCAGCGTTTGTACGAACCTTGAGTGTTCTGTATTTGTCAGCCCATCCCATGATTCTTCCGAACTCACCAGCGATTGTAGCGTCTACAGTCGGGATGATTCCGTCGTAGATGTTACCTGTGGAACCGTCAAGGGAGATGCTGTCTCCTTCGTGGAACTCTTTGCCGGCAAGTGTAAATTTCTTATTCTCTTCATCCATAGCGATCTCGCCGCATCCGGATACACAGCAAGTACCCATACCACGAGCAACAACTGCTGCGTGAGATGTCATACCGCCACGAACTGTCAGGATACCCTGAGCAGATTTCATACCGGTGATGTCTTCCGGAGAAGTCTCAAGACGAACAAGAACAACTTTCTCGCCTCTTGCAGCCCACTCTACAGCATCGTCTGCTGTGAAGACGATCTTACCGCAAGCAGCTCCCGGAGAAGCGCCAAGTGCTTTTGCCATTGGAGTAGCCTCTTTCAGAGCCTTAGCGTCGAACTGCGGATGAAGCAGTGTGTCGAGGTTACGAGGATCGATCATTGCTACAGCTTCTTCTTCTGTTCTCATTCCCTCGTCAACAAGGTCACAAGCGATCTTCAGAGCAGCCTGAGCAGTTCTCTTACCGTTACGTGTCTGAAGCATATACAGTTTACCATGCTCTACAGTAAACTCCATATCCTGCATATCTCTGTAGTGTTTCTCAAGAGTATTGCATACATTCTTGAACTCTACGAATGCTTCCGGGAATTTCTCTTCCATCTCGGAGATGTGCATTGGTGTACGAACACCGGCAACAACGTCCTCACCCTGAGCATTTGTAAGGAACTCACCGAACAGACCGTTCTCACCTGTAGCAGGGTCACGTGTGAAGGCAACACCTGTACCACAGTCATCGCCCATGTTACCGAATGCCATCATCTGTACGTTTACAGCAGTACCCCAGGAATATGGGATATCGTTGTCACGACGATATACGTTTGCTCTCGGGTTGTCCCAGGAACGGAATACAGCTTTGATAGCTCCCATTAACTGCTCCTTCGGATCAGACGGGAAATCAGCGCCGATTTTTTCTTTATATTCAGCCTTAAACTGATTAGCAAGAGTTTCAAGATCTTCAGCTGTAAGCTCAACGTCCTGAGTTACGCCCTTCTCTTCTTTCATTTTGTCGATCAGCTCTTCAAAATATTTCTTGCCAACTTCCATAACTACGTCAGAGTACATCTGGATGAATCTTCTGTAGCAGTCCCAAGCCCAACGTGGGTTGTTGGATTTTTCAGCTAAAGTATGAACAACTTCTTCATTTAAACCAAGGTTCAGGATAGTATCCATCATACCTGGCATAGATGCTCTTGCACCAGAACGAACGGAAACAAGCAGAGGATTTTCTTTGTCACCGAATTTCTTTCCGGTAACTCCTTCCATTTTGGTGATTGCTTCCATGATCTGAGCCATGATCTCATCGTTGATCTGTCTTCCGTCTTCATAGTACTGTGTGCAGGCTTCTGTTGTGATTGTGAAGCCCTGCGGTACAGGAAGACCCAGGCTTGTCATTTCAGCAAGGTTGGCACCTTTACCACCCAGAAGGTTTCTCATAGTAGCGTTACCTTCTGTAAACATGTAAACCCATTTTGCCATTTTACATTTTCCTCCTAAATTTTTGTTCTTTAAACATAAAAATATGTTTTTATACGCACATAGTTATTGTATAGATTTCTTCCCAAATAGTCAAGGACAAACTCAAAAAAAGGGGGAAAAAACTATTATTTCCCCCCTTACGCTCGTATCATGTCAGCGTTTTTTCTTCATATTCAGTACAAGATGTCTTGGAAGACCGTTCACCATGATCGGCTGATAATCTCCCTGGATCAGCGGTTTGATATAATCAATAAAGTCCTCTGTCACGTAAGAGCCGTCTCTTGTCATCCAGTTTCTTGGAACCAGTTTTTCCTCATTGGCAATGCGGTGCACATCATAAATACCTGTTTTTGCCATATACGGATCATCGGAAACACGGTCGATGACCACCATTTTTCCGGTATCTCCTTCGTCAGCAGCCTTTACTGCAGCGCCGCCCACCATAAACGCCTCGTCAATATCTGTCCGGGAAGCCATATGGGATGCGCTTCTCTGAAGTGTGGAGAACTCTACGGCTCTAGTTTTGCAGCCGCACTCTCCTGCCAGGAAGTTTGCCAGATACGCAGCAGTTCCCTGAAGCTGTTTATGTCCGAAGTTGTCCACGTAATCGCTGGAGCTTCCCAGCTCGCAGACATAACGCCCGTCAGCCAACTTGATTCCTTCAGACACCGCAATGACAACAGAATCCTTTTTCGTCAGCAGATCTTTGACCTTTGCCAGGAACTTCTCCACATCAAAAGGAATTTCCGGAAGATAAATAAGATCCGGGCCTTCGCAGTCCTCTGTTTTTGCAAGAGCAGCCGCCCCGGTAAGCCAGCCAGCGTTTCGACCCATGATCTCCATAATGGTGATCATCTTTTTCTTGTAGGTCAGACCTTCCGCATCGCGGATCACCTCTTTTGTGGAGGCTCCTATGTATTTTGCTGCGCTGCCAAATCCCGGAGTATGGTCTGTGAGAGCCAGATCATTGTCAATTGTTTTTGGCACACCGATAAATTTCTGCTTCTGTCCGGTAAGAATGGCATAATCCGACAGCTTTTTAATGGTATCCATGGAATCATTACCGCCAATATAAATAAACGTATCAATACTCAGCTTATTCAGAATTCCAAACAGTTTCTCATAAATATCTCTGTCTTCATGTATTTCCGGAAGCTTGTAACGGCAGGAACCAAGAAATGCAGACGGTGTTCTTTTCAGAAGCTCAATATCCAGTTCCGAATGAATCTGTGTAGACAGATCCACATACTGCTCATCCAGAAGTCCCTGTACTCCGTGAAGCATTCCGTATACCTTGTCAAAGCCTCGTTCAATGGCATTTTTATAAACGCCTGCCAGACTGGAATTAATTACAGAGGTGGGTCCCCCTGACTGTCCTACGATGATGTTTCTTTTTTTTGCCATATTCTGTTCCTCCTGTACAACAACCTATAATTGTTAATTTTAACAATACATATTCATTCCGTCAAGTTTATATTATATATTTTGCATATAATATTGTTTGATTTCAAATTATGCATAGTCAAAACATACATCTTCGCAGGAAACAAAAAGCAGGGCAGTATCCCAAAGAATACCGCCCCGGTTGTTGACATCATGTCCTGTTATTTTTTATTAAAATGTAAACTTGTCTGCAAAGTAAGCGTCCAGCTCGTCGATTTTCACGCGAACCTGCTCCATGGTATCACGGTCGCGGACAGTTACTGCGCCGTCTGTCTCGGAATCAAAGTCATAGGTTACGCAGAACGGAGTTCCGATCTCATCCTGTCTTCTGTAACGCTTTCCGATATTTCCACGGTCGTCATACTCGCAGTTGTATTTTTTAGAAAGCTGCTGATAGATCTTCTCAGCGCCTTCATTCAGCTTCTTGGAAAGAGGAAGCACACCAATCTTTACCGGAGCAAGCACCGGATGGAAACGGAGCACAGTACGCACATCATTTTTCTCAGCGTCAAGAACCTCTTCATCATATGCGCTGCACAGGAATGCAAGCACCATACGGTCAGCTCCCAGTGACGGCTCAATCACATACGGAATATATTTCTGCTTCTTCTCGTCGTCAAAGTAAGTCAGATCCTGACCAGAAACATTCTGATGCTGTGTCAGGTCATAGTCTGTTCTGTCAGCAATACCCCACAGTTCCCCCCAGCCAAACGGGAACAGGAACTCCACGTCTGTGGTAGCTTTGCTGTAGAAGCTCAGCTCTTCCTGATCGTGGTCGCGATAACGTACCTCATCCTCTTTAAGACCCAGAGAACTGAGCCAGTCAAGGCAGAACTGCTTCCAGTATGCAAACCATTCAAGGTCTGTATCCGGCTCACAGAAAAATTCCAGCTCCATCTGCTCAAACTCACGGGTACGGAAGGTAAAGTTTCCAGGAGTGATCTCATTACGGAAAGATTTACCGATCTGTCCGATTCCAAATGGAATTTTCTTTCTGGAGGTTCTCTGTACATTCTTAAAGTTTACGAAAATACCCTGCGCGGTTTCCGGACGAAGGTATACGGTATTTTTTGCATCCTCAGTTACACCCTGGAAGGTCTTGAACATCAGGTTAAACTGACGGATGTCTGTAAAGTTATGTTTGCCGCAGCTTGGGCAGGGAACCTGATGCTCTTTGATAAATTCCATCATCTGTTCCTGAGACCAGGAATCTACGCTTCCTTCAATCTCGATCCCATGCTCTGCACAGTAGTCCTCGATCAGCTTATCTGCACGGAAACGCTCATGGCACTCCTTACAGTCCATCAGAGGATCAGAAAATCCGCCCAGGTGACCAGAAGCTACCCATGTCTGAGGATTCATAAGAATCGCACAGTCTACGCCTACATTGTAGGGAGACTCCTGAATAAATTTCTGCCACCACGCTCTTTTTACGTTGTTTTTCAGCTCCACACCCAAGTTTCCATAGTCCCAGGTATTTGCCAGACCACCGTAAATCTCAGAGCCCGGATAGACGAATCCTCTGGCTTTTGCCAGAGCAACAATTTTTCCATTGTTTTTTCCATAATTATTCTCCTAAATTTTTCAATGTTCTTAACTGCCTGGTCTCCCCTGCAGTTATCAATGCTCTCATTATACTAGCATCCTTCTGCTTTTTCAACAGATTTCCACCCATTTTTCTTCCGGATAATCCACTACAACGCAGTCATTGTGATAAGTCCGTTCCGGAAGAACGATCATCACATGAGCCAGCTCTTTATTTACAGGAATCGCGCTTAAATGCCATACTCCTGTATGAAGAAGCACCATAGTTCCCTTTGGCACAAGAAAAGCTTCTGTCAGTTCCGGTACAGGCTCCTTTCCGGCAGGCGCCACATGGACGATCACATCATCATCCAGACAGAGTACGCCTTCCTGGGTGTAGTTGTGATATTCTGCTGCTGAGACGATCATTTTTTCCGGTTTATGTATCAGAAGCGGTGAAAAAGTCATCTGCATGCTTCCTGAACTGTGCATTCTCAGTCTGTCCTGATAAAAATCTCCCAGGCTGTAGCCTTCAGGGTTCATAAAATCTGTAAAACTTCCAAATTCTTTAAAACTTTCTGCTGTAAGTGTTTTTACCTTGATCTGCTTCATAAAAATCCCTCCCGCTGATTTTTCTTTATAGTTTTTGCTTTTATTTCATGATTTCCAGAATTTCCAGACTCTTAAATTTCCGGTCTGTGTTTCTGTCAACATATCTGTGAATGATCCGCTCCAGCTCTGCCAAGACCTCTTCACTGACTGTAAAGGTGTAAAGCTTTCCCATTGGCGCGCTGACAATGTAGCGCATGGCATAAAGAGCCGCCCCGGAGATCCTTACTGCACCCCTCTGACCTTTTGCGCAGGAACCGCACAGAATACCGTGATGCTCCTGAGAAAAAAAACAGTCGTTTTCCGGAACCTCATCTCTGGCACAGCAGGCGCAGGAAGCAAGCTCAGGACAATACCCTTCCTCAGCCATGGCCCGCAGTTCAAACACACAGCGGATCAGGGAATCCTTTACATGAGGATTCAGAAGGGCTTTTACTGTCACATAGAGAAGATTCATCATTTCTCTTTCGTCTGTTCCTTCCTGCCCGAAATAATCTGCCAGCTCCAGAAAATAATACCCATAATAAATTCCCGCTGCATGGCCGCCAGTTCCATAAAATGATGAGTTACATTTACCTGATTCAGGTTATAGCTGCTTCTTCCCTCATAAAGAGTAAAGCTTCCGAACACAAAAGGCTCTGCTGCTGCCATAAAAGGGCTGTTCAGCCTTCTGGCTCCTCTGACAAAGGCAGAAATCTTGCCTCTTTCTCTTGTAAGGAGCACGATCCTTTTGTCGTACTCCCCGATGGGCATGGCAGATATCACAACACCCTGCACAGTAATCAGGTCACTCATGATCAGATTTCCTTTTTATCATATCCAAAGTTTTTGATCAGAAAATCACTGTCCCGCCAGTCTTTTTTCACCTTGACCCAAAGCTTCAGGTTCACCTTTGCATCCAGCATCCGCTCCAGCTCAAATCTTGCGTTGCTTCCGATTTTTTTCAGCATGCTTCCCTGCTTTCCGATAATAATTCCCTTGTGGGAATCCCTCTCGCAGATGATCGTTGCGTCAATATCCACCAGACGGCCTTTTCCCGGACGTTCCTTCATACGGTCAATAGCCACTGCAATTCCATGAGGGATCTCCGCATCCAGGGCGTGAAGTGCTTTTTCACGGATGATCTCCGCAGCGATCTGTCTCTGAGGCTGGTCTGTCACCGTATCCTCGTCGTAGAACATGGGGCCGTAAGGCAGATACTTGAGAATACTTGGGATGATATCCTCTGTATTCACTCCGCGCAGCGCAGAAACAGGAATGATCTCATCAAAATGATAAAGCTTCCGGTAGGTATCAATAGCCTTTGCGATCTCCTCCCTGTCAACGGTATCCACCTTGTTGATGATCAAAAGCACCGGAAGATGAAGGCTTCCCAGCTGCTCCGCAATATGACGCTCTCCTGCTCCGATAAAGGTGGTTGGCTCTACCAGCCAGAGGATCACATCCACATCCTTCAGAGTACGCTCTGCCACCTGGACCATGTACTCTCCCAGCTTGTTTTTTGCCTTGTGGATTCCCGGAGTATCCAGAAATACAATCTGTCCGTCCTCACAGGTATAAACAGTCTGGATCCTGTTTCTGGTGGTCTGAGGTTTTTTGGATGTTATGGCGATCTTCTGGCCGATCAGATGATTCATCAGAGTGGATTTCCCCACATTGGGACGGCCGATAATGGCTGCAAAGCCTGATTTAAAGTTTTCTTTCATATAAAAATTGTCCCTGCTTTCTTCTGTACTTGTCAGCAGGAAATCAGAGATTTTACCTCTTTAAAGATTTCCCGTTCTTTTTCAATGGCTGTTTCACTTCCGACAACACATACCGCATCATCGGAAAGGATCGCTTCGATCAGTGGAGCAAGTCCGCGGATATCCTCTACGTCTGCGCCAAGGATCTGATTTCTCTCTTTCTGCATCATTTCCTCTGTAACGCCGCAGAACCAGGCAGTTTTGGAAATACTTCCCTGCATCTGAGGTGTTCTGGGAACATCCTTTCCGCTTATGGTACCGATAATATATTTTGTCATTTCCCGCTCATCTGCCTGGAAATCACGGACATAAGCCGGAATTCCCTCATAAACATCCAGGGTACGTTTCAGATGGGGATCTCTGTAGGAAACAAAATAGCTTTCCCCGCTTCTCTTAAAGCCGCTCATACATCCATAAGCTCCGCCTTTTACACGAAGGTTCATCCAGAGATAATCATAGCTTAAAATCACTTTCAGAATATCCAGAGCTCCTGTGTATTCATAGCCTTTTTTGCGGAAGTTTCCGGTACGGGCTACATACTGAACCTGTCCGGAGGTGGTAAATCCCTCGTTTTTCTTTTCACAGCTTATGGATTTTTCTGCGATGTCAACAGATTCTGTATGAAACGTATGCTTCAGAGCCTTCACCTGCTTCATGATCTCATCCAGAGACTCCCTTTCTCCTGTATAACTGATCTTCAGATATTCCGGCCGGAGAATTTCCGTCATAAGAGAATTCAGCTCTTTTACAAGCTCCTCTTTTCTGGTGTCAAAATTCTTTTCCAGCTCCTCGATAAACTGATAATAGGCAATACCGGACATTCCCTCCTGGAAAGCCGCCATAGGCGAGCTGTAGGAAGCGCCCCGAAGAACCGCTGTGCAGTGTCCTGCGCTTACCAGATTTGCCTGGGCTCTGGATTTTACTCTTGCAATGATCTCATAGAGACGCTTGGTATCCTCCAGGCTGGAAGTATTCAGGATCTCTCTGATCATACGGAACAGAACGTCAATTTTCGGATACATCACCTTTCCTCTTACAGAGAACATGGCGTCATAGTCCTCTGTAGAGTCCACATGATCAAACACCTCTATTCCAATGTTGATACCGCCGGTCTCGGCATTGATCTCATTGGACAGCTCTCCGTAAGTATAATGAGCAGTGTCTACATATCCAAGAACAGACTTCAGAAGACCCAGATATGGGACTTTTTCCGGCGCAAGGTCTTTCAGATCAAACATCAGATCAAGATATGCAATTCCGTTGGTGGGCACCTCATGATAAAGGAACAGGCTTCCGTCCACATCCAGAGGCTCATTGGAAAATCCTGCTGCTTCTTTGCGGATGTCCTCTCTTTTCAGCATGGGAATACATTTTTCTGCTCCCGGCTCCTCAGGTGCCTCCTGATAGGCCTCCAGAGCTTTTGTTTTCTGTACAAGCGCCTCTTTTTCCTCCTGAGAAAGACTTTCCAGATGAGCCTGAAGCTTCTCTTCCAGAGCTTTTTCCTTACGGGCAGCAAGACCTTTGGAGGGTACAAGAGTGATCACAGAACCATGGGTATTGTCCAGCAGATATTTTCGGATCAGCTCCTCAAAATATCCCTGTCCTGCCAGCTCCTTCAGCTTTTCAAACACAGGGAGAGCCTGAACCTGGGCAAAAGCTTTTTCATCACTGTACAGCCAGTTTCCAAACACTGCCAGACTGTACATCAGTCCCTTGGGCCAGGAAGAAAAATCAGCCTCTCTGTATCGGAATTCCATACAGTTGATACCTGCATCCAGAGCTTTTCTGTCAATTCCATTGGCTGCGATATCTTCAAGAGTGGTACGGATGATCTCTACAAACTTTTCTTTTTTGTCCGGGTCTGTTCCCTTTGCCACAATATCAAAATAAGGCTGCATGATTCCGTCATCATAGGAGCCATAAACGTCCATACCGATCTGAGCGTCCAGAAGAGCCTGTTTTAATGGGGCGCCTGGCGCGCTTAAAAGCGCATAATCCAGAACTTCAAAGGCAGTTCCTGTAAGAACATCAGAAGCGTCTCCCACTACGGTGCTGTAGGCAAGATAGGAATTTCCCTCTTCGCTCTCGCTTTCTGAAACCGGATATTCCATAACCAAATCCTTTCTTTTTTCAAAAGGCTCCTGTCTCCTGATCTCAGAATCCACATCCAGCCGCTCAAAAGCAGAAAGATAATGTTCGTCAATAAACGCCAGCTTTTCTGCCATATCCATATTTCCGTACAGATAAATGTAGCTGTTGGAAGGATGATAATAGGTCTTATGAAACTCCAGAAATTCCTCATAGGAAAGCTCCGGAATATGATCCGGATCACCGCCGGATTCACAGCCATAGGGGGTATCCGGAAACAGAGAATTCATGATTTCTCTTTCCAGAACTTCATCCGGAGAGGAAAAAGCTCCTTTCATTTCATTGTAGACAACTCCGTTATATTTCAGGGGGCCCTCCACGTTTTCAAGCTGATAGCTCCAGCCCTCCTGGCGGAAGATCTCTTCTTTTTTGTAAATATTCGGATAGAAAACAGCGTCCAGATACACATGCATCAGATTCTGGAAGTCCTGATCGTTGCAGCTTGCAACAGGATAGCAGGTTTTATCCGGATAGGTCATTGCATTGAGAAATGTGTTAAGAGAGCCCTTTACCAGCTCCACAAAAGGATCTTTTAACGGAAATTCCCTGGAACCGCACAGTACGCTGTGCTCCAGAATGTGGGCAACGCCGGTGCTGTTTTTTGGCGGTGTACGAAATGCAATATTAAATACCTTGTTCTCATCATCATTCTCTATGAGCATAACTCTTGCGCCTGTTTTTTTATGGCGTAAAAGATATCCTGTGGAACGGATATCCTTCAGATTTTCTTCTTTGATAATGTCATAAGCAAAAATTCTGTCCTTATTCATAGTTGCCTCCGGTTTTTATTATTCATTATTGCTCTTTTAAGGCTGATTATTCCGGCAATCCTCCTTCTCCCGGAAACTGCAGTTCATACATTTCACGGGCGGCTTTTGTAAGAAGCTCAAGCTCCTTCTCCATACTGATATCCTTCGGAAGGCATACTGCTGTTTTGTAGATATCCTTCTGAAGCTTTGCCTTTGCATCATCCTCCTTGATGGTAATGATCCCGCACAGCATGGAATTATAAGAGCGGTCTGTTTTACAAAGATCCATATAAAGCTTTATCAGGTGACAGCATTCTCTGTAAAGAAGTTCCTTATGAAGCTCACTTTTATTGAGAAACTCTGTATATTTTACAGAATCCAGTTCCTTTCTGATCTCCTTCTGGGCGCTTTTTACTCCAAACCATCTGCTGCCTGCATTTTTATTAAATTCCATAGACATCCAGAATTTCAGATAGCCGTCTGCCACATTTGTTCCGTCATCCTTATAGCGGGCTTCCCAGATTTCCCGGCGGATCCCATTTGCCTCCATATCCTCACCGGATGCAAGAGCCTGCTCCAGAAGCGCCTTTCTCTTCCGGGGATCTGCCTCTCTGTAGTATTCTGCGATTGTGGGTGTATCCATAGTAATTTTCTCCTTTGATCCTGTGGTTTTATTCATTTTCATTACAGTATACAAGCTCTGTCTCTGCCAGATTCAGCGCTTCTTCGATCACTCTGTCCATATCCATGTAGCGGTACATGCCAAGCCTTCCGCCAAAAATCACATTTTTTTCTTCCAGAGCCCTGCGCTCATATTTGGCATACAGCTCATTGTTTGCAGGATCGTTGACCGGATAATAAGGTTCTGCGCCTTTTGTCCATTCCGCAGAATACTCCCGGGTGATCACTGTTTTTGGCTGCGTACCGAACTCAAAATGTTTGTGCTCAATGATCCTTGTATAAGGAACCTCATAATCGGTATAATTTACCACTGCATTTCCCTGATAATTAGCCATATCCAGCACTTCTGTCTCAAACCTGAGAGAACGATAATCCAGAGGGCCGTAGCAGTAATCATAAAACTCATCCAGCATACCTGTAAACACCACTTTTTCTGCCTGAGCGCAAAGCTCCTCTTTATTTGCAAAAAAGTCTATTTTCAGGATAACCTGGGTTCCTTCAAGAAGCTTCCGGATAATTTCTGTATATCCGCCTTTTGGGATTCCCTGATAAGGATCCTTAAAGTAATTGTTGTCATAGGTATAGCGAAGAGGAAGACGCTTGATAATAAATGCAGGAAGTTCCCTGCACTCTCTTCCCCACTGTTTTCTGGTGTAGCCTTCGATCAGCTTTTCGTATACATCCTGTCCCACCAGAGCAAGCGCCTGTTCCTCCAGATTCCTGGGGTTTGTAATATGCATTCTGGAAATCTGTTCCCGGATTTTCGCCTCAGCTTCCGCCGGAGTGCGCACTCCCCACAGCTGATGGAAAGTATTCATATTAAAGGGAAGATTGTAAAGCTCGTCCTTATAGACAGCAATGGGAGAATTCACAAAATGGTTAAATTCTGCAAACTGATTCACATAATCCCACACGGTTTTATTGGATGTGTGAAAAATATGGGCGCCATATTTGTGAACCTGGATCCCCTCAATCTCTTCTGTATAAATATTTCCGCCAATGTGATCCCGCTTATCTATCACAAGGCAGGTTTTGCCGCATTTCACAGCCTCATGGGCAAACACAGAGCCGAAAAGCCCTGCTCCTACGATCAGGTAATCATATTTTTCATGAAAAACCCTCTTTCTTCTGAGTCATTATACCCTATAGTATAACAAATCAGGAAGAAAAAGGGTAGTCCTGTTTTATGACAGTCTTGTTTTGAAATCCTGGTATCCGAATCTTCTGATCAGCCGGAAATCCCCGGGATTTTCTTCCAGAACAATATCCGGAAGCGCCATTCCGTTAAAGGTATTATTTTTTACCATGGAATAAATGGCCATATCACCGAATTCCAGAATATCGCCGCATTTTAATTTCCGGTCAAAGGAATAATCTCCGATCACGTCTCCCGCCAGACAGGTAGGGCCTCCCAGACGGAAGGTAAAGGCTTTTTCTCCCGGCAGACCGGAGTCCTTGAGAGGGGGACGGTAAGGCATTTCCAGAACGTCCGGCATATGGCAGGCTGCAGAGGTATCCAGAATGGCAATGGACAGCTCGTTTTCCATAACCTCCAGTACTTCTGTCAAAAGGATTCCCGCATTCAGGGCAACGGCCTCCCCGGGCTCCAGATAAACCTGAACCCCATAGGTGTCCTGCACATGGCGGATACATTTTTTCAGAAGCTCTCTGTCATAATCCTCTCTGGTAATGTGATGGCCTCCGCCGAAATTAATCCATTTCATCCGGTGCATGTAAGGGCCGAACTGCTCTTCCACCGCTTTCAGGGTGTCAGAAAGGGCATCGGAATTCTGTTCGCACAGGGTATGAAAATGAAGCCCCTCAATTCCATCCAGTAATTCTTCTGTAATCTGATCGATGGCAGTTCCAAGCCTGGATCCCGGCGCACAGGGATCGTATATCTCATGTCCCTCCTGGGTGGAAAAGCGGGGATTGATCCGAAGCCCCGGGCTTTTGCCTCCTGCAAGGATCTGATCCTTATATTTTTTTACCTGAGCCGGTGAATTCAGGATAATGTGATCGCAGAGACGGATGATCTCCGGCATTTCCTCTTCTCTGTACGCAGGCGAAAAAATATGGTTTTCTTTTCCCAGCTCCTCTGCCGCCAGTCTTGCTTCAAAAAGCCCGCTGGCAGCAGCGCCGTTGAGATATTTTCCGATCAGAGGGTATACGGCAAACATGGAAAAGGCTTTCTGGGCAAGAAGAATCCGGCACCCGGTCTCCTGACAGATTTCCCTTAAAATCTCAAGATTTTTAATCAGCTTTTCTTTTTGGATCACATAACAGGGCGTTCTCAGTTCCTCTCTTTTCATTTTGCCAAAACAACCTCTCTGTCATTAATCTACCAGATCCGGGTTTTCTTTGATCTTCCACGGAAGTCCCCATTTATTCAGGGCATCCATAAACGGATCCGGATCAAACTCTTCAATGTTAAATACGCCAGGTCCCTGCCAGGTTCCTGTCATCAGCATCATGGTTCCGATCATTGCCGGAACACCGGTGGTATAAGCAACTGCCTGAGAGCCCACTTCCTTATAGCACTCCTGATGATCGCAGGTATTGTAAATGTAAATTGTCTTTTCTACGCCGTCTTTTTTACCTGTAAAAATACAGCCGATGTTTGTTTTGCCCTTTGTTCTCGGACCAAGAGAAGAAGGATCCGGAAGCACTGCCTTTAAGAACTGAAGCGGTATGATTTCTTTTCCCTCATACATGATCGGCTCAATAGAAGTCATTCCCACGTTTTCCAGGCAGCGGAGATGTGTGAGATAGCTTTCTCCGAAGGTCATAAAGAAGCGGATTCTTTTGATTCCCGGAATGTTAAGAGCCAGAGACTCAATTTCCTCGTGATGAAGAAGGTACATGTCTTTTTCGCCGATCTCCGGGAAATCGTAAACTCTCTTGATCTCCATTGGCTCTGTTTCTACCCAGTGGCCGTTCTCCCAGTAGGAGCCCTTTGCAGAAACCTCACGGATGTTGATCTCCGGGTTAAAGTTTGTGGCAAAAGGATATCCATGGTCGCCTGCATTGCAGTCCAGAATATCAATATAATTGATCTCATCAAAATAATGTTTCAGAGCATAGGCAGAAAATACACTTGTTACGCCAGGATCAAAGCCGCTTCCCAGAAGAGCTGTGATTCCTGCTTTTTCATAACGCTCCTTGTAAGCCCACTGCCATTTGTATTCAAATTTGGCTGTATCCTCCGGCTCATAGTTTGCAGTGTCCACATAGTGAACTCCTGTTTCCAGGCAGGCATCCATAATATGAAGATCCTGATACGGAAGCGCAAGATTTAAAACCACATCCGGCTGTACCTTGCGGATCAGAGCCACCAGCTCTTCCACATTGTCAGCATCCACCTGAGCAGTTGTGATCTTTGTTTTTGTAGTTCCCTGAAGCTTTTCTTTCAGCGCGTCGCATTTGGATACTGTACGGCTTGCAATGCAGATTTCCTCAAAGACTTCGCTGTTCTGGCAGCATTTGTGAATTGCTACGGAAGCAACGCCTCCGCATCCGATAATTAACGCTTTTCCCATGAATGGTTCCTCCTTAAATATGTAAATATTAGTTTTTTATTTTTTCAGCGCAAGAAGCATCTCCCGGATGATCTTGCACGCAACTGCTGTTGACATTCCGCTGTGGTCGCAGGGAGGACAGAGTTCATTGACGTCGCAGCCTATGATGTTCAGGCTGTTGCATACCTCTGTGACATTTTTCATCAGGGTGAGAAAATCAACACCTCCCGGCTCCGGCGTTCCGGTTCCCGGAAATACGGAAGGGTCCAGAACATCCAGATCAACAGTAAAATAAACAGGCTTTCCTTTCAGCTCCGGCAAAATCCCCGGAAGATCATCAAGAGTAAAAGGATGAAAATCCGTATGACCGGATCTTGCCCAGTCAAACTCGCTCTTTTCTCCGGAGCGTATTCCAAACTGGTGGATCCGTCCGTCACCCAGAATATCCCAGCACCGTCTGATAACGGCCGCGTGGGACAGCTTTACCCCAAGATAATCCTCTCTCAGATCTGTGTGAGCGTCCAGATGGATGATATGAAGCTCCGGATACTGCCTGGCCGCCGCACGCACGGCTCCCAGTGTCACCAGATGCTCTCCGCCGATCATAAAAGGCAGTTTTTTATCCTTCAGGATGGTCTCTGCTGTTTTTTCAATCTCAGAAAGAACAAGCTCAGAATCTCCTATGGCAAGCTCCAGATCTCCCAGATCAAAGATCCGGCAGTCCTCAAGGTCTCTGTCCTGATAAGGACTGTAGGTTTCCAGCCCGTAAGAATCATTCCTTACCGCCTGTCCTGCGAATCGCGTTCCCGGACGGAAGGAAGTGGTGGAATCAAAAGGTGCCCCGTAAAGCACAATGTCCGCTTCCTCATATCCGGCATCACAGCCAATAAAGTTCATTACTGATTTATTCAACATCTTCCAAAAGCTCCTCCACATATACCGGAAGGGCAAACACTCCGGCATGTAATCTTGGTTCGTAATATCTTGTATGGATTCCTTTCAGCTTCCAGGCCACTCCGTTCAGATCCGTAAGAGGATGGTATTTCTTTGAGGCAAACCCAAACAGCCAGTGCCCGGAGGGATAAGAGGGCAGATGAGCCTGATATACCCTGCAGATCGGGAAGGTTTCCAGAATACGCTTGTGCATTCTCTGACACTGAAAGGCTTCCTCTGTATAAAAAGGACTTTCATTCTGATTGATCATGATTCCGTCCTCCCGGAGAGCACCGAAACAGTTCCCGTAGAATTCCTTTGTAAAAAGTCCCTCTCCCAGGCCAAAAGGATTGGGAGAGTCAATGATGATCAGATCATAGCAGTCTGTTTTTGACCGCACAAACCTGAGGCCGTCCTCGTGGAAAATCTGTACTCTGGGATCATTCAGGCTGCAGGCGATCTGAGGCAGGTACTTCCGGCACACCTCCACAAGAAGAGGATCGATCTCCACCATGTCGATATGCTCGATCTCCTCATACTTTACAAGCTCCCGGACAACGCCGCCGTCTCCTCCTCCGATTACCAGAACGTCCTTTACAAGAGGATGGACTGCCATTGGAACATGGGTGATCATTTCATGATAAATAAATTCATCCTTTTCTGTCAGACTCAGATCTCCGTCCACAACAAGGATTTTGCCGAACTCCTTCGAGTCCAGCACATCAATCTGCTGAAATTCACTTTGAGCGCTGAAAAGCTGTTCTCTCACCCGGATAGAAAGCTTCACATCCTCTGTGTGTTCGTCAGAAAACCACATTTCCATGGCACTACTCTCCCTTCACTACATTGAGATTCTCAATTTTTTCATCCTCAGGTCCTGTCATGGAGCAGCCTTATCCTTGGCATAAAGGATATACTCTATAATCTGGCCTGTGATCTTTTCTCCCGGAGCAAGAATGGGAATTCCCGGAGGATAGCACATGACAAATTCCCCGCAGATCCTTCCCTCTGTCTTTTCCACAGGGAGAGATTCTTTTTCTGAATAAAAAGATTCCTGAGGCGTCATCACAACCTGAGGGGAGAGATATTCCTGAGTAAGCATACCTGTCTTGTCCTTCTGGTATCTTCTCTTAATATCTGCAAGGGCGCTGACAAGACGCTCCACCTCCTGCTTTCTGTCCCCGATAGACAGATACGCCAGCATATTTCCAATATCTCCGAACTCAATCTGGATATCGTAATCGTCTCTTAAAATATCATAAACCTCGATTCCTGCCAGTCCGATCTCCAGTGTATGCACGGACAGCTTGGTGGGGTCAAAATCGTAAATGCTGTCCTGGTTGATCAGCTCGTTCCCAAAGGCATAATATCCTCCGATCCGGTTGATCTCTGTTCTGGCATATTCAGCCAGCTCCGCCACCCTCTGAAAGGACTCCTTTCCCCGAAGAGCAAGATTCCTTCTGGAAATATCAAGGCTTGAAAGAAGCAGGTAAGAAGCACTTGTAGTCTGGGTAAGGTTGATGATCTGACGCACATAGCCGGGATGCATATTTTTCCGATCAGAAGGAAAGAGCTCTGGGTAAGGCTTCCCCCTGATTTATGCATACTGACAGAGGCCATATCCGCTCCTGCATCCATGGCATTAACCGGAAAGCCTTCTCCGAAATAAAAATGTGTGCCGTGGGCCTCGTCTACCAGAACCTTCATATTCCTGTCATGGGCAAGCTTTACGATCTCCCGGAGATTGGAACAGATTCCATAATAAGTAGGATTGTTTACAAACACAGCCACTGCATCAGGATTTTCCTGAATGGCTTTCTCTACCTGTTCCAGCTTCATTCCCAGCGAAATACCAAGCCGGTTGTCCACATCCGGATTTACATAGATCGGTGTGGCTCCGCACAGTACAAGAGCGTTGATCACGCTTCTGTGTACGTTTCTGGGCAAAATAATCTTGTCGCCCTTCTTACAGCAGGTAAGAATCATGGTCTGAACCGAGGATGTTGTTCCCCCAACCATAAGAAATGCGCCTGCCGCGCCAAATGCTTCTGCTGCAAGCTGTTCTGCCTCCTTGATCACAGAAACCGGATGGCAGAGATTATCAAGGGGTTTCATAGAGTTTACGTCTATACTGACGCACTGACTTCCAAGTAAATTTACCAGTTCCGGATTTCCCCTTCCGTGTTTATGTCCCGGAACATCAAAGGGAACGATCCTCATTCTCCGGAATTGTTCCAGTGCCTCGTAAATTGGAGCCTTTTCCTGCGACATGTTTCAGCCTCCCTCCCGAAATTCATAGGAAATCCATTATTAAAACAAGTACTGTATTTTCCTATGGAGCAAAAAAACGCAGGCAGGCGCATAACTTTGCATCTGCTTGCGTTTATTATCTTTATTCTTATAATTTCTTCTATATAATGTAAATTTTAATTATAAAAAACAGATAATGGATTAGAGTCTATATAGCAAATATTTTTACTTTTACTACTCTTATTGACCGTTTCACAAGTTATGCATGCGATACGCATACCGGTTATAAAGTAACCAACTTATAAAATTTGAGCTTCTAACTCAATCAATAATGCAGTTCCCTGGACTGCGTAAAATATTTGCATGGAAGACTTTCCTGACTGTTTTCCATACGTATATATTTATACCATAAAACGACTTTATTTTCAAGAACTTTCTAAAAAATCATCCTGGGTGATGGAATTTTACCAGTCTGTTTTATTCCGGAATAACTTATAATGCATTTATTTCAATTTAAGTCCCCTGTTTCCTGTATTTGCCTTGAATTTAAAGGATTTTCCGGCTTTTCCCGTTATTCCGGATCTATGAACATGGCGTCCCCAAAGCTGAAGAAACGGTACCGCTCTTTTACTGCCTCCTCATAGGCAGCCATGATCCGGTCTTTTCCTGCAAGAGCAGAAACCAGCATCATCAGCGTAGACTCCGGCAGGTGAAAATTGGTAATCAGCCCATCGATCATTTTAAACTGATAACCCGGATAAATAAAGATTTCTGTCCAGCCGCTTCCCGGGTGGAGAACACCGTCTTCATCTGTAGCGGATTCCAGGGTACGGCAGCTTGTGGTTCCTACGGAGATCACACGGCCTCCCTGTTTCTTTGTGTCATTGATCAGCTTTGCCTGATCCTCTTCCACCACATAAAATTCCGAGTGCATGTGGTGATTTTCCACATCGTCTACTTTTACCGGACGGAAGGTCCAAGACCTACATGAAGAGTCACATGAGCAATTTTTACCCCCTTTTCCTGTACCTTCTGAAGAAGCTCTTGAGTAAAATGGAGCCCGGCTGTAGGAGCTGCCGCAGAACCGTCATTTTTTGCATAAACGGTCTGATAACGGTTCTTATCCTCTAATTTATGAGTAATGTACGGAGGCAGGGGCATTTCTCCCAGCTGATCCAGAATTTCCTCAAAAATGCCTTCGTACTGAAACTGGATCAGACGGTTTCCCTCTTCCACCACATCAATGATCTCACCTTTCAGAATCCCGTCTCCAAAAACGAGCTTTGCGCCAGGACGGGCTTTTTTGCCCGGTTTTACCAGACATTCCCAGATATCATTTTCCTTCCGTTTCAGAAGAAGAATCTCTATAAGCGCTCCGGTTTCTTCCTTGTGGCCATAAAGCCGGGCCGGAATTACCCGGGTGTCATTGACAACCAGGCAGTCTCCCTCTTTCAGATAATCCAGAATATCCGTAAAATGACGGTGCTCCACGCTTCCGTCCTTCATGGAAAGATGAAGAAGTCTGGAAGAGCTTCTGTCCTCCAGAGGATCCTGCGCGATCAGCTCCTGTGGAAGATCATAATAAAAATCTGATGTTTTCATAATACTACTCCTTATCTTCTGCCTTCTGGCTTTCTTCCTTCCATTGCTTTCTCCACTGGCGGATCTGATTCCATTCCTTATTTGAAAGATCTGCCTTTTTCAGAAGATCCGGACGCCATCTGGCAGTACGGTAAATGGACTGCTCTCTTCTCCAGGCCTCTACATTGGCATGATGTCCGGAAAGAAGAACAGGAGGCACTTTTTTCTCATGCCAGGTTTCCGGTCTGCTGTACTGAGGATATTCCAGAAGACTGCCGGAAAAGGATTCCGTTTCACCGGATTCCTGATTGGTAAGAACCCCCGGAACCATACGGGAAATAGAATCCATCATCACCATGGCCGGAAGCTCGCCTCCGGTAAGCACATAATCTCCGATAGAAACATAATCCGTGACAATCTCCTCAAGAACCCTCTCGTCAATTCCCTCGTAATGACCGCAGAGAAAAACAAGATCCTTTTCTTCTGCAAAATCCTTTGCCATTTCCTGGTTAAAAACCTTTCCCTGAGGGGTCAGATAAATAACCCTTGGCTGATACCCGATCTTTTTTTCAACAGATTCATAGGCAAGATACACAGGCTCTGCCTGCATCAGCATTCCGGCGCCGCCTCCATAAGGATAATCGTCAACCTTCTGATGCTTATTAAATGCATAGTCCCGGATATTAACTGCTTCGATATCCAGAAAACCGCCTGCCATGGCCCGGCCGATAATACTGGTATTCATCCCGTCCCGGATCATGTCCGGAAAAAGCGTCAGTACATGAAAATTCATTATATCAGCCCTTTCATCAAATGTATGGTCATAACATTCTTCTCCAGATCCACATCCAGAATACATTCCTTAATGGCCGGCAGAAGAACCTCTCCATGTTCCGCAGAATCAATAATATAAACATCATTGGCGCCTGTTTCCATTACATCTTTTAATGTGCCGAATTCCTGTCCGTCCTCCAGGACAACTGACATTCCCAGAAGATCCGCAATATAATATTCATCCTCTTCCAGCTCCTGTCCCTCTTCCCGTGGGATCCAGAGATCACGGCCTTTATATTTTTCAATGTCGTTAATGTTATCGACACCCTTAAATTTCAGAATTACAAGATTTTTAAAAAACTTTACATTTTTAATCTCAAGCTTTCGAAGCTCTCTTCCGGTATCCAGAAGCACATAATCAAGCTCCAGAAAACGTTCCGGCTCATCTGTTGTGGGGTATACCTTTACCTCACCCCTGACGCCGTGAGTAGTGGTGATCACACCAACCTTCAGTAAATCTTCCATAAATAAAACTCCCTGTAGTTAAAGAAGGAGCTATGTTTCCACAGCTCCTGTTTCTTACTTATGATATTGCGAAAGCCCTGTTTACTGCAGGATATCCACAATCACTTTTTTGCTGCTCTTTGAAGAAGCGGCCTTCACTACGGTACGGATCGCTTTGGCAATACGTCCCTGTCTTCCGATGACCTTGCCCATGTCAGCCGGTCCCACCTTCAGTTCAATAATAACTGCATCTTCCTTTTCGTTTTCGGTGACAACCACCTCGTCCGGATGATCTACAAGAGATTTTGCAATTACTTCTACCAGTTTTTTCATTACATACCTCCCTGCACTGCATTCTGCAGGACTTCTACAGTAATAGGAAAAAATACCCTCTCCGGTATTTCTTATTTCTCAATTCCGGCTGCTTTCAGGATCTTAGCAACAACTTCTGTAGGCTGAGCACCTGCTGCAAGCCATTTCTTAGCAGCTTCCTCATCTACTTTGTATGCGCTTGGCTCAAGGTTCGGATCATAAGTACCGATCTCTGCGATGCATTTTCCATCACGTTTGCAACGGGAATCTGCAACTACGATTCTATAAAAAGGTGCCTTCTTCTGTCCCATTCTTCTTAATCTGATTTTTACTGCCATTTTTGTTTTCCTCCATTTATCTCTTTTCTTTTTTTGTTAATTTATATTAAAAGGGAAGCTTAAAGCCGCCTCTTTTACCCATTTTACCGCCCATCATTCCGGGCATCTGTTTCATCATTTTCTTGCTCTGCTCAAACTGCTTTACAAGACGGTTGACCTCCGCTATATCCACCCCCGCGCCTCTGGCAATACGGTTTTTGCGGGATACATTCAGGATTGCCGGATTTGTCCGCTCCTGAGGCGTCATGGAAAGAATGATCGACTTGGTGCGCTCCAGCGCGCTTTCATCTACCATCCCTTCAATATCCTTCATCTTGCTGCCCACTCCCGGAAGCATATTCAGGATACTGCCGATTCCTCCCATTTTTTTCATCTGTTCCATACTGGTGAGATAGTCGTTAAAGTCAAAATCCATTTTTTTGAGCTTTTTCTGCATCTCAGCAGCCTGTTCCTGATCAATGGCAGCCTCGGCCTTTTCGATGAGACTCATAACATCGCCCATTCCAAGGATTCTGGAAGCCATTCTCTCCGGATAAAACTGTTCCAGATCAGAAAGCTTTTCGCCCATACCCACATAGAGGATCGGCTTTCCTGTTACTGCCTTAATGGAAAGCGCCGCACCGCCTCTGGTGTCACCGTCCATCTTGGTAAGGATCACTCCGTCAATTCCTACTTTATCTGTAAAGGTCTTTGCCACATTTACAGCATCCTGACCGGTCATTGCATCTACGATCAGAAGAGTGGCATCCACCTGTACATTCGCCTTGATATCAGCAAGCTCCTGCATCATATCCTCATCTACATGAAGACGTCCTGCAGTATCCAGAAGCACAACATTCTGCTGGTTTGCTTTTGCATGCTCCACTGCTGCCTTTGCAATATTTACAGGGTTCTGTTTATCTCCCATGGAAAATACTTCCACGCCCTGTTTTTCACCATTGACCTGAAGCTGAGTAATCGCAGCCGGTCTGTAAACATCACAGGCAACCAGAAGTGGACGCTTGCCCTTTGATTTCAGCTTGCCAGCAAGCTTGGCAACTGTTGTTGTCTTACCTGCACCCTGAAGACCTGCCATCATAAGAACCGTAATGTCATTGCCCGGTTTGATCGGCAGCTCTGTTGTCTCGCTTCCCATCAGATTCACAAGCTCTTCATTTACGATCTTGATAACCATCTGTCCTGGATTCAGTCCGTTCATTACGTCCTGTCCCACCGCGCGCTCCTGAACAGCTTTGGTGAACTGCTTTACAACCCGAAAGTTTACATCAGCCTCCAGAAGAGCCATTTTGACCTCTTTCAGAGCGATCTTAACATCTTCCTCTGTAAGACGTCCTTTTCCTCTAAGCTTTTTAAATACATTTTGTAATTTTTCTGTCAAGCTCTCAAACGCCATGCTTTATAACTCCTCTAATATCTCTTTGGAAATTTCTGTAATCTCCCGGTCCTGATACTTCTCTGCAATCTGGCTGATTCTCTGAACCTGCTTCTTAATACAGAGAAATTTTTCTACCAGATGCAGTTTCTTTTCATACTCTTCCAGAGTATGATTGCAGCGCCGGATCATGTCGTGAACGCCCTGACGGCTGATCCCAAGCTCCTCCGCTACTTCACTGAGGGAAAAATCTTCCAGTACCACGCTTTCATATACCTGCTGCTGGCGCTCTGTAAGAAGCTCCCCGTAAAAATCATATAATAATGTCTGCTCTACAAACTTCTCCATCTGATAATCACCTTGTGTATCATACCCTATATGGCTGCCGGTGTCAAGTATTTTTTCTTTACAAACTTATGTTTGTGTTATTTCGTCTTTGCTTATCTGCTGTAAAATCAAAGAATTTCTATTTTTCCTGTTTTCGGCTTACACTGTCTTATTTCTTCTTAAATTTTTAATTTGTCACAGACTACTAGGATGTTTTGCTTTTCGGGGATGCAATTCCCATTGTAAATCCATAATCCGCTTTTCTATATCTGGTCGAAGGTGTAAAAATGTCTGATACCAAAAGTAAATAAATATAGAGGTTTTACTCCAGCATTTGTATATGCAATTTTCCGGAAGATCAGCACAAATCTAAAGGAATGAAGAACCGTCTTTATTTTGTCAGAGCGGTTTTCTTCGTTTTCTGCTTGTATCCTGCTTCCAGATGTGCTATATTGATAATAAAAAAAGGGAAAGCCAGAACACACGGCCTACCCTTAAACAATCAGCAACTTACCTTTTTACAAGGTCAGCCGTTCACTATTTGCGGTAGTGGGCGGCTATTTTCTTCCCTTGAAGATCTCGTAAATGAGACTGGCAAGGGCAACCAACAAGATATCTATCTGGATTAAATCCGAATATGTAATATACATTGGCATCGCCTCCTTTCCTCTTTGGTCTGGAGGGTTAGCCCCCTCCGAAATGGAGGGCAGGCCGCCTTTTATGTGCTCTGACTTTCCATAATGCCAGTATAGCACACTTTTCCTTTAGCAGGCAATCAATTTTTCCAGTTATCTTCGATTTGGACAGAAGGAATTATTTTCTCAGCAATCGCACAAAATTCTGCTCCCAAAACCCTTTTCTTTGTCCCTATCGAAATCTGTATAAAATCCTATTTTTAATTCCCAGACACCGTATAAACACGGCATTTTTCAAAAAAACATGTCAAAATTTTTTCTTTACAAACTTTTGTTCCCTACACCCAGTCTCCGGGATGTTCTGCGTCAAAGTCAAATACAAATCTCTCATAGGCATTGATCACATGAGTGTCCTGGTACTTATCGTAGCGCTTATGCTTTCTTCCATACGACATATGCACATGCCCGTGAAGGAAATATTTAGGACGGTACTTTTCCATCAGCTTCAAAAACGCCTTAAATCCCTGATGCGGCAGATCTCTTCCATCGTTCAGCTGATATGCCGGAGCATGAGTAACCAGAATGTCAAACCCTCTCCTCCACAAAAGCTTTGGAAACAGCTTAAAGATTCTTCGTCGCATCTCTCTTTCCGTAAACTGATAAATCCCGGGTTTATACCGCATGGAGCCGCCCAGCCCCAGGATCCTGACCCCCTCATGCACATAAATGGTATCATCAATGCAGATACACCCGTCCGGCGGAATCCTTTCATATTTATCGTCATGATTCCCATGAACATAAAGGACAGGCGCGGAAGTAAAGGTTGCAAGAAATGACAGATATCGTGGGTCCAGATCCCCGCATGAAATAATAAGATCAATCCCCTCCAGTTTACTTTTCTCAAAAAAATCCCACAGGTACTTTGATTCTTCATCTGCGATCGCAAGTATTTTCATATTACTGTCCCTTCTCCACGCCCTGCTGCAATGTGACAGGCTTTGCCTGCTCCGTAAGCTGCCAGCTTTTCGGAATGGAACCAATTACATTATCTGCCAGCCAGTCCATGGTAATGATCTCTTCCGGAGACAGACTTCCCTGAGGATCATCCCGAATCACACCATTCTGTGAATAAAGCACGCCGGAAAACGGATTAAATTCTCCGCGGCTGATAGTCTCTTTCAGAAGCTCCACAAGGTGCTGGGTTCCTGTCGGAAGTGTATGAGAACAGATCACATCTACAACGTTGGAGGACATTCCCCACCAGTAGTTAATGGCTTTCTTTTCTGAGCTGCTGTCGTCATATTTCCAGGTTCCGTTCATAACAGTGCGGATCAGCTCCTCATAAAATTTACCCCAGTGCCACAAAGGCATGGCAAGGTTATGCGGCATTCCGTTTTCCATACGGTACAGCCCAAAGTATCTGGACGCATCTTCCGGAATCACCATATCACGTCCTGATACCACAGAAACCTCCTTTTCCCGGATTCTCTCCATGACCTGACCAAGATCATCATCCTTTAAGGTTGACCACTCCAGATATACCTTTGCCCTTGGATTCACCATGGCAGCACCCAGCGCAAAGGCATTGATATTTGCAATAGTTCCAAAAATAGGATAGTCCGCGATGTAGGCAAGTCTGCCGTTTTCGGACATTGCCCCTGCAATTGCGCCCATCAGGAATTTTGCCTCGTGCATTCTCGCATAATAAGTCCGGATATACCGGTGTGATGTATTCAGAGAACAGTTCAGTATCCTGATATCAGGATTTGCAATCGCTGCCTGGACACTTGCCTGAACAAAGGCGGGAGTTGTGGTAAAGATCATATTGCAGCCCTTTGCAATGGCGTCTGCAATAGCTTTTTCCGCAAGCTCCGGAACGATGTTTTCATAGCACATGGTAGTAACTTCATCCGGAAATGTCTGTTCCAGATGAAGACGCCCCAGTTCATGAGCATAGGTCCATGCGGAGGAACCGGGAGTTTTCGCATAGATAAAGGCAATCTTCAGCTTGGTGGAGCCTGTGAGAAGTCTGCTGAGCAAAGGCTTCTTTTCCCTGTTGGGATCCATCTTCAGATCGATCTCGTTGTCATGCTCCAGAAGCTTAAATTCCTCCCAGCTTTTATTGACAAGCTGCTTCAGCTCTGCAACAGTTTTGCGGCATACGGCCTGATAGCCGTAAACAGTAATAAAGGCAAGAAAAGCATCCCCGGCTGTAATGGAAAGCTTTTTTCCTCCTGCTACCTCAAACTCCAGAGCAAATCTGGAATAAACAGAGCTGAAATTCAGTTTGTCATCATCATCCCAGACCTCTTTTGGTCCTTTCCCAATCAGGTTCTGCAGTCTGGCAAAGCTTCCCTCCTTTGTAAACCATATGTAGTTTACTTTGGATAGCTCGTAAAAGTCCACAAACTCATAATAAATCTTATTTTCCTTTTCTTCTGTTTTCGGCGGAAGGATACGGGTAACAACACCCGGAACAGAAACAGCGTCATAGTACTTCAGAACACTGACCCTTTTATTTCCTTCCTCCACATAAAATTTATTCATGTATTCATAGGCCTTGATCGGGTCACGAATCCCTTCGTTTACATGACTTGCTCCAAGAACTGCCCACTTATAGGCAAATTCTGTATTTTCACGCAGAATGGGCATAAAATTCCCTGCAAAGGCATTGCTTCTGGATTCTGTTTTTGTTCCCACAATCTGCTCCATGGGAATCTGAACCAGTCCCAGAGAAACTTCTGAACAGGATCCCCGGGCAGGCAGAATATCGTCCAGCACCTCTAACGTAGGCTTTTCTCCCTTCATCATTCTGGCCTGATAATCTTTTTTTCCAAGCTTATACGCCTTGTTATACTCTTCCAGCATTTATGTATCCCTCCAATACTTTCACTGTATTTATTTTTCTGCATTTCTTTTTTATAAATATACCCCAGCTCCATTTCTGACGCAAGCGTAAAAATACCAGAAAAATCCTCCTGTCTCAGTCAGTATGACGGATTTTCTCTTATAGCTTCCGTCATTTCAAAGCGCCTCCGGTAATGGTGTTCTGCAAAAATATGTTCTTGCCATTTTTATTTGTATAGAGTATTCTTTATATTAGAAAGATTTATTTAAGGAGGATTCTTTATGGAAAAATCAAAAGTATACTATACCAGCATGAGAACCGGATTTGACAACGGACTTCTGGACAAACTGAAACGCCTGATCAAAAAGGCCGGTATCGAAAACATTGATTTTGACGGAAAATATACTGCCATTAAAATGCACTTCGGAGAGCCCGGCAATCTGGCATTTCTCCGTCCCAATTATGCAAAAGTAGTTGCGGATACTGTAAAAGAGCTTGGCGGAAAGCCGTTTCTTACAGACTGCAACACCCTTTATGTAGGCGGACGCAAAAATGCTCTGGATCATATAGAAAGTGCTTATGTAAACGGCTTTTCGCCACTTTCCACCGGCTGCCATATCATTATCGGAGATGGTCTGAAAGGCACGGACGAAGTATATATCCCTGTAGAAGGCGGAGAATATGTAAAAGAGGCAAAAATCGGACGTGCGATCATGGATGCGGATGTGTTTATCTCTCTGGCCCACTTTAAAGGTCACGAGGCTACCGGCTTTGGCGGAACCCTGAAAAACATCGGAATGGGCTGCGGCTCCCGGGCCGGAAAATGGAAATGCACAGCGCCGGAAAGCCTCATGTAGAGGAAGAGCTGTGCATCGGCTGCCACCGCTGCGAAAAGATCTGCGCTCATGATGCGCCTCAGTTTAAAGACAAAAAAGCTTCCATCGACCACAACAAATGCGTAGGCTGCGGAAGATGTATCGGTGTCTGTCCAAAAGATGCCATCGTTGCAGCCTCTGACGAATCCAATGATATCCTGAACTGCAAAATCGCAGAATACACAAAGGCTGTTGTTGACGGACGCCCTGCTTTTTACATTAACCTGGTGATCGACGTATCTCCTTACTGTGACTGCCACGCCGAAAACGACGCAGCCATTGTTCCGGATGTGGGATTCTTTGCCTCCTTTGACCCGGTGGCTCTTGACATTGCATGCGCAGATGCAGTAAATGCCCAGCCGGTGATCTCCAATACCTGCCTTTCTGAAGCAGACCACGAAGGTCACGACCACTTCGGAGCCATGTTTCCCACCACAGACTGGAGAACCTGCATTGAACATTCCAAAAAGATCGGCCTTGGCACAGATGAATATGAGCTGGTTGTAGTCAAATAAATACAATCGAGGAGGTAAATAATAGTCAAGCATGGATGGACATCCTAACTTGGCTATTATTTGATTAGAAAAGATTTGATTCAAAACTTTCGCCATTCTCCAATAACCTTTTCTGCTACAGGCAAGTTCTTTTGCTTTCCAATGTTCCATTCCTAATGCTTTCAGCATTCGATACTTTGTCTTTATTTTCTTCCATTGTTTTCAATAGACAGCCCGAATCCTACGCCTTGCCCATTCATCCGTTGTTTTGAGAAGCCCTTTCATATCTGCTCGTTATTACTGACGGATTTCATACTCTGTTTTCATCCGCTGACGAGACCTCCTTTGGTACCACATATCACTTTCTCTCCATCTATCTGCCACATCTACTACAGTTAATTCCGAGTAGTTATTGGACTTTAGTTTGTTTCGCAACCTTATCCTTAACTATAGCCTCATGTGATTTCTATTCGTCAGACCAGAAATTTGCCATCCGACTTCCTTCAGATTCCACCTCACGATGGACACCCTTGTCATTAGCTGTATCCTTCCCACTATTAGGGACTTTCACCCCTTATGACTTTTATATAAGTTACAACGCTACCTTTTCGGTACAGGAGCTTCCGTTTTGCGGTCAGGCGGATGATATAATCCTGATCCATAACAAAGACTCCTTTTCCAAACAATGCTACCACACGCTTTATAGCTGAAAAAGTAATCTTATTTATAAATCAGAACACATCAGAAGCAATGATTGTCCTTATTGCAGAAATTGCTTCTTTATATCCAACCGGATGATGCTGAAAATAGATAGTGATTGCTTCATAGTCAGAACGGTAAACTTCATCTTTAATTATTTTCTCAAGAATTTCAGAAATCACTACTCCTTCCTGAGCAGACGGACAAATTGAAAGTTTTGCCCGGTGTAAGCGAATTTCTGATACCAGCTCTTTATATTCCTCTGTCAAATTCCACCCTTAAAAACGCAGTCCGGTACTTCCTCTGACAGCAGTTTTAAAATCATAGTTACATAATAATCTTTTTCTACAATTGCTATCGGCTGACTTTGTGATTCTGCTGTTGCTTCAATAACATCTTTAAATAATTCCTTATCCTCATGCAAAAACATCAAAAACCCTCATTTCGTACATATTTTTATAAATACGTTCCGGATACTTTTTAATATATTGATCTACTTCTTCTCGGCTGATTCCCTCGTTTTGAATATAAGTTTTTACTCTCGAATACGAATCCTCCATATCCTCATCTGCGTATTGCGTGATATTGCTCAACAAATCTAACAGCTGTAAAGTACGATAGTTTTTTTCTGTAATAATAATTCGTGGCTTTCGCAATACAATTTTTCTTCCTTTCATGTCAATTTCCCTAAAACGGGAACTGGCATTGTTAGATACAATCTCAACTACATATGGAACTTGTGTCGTAATCCCCAATTGATTTGCAAATGTATAGCCGGAATAATAACCTTCCACTCTACCATTTCTATAAATATATTTTGCTCTTGCAACCACATCTGCCCCTAATGGTACACCACCCTTTAACCGACTCTGCCTGGGAATATAATAAACACCCTTATCAAAGCGATTAATTTTACCGGAATCACACAACTCTTTAAACATTTTTCGGAGATTAACAGCTGATACTGGAAGCTGGACATCAGAAACAAATATCGGTTCATTCGGTTTATAATTCTCTTCTAAGTATTCGTACAGCATTCTTTTCCCTCCTTTGTCACAACTTTTTACAACAATTGTTCATTTTCGTTACTTCTATTATATTGCGCATCTGCATCCCTTGTCAATAGTCCAATCACAAGCATTTTTCTATTATGTACTTCCGGTTTTTTATAAATCAATTCTCACACCATAGACATACAGTCGATATAGTTCTGCGTTATCCTTAATATTATATCCGGAATTTCTGCTCTTCAGTAAAAAATATATTTTCATCTCGGATTCTCTTTCTTCAATATTTTTTCTGATTAAATGTGCATTTATACTGAGACTTTCCGGATAGCCATTATGTAGCTTAAGCGCTTACTTTTAATAATCATTTGAATTTCAAATGCAGAAGATCCTTTTTCCACTGTTTTTGATGGCGGCTGTTCTGGTTTCAGCACTGGAAGTTCTACAAAGCCAGCCTGTTTTAAAGCTGCTTCTTTTACTTTACGCAGCCAATAATAGTAAGCATCTCTGGATAGCCCGTGCTGTTTACAATAAATATCAACTTTTTGCCCACTGGCTTTACAATCTTTTATAATTGCAGCCCATTCGTGCGATCAAATTTGTCGGGTAACTAACTTGATGTTCATGATCAATACCCCCTGTAGTGTTTTTTTGGTGAAAAGTGTGAAACACACTTTTTACACTTTACACACTATTATCCCAGATTTTGGATGTAGCAGAAAGTTGACGGGTTATTCATCATTTACAATATACATAAAAAAAGAACGTGGAAAACGCCTAATGTCATTTAGATAAGGACATTAGGCGTTTTCCACGTTCTTTTTTGATACTATGGTATCAATTGGCAAAAATACCTTAATCCCCTATTTTTTATTCCACCGTTACACTTTTCGCCAGATTCCTCGGCTTATCTACATCCAGTCCTCTGGCCACACTGACATAATACCCGAGCAGCTGCAGGGGTACCACAGCAAGTGAGGCTGTAAAATGCGGGTCTGTTCCCGGTATATAGACTGTAAAATCCACAGTATCTTCTATATTATAGTTTCCAAATCCTGTCAGTCCCATCAGATATGCTCCGCGGCTTTTGCACTCCACCATATTGCTGACTGTTTTTTCAAAAAGCTCCGGCTGGGTCAGTACACCGATCACCAGTGTTCCGTTCTCAATCAGGGAGATGGTTCCATGCTTCAGTTCTCCTGCCGGATATGCCTCTGAATGAATATAACTGATTTCTTTCATTTTCAGACTTCCCTCAAGACTGACCGCATAATCAATGCCTCTTCCAATAAAGAAAACATCCCTGGCATTTACCTGTTTTGCGGCAAACCACTGAAGCCGTTCTTTGTCTTCCAGTATTCTTTTTATTTTTCCGGGAATTGTTTCAAGCTCCTGGATATAATCTTTGTACTGTTCTTCTGTAATATGTTTTTTTGCAAAGGCAAACTGAATTGCCAGAATATAGGATGCCATAAGCTGTGTGCTGTAGGCCTTTGTTGTGGCAACTGAAATTTCCGGTCCTGCCAGGGTGTAAAACACATGGTCTGCTTCTCGCGCAATGGAGGAGCCTACTACATTTACAACAGCCAGAGTACGCACGCCTTTTTCCTTTGCCTCGCGAAGGGCCGCCAAGCTGTCCGCTGTCTCTCCTGACTGGCTGATAATGATCACCAGGCCGTTTTTATCAAGGAGAGGCTTACGGTATCGGAATTCTGATGCCACCTCCACCCGCACCGGGATTCCTGCCATATCCTCAATGACGTACTGAGCTGTCATTCCCACATGCCAGGCTGAACCGCAGGCCACTATATAAATACAGGAAATATTATTGATGATCTCCTCTGTAAATCCCATTTCTTCAAGGTTTAAAGAACCGTCCTGCAAAACAGAATTGAGGGTATCTTCAACCGCTTTTGGCTGTTCATGGATCTCTTTCATCATAAAATGCTCATAGCCTGCTTTTTCTGCCGCCTCTGCATCCCACTCGATGACCCTGGACTGCTTTTCGATTTCTTCCCCGTCCAGATTATAAAAGGTGATCTCACCTTTTTTTACCCGGGCCATCTCCATATTTCCAATATAGTAAACATTTCTTGTATACTTCAGAATTGCCGGAACATCTGAGGCAATATAGGACTCGCCGTTTTCAGTTCCAAGTATCATGGGACTGTCTTTGCGGGCTGCAAAAATTTCCTCAGGATAGTCCTTAAACATAAGCGCAAGTGCATAGGAACCTCTGATGCGCACCATTGCGTGATTAATCGCGTCTACCGGAGTTCCTTCATATTTTTTGTAATAATAATCCACAAGTTTCACTGACAACCTCTGTGTCTGTGGAGGAATGAAACACATAGCCCTTGCGGAGAAGTTTTTCCTTTAATTCCTGGTAATTTTCAATAATCCCATTATGAACCGCTGTTACATTTCCGTCATCACTTCTATGGGGATGGGCATTTGCAGTTGAGGGCTCTCCATGAGTTGCCCAACGAGTATGCCCGATTCCGCAGGTTCCCGGAACCGACGCTCCATGATCCGTTTTTTCTGCCAGAATCTTCAGCCTGCCTTTTGCTTTGATGACTTCTGTTTCTTTTTCTCCGTCCCGGATGGCGATTCCTGCCGAATCATAGCCACGATATTCCAGCCTGGAAAGTCCGTCCAAAAGGATTGGTGCAGCCTGATGTTTCCCTGTAAATCCTACAATTCCACACATTTTTCATACTCCTCTACTATTCATACTACGGAATATTTTATCCCTCGTCATCAATTTACCGTGCTATCATAACATAGTATTTCCTGATTTTCAATATTATGGACAAATCTCCTGTTATTTTACTGATTCCAAGACTTTGATACTCAAAGGCGGGCACCCACTGACTGGCAGTCTCAACACCCGCTTCGGAGCATATCATCACATTCAAAAATTTTTTAAGAAAAAACACGGAAATGTCCGGAGAACTTCCGCTCTCTTTTCATTTCCGTGTTTATCTGATACTCTGTTTTTCAGTTTTTCCGCCTGAAAGTTCTTTTAGAAGTGTTTTATGCCTCTGCAGAACTCTTTGCGGTTTTGAATTTTATTTTCCAAGTTTTCTCTGTACAGCCTTCACGATCTCCATGATCGGGATGATCAGAACTGCAAGGCCAAGAGCGATCACGTATTCCGTGAAATCAATTGGTGTAAACTGGAATGCTTTTGCAATAAACGGAACCTCGATTACAACTGTTGTCAGGATTAGGGAAACAACCATTGCACCATACAAGAATTTATTATGGCTGTTCAGTTTAAAGATAGATCCCCGGCGGCTTCTCATGTTAAGGGAATGGAAAATTTCCACCATAGAAAGGGTAAGGAATGCCATGGTTGTTCCGTCTGCACTGTTTACAAATTCCCATGCGCCGGATTCGATTCTGTGACCTACCAGATAGGAGATCATAACAAGAACAGTTACAACGGCGCCCTGGAAAAATACGTCAAATCCCATTCCTCCGGCAAAAATACCTTCTTTCGGATCACGAGGCTTTTTCTTCATAATGTCTGCTTCGCTCTTTTCAAGTCCGAGAGCCAGAGCAGGGAAACAGTCTGTAATCAGGTTGATCCAGAGAAGATGTACCGGTTTCAGTATAGTAAATCCGATCATAGTAGAGAAGAAAATTGCCAGAACCTCTGCCAGATTGGAGGCAAGCAGGAACTGGATTGCCTTACGGATGTTCGCATAAATACGGCGTCCCTCTTCTACTGCGGATACGATGGTTGCAAAGTTATCGTCTGCCAGTACCATATCGGCTACATTTTTGGTTACGTCTGTTCCGGTGATTCCCATACCTACGCCAATGTCAGCGCTCTTAATGGACGGAGCGTCATTAACGCCGTCACCGGTCATGGCAGTGATCATGCCTTTCTTTTTCCATGCATTTACAATACGTACTTTATGCTCCGGCTGAACTCGGGCATATACAGAAAACTCTTCGATTCTGTTCTGAAAATCCTCATCGCTGATCTCATTAAGCTGTGCGCCTGTGATAGCCTGAGAAGGATCGGAAAGGATTCCAAGCTCCATACCGATGGCAACTGCGGTATCCTTATGGTCTCCGGTAATCATAATAGGACGGATTCCTGCTTCACGGCACTCTACGATTGCAGCCTTAACCTCCGGACGGACCGGATCGATCATTCCGGAAAGTCCCAGATAGGTAAGTTCCTGTTCCAGAAATGCAGGCTCTGTACTCTCCGGCATTTTGTCCCATTCACGGCATGCGCCGCAGAGAACACGAAGAGCTCTGTCAGCCATTGCTTTGTTACTTTTCAGAATAGATGCTCTGATCTCTTCTGTCATAGGAACCTTTGCGCCGTTTACAATCGCATGGGTACAGCATTTCAGCACCTCGTCAGGAGCACCCTTGGTAAACTGGATGATCTGGTTTTCTTTTGTTTTGTGAACGGTGGACATCATTTTACGCATGGAATCAAAAGGAGCTTCTCCCACACGTACGTATTCTTCTTTTAACTGTGTCTTTGGCAGGCCGTTTTTAGCCGCATCGTTTACAAGAGCACATTCGGTAGGCTCTCCAACTGCCTCTCCCGCTTCTGCATCGTATTCTGCATCTGAACAGAGAGCCATTGCGATCTCCAGATTCTGCTCATTGTCAGCCACATGCTCCACAACTGTCATTTTGTTCTGGGTTAATGTACCTGTTTTATCAGAGCAGATGATCTGTGTACATCCAAGAGTTTCCACTGCAGTCAGCTTACGGATGATGGCGTTGCGTTTGGACATATTTGTCACGCCAATGGAAAGTACAATGGTCACAACCGCTGCCAGACCTTCCGGAATAGCCGCAACTGCAAGAGATACTGCAACCATAAAGGTGCTGAGGATGGTATCGCCGCTGATTCCTGAACGGAACAGTCCTACTGCAAAAATCACTGCGCAGATACCGATAACAAGTATGGTAAGGATCTTACTCAGCTGGTTCAGTTTTATCTGAAGAGGTGTTGCATCGTCTTTTGCCTGAGAAAGAGCCTGAGCAATTTTACCCATTTCTGTGTTCATACCGGTTCCGGTAATGACAACCTTGCCGCGTCCGTAAACAACTGTAGAACCCATGTAGGCCATATTTTTACGATCTCCCAGGGGAACGTCCTTCTCCCCTCCAAGCTGAAGAAGATCTGTGATTTTATTTGCCGGAACTGATTCTCCTGTGAGAGCAGCTTCCTCAATTTTCAGACTTGCAGCTTCAATGATACGTCCGTCAGCCGGAACTGCATCTCCTGCTTCCAGAAGCACAACATCTCCGGGAACAAGCTCGTCACTTTTCAGTGTCACTACTTTTCCGTCACGGAGTACCTTGCTGGTAGCGGCTGCGATTTCCTGTAAAGCCTCAATTGCAGCTTCTGCCTTACTTTCCTGGACAACACCCAGTACTGCATTAATAATTACAACTGCAAGAATAATAATAACGTCAGCAAAAGACTCGCCTTCATAAAAAGCTGTGATTCCGGAAATTGCCGCAGCCACGATCAGGATAATGATCATCGGGTCTGCAAGTTCCCCTAAAAATCTCTTTAAAAGAGAAGTCTTTTTCCCTTTTTCCAGTTCATTCTTTCCGAATCTGGACAGTCTCTGCTGTGCTTCACCTGTTGACAGTCCCTGTTCGGAAGAATTCTGTTCTTTTAAAACTTCCTCACAGCTTGACAGATATTCTTTCATATTGCCTCCATTTCTGTGCAGCATGTTTGAGTTTCTGCACGCTTTTGTTTTATTTCTGAGGGCATTTCCAAATAAAATTTTATCCGGTCTGCCAAAGAATACGGCGTGTGATGTTCACTCCTTTCTGACACTTCTCCTGCCTTTCATTATACCCGGATTCTACATTTTCAAAAACAAAAAGACTTATCTCAGGATTCCTCCCAAAGATAAGTCTCGCTGTTTCAAACAAAACCAGGTCTCCCGGCCATGATGTTGATTCTGTTACGCCTTTACGGTGTTAGCTACTCCCTTACACCTGTTGTATTCATTTCTGCTATTATGCATCATTTCCGGGAAAAATGCAACTGTTTTTTTATTTTTCTTTATACGAAACAATACTATGCGAACATCAGCCTGTGATATTTATATTCCCCCGGGCTGATGTTCAAAAAGAAAATATAAATATTATTTTTTTTCCATTTATGGTACAATACTATTTGCATAAGTCATAGACAAATGACGGATACAGAAAGATGAGGATTTTTTATGACATTTATCAGCGCTTTTAATGTACTGGGTCCGGAAATGATCGGTCCTTCCAGTTCTCATACGGCAGGCGCCTGCTCCATTGCTCTGCTTGCTCAGCAAATGGCAGACAGCCCTGTAAAGGATGTGGAATTTGTACTTTATAATTCTTTTGCTCAGACCTATAAGGGCCACGGAACGGATCTGGCTCTTCTTGGAGGGGTCATGGGTTTTTCAACAGACGACAAGCGTATACCAAAGGCTTTTTCCATTGCAGAAGAAAGAGGTATTTCCTACCGCTTTATCGAGGCAGCCCAAGATCCGGACATTCATCCAAACACTGTGGATATCCATATTACCTGCCAGAGCGGACGCTCTTATTCTGTCCGCGGTGAATCTCTGGGCGGCGGAAAAATGCGTATCAGCCGGATCAATCATATTGATGTGGATTTTTCCGGAGAGTACAGCACTCTGATCATTATTCATTATGACAGGCCGGGAGTTCTCGCTCATATTACAGGATGTCTCAGTGAAAAAAATGTCAATATTGCTTTTATGAAGCTTTTCCGTGAAACAAAGGGAGACATTGCCTACAGCATCATTGAGTTTGACGGTACGCTGCCTGATGACGCAGAGGATCAGATCTCGCTGAATCCCTATGTTCAGGATGTTATTTTTATACCAATTCAAAGGAGAATATAATCATGGATTTTAAAAATGCTCAGGAGCTTCTGGAGCTTTGCCATACAAACAATCTTCCTGTTTCTGCAATTATGAAAAAAAGAGAGTGTATTCTGGGCGGAACAACAGAAAAAGCTATTTATGATCAAATGAACCATTCTCTTCAGATTATGAGAGACTCTGTCACATCTCCTATTCAATCCCCCAAAAAATCAATCGGAGGTCTGATCGGAGGGGAGGCTCAGCTTGTGAACCAGCACCGGATTGGAGGCAATTCCATCTGCGGACCGGTTCTTTCCAAAGCAATCGCCTATTCAATGGCTGTTCTGGAAACAAACACAACTATGGGACTGATCGTTGCTGCTCCTACCGCCGGTTCTTCCGGTGTGATCCCCGGTCTTCTTCTGGCTCTTCAGGAAGAATATCAGCTGGAAGATAAAGAAATCATTGACGCACTTTTTAATGCAAGCGCCATTGGATATCTTGCCATGAGAAACGCCACTGTAGCAGGCGCTGTAGGCGGCTGTCAGGCCGAGGTGGGAGTGGCTTCTGCCATGCTGCCTCAGCACTGTGGAGCTAATGGGCGGCACAGCGGATCAGTGTCTCCATGCTGCAACATCTGTTCTTATGAATTTCCTCGGGCTTGTATGTGATCCCATCGGCGGACTTGTGGAATGCCCGTGCCAGGGACGAAACGCTGCCGGAGTTGCAGTTGCTCTTACTGCCGCAGAGCTTTCTTTAGGCGGCATCAAACAGCTGATCCCTTTTGATGAAATGCTTCAGACCATGTACCAGGTAGGAAGACAGATCCCGCCCGGACTGCGTGAAACAGCTCTCGGAGGCTGCGCCGCTACCCCTGCCGGAAAAAAACTGGGCTGTAAAATTTGTCCCAGATAAAAATACAGGAAGAACAGCTATGATAAAAACCGTTATTTTTGATATTGATAATACCCTTTATGATTATGACAGCGCGCATCTTTTTGGAATGGAAGCACTGACAGCCTACTGTATAAAAGAATTTCACATTTCTGAACAACAGATACGTTCCTGTTATGACAAGGCTATGAAGATCATGGCCAAACGCATTGGCACAGACAGCGCTGCCATTCACAGCCGGATGCTTCGTTTCCAGTGTATGACAGAGCTTTTGTCCCAGCCGCTTTTTCCTCATGTAGAAAATATGTATCATGCTTACTGGGATACCATGATCGCCAATGCAAAACCTTCGCCTGGCATTCTGAAGGTACTTGAAGAGCTGAAAACACGTCATATCCGAATCGGCATCGGAACAGATATGACAGCCAGTATTCAGTTTAAAAAGCTGAAAAAGTTTGGATTTGATTCCTATCTTGACTTTGTCGTCACAAGTCAGGAAACAGGCGTTGAAAAACCCCATCCGCATTTTTTTGAGGTCTGTCTGGAAAAGGCCGGATGCGCTGCGGATTCCTGTGTTTTTATTGGAGATAATCTGAAAAAAGATGTGCAGGGCGCCTGTGACTGCGGACTCTTTGGTGTGTGGTACAGTCAGGAAAAAATCCCTGAAAAAGAAAATAGATTTCCCGTGATCACAACATTTACTGATCTGGAAAAATTTCTTCAGGTGTGTAAGATCTTATGATTTTACACGCCTGAAAACTCTAAAAGATTTAAAATTATTACCCATAAAAAAGTTATACATCAAAACACTGACTTATTTGACGCTTACAAGCTCTATCTGATTACACCTTGCGGAGCGTTTTTTGTTTACCAGAAAAGTCAGTACAGAATATATTTTTCCCGGTAAACAAAAAAGTA
>ENA-OPYY01000032-OPYY01000032.1-human-gut-metagenome-genome-assembly--contig:-NODE-32-length-63363-cov-2.775523_pt1 | contig 63363 bp, 69 predicted proteins | sample MGYA00242472_ERZ504481 | MGnify/ENA primary metagenome ERZ504481 (study PRJEB26092, sample SAMD00036265) | human gut metagenome | host: Homo sapiens | study: EMG produced TPA metagenomics assembly of...
GACCTGGCGTAAATATTCCGTATCCATCCGGTAATCACGTCAATAAGAACCGGCGCAAAGGTCATGAGGATAAATACCAGAATAATCATACCAAAGTCCAGAGATCCAAGGGAAAGCAGATTCTGGAAAATAACTGCAGCAGCAAAGAAAATAAACTGCATTCCATAAATAATCACCTTCCTGTAACGGTTCAGAGGCGCATACACAGTTTTCAGCGCCGCCATATAGTTCCAGCCGGTTACCAGAACGCAGGCTGTATTCAGCATGGCATTGGAATGATATACATTCTGACATACCAGCATAATAGTAAACACACAGGAGCTTATGGTGATTGCTGCCGGGAACGCATTCAGAAATACATGCCGCAGGAAAGTATGATCGATCTTATCGTAATTATTTTCCTGAGCAAGAAGGAATGTAGGAATACCTACTGCACAGGCGCTGATAAGAGACATCTGTATTGGTTCAAAGGGATATGCGTTTCCAAAACAGATAGTTAAAATAGACAGCATAACGGAAAACAAGGTTTTGATCAGGAACATAGACGCTGCGGTACGGATATTGTTTACTACCCGTCGGCCCTGATTTACAATGTGAGGCATGGATGCAAAATTGGAATCCAACAGCACCACATTTGCAATATTCTTTGCCGCATCGCTTCCCTGAGCCATGGCAATACTGCAGTCAGCCTCTTTCAGCGCAAGAACGTCATTCACACCGTCACCGGTCATGGCAACTGTATGGCCCTGGCTTTTAAGTGCCTGAACCATCTGTTTTTTCTGCTGAGGTGTGACACGGCCAAATACACTGTACTCTGAAACTGCACGCTGTACGTCCTGTTCTGTGAGAAGAGTAGTTGCATCCACATACTGATCTGCATTTTTCAGCCCGGCGCGTCTGGCAATGGCCGCTACGGTTACAGGATCATCTCCTGAAATTACTTTCAGATCAACCTCCTGACTGTCAAAGAATTTCAGTGTATCAGGCGCTTCCTCACGGATCACATCTGTCAGAAGCAGAAACGCCACTGGTTCCAGACCTTTCGGAAGCTCTGTTCCCTCGGACTTTTCCGGACTGTGAGCCAGAACAAGTACCCTCAGACCTTCTTCTGCGTATTTCTGAGCCTGACTGATCATGTCCTGATTATTTTCCGGAAAAAGGAACTGCACAGCCCCCATAAGATAGGTTCCCTTTTCTGCAAACACTGCTCCGCTGTATTTCCGGTCAGAAGAAAACGGTATCACATGCTCGCAGACCATAACAGGTCTTGCAGGAAAACGTTTCCTGAGAGCATTTGCCGTAGCGTTCTCATCGCGCAGCACATGCATAAGGCTGCACATGATCTCTTCGATTTCCTTCATATCAACGGCTTTTGGTTCTTCTGAAAACAGTTCCGCCTGTTTCCCATTTTCTGTCCCGGCAGTATTTTTTGTTTCTGCTATTTTTTCTGTATTTTCTGCTTTTGCTGCAGATCCCGGCTGTTCTGTTTTCTCTGGTTCGGATACTTCTTCCTGTTCCGGTTTTTCCGTCACAGACACATCCTGCTGTGCCACCGCTTCCGCAGCAGTGCCTTCTTCCATCTGATTTTCCCCGGACGCCTCACATTCCTTACTTCGGATGAACGGCTCTACTCGCTCCACGCACATACTGCCTTCTGTAATGGTTCCGGTTTTATCCAGACAGAGCGTATCTACTCTTGCCAGAGTTTCAATGCAGTACAGCTCCTGTACCAGAGTTTTTTTTGTTTGCAAGTACAAGAGCTCCCAGCGTCAGGGCAACACTTGTCAGAAGTACAAGCCCCTCCGGGATCATTCCCAGCACGCCTGCGACCATACTTACAATGGAATCCCTGAAGCTGTCGCCTACCATATAATACTGTTTATAAAACAGCATCGCTCCAATAGGCACAATGATAATACTGATCACCTTAAGAATAATGTTCAGAGAGTTTCTCAGCTCTGAATTATGACGTTTAAATTCTTTTGCCTCACTGGTGATCTGAGAAGCATAATTATCTTTTCCCACATGAATGATCTGGCAGGAAGCCTCACCGGAGGTTACAAAGCTTCCCGAAAACAGCTCGTCTCCCGGATTCTTTGGAAGATTGTCCGCTTCTCCTGTTAAAAGAGATTCGTTTACCTCCAGGTTTCCTTCCAGTATCCTGGCGTCTGCAGGCACCTGATCTCCTGTTTTCAGACACACAATATCATCCAGAACAAGCTCTTCTGTAGGAACTGTCCATTTCTTTCCTTCTCTCAGAACAATGGACTTTTTGGCTGTGAGAATCGCCAGCTTGTCGATTGTTTTTTTTGCCCGGATTTCCTGAGCGATTCCGATCAGCGTATTGATAATGATGATACATACAAAAAACGCGTTTTTAAACGAGCCTACCATAAGAACCAGAACAAGCAGTACAAGGTTCAGAAAGTTAAAAAACGTCAGGGTATTTTCTTTTACGATCTGCTTGTAGGTTCTGGTATTGGGATTTTCGTCAGCATTTGTCTGTCCTGCTTCAATCCTCTCTTTTACCTGTTCCTCTGTAAGTCCAGTCAAACTTCCACCTCGCAATATTATTTTATAATATAAGCAGAGTAAGGCTGCAACAGCAGCCTCCGGTTCTGTCCCTTATGGAACATTCCGGATTCTGTCTGTCACAGCCTTTTTTCTTAATACTCTTCCTCTGCTTCCTCTTCACCTTCATGAATGTCGGATTTTGGCTTGGAAAGCCCTTCGATCACAATGTGATTCTTCTGAGCATAATCCCAGAGAGCCGCATGAATGGCTTCCTCTGCAAGAAGTGAACAGTGAACCTTTACCGGCGGAAGTCCGTCAAGTGCCTCCATAACCGCCTTGTTTGTCACCTTCATTGCCTCTTCAATGGTCTTTCCGATCACAAGCTCGGTTGCCATACTGCTGGTTGCCACTGCAGCGCCGCAGCCAAAGGTCTTGAACTTGCAGTCCTTAATAATATGAGTCTCGTCATCAATATCAAGAAAGATTCTCATAATATCTCCGCATTTTGCATTTCCCACTGTTCCAACGCCGCTGGCATCCTCAATCTCTCCCACATTTCTCGGATTCTGAAAATGATCCATAACTTTTTCGCTGTACATAATTTATTTCCTCCTGCTATGTGATAATATCGTATTTTATCTTCATTCCTGTCAGCTTCCAGAGTTCAGATACCCTGAATACAGGTCTTTTATTTCTGCTTCTTTACAAAATCCTCATAAAGAGGTGACATATTTCTCAGATTCTGAACAATTTCTTTCAGCTTCTCAACTGTGTAATCCAGATCTTCCTTTGTTGTCTCTTCGCTGAGTGTCAGACGAAGGGAACCATGAGCGATCTCATGAGGAAGTCCGATAGCCAGAAGTACGTGAGACGGGTCAAGGGATCCTGATGTACAGGCTGAACCGCTGGAACCACAGATGCCATAGCTGTCAAGCATCAGAAGCAGGGATTCACCCTCAATAAACTGAAAGCTTACATTGACATTGTTCGGAAGTCTCTTTACCGGATCTCCGTTCAGCTTCACGTAAGGAATCTCTGATGTCAGTCTGCTGATCAGATAATCTCTCAGCTGGATTTCCTTAGCTGTACGCTCCTCCATGGTATTGACTGCCCGCTCTGCGGCAGCGCCGTATCCTACGATTCCCGGAACGTTTTCTGTACCTGCGCGGCGTTTGCGCTCCTGTGCTCCGCCGTGTACAAAGGAACGGATCTTTACGCCCTTGCGGATGTACAGGAATCCGATTCCTTTCGGTCCGTTGATCTTATGGGCGCTGGAGCTGAGCATATCAATATTGCATTCATCCACGTCAATAGGAAGCTGTCCAAAAGCCTGAACCGCATCTGTATGGAAAAGAATTCCATGCTCTCTTGCAATCATTCCGATTTCTTTGACAGGCTGAACGGAACCGATCTCATTATTTGCAAACATAATGGAAATCAGGATTGTTTCCGGGGTAATGGCTTTTTCCAGTTCCTCCAGACAGACGATTCCGTTTTCATCTACATCAAGGTAGGTGATCTTTGCTCCTCTTTTTTCCAGATATTCACATGTATGAAGAATAGCATGATGCTCGATCTTTGTTGTAATTATGTGATTACCTTTTGCTTTGTATGCTTCAAAAGCAGCCTTTAACGCCCAGTTGTCAGATTCGGAACCGCCGGCAGTAAAGTAGATTTCCTCCGGTTTTGCCTTCAGGACTCCTGCAATCTGCTCTCTGGCTTTTGTTACCGCCTCCTTGCTGTGGACTGCGAAATCATATACACTGGATGGATTTCCATAATATTCTGTAAAGTACGGCAGCATTGCCTCAACAACCTCAGGAGCTGTCTTTGTGGTAGCTGCATTGTCAAGATAAATCAATTTATTCATAATCTCTGTCCTCCTGCAATAATAAACAATGTTACATTTTCTCTTCCTGTTTTTTTCTGCTTTCTTCTATTAACTGACCAAGCATCAGAGTATCTACTGCCTGGGTAATACTGTCATTGATCCGCTTCCAGACAAGCTTTGCCACACAGATATCCTTTGTCTCACAGTTTTCCTCAGGGGACGTACCCGGACACTGTGCCGCTTCCAGACCGCCTTCCAGAACCCTCAGAATATCCCCAACAGAAATCTCCTCTGCCGGTCTTCCCAGGCGGTAGCCTCCGCATGCGCCTCTGGTGCTTTCCACCAGCCCGGCACGTTTCAGCTTTGCCATTAACTGTTCCAGATAGCTGACTGAAATATTCTGTCTTCCGGCAATACTCTGAATGGAAACAGCTTCCTGTTCACTGTATACTCCCAGGTCAATCATAGCTCGAAGCCCATATATTGCCCTTGTTGACAGCTTCATCTGCTCACCTCTTTTAATTCCCAGTATTTTCGTCGGATTTACTGTAATTACAGTAACAGATACTCTTCGTTCTGTCAAGGTTATTTTTTGCATATATTTACAAAAAGTTATCAGGATATAATTATGTCAAAACAGAATTTCATTAAGGGAACTTTTATCCTGACCTGTACAGGACTTGCCAGCAGGGTCATTGGCTTCTTTTATAGAATATTCCTGTCACATTCTATTGGTGCCCAGGGACTGGGACTGTATCAGCTTATGGTTCCTCTGCAGAACCTTGTACTTGCCCTTACCACCTCCGGCATACAGACTGCTCTAAACCGTCTGATCGCATCTCAGACTGCCTTAAAGCATCACAGAGAAGCAAAAAATATCTTCTGTACAGGACTTCTTACCGCTTTCTCGCTTTCTGTGGGAGCCTCATGGATTCTGTATACAAATTCCGATTTTTTTGCCGGACAGATCCTGAAGCAGCCCCTGACAGAACCTCTGCTGCAGATTCTTTCCTTCAGTTTTCCTTTAAGCGCCATTCATTCATGTATCAACAGCTATTATTTTGCCAGAAAAAAAACAGGCATTCCTTCCGGACTGCAGCTTCTGGAGCAGCTTGTCCGGGTAAGCTCTTCCTTTCTGATCTGCCGGATCCTGATTTCCCAGAACAGGCCTGTTACCGCATCCATTGCCGCAGGCGGCGCCCTTGTTTCAGAGCTTTTTGCCGCATCTGCCGGGCTTCTGCTGATTGCGGCAGAGTTTTCCAGAGAACAGTATTCCTTTTTTCAGGCGCACAGTTTTGCAGCAAGGCTCAGGGAAATTTGTCATACCTCTTTTCCGCTTACCCTGAACCGGGTGCTTCTGACACTGCTTGGAAGCATTGAGGTAGTCCTGATTCCCCAGAGACTTCAGCTTTATGGCCTGTCCCCTTCAGATTCCCTTGGCATTTACGGAGTATTTACAGGAATGGCTCTCCCTCTGATTCTTTTCCCCTCCACTGTCACAAATTCCGCCTCTGTTATGCTCATGCCCTCTGTAGCAGAAATGCAGGCTCTTGGCTTCCGCAGGAGGATCCGGCACATTACAGGAAAGGCGTGTACCGGCTGCCTGCTTCTTGGAACTCTTTGCGCGGCAGGCTTTTTTCTTTTTGGTCCTTTTCTTGGCAATATTCTCTTTCACAGTCCCACTGCCGGGGTCTACATCCGCACCATGGCCTTTATCTGTCCTTTTCTGTATATGAATACTGCCCTGGTCAGTATCCTTCACGGTCTGGGAAAAAATGTACGAAGCCTGGTCCACAATGCCGCCGGGATCCTGATAAGAATTTCCTTTGTGCTTTTTGCTGTTCCTGCAATGGGAATCCGAGGCTATCTGTACGGAATCCTCATAAGCGAAATCCTTTTAAGCAGCCTTCATATTACCGCTCTGTACCGCTGCGAATAACCGTACCTGTTGATATTCACTCTGTTCACAAATAGTACTCTGTAAACATTTACTGTCCACTCCGTTCACAGCAACTTCTGAATGGTAACCTTCCGCACCCATCATGTTGCAGCTCTTCTGTCAGCTTCTCTATCGACAACAGATGAAGAATCGTATATAATACTGTCGAGGAGGAACAATTATTATGAGCTTTTCATTTATTAAAAAATTACCAACACCCGAGGACATCCGGAATGAATATCCGGTAGACTCTGCCATTCAGACATTAAAAGAAAAAAGGGATCAGGAAATACGCGACGTATTTACCGGAAAATCTGACAAATTTCTTGCCATTATCGGTCCCTGCTCTGCAGATAATGAGGATGCTGTGTGCGACTATCTGCTGCGCCTGCGTAAAGTCCAGGATAAGATTGCAGACAAGGTTCTGATCATCCCGAGAGTTTACACAAACAAGCCGCGTACCACTGGAGAAGGATATAAGGGAATGGTCCATCAGCCGGATCCGGAAAAGAAACCCAATATGCTTGCCGGACTGGTGGCTATCCGGAAAATGCATATCCGCGCCATTCAGGAAAGTGGCTTTACCTGCGCGGACGAAATGCTTTATCCGGAAAATTATCGTTATCTTTCCGATCTTCTTTCCTACGTTGCAGTAGGAGCGCGCTCTGTTGAGGACCAGCAGCACCGCCTGACAGTAAGCGGTATGGATGTTCCTGCAGGTATGAAAAATCCTACCAGCGGTGATTTCAGTGTAATGCTTAATTCTGTTACTGCCGCTCAGGGCTCCCACCGTTTTATTTACAGAAGCTGGGAAGTAGAAACCACAGGAAATCCTCTTGCACACACCATTTTAAGAGGCGCGGTAAACAAACACGGAGAGGCAATCCCCAATTACCACTACGAGGATCTTCGTCTTCTCTGGGAAAAATATCAGGAAAAGAACCTGCAGAACCCTGCAGTGATCATTGATACCAATCACTCCAACTCCAATAAGCAGTATGAGCAGCAGGTTCGTATTGCCAAAGAGGTTCTTCACAGCCGCCTTGTAGATCCTGAGTTAAAAACTCTGGTAAAAGGCCTGATGATCGAAAGCTATATTGAATCCGGAAATCAGAAAATCGGAGGAAATCATATTTACGGAAAATCCATTACAGACCCCTGTCTTGGATGGGAAGATACAGAGAAGCTTCTGTATACGATTGCAGAAATGTGCTGATATTTTCAGCTTAATGCTGTAATTGTTATAAACAAAATTCACTGCCCGTTTGTTCAACAGACCTGTGGCGCAGTATGATCAGTAACCATCTATGTATAATAATTCTTTGATTTTTAAATACTTGTGTCACGAAAAGGCACACCCCGGCATTCAGCTTCTGGGGTGTGCTTTCATGTAAACGTCTCTCATTTTTACAGTATCCAGTCCCAGATACATCTGGGTAGAAGAAATATCCGAATGGCCAAGCATTTCCTGTACGCTTTTGATATCTGCTCCATTTTGCAGCATATGGACTGCAAATGAGTGCCGAAGCGTATGAGGCGTAATATCCTTTTGGATTCCGGCGCTCTCCGCATATCCCTTAAGTACCTTCCAGAATCCTTGCCTGCTCATGGGCTTTCCGGAGCAGTTTGTAAAAAGAGCGGGTTCTCTTTGATTCTTCACAAAAAATCTCTCGCCTCATCCATATATTTCTGCAGCATATCACGGCTGACATTTCCAATGGGAATCACACGCTCCTTTCCATTGTCATGGCAGATCACATATCCGAAGCTTAAATTCACATCCTCTGTTTTAAGAGCCAGAAGCTCGCTGACACGCATTCCGGTAGCATAGAGAAGCTCCATCATAGCTTTATCCCTGATTCCCTTGCCTGTATGGGGATTAGGCTGACTGAGAAGCCTGTCTACTTCCTGTACAGTCAGAATTTCCGGCATTTTCTTTTCTATTCTGGGTGCTCTTAAATTCTCAGACGGGTCCTCAGAAACCACGCCTTTTTTAAACAGATAATGAAACAGAGCTCTGATAGATGCAATATTTCTGGATATGGTAGAAGATGCAAAGTCTGCGCTCTGCATTTCACTTACATAAGCCTTCAGATCTGATTCTGTCACTTCGTCCGCATGAGCGATTCCCTGTTTCTCAAAATATGTAGCCATTTTTTTCAGATCCCTCTGATAGGAAACCTCTGTGTTTCCAGAAGTATTTTTTTCATTGTGAAGATATTCAATAAAATCATTGATAAGCTTTTCCATTTTTATCTCCGTCGTCCATTCCGCTTTTGAATTACTGTTCAATACGCCCAGATCATAAGTAGTGTATCATACATTATACACTGGTTTTACTTAAAATCAAAGCACTTTTCACTCATCATTATTTCAGTATCGTTATTTCAAAAAAGCTCCAGGCTTTTCATCAGAACCTCCATAACCGGAGGATTGCACCAGGTTTCCAGCAAAATTCCTCCCATACAGACCACCGCGCATAAAAGAACGCGAAACGCATAGGAGGATACCTCTCCGGCAATCAGCCCACGGCTCTTCCAGATTTCCAAAGACTGCCGGTATATCAGCCACATCAGCCAGAAAAAGCAAGGAAAGTATAAGAGGTACTGAGGAAACAAGGCTCCCAGACCTACAATTCCGCCCTGAAGTCCAAACTGAAGAATGGACATAGTAAGAAGAAGCCCTGTGCGAACGCCCATATATAAAATTCCCATCACCGCCAAAGGCGCCCCGAATACAGACACTCCACAAAGGGCTGAAATCAGAAATACACTTCCCCTCATTTTAAGTACCTGCAGAAAATATTCGCCTTTGTCAAGGCTGTTGTCGGCAAAAGCTGCCAGCAGATACAGAGAAGCCGCTGTTTTCTGATGCCATTCATACTTCCACATTACATTTGGAATCACCACTCCTGCCAAAAATCCAAAAAAGAAAAGCCAGTACACAGGAAGGCTTCCCCTTCTGTACAGTTCCAGTCTTTTTTTCATATCCTCACCCTGTACCAGTTTACGGGACTTGCGTCCAAAATATGCCTGTCTCATTCACAGTCTTCCTTCGTACGCAAAAAGCCGTGTGAAATTTCTTTCACACGGCTTATATACTTCATTTAATGAACAATGGTGCATGACCTGTCAGAATTATTTCGCGTAGTCCACTGCTCTGCTCTCACGAATCACATTGACTTTAATCTGACCCGGGTATTCCAGTTCAGCTTCAATCTGCTTCGCAATATCTCTTGCCAGAAGGACCATATCTGCATCTGTTACATGCTCTGGTACTACCATTACGCGAATCTCTCTGCCCGCCTGAATAGCAAAGGACTTGTCTACTCCCTTGAATTCATTGGTGATATCCTCCAGCTGTTTCAGTCTGTTGGTATAGGTTTCCAGTGTTTCTCTTCTTGCGCCCGGCCTTGCCGCGGAAATCGCGTCAGCAGCCTGTACAATACATGCAACAAGAGATTCCGGTTCCACATCACCATGATGGGATGCAACTGTATTAATCACGACAGCAGATTCTTTATACTTCTTACAAAGATCCACTCCAATCTGAATATGAGATCCTTCTACTTCATGGTCAATGGATTTTCCAATGTCATGAAGAAGTCCGGCTCTCTTAGCCATACGGACATCCACGCCGATTTCACCTGCCAGGATTCCGGAAAGCTGTGCAACCTCAATGGAATGTTTCAATGCATTCTGTCCATAACTGGAACGGAATTTCATTCGTCCAAGAAGCTTCAGAAGCTCCGGATGGATTCCATGTACTCCTACGTCCATGGCTGCATTTTCGCCGTCTTCGCGAATCTGCACTTCCACTTCTTTCTGAGCCTTTTCCACCATCTCCTCGATTCTTGCCGGATGAATACGACCGTCAACAATCAGCTTTTCAAGAGCAACTCTTGCAACTTCTCTTCGGATCGGATCAAATGCAGAAAGAACAACAGCCTCAGGAGTATCATCAATAATCAGATCAACACCTGTCAGTGTTTCCAGAGTGCGGATATTTCGTCCTTCACGTCCGATGATCCTGCCCTTCATTTCATCGCTTGGAAGCTGTACCACAGAGATTGTTGTCTCTGATACATGATCCACAGCACATTTCTGAATGGCATTTACCACATATTCCTTGGCTTTCTTGCCTGCTTCTTCCTTTGCGCGGTTTTCAAGCTCTTTATAGAGTCTTGCCACATCCACCTTCACATCGTCTTCTACAGTTTTCAGCAACTCGTCTTTTGCCTGTTCGGAGGTCAGACCGGAAATTCTTTCCAGTTCCTGTACTCCCTTCTGTTCAAGCTCTTCTACTTTCTTTTCTCTTTTCTGCAGTTCAGCAGCTTTTGCTGTGCATTCAGTCTCACGCTTTTCTACGATATCCGCCTTTTTATCTACGGATTCTTCCTTGGATAAAACACGTCTCTCGTATTTTTGCAGCTCGTTTCTGCGTTCCTTGGTTTCTTTCTCCAGTTCATTTTTTGTTCGGAGAGATTCTTCCTTCACTTCCAATAAAGCTTCTCTTTTTTTTGTTTCAGCAGTTTTTAAAGCTTCATCTATGATGCTTCTTGCTCTGTCTTCTGCTGTGCCGACAACCTCGGCGTCCTTTTTTGCCTTATTTTCGACAGCAAGCTTGCAAGTAAGAGGAACCGCAATAAGCAGTGCGACCACTACAGCGACAATTACACTTATGATGATAGTTGTCACAGGAGCACCTCCTTATTTAGTTTTCATTGTACAAATACAACAATACAAGTTTATCTGTTTTTGAGAAATCTGTCAAGTTTTTCTACCTATTTGTTGCCATAATTTTTATGAAAACTAATTTCCATTTCCTCCAGAACAGAGGAAATTTCTCCCGGCCGGAAGCCCCGCCTTGCCAGATACCCGTACAGGCGGCGCATCTCCTTCTCATCCAGTTCTGTTACCGGACTGCATCGCTTTTCTATGGTGCGCCTCAGTATCATTCTCTCGTCAGGTTCCTCAAGGCTGCACGCCTGCTCCCACGCTTCAGAGGCAGTCTCCCTGTCAATTCCTTTTGTATAAAGCTCCTGAAAGATCTTCTGCCGGCTTTTTTCATGAATACGATATGTAATATAATTCAATGCATATCTGCTGTCATTGATATATCCATAGCTTTTTACATAAGATACTGCGTCCAGAACCGCCTGCTCTGAAAAACCTGCCTGCAAAAGACGGTCGCTGAGTCCTTTCTCTGTCCGGTCCATACATTCCAGAAGCTTCATGGCCTTTTTTCGCGCCTGTCTCTGTTCTTCCTGAATTTCCATCATCATACTGTCTTATCAGATCTCGTCAGCTTCTGCCGGGGAAGTGCTTTCTTTGTCTGCGCCTGCTGCTTCCGCCTCTCCCTCTTCTCCCGGAAGAAGATGGTAATGGATCCTTACCTTTTTTTCTATTTCTTCACATATTTCTGGATGTTCCTTAAGAAATACCTTTACATTCTCACGTCCCTGACCAATCTTTTCTCCCTGATAGGAATACCATGCACCACTTTTGTTTACCACTGAGCACTCTGCCGCCAGGTCGAGGATCTCTCCCTCTCTGGAGATTCCGGTTCCGAACATAATGTCAAACTCTGCCTGTTTAAACGGCGGAGCAACCTTATTCTTTACTACTTTTACTTTTGTATGATTTCCCACCATTTCTCCGCTCTGCTTCAGAGTTTCGCCTCTTCTGACATCAAGACGTACCGATGCATAAAACTTCAGAGCGCGTCCGCCTGTAGTTGTCTCCGGATTTCCGAACATAACTCCAACCTTCTCGCGAAGCTGATTGATAAAAATAACCACACAGTTGGATCTGCTGATCACAGCAGTCAGCTTACGGAGAGCCTGTGACATCAGACGGGCATGAAGGCCTACATGGCTGTCTCCCATCTCTCCCTCGATCTCTGCCTTGGGAACCAGGGCTGCAACAGAGTCCACGATTACAATATCCAGAGCGCCGGAGCGCACCATAGTCTCAGTGATCTCCAGAGCCTGTTCTCCGTTATCCGGCTGAGAAATATAAAGATTGTCGATATCCACACCGATATTTTTTGCATAAACAGGATCAAGCGCATGCTCCGCATCAATAAATCCCGCAATTCCGCCGCGTTTCTGAACCTCTGCAACCATATGCAGGGCAACGGTTGTTTTACCACTGGATTCCGGTCCATAGATCTCAACAATACGTCCCTTGGGCACGCCGCCTACTCCAAGGGCAATATCAAGCCCCAGAGAGCCGGTAGGAATCGTCTCTACCTGCATATGAGCCCCCGATTCTCCCAGTTTCATAACAGAGCCCTTTCCATACTGTTTCTCAATATGTGAAAGCGCGGATTCCAGTGCCTTCTGCTTCTCTTCATTTATCATAATCTCAATTCTCCTTATCGCTGTTCTTTATTGATTTCGCAAACTTATGTTCGTTTTTATATGTACATGCTATTATAATTTGCCCTTATTGTCAAGTAAAAGTTTTCGACAAAAAATACAGGTTCCTTTGCTTAAAGAACCTGCACCTTTTATTCTCTGCAAATTGCAGCTGCATATGAGTTTTACTTTTCTGTATGTCCGAAGTATAAACTGAACACCTATTTTCTTCCGGCCTTTACGGTTGTAAACCAGAGCATAGCAAGCCCTGCAGCCATTATAAAAATACTGATAAACTGAGACGTGGACAGAGCTCCCACACTTCCTCTGATCAGATCTCCTCTGAAAAATTCCAGTATAAACCGCCCTGCGCTGTAAAAGATCATATAGCAGGCAGCTACCTGTCCGTCTGCCTTTTTGTTCCGGGCAATCCAGAGAAGGATTGCGAAATGCACGAAATCAAGCACACTGGAATAAATCTGAGTGGGAACCAGAGCCACACCATTAGGGGCGAAATCAGAATCATGAAAAGTAATGGACGGCCATCCGGAGGTTTCTTTTCCGTAGCAGCAGCCTGCCAGAAGGCAGCCGATTCTTCCAAATCCCTGAGCCAGAGCCACAGACGGGATCATAAGGTCAAAATATTTCAGGAAATTCAGTTTTGTTATCCTGCTGTACAGCCAGCCTGCGATAATTCCTCCTATAATTCCTCCATAAACAACAAATCCGTCTGTCATTGTCCTTAAAATAAAACCTGGATCTGCTGCAACCTCTTTCCATTCTGTGATCCAGAACAAAAGCTTGGCGCCCAGAAGTCCTCCCACCAGACACCACAACACCAGAAAAAATATCTGGTCTGTATCTGCACGGTATTTTTTTGCCCGGTATTCTGCTGTCAGCCACGCCGCAAACACACCCACTGCGATCATAAAACCATAGCTGTACACAGTAAAAGGTCCAATGGTAAAAAGCTCATTTTTCATGGGAATCCCTCCAGTCTTTCCATACATTCAGCAACATCCCGTTTACCCTGTCATTACAGGTTCCGTCTTCTTCGGCATCGTATTCTCCGCATACGTCCATTCCCGCAGGCTCCTGCCGCCTGCACAAAGCCCTGATATAAGATTCCAGTTCCTCTGCCGTCATATCTCCCTGGCTCCATGCAGTCATGGCGTCTCCGGGACGGAGCACATCCTTATCTACAGAAATATAAAGGGGAAGATTATCGGAAATCTCCTCAAAAAAAGTTTTCTTTTCCTGTTCCGTCATCTCCTGCAGATCTTCCCTAGAAAGGAAACGGACCTTGTTTCTGATCTCTTCTTCCGTCTGTTCATAAGCCTCTCTGTCCGGTCCCACAAGCACAAGCTCCTGCAGAAACGGAAGGGCCTTTAAAGCCTCTGCCGCCCATCCTCCGCAGGACAGAAGCCCTCCGAATGCAGGCGGCTGCATGTCCGTGTGATTGTCAAATACAAGCAGGCGAAATGGCGTGTGTACTTTTTTCAGCCAGAGCAGGCTCATATAATGATAGTTCCCAGAATCCACAAAATGAATGCCTTTTACCGGCAGATCTGCAATTTTCTTTTCCAGTATTTCCTGAGCTTCCCCGTCACAGTAGCAGCTGCACCCGGAAAGCCCCTGCACATCCACCCAGGAAATTTTTTCTTCCCTATAAAATTCCTGTTCCTTATAAACTCCGGTAAAATTCATTAAAACTATTTCATTCTTTTCTGTCATAGAATCTTTCCTGTCGTAAAACATGTCTTAAAACAATGAAAAAGAGCTGCCGTACCTGACAGGAACAGCACTTCTCTGAACCAGTTCAATACCGCAGCTCTTTTATAAATTATTTATATCGCACTTTTATTCAGGCTTTGTCAATAGAACCGAAAAGCTCCATTTTTTCTTTTACAGTTGCCTTGATTGCTTCAAATCCCGGAGCAAGAAGTTTACGCGGGTCAAATCCTTTGCCCTGCTGATCTTTGCCTTCTTCGATGTATTTACGTGTAGCTTCTGCAAAAGAGATCTGGCACTCTGTATTTACGTTGATCTTGGATACGCCAAGGTCAATAGCTTTTTTGATCATGTCAGCCGGGATTCCTGTGCCGCCGTGAAGAACCAGAGGCATATCTCCTGTAAGCTGCTGAATTGCATCCAGAGTCTCAAAGCTTAATCCAGCCCAGTTTTCCGGATATTTTCCGTGAATGTTTCCGATACCTGCTGCCAGGAAATCGATTCCCAGATCTGCAACCATCTTACATTCTTTCGGGTCTGCGCACTCGCCCATACCTACAACGCCGTCTTCCTCGCCGCCGATAGAGCCAACTTCTGCCTCAAGAGACATTCCGTGCTCAGCAACGATTTTAACAAGCTCTTTTGTTTTTTCAACGTTCTCTTCGATGGGATAATGAGAACCGTCAAACATAATGGAAGTAAATCCTGCCTCTACACATTTCAGACATCCTTCATAGCTGCCGTGATCCAGGTGAAGAGCAACCGGAACAGTAATGTTCAGTTCTTCGATCATTCCTTTTACCATACCAACAACAGTTTTATAGCCTGCCATATATTTTCCGGCACCTTCGGAAACACCAAGAATAACCGGAGAGTTATTTTCCTGAGCTGTTAAAAGGATCGCCTTTGTCCACTCAAGGTTGTTGATGTTGAACTGTCCTACTGCATAATGGCCTTCTTTAGCTTTTTTCAGCATTTCTGACGCGTTTACTAACATGATAATTCCTCCTAATCTTTTGCGGGAGCAGACATTCATCTCTCCCGAAATATAATCTTAGTTTACCAGATTCATTTCATTTCGTCTACTGTTTTGTTCAAATATTCACGCCCCGGCGTTACTGCTCGCTCCGTTCCCGGCGCCTGAAAACAGTTATGACCCGGTTCCTCTGTGATATTCTCCAGTAAGCTTTTCCAGAAGAGCATCTGTTTTTTCTTTTTCCACTGTGATCCCCGGTTTTGCCGCAAAAACCCTGAGAACTTCTGCCACCTCGCTCATAAGCTCATCGTCTGCTCCCAGTTCCCTGGCCTGAGCTTTATACTCTTCCTCTGTCCGCACACTGTGCAGCGCCAGAAGGCAGGTTTTCAGAGCCTGTCTTTCGCCGCCCGATTCCCATTCCTTTCTGAAATACTCCAAGGCCTTTTCCATCTGGAAAAGGTAGCTGAAAGCACAGCCCAGATTGTGGCATACTTTTGCAGTAAGCCCCTGTCCATATTCTTCCAGATCATTTTCCTCAAGAAGCTTCTGATAAACCTGAATGGCATGAACGTACATACCGTTTTCCATCAGAGCGTCGCCTTTTTGTTTTTCTCTGACCTGGCGGGATTCTCTGTCAAGGTTCTGTATCCTGGCATTCAGAACCTTCAGCTCCTCATAGGTCAGATAATTGATCTCCTTAAAAACAGGATAAAGAACATCCTCCAGACTGGAAAATTTTCCAAGATTCGCTCTCAGCCTGGCGGCAAGCCCCGGAAGATTCAGTTCATCCTGAAGCCAGAGACACAGTCTTTCATTCATCACAGTATCATCAATCAGATAAAGATTGTGAAAAAGATAGTAACACAGTTCTTCCAGAGTGTAGATATTTGTGCTGATATTCTCAATAAAATACGGAGAATCCGCAGTTTTTGTCTGACATAAAATGTATCCGCTCAATGACTCTCCTCCTTTACCACTGTACGATTTCTTCCCATTCTTTTCCGCTGGAAGGGAACATTTCTCCAAAACCAAGATCCTTTACTGTGATCCTGCACTCTTTTCTGGATATATACTGAAGTTTTAATAAAAGTCTGGTCGTTTTATTGGGGCGCTTGGGAAGCCCTGTCAAAAGCATTCCCATTCTCTTTTTTTCTGTTTCTCCCATGGTTCCCACCACAAAAACAAGTTCTTCTGTATTGTCCAGGATCAGCTGGCAGCAGGCTCTGCTTTCATACCAGTTATTTCCTGCCTCCAGAAGAGGATAATAGGCAGGCGCCCCCATAACCCTCATCTCCATCCCCACGTCTTTGAGCACAAGGGAGCTTCCCAGATACCGATAGCCTTTCAGCCTTTTATTAATCAGCTTTTCCGCGCCTGCGCCGCAGGCTCCTGCCGCAAAAAGATTGTTTCCAAAAAACACCTTTCGTTTCTGATAGCAAAGCAGCTTAACAGATTTCACAGCCCACTCCTGGTCAAATCCCTCGCCATTGATCTGAATACTGGAATAAAGATCCGTGCCAAGAGTTTCCTTTACAAATTTATAAAAATCCTCATCTCTTTCCTGCGCAGGCTGTCTCAGCTTTGCTTCTACAGGATTTTCCAGCCTTACAAATACAGGTCTGGTTCCCGAGCTCATAACAAGCTTCCGAAAAACAACCTTATCCTTGCTGAAGCTGTACCACCCCACGCTTCTGTTCCAGGTTTCCACCTTCTGGGTAAGCACATAATAATAAAAGCTCTCTTCATAATCCAGAAGACTGAACTGGTCCTCAGAAAGTCCCAGAAATTCTGCTGCCTTCTGAAGATTCTCCACCTGGATTGAATCCATGGTCTCCATGGTAACGGTCAGAGATTTTATATTTTTTTCCACTTCCATGACTCCCGGAAATTTCAGCATTCCTCTGAGAAAAAGCCCCAGAATCTCCCAGGGTTCTCTATCCTCGCCGGCCACATGAACTTTTTCCCGGCTCATGGACACTGCATAAAGATCCTCCAGCAGAAATCCGCCTTTTTCTCTGGCAAAATATTCCGCTTCCAGGCCAATACAGTATTCTTCCTGATCTGTGTCCGTCCTCCTGCACAGACAGGTGGGAGTTTCATAGAGACTGCTTCCCACCTTTACAGGCAGGGAACGCGCCTCCTCCGCCTTCCGGTCATAGTAACAGATCTGTGAATATTTTTTCCAAAATCAATACCAATGATCAAATCCCGTGTTTCATTCATTTTTCCTGTTCCTTTTCTATGGCAAACATTTCTTTCACATACTGTTCCTGACGCAGATAACGCTTCAGTCCTTTTTCAACCTCATGTTTTTTTCCAAGCCTTCTTGCAGACAGAAGCTGATTCAGAAGCTGATATTTGCTGCCCGGAATTCCTTCTATCTTTTTCATGGTAACGGTTCGCTCTACAGTTTCCCTTACCTCTCCGTTTCTTTCAATATGGAAGTAATAATGCAGGGTTTCTCCGTAAAACAGTGTAAATGTTTTTGTAAAAATACCCTCATACATTTCTTTTAACGGTTCGCTTTTATATTCCCGTTCCCCTCCAAGTCCGGCATCCAGAGCGTAGCGAAGAGTTACCTTCGCCTCCGGATGAGCATGACATTCCACAAAAGTCTTGTCATCTAACTGCCACAGGCCGAGAAGCTCCGCAGGCAGCCTCCTGAAAAATCCAAATACCAGCTGATCTCTGGCACATTCTTCCAGAATTTCCTCTGCTATTTTGCGGTGCCTGGTTTTCATGTGCTTTTCTTTTGAAATGTCCATCAAAAGCGCAAGTCTGCATATCCTGTTCACCGGCCAGTGGTTTTCCCATGCATATTCCAGACGCTGTCTGATAAACCGTGTCATAGGGTATTCCTTTACAAAAATCCCATAAGCCACCTGAGTAAGATAAGCCCCTGTGATCCGCTCTTTGCCTGACTGTTTCACATAAGATTCCAGAACGCTTTCTCCCTCTTTGCGGTAATCAGATGTAAACATCAGAAGAGAAAGGATTCTTTCTTCCAGATCATAGGTGTCCATCTCAAAGCCTTTTGCGCTTTTCCATATGGAAAGAAGCTCGTCAACCGGCCCGAAGCGGTAAAGCATCAGATAATGAAGGATTACCTCATCATATTTCCCCTGTCGGTACACCTCGGACGCCAGAGAAAGCAGCTCATCATCCTCTGCCATATCTGCTTTCAATATCATCCGGCTTGTAAGCTTGAGAAGACTGCCAAGCTCCAGACCTTCATAACCAAATTCCTCCACAAGCCCCATAGCCTGCCGGAACATTCTTCTGGAAATCAGTATTTCCAGAAGCTTTGCACAGTCTACTTCTGCATATTCCCAGTAATCCATTTCATGCAGATACCTGTCCAGATCTTCCCCCTGAATATGTTCTGAATAATAGTCAAGGAGCTGTTTTCTTATGCTTTTTCTGTACTCATCTGTACATGCAGGAGACTCTGACAGTTTCTGAAAATATTCCAGATTCTCTGCACACATTTTTTCCTTTTCACAATAATAAAGAAGAACTCCCGGATCCCATGCTCCCAGCTTCAGAAATTTCGCAGCAGCCTGACTGTCGTCTGTAAGCTTTTTCAGATTATAATGTACGGTTGACATATACCGTCTCTGATTTTCATCTTCAAACAGAATCACAGCATCATCTGTATAAATCCTCGGATATGCCACGCCCTGTATACATGGATAAACCTCTTCCTTTTTCATCTGACTATGGCAGACGATCACTCTGCGGATTTTTTTGTCATCACAGTAAAGGCGGTAGGTAAAAAGCTTTCCGGCAGCCAGCTCCGCCTCTTCTCCGGTCTGTGGATCCAGCAAAAATTCCTGATAGACAACCGCATAGTTTTCGTCCATATGCCCTTCTGCAATTTTTGCCCGGGCAAATTTTTCCATAGTATCCCGGTAGCTTTCATAAACCTGGGGCTCCTTCTCTTTGCAGGTGATCACACTTGCATAGACAAAGGCCTTCCGGCTGTCGCCAAGGGTATTGTCATTGTAGTTAAAATACATCAGAAGAGGCTTGGGCAGCTCTCTCTGATAGGAGATATCCATAGTCTCCACATAATATTCATACAGCCTTGTAAGCCGCAGCCCCTGCTGGACTGCCAGAGAAAACCAGCGGAAATATTCCGGCTTGTGGGGATTTCCCTTCATCACATATTTGCACACTGCTTCCAGAACATCCTCGGAAGGAAATTTTTCATAGCCTGCCACAAGAGCCTGATACAGACTTCCGGAAAAATTCTTCTCATATCCGGACAGATAAGCCATACGCATAACCAGCTCTTCTGTAAGCAGGCCTCTTTTTCCCGCAAAGCAGAACACCTGGATCCAGAACGGACTGAGCCTGTGAAAAAGTGTGATATCCTCGCTGATCCACTTCCAGGCTTCCATATAAAGAAGAGGACTTGTGCAGCCTCTTTCAAACTGTTCTTCCATCATAAAGATTCCCTCTGAGGGAAGATTTTTATAGCCGCCGTCCATCTGAAGAAGAATCCATAGCAGCTGGAAACTGTCCGCTTTCTGCATATGAAGATTCTGTATCCGCCATACTGCCTGAGCCTTGTCTTTGTAAAGCCCTGTAAGAGTACAGAGATAAAGATAAACGCCGGCAAGCTCCAGTTCATCTCCTGAAAATTCCTTATTCTGATACTTTTTAAGGATTTCTGACGCTTCCTCATCCCGTCCTTCCAGATGACAGATATACGCCTCATACATCTGATATTCCGGATAATCACAGCCGGAAGCACGAAGCTGGTTCAGAATAAAACGGGTGCTTCCGATCCAGGTCTTAAAGTCCATTATGCCTTCCCGGTACTCCAGATAGTCTTTTATCATGGAAGCTCTGTGTTTTTTTTCTTCCGCCTTTACATCTGCCCTGATCCTTGGCCCTCTGGACGCCATGATCTCATAGACCAGCTTCTGATACGGGCTTCTCACAATGATCCTGCCTGTCTGATTTCCGTCTTTCAGCCTGTCCGCATGGATCACATATTCAATACGGCAAGTGCTTCCGATAAATTCTTCCTGGGTGATCACCCGGCGCTCCACTTCCAGAAAATCGCCATGAGGCTCTATATCCAGACGCAGATGCCCCCAGCCGCTTTTTTGTATATCAAAGGATTCCTGTACTGATTCCCTTATCTCATAAAATTCATTTCTGACTGTTTTCAGGGAAACAGATACCGGTTCCTTTTCCTTTAAGCCCACAAAAAATTCTTCCAGATTCTGATAGGTGACAGGCTGATGAGAAAGCCCTGCATAAAGAGCTTTTTGTCTGTTGTCTGCCTTTTCCATCATCTCCGGAAAACATTTATCATTAAAAAGGCGATATGCCTCCCGGAAATCTTTTTTTGCGATTTCCCGGAAGGCTTCCATATTTTTTATTTCTTTCTGTGTATTTCTGAAGCTGTCCTTTTCCGCATGGATTTCAAAAGGAATTTTGTATTCTCCTGCACTGGAGGTAATACACAGCCATCCGCTGCACTGATCTCCGGGCTTCATTCCTGTTCCGTCCACTCCATAAGGTATGCAGACTGTTGTACCGGAAAACCTGCTGCTTCCGGGAACAAATCTGCGGCTGGACGACGTCACATAGCCCTGGATCTTTTCGTTTTCCTCTGTTCCAAGATAGAGTTCTCCCCTGACAGTCTTGCCTGCCTCCAGGGAAATCTCCAGCCGTTCCTGAGAAAAAAGAAGAGACGGCTGCCCGTATCTGAATTTTCCACTCAGTAATTGTTCAATCTTTCTCTTCAATATGGTTCACCTTTTTTTCCTTTTATCTATGATGCGTTTTTTATATCTCGCGTAAAATGAATACTCGCTTTACTTTTTCAACTCGATTTCTATTATACACCACTATGGGAACAGGCGCAAGAAAGTATCAAACTCTCCTGCGCCTGTCATTTTTTGCACTGTTGCTGTTCAATGGACAAGGTCAGGTATGCCAGCCGCTTCGCCAGCGCTTTTCGCAGGCAGTTCAGCTTTAATCCATCAGAATGCACTTCTGTAAACACAAAAAATTCAAAAAAATGTATCACAAAAAACATTCACATATTGTTTTTGTGATACAGATATTGACCGGATTTATATTCCACTGTCGGAGCCATAATCGGCTGCTCCCATATTCTGTTTTTGTTCATGCTCATACAATTTTTTAATCTTCTCTGCTGTCTGCTGCAGTTTCTGAGCACATTGTCCAAATATCCTCAGGGCCATATCTCCTGTTGTAAGCCGTGTGATGCCGCCCTCTGTTTCTGAAGCTTCATCAAGAATCTGCCAGATTTTTTCCTGAAGCTGCAAATTGGCTGCCGTATCTCTAAGTTTAGTCAAAAAGATATTCGCCACATGTGTGTACCCCTCATACATGCCTATCCCTTCCATCGGCATTCTGTCAGGCTCGTAGCAGGTGTTGTCGCGGTAAATCAGTTTATCATTTCTGTACAGAAGGACTTTTGAGGAAAATCTGCTGTACCGAAAACATTCATTATGTGCTTTTCGGCCACAGGAAATAATTTCCAGCAGGAACAGGCAGGAGGTTTCGTCTTCCAGATGAATCGTCATTCTGCTGTCAAAGGATGACTGTGCGAATGGAATAACCGGCTGGGGATAATAATACAGTGTGGCATTTTTATCCACCTGTACTTCAATAGTCCGGGATGCTGCTCCTTCGTCCATTTTATGAATTTTTTCAAAGGACTGTGACAGTACTTCCAGGTCTGCCCCTTCTTTTACATGGTAAAAAAATTCTGAGAATCACCTGCCATGATTCCGGCGGAGGCACAGAGAGGCATGATCTGGATGCCGCCGTTCTCTCTCTCAAAAGGCATCATGATTTTATATGGAGCTGTAAAAGACAGCTCCTCCAGAATAGTCTTTCCATCTTTTAAAGCTGCACAGGCACTGATACGGGATATTTTTCCGAATTTATTATCCATATGCATATTCTTTTACATTCCTTCTAAAAGTACATTTTTTCTGATCCACTCTACTACTTTATCCACATTTTCGCCTTCACGGATGTTAGTAAACAGAAATGGTCTGTCACCGCGCATTTTTTCAGAATCCCTCCTCATTATTTCAAGGTTTGCGCCCACATAGGGCGCAAGATCGATTTTATTGATCACAAGGAGGTCAGAACGTGTGATTCCAGGACCGCCTTTACGCGGGATTTTATCTCCTTCTGCCACATCGATAACGAAGATCGTCGCATCTACAAGTTCCGGACTGAACGTTGCAGACAGATTATCCCCGCCGCTTTCAATGAAAAGAAGTTCAATATCCGGGAAGCGTTCTGTCAGTTCGTCTACCGCTTCCAGGTTCATAGAAGCGTCTTCACGGATGGCTGTATGCGGGCATCCTCCGGTTTCCACACCAATGATCCTTTCTACCGGAAGAACACTGTTCTTTGCAAGAAACTGGGCATCTTCTTTTGTATAAATATCGTTTGTAATAACTCCAATGCTGTAGTCCTCTGCCATCTTTCTTGACAAAGCCTCAATAAGCGCTGTTTTTCCCGAACCTACCGGTCCGGCAACTCCGACTTTTACATATGACATACTAATCTCCTCTTTTCTGATTTACTTGTTGACAGCATTTTTTAATCTGTTGCTCCCAGAGCTTTCTGACATGACTAAACTATGACATATACAGTCTGGAATACAGCTTTTCATGCTGGATTCCTCTGAGATCAAATCCAGGTGCGGAAAGGCATAAATCATCTTCCCTTCTGTTCATGACATCTGTTAAAATATCATCAAATTCCACGTAGCATCCGCTCAAAAGCTACTGTCCGGATGTCTGACTAAGGGGAATCGTTTTTACGCAGTTAGTAACAATTGCAGATGTCTGGGCATAGAGATAATGAGTCATTGCCTCGTTCAATGCAATCTCCATCTCTGCACAGAAGACTCCGTAGATACAGCTGTGGTTCACTGCTTTTCCTTTTCTCGCATCCAGATATTTCCTGAAAATCCCGTTTTTATTGATATTCAATCCAAGCTTTTCAATAGTTTTGGCAAAACGTGAACCCATTTTTCTGGCTGCTTCCCTCTGTTCCATTGGGATTCTTGATGCTTCCAGAATTTCTTCCAGATGCAGAAGTTTCTGAAGATCTTTTCCCTCTGCGGCTTCATATGCAAGTCTGGCTGACAGAAGTTCTGTATATGCAAGATTCCACTTGATTTTGTGGAGGATATATTCTCTGGCTGTATCTATATCGCGGACAATTCCACGCTGAATATAAGTCTCTAATCCCTGTGAATGGGAATATCCTCCAATAGGAAACAATGCATCATTTACCTGCAAAAGGTAAAACTGTTTTTCTGACATATAAATTCTCCATCCGCTTTCCTTAATGATGATGATTGTGAATACTTGCAGAAATCCTCTGATCAAAATCCAGCTTCAATATTTCTTTTTTTGCCTTAACACCATGAATTTTCTGAAGCATAGCAAGCATTGGTTCGTTATAGACAGTAATAAATGTGGCATTTTCTCCCCAGAAAAGCGGCGCATGTCTGTTTCCAATCTCATAGCAGACTTTTGCGGCCATTTTCTCGTGTCCTGGTTCAAAAGATACCCGTATAACTTCACATGGCGGAGTATTTATCACTACGAGTTTTGTCTCATCTGCATAAATCACATCATCCTGATACAGACCTCGGGCGAGAACAGAATCGTCCATACGAATTCCCACTTCTGTTCCTTTATCTGTTGTTTTCTTATGTATTTTTTTGAAAGCTTCATGCCATTCAATATCTACAAATTCTAATGTTTTTCCTGTAGTATCAAAGTCATGGAGCTTTCCTGAAACCTGTTCACACAGCATTATCTTCAACCTCCAATATCCGATAAATCTTTCTTATCGGTTTATTTTTACCAGATCTGCAGAAGCATCATAACTCCAGGAATCCATGCTGTTACAATGCCTTCAAACACCTGAAGATATGGAACAAATTTTCCAAGCTTCTTTCCACAGATGTCCTCCACAAAGGCAGTTCCCCAGAGAATCGCCCAAAGATACCAGATTGCTGCCCATCGCAGATCCGGTGCGATACCCAGCGCACTGCTTCCTGTAACCCCCTCGATAGTCCCAAATATCACCGCATTGACTGCTACAAAAGTAGAAAACCATGCAAAAGGAATCGGACTTGCTTTCAGAAATTTCCCCAGAGCCACAAAAAGGTAGGTAAAGCAGAACAGTAATCCCGTTCCCGCTGCATAATAATTACCCTGTACCAAATTAACAAAGTTGATAAACAGGGACAGGCCGCCTGTAAAAATATTCATGATGGCTGTGGATTTTCCATCTACATTGTATAAAGAACACATACCATTATTGATTAATACAATGCCTACAAATAAAAGACAAACTCCTAACATAATAACGCTCTCCTCTCCTGCCCATCTTAAAACAAACTGTAAAGCTGTGTCAGCGGAAGTTTTTCTGCCGGTCTGGAAGTGATTTCTTCCCCGTCAACCGTAACCTTATATGTCTCTGGATCCACTGTCAGCTCCGGTGTTCTGTCATTAAGCACCATATCTTTTTTACTGATATTTCTGCACCCTTTTACAGGCACTACTGTTTTCTCAAGTCCATATTTCTCTTTTACATTTTCATCCACAGCTGCCTGAGATACAAATGTAAGGCAGGTTTCGTTTTTGGCTTTTCCGTGTGCAGCAAACATTGGCTGATAAAAAACTGGCTGCGTGGTCGGAATAGATGCATTTGCATCGCCCATTTTGGATGCAATGATCATACCGCCCTTGATAATGATATCAGGTTTTACGCCAAAGAATGCAGGGTTCCAGAGAACAAGATCTGCAAGTTTACCTTCTTCCACAGATCCTACATATTGTGAAATGCCATGTGTGACAGCCGGATTGATGGTATATTTGGAGATATAACGTTTTACACGGAAGTTGTCATTGCCGTGTCCTGAATCTTCCGGCAATGCCCCCCGCTCATCCTTCATCTTGCTTGCCGTCTGCCAGGTACGTGTGATAACCTCGCCTACACGTCCCATAGCCTGGGAGTCAGAACTCATCATACTGAATATCCCCATATCGTGAAGAACGTCCTCTGCCGCAATTGTCTCCGGGCGGATTCGGGAATCTGCAAATGCAACGTCTTCCGGGATTCTTTTATCCAGATGATGGCAGACCATCAGCATATCCAGATGCTCGTCCAGGGTATTTACTGTATATGGCATCGTCGGGTTTGTAGAAGACGGCAGTACATTTGGAGCTGCCGCCGCACGAATAATATCTGGTGCATGTCCTCCGCCGGCCCCTTCTGTATGATATGTATGGATGGTTCTGCCGCCGATAGCTGCAAGTGTGTCTTCTACGCATCCGCCTTCATTCAGTGTATCTGTATGAATGGCAACCTGTACATCGTATTCATCTGCTACATTCAGGCAATGATCAATAACTGCAGGTGTTGCCCCCCAGTCCTCATGGATCTTCAGACCCATGGCGCCGGCTTTTACCTGCTCAATGAGGGGCGCCTCGTCTGAACAGTTTCCCTTTCCAAGGAAACCAAGGTTCATTGGATATTCTTCAGCAGCCTTTAACATCATTCTTAAATTCCATGGCCCAGGCGTACAGGTAGTCGCATTTGTGCCATCTGCAGGGCCTGTTCCGCCTCCGATCATTGTAGTGACACCGCTGTACAGCGCACAGTCTATCTGCTGTGGGCTGATAAAATGTATATGAGTATCGATTCCACCTGCAGTTAAGATCATCCCTTCGCCTGCAAGCGCTTCTGTAGAGGCTCCGACCGTCATCCCTGGTGTGACGCCGTCCATAGTATCCGGATTTCCTGCTTTTCCTATTCCTGCGATCCTGCCGTCCTTGATACCTATATCCGCTTTGACAATCCCTGTAGAATCTACGATTAATGCATTGGTAATTACCAGATCCAAATCCCCATCTTTACTGCAGGTTTTTACAGACTGTCCCATGCCGTCACGAATGGTCTTGCCTCCTCCAAATTTCACTTCGTCTCCATAAGTTGTATAATCTTTCTCAACCTCTATCACAAGGTTTGTATCTGCCAGACGTACCTTATCTCCCGTAGTCGGACCATACATTGCCGCATATTTACTTCCAGAAATTTTTGTGCTCATCGTTGTCCCTCCCTATAGAAATCCTTTTCGTTTTGCATTTTCCATGGATGCTGCCTTCGTGTCGTCTGCTGCCCGCGCACAGGTAAGATCATTCAGGCCAAATACTCTCTGTCTGCCGCCCATCTCCGTAAGCTGAACCTCCTTTTCTTCACCTGGCTCAAATCTTACAGAGGTTCCTGACGGAATGTCCAGATGATATCCATAAGATTTTTCCCTGTCAAAGGAAAGGCATTTATTTACCTCAAAAAAATGAAAATGAGAACCTACCTGAACTGGTCTGTCGCCTTTGTTTGCCACTGTTACTGCCACTGTTTTTTTGCCTTTATTAAGTGTAATGTCACGATCCACAGGCATAATTTCACCAATTTTCATACCTTATCTCCTCCTTACTGAATTGGATTATGTACTGTCACAAGCTTGGTTCCATCTGGAAATGTCGCTTCTACCTGGATTTCATCAATCATATCAACGACTCCGTCCATTACGTCATCTTTTGTAAGAATCTTCGTGCCAAGCTGCATCAGCTCTACTACGGTTTTTCCATCTCTTGCAAGTTCTAAGAGTTCAGAACTAATATACGCCAGCGCCTCTACATAATTTAGTTTAAGACCTCTTTCCTTTCTCTCTTTGGCAAGGTTTCCTGCCATATGAAGCATTAGTTTTTCCTGTTCTTTTTGATTCAGCCTCATAATATTCCTCCTCTCGAATTGTACAGATTATTATATTTTTCGCTGTTTTCTGCATATTTATGCCCCAAAATTCAAAATACACAAAACAAAAAAGAGCAGACAATGGGATTTTTCAGACCCCATTGTCTGCTCTTCACACGAAAAATTTTATATAGAGGATTATAACTTGAGTCTATATAATGGTCAAGATATTTTATGTTCTTCTTTATATTTTTCTCTATATTCGCTATTGAACCCCGACAATCAATACTCAATTTTGTTAAAAATTATTTGTCTTATTTTACCAGCCACTCACATCCCCTTTTGGCGGGTTGATTGATCGATGTTATGACTGCATGGTTCAATTTCAGTTTCATGGTACAGTTATCAGTTCAGATATTGTTCCGTGAATAATGGATAAATTATGTCAGAACCTGTTTCACGGCCTTTTTCCAGCCCTGGTATTTTTCATTTCGCACTTCCGGCTCCATTTCCGGAGAAAATTTTGTCCGGGTCATCTGGGAGAATACTTTTTCCCGGTCAAAAATTCCTGCTGCAATCCCTGCCGCATAGGCGGCTCCGATTCCAGAAAGCTCTTCCGCTGAGGGCACCTGAACAGTCACGTCTGCAATATCACTCTGAAACTGCATCAGATATTTGTTTCTTGTAGGTCCGCCGTCCACCCGCAGCTCCTGAATCTTAATCCCGGATTCTTCGCTCATGGCATTTACCACATCTGTAATCTGATAGGCAATGGATTCCAGACCTGCTCTCACGATCTCAGCTCTTCCGGTCGTCCTTGTGATTCCTGTCAGGATTCCGGATGCTTCACTGTCCCAGTAGGGCGCCCCAAGGCCGCTGAACGCAGGCACCAGATAGGAACGATCACCTGGATTGGCTTTATTGGCCAGTATCTCTGTCTCTGAAGGTGAAGAGATCAGTTTCAGCTCATCCTTCAGCCAGGTAATGACAGCTCCTGTATAATTGATGTTTCCCTCCAGAACATAATTTACCTGGCCGTTCATTTTCCACGCCAGAGAAGTTACCACCCGGTCGCTGTATACAGGCTTCTGCCCAATGTTCATCATAATAGAAGATCCTGTGCCGTAAGTAGTTTTGATCATTCCCTTATCTGTACATCCCTGTCCGAACAAAGCGCCGTGAGAATCCCCCAGAACTCCCCGTATGGGAATGGGATTTTCAAAATATCCCTCAAAATCCGTATATCCGTATTCTCCGTCTGAATCCGTCACTTCCGCAAGACAGGATACCGGAATACCGAATAAGCTGCATACCTCCTGATCCCAGGAAAGACTTCCGATATGAAACAGCTGAGTTCTGGAAGCATTGGAATAATCTGTACGGAATTCTTTTCCTCCGGTCAGCTTATAAACAAGCCAGCTGTCAATGGTTCCGCAGCAGAGTTCTCCTTTCTCAGCCTTTTCCGCAGCTCCTTCCACATTTTCAAGTACCCACGCGATCTTTGCGGCCGAAAAGTAAGGTGAAAGCTGCAGGCCGGTATGGGAGCGGATCATTTCTCCATGTCCCTGTTCTGCAATTCTTTCACAGATCTTTGCGCCTCTGGCACACTGCCACACAACTGCATTATATACAGGCTTTCCGGTATTCCTGTCCCACACAAGGGCAGTTTCCCGCTGATTGCTGATACCAAGAACTTTTATATCATTTTTGTCAATTCCTGATTTTTCCACAAGTTTTTTTACTACCTGAACTGTATTTGCATAAATTTCCTCCGGGTCATGCTCCACCCAGCCCCGCTGATCAATATACTGCCTGTGAGGGAGATCACTTCGGCAGATAAGAGCACCGTTTTCATCAAACAGCAGTCCTTTTGTTCCCTGTGTACTCTGGTCAATTCCCAATACATATCTGCTCATACTATTTCACCAGCTCCGCTGCCTTTTCTGCAATTCCTTCTGCATTCAGGCCATAATAATCAAATACTTCCTTTGAAGTTCCCGTGATCACCGGAGCATCCGGAAGGGAAAGATTCACCACCTTTTTCGGGCATCGGCTTCCTACTATCTGACTTACCATGGATCCCAGCCCACCATAGGGAGCGTGTTCTTCTACTGTCAGCACTGCTTTTGCGTTTTCTGCAGCCTTTACAACCGCTTCAGCATCCAGGGGTTTTACGCAGTACATGTCAATTACAGAAGCGCTGATTCCCTGAGCATTTAAAAGTTCTGCCGCATCCTTTGCCGGCTTTACCATTTCTCCGCATGCAATGATTGCAATATCAGTTCCTTCGCATACAACCGTTGCCTTATCCATTTCAAAAGGAACATGTTCTTCTTCATAAACAGGCTCTACTGCATTTCTCCCCACACGCACATAAGCCGGTTTTTCGTCCTTCAGAAGAGCCTTTACCAGCTCCCTTGTCTGAAGATGGTCGCTGGGAATATATACCCGCATATTCGGAATCGCAGCCATAGCCGCAATATCCTGAGCAGAATGATGGCTCATTCCCAGCGCTCCGTAGCTGACGCCTCCGCTGATACCAATCAGCTTCACATTTGTGTTGGAATAAGCAACGTCCACCTTTGCCTGCTCATAGCTTCTTGTGGAAAGAAAGCAGGCCGGAGAAACTGCATATGCTTTTTTGCCGCACTTTGCCAGTCCTGCAGCAATGCTTACCAGATTCTGCTCTGCAATTCCTGTTTCCACAAACTGTTCCGGATAAGTATCTGCAAAAGGAGTAAAGGAACCGCTGCCTCTGGAATCACTGCACAGAGCAACAATATCCCTGTCTGTTTTTGCCGCATCCATCAAAACCTCACAAATCATCTGTTTATTGGCGATCTTACTCATTTCAGCGCAGCCTCCTTTCTCTCCTCCAGATCCTTCATGATCTGCTCATACTCTTCATCACCTGGCACATGATGATGCCAGGATGCCTTGTTCTCCATTACAGAGGAGCCGCAGCCCTTTACTGTATTGGCGATCAGTACCGTCGGTTTTCCTTTTACTGTTTTCGCTTCCTCAAAGGCCGCATCCAGTTCTTCAATGCTGTTTCCGTTTTTCACGTCAATTACATGCCAGCCAAAGCTTCTGAACCTTTCATGAAGATCATCATGATGCATCACATCTTCAGTATTTCCTGAAATCTGCAGGCGGTTCCTGTCAACTACTGCACAGAGATTATCCAGCTTATAATGAGCTGCAGACATTGCGCCTTCCCACACAGAGCCCTCTGCCAGCTCTCCGTCGCCCATTACTGTATAAACACGGTAATTCTGATGATTCATTTTTCCGGCAAGAGCCATTCCCACACATACCGGAAGCCCATGTCCCAGAGATCCCGAATTCATTTCTATTCCCGGAAGCTTATTATTGGGATGCCCGATAAATTTAGAGCCAAATTTGCTGAAGGTATCAATAACCTCCTCTATTGGGAAAAAGCCTTTCTCTGCAAGCACAGCGTAAAGAGCCTCCACAGAATGTCCTTTGCTCATTACAAAACGGTCGCGGTCAGGATCATCCATATTTTCAGGGCTGATATTCATCTGTTTAAAATAAAGTGTTACAAGCGTGTCAATCACACTCATATCTCCGCCAATATGTCCGGCTTTTCCGGAACGGATCATGTTGATCACATCCTTGCGAAGATCATAAGACAAAGCAGTCAGATTTTCCATCATTTTCATCCTCTCTTTCCGTTTCTTCATTCGCCACGAAGATATGCTTTTACATCCTCTTCAACAGGGTCATAGAGATCCGGTTTGATTCCAATATATTTACATGCCTCATACAGCACCGGAACAACGTCTTTGTGGATGCCCACACAGTGGTGAATGTATGGACCCTCTACGATCTTCGCTTCCAGACGTTTGATGTTATCCACCTCAACCCACAGATAGGTTCCCATTCCTTTTGGACCGTCCACACCTTTTGCATTTCCGAGAAGCAGAGAATATTCTCCATTATCACCGTCAAACCGCGCCAGAGTAATGTCTCCGTGCTTTGCCTCTGCAGTGATTGCACCCGGATGGTCAAAAGCCAGCGGATATGTAATCTTCGGAGTTTCTCCGGCAACTGAGATCGGCCACGGTCCGCAGTGCTGAAGCAGCTCACCGTTTTTAATATCCGGATGACGGATGGTCCAGTCTGCAAAGAAGCTTCTTGTTTCTCCCATTCCTGCAGCCTCTACCATAAGAGCAGTGATCGCTCCATGGATATCCGTCTCACATACAACCGGAATTCCTTCTTCATTCAGCAGGGCATTTGCGGCACAGGGCATGATTCCAAGCTCACTCTGCAGCTGGTTCCAGCACTGGATTGCCCCTGCCTGACATCCGTATTTTGTGATCAGATTTTTCATGGCAACCTTCAGAGCAGCTACATTTTCCAGTTCTTCATCCTTGATCTCAACAATCATATTGCTGCGGCAGTAGTCAATTACTTTTGCAACCTCTGTTCCCTCTTTTTTACTTTTTTCACTTCATCTGTAAGCTCGGGCATGGGAATCGGAGAAAGCTGGATATTGAATTTTTCCAGAAGTTCTCCCTCATTGCACATGGTTGTCCAGAAATCAAAAGGTCTTGTGGAAATCTGAAGGATCCTCATATTTTTGAATTTCTTTACCACATTGCATACAGCCATAAAATCCCGGATCCCGCGTTCAAATACCGGATCATTCAGGCGGCAGTTTGTCATGTAGGTAAACGGAATACGGAAGCGTCTCAGAACCTTTCCGGTAGCAAAAAGTCCGCACTGTGTATCACGAAGCCGCACTCCGTTTTCATCCGGACGCTCGTCAAGAGGCCCCCACAGAAGAACCGGAACATTCAGCTCCTTTGCCAGACGGGCACATTCATATTCTGTACCAAAATTACAGTGGGGAAGAAACAGTCCGTCAATTTTTTCAGCCTTAAACTTTTCAGCAATTTTTTTCATATCTTCATCATTATAGAGAAGACCTTCCTCATTAATATCTGTGATATCTACAAAATCAACGCCCAGTTCTCTCAGACGGTCAGCAGTAAGTCCCCGATATTTAACCGCATCCGGCGCGCTGAAAATACTTCTTCTTGTAGGCGCGTATCCTAATTTAATATGATCCATTGTGATTCCTCCTTCAATATATCCTCATTTACGTTCTTTGAACTTTCTATAAACATTATTATAAATATTTTATATTATTTTTCAATAAAATATTATGATTATGTTTATAAAACAGGATTTTGCACAATTTATCACCGTATTTTTTGTTGATATCGCCTATATTTTTCTGTTTAAATCATATTTTTCGGCAATTGTTATATAAACATTTATATAAACAAATATAAACAGGCACATATGTATTTTCAGAATTCCCACACACGAAATCACAGAATTTTTCGCAAAAAAGTACCCGGATATCTGAATCAAACAATCCAGATATCCGGGATACATTTTTTACTTATTTTATAGTTTTTTCACTGTATTACGATACACGATTTTCGGACATACCTGAGTTTTTATTACTGCATCTGTCCCTATCCCCTCTATCATCTCGGAAATGCGGCGTACAGCCATTTTCCCCATCTCTCTGTTTGGAACCCGAAGAGTTGTCAGGGCAGGCGTGGAAATCTCACTGAACGGCAGATCATCAAATCCCGCCACAGATACGTCCTCCGGTATCCTGTACCCCATTTCTCTCAGAGCTTTCATAGCGCCCAGAGCAATCATGTCATTATCTGCAAAAAACGCTGTAGGAAGCTTCGGAGAAGTTTTCAGATACTCCAGCATATCCTGATAGGCGCTGTTCAGAGAGGTTCCAAGAGTTACTGTATATTCCTCTTTATAAGGAACCTTCCGCTTTTTTAAAGCAGTCTGAAAGCCCACGAACCTGGAACGGAAGCCCTTTATGCGGAAAGAACCCCTGAGATATCCCACCTCTTTATGCCCATTGTCCAGAAGATGCTCTGTCATCATTCTTGCAGCATCCGCATTATTAATAAGAACCGCATTAAACTCCATAGATTCTGTCCAGTAGTCCAGAATCACCAGAGGACAGGGCGCATTTCTGTAGGGCTCCAGATCGCCGTCCATCATTTCTGTTGCAAGCACCACAACCGCCGCGCCCTGCTCGCTTAACATTTCTCTTACCTGATTCAGATATTCCGGATTCCTCTGATCTGCTCTGGAAACCACCATTTCATATCCAAGTCTTCTGCACTCTTCCTCAAATCCCTCGATCAGGCTCTGAAAGAACGGAGTATCCTCGATGATCCGGCCATTTTTCTTAAAGATCACCAGACGGATCTTTGTGACGGCATTGGCGCTTAAATATCCTGTCTCGCGTGCTATTCTGAATATTTCCTCTGCCGTATCCTTATTGACTCCTTTTTTGTGGTTCAGAGCATTTGAAATAGTTGCCGGAGAAAAACCGGTCATTTTGCTCAGATCACGAATACTCACCTTCATACAGACACCTTCCTCTTGTAATTTTTACAGACTGCTGTTAAGCACCTCTTCTCTCAGAGGAATCGACGCAGTCGCACCCGGTCTGGAAACAGCGATCGCGGACGCCTTTGCCGCAAGCCGGAGTCCCTCCTGAACCGGCATTCCATTGATAATGGATGAAATAAAATATCCTGTAAACGTATCTCCTGCCGCAGTAGTATCTACAGCCTTTACCTTATAGATTCCCTGACGGTAAATACCTGTTTCATCCTGATAAACAGATCCGTCTCCTCCCAGAGTCAGCACGATTGCAGCTTTCGGATAAAGCTCCCTGATCTTTGCCAGAATCTTCTCCGGTTCTTTTTCCCCTGTAATCTGAAATCCCTCGATCTCATTTACAAGAAACAGACTTATCTTTTTTAAATCACATGTCTCCAGCGCCTTATCATACGGAGACGGATTCAGGATGATCATCATCCCCTTTTCATAAGCCTGGTCAATAATATAATCCAGTTCGTTGATCTCATTCTGCAGAAGAAGTATATCTCCTTTTTCAAAGGCAGAAAGAACCTCATCCACAAACTCTCTGGTAATACTTCTGTTGGATCCGCCAAAAAGAAGAATACAGTTCTGACCGTTTTTGTCCACCTGGATCACAGTATGACCGCCGGGCCCCTGAATTTTTCTGATAAAGTCTGTATTTACTCCGTTTTCTCTGCAGGTTTCCAGAAGAATATCCCCTTCTTCTCCAATCATTCCCGCATGAAACACAGGAATACCGGCTTTTGCCAGCGCAATGGACTGGTTCAGTCCCTTACCGCCGCAAAATGTCTTCCTGTCTTTTGATGCCTGAGTCTCTCCGGGAATCAGAATAGACTCTACCTGATACACATAATCAAGATTTAAAGACCCAAAATTCAGAACCTTCATAAATATGCCCTCCTTTTTATGCAGGAAATGCAACACCCGCTCTCAGAATAATATTGGGATATGGAGTAAATTCCCCTGTCCGGACGGCAAACTTCACCCGGGCTGATCTTTCCTTCAGCTCTGTATGCAGGATCATTTCCTCCTCCGCTTCCGGAAGCTTTTCTCTGATATAAGACAAAAGTTCCGGATTCTTCTCAACGATCTCCTTTGCTATAGTATAACTTTCGATTTCCGCCTCGTCAAGAACCGCATCCATTACCTGACGAAAAGTTGGCACGCCGCCGCACAAAGCCAGATCTACAATCTCCACGCCCTTTGGTATTGGCATTCCTCCGTCCCCGATCATAAAAGTATCCTTGTGTCCAAGTCCCGCGATCAGCCCTGCAAGCTGTGCATTGATAATACCTCTTTTTTTCATCTGAACCGTCCTCCCATACATTTTTTATATCTAAAAAAATCCCGGTATGCACTCACACCGGGACCAAATATGTTTTATTTGTTTTCGTTGCGTGCCTGAAGCGCCATTTTTGCCTGAAGATTTCTCTGGAACTGGTCAATGATAACCGCTACAATAATTACCAGACCACGAATGATCTTCTGCCAGAATTCAGTTACACCACACATGGTCATACCATCGTTGATCACACCAATAACAAACGCGCCTACAATGGTTCCGCCAATACTGCCCACGCCGCCTGCCATGGAAGTACCACCAAGAACAGATGCCGCAATTGCATTCATCTCCCAGGACTCACCTGTTTTCGGAGTTGCGGAAACAAGCTGGGAAGTTGCGATAATACCTACAATAGCTGAGCACAGTCCGGAAAAAGCATAAACCCAGATTTTCACACGGTCAACCTTGATTCCGGAAAGCTTGGAAGCCTTTTCATTTCCTCCGATTGCCTGCACATGCCATCCGAAAGGTGTTTTCTTCAGGATCAGTCCTGCGATCACAGCTACAATAGCAAGAATGATAACACCTACAGGAATCATGGTTCCCATAAAGTTTCTTCCAAAAAATTCAAATCCTGTATTGCCAAGTCCTTCATGACCGGCAAGCTCTGAAAAGGTTGCCCCGTTGGAACGGATATTTGCCAGACCTCTGCAGATATACATAGAACCAAGTGTGGTAATAAACGGCGCTACATTAAATTTTGTAATTACCACACCGTTTAAAGCACCCACCAGCGCACCCATAAGAATAGTGATCAGAACTACAAGAGGTACGCTGAAATACACAGTCACGCCTGCAAATTTCAGAGTAAGACCTTCCTGGATCAGCCCGCCGGCGATCATTCCTGCCAGACCGGCCACAGAACCTACGGACAGGTCAATTCCGCCAGTGATGATTACATAGGTCATACCAATAGCAAGGATTCCGTAAAGGGCCACATGCTTTGCCACTGTCAGAAGAGAACCTACTGTCAGGAAATTATTTGCTGTAATGCTGAAAAAAATCAGCAACACGATCAGAACGATGAAAGTCCTGCCCTTTAAAAGGGTCATCATTAACGCATTATTTGATGTTTTTTTATCTGCTGCCATATCCTAATTCTCCTTTTCATGATTCTGTACATGATGTCCCTTATAGGACGCCAGTACCAGGGTATCTTCTTTGATCTCGTCTCCGCTGAACTCACCTGTTTTCAGTCCGTTTGAAAGAACCAGAACACGGTCCGCAATAGAAACGATCTCCTGAAGCTCCGAGGAAACAACAATAATGGAAAGTCCCCTCTTCGCATACTGATTGATGATATCAAACACCTCTGTTTTGGCTCCGATATCAATTCCACGGCTTGGTTCATCCATGAGAAGAATCTTTGGTTCTGTCAGGATGCCTTTTCCGATAACAACCTTCTGCTGATTTCCTCCTGAAAGAGAAAGAATCGGAAGATGTTTGTCAGCCACTTTAATATGGATATCCTTGATCTGTTCATCCACTTTCTGCCCTTCTTTGGATGAATCAAGGAATACCCCTGCTTTTTTGTACGTCTTCATTGCAGACAGAGAACAGTTTTTTTCAATGTCCATTGTCTGCACAAGTCCCTGAGCCTGACGGTCTTCAGGTATAAGGGCAAAGCCTTTGTCTATCTGTCCTGAAATGGATTTGATGTTCAGCTTTTCTCCTTCCAGGTATACCTCTCCTGTATGTTCCGGATGAAGTCCCATCAGACATTCAAAAATCTCGCTTCTTCCGGCTCCCATCAGTCCGTAAATTCCAAGGATCTCACCTTTTTTCAGGTCAAAACTCACATGATCCACCAGATAGCCGCCTCCGGCCTTTGGCAGGCACAGATTTTTCACCTCAAGAACATTTTCCACTTTTGACCAGTCCACTTTTGTTTCACGTTTCGGATATGCCTTTGCTCCTCCTGTCATCTCATGGACGATCCACGGAACATCAATATCCTTTACATCTGCATCTGAAACATATTTTCCGTCACGGAGAATAGTCACATGGTCGCCAATCTGCATGATCTCTTCCAGACGGTGAGATATGTAAACAATAGAAATCCCCTGAGCCGTCAGTTCCCTCATGATCTTAAAAAGAACCTGTACCTCCTGCTGGCTGAGAGAGGATGTGGGCTCGTCCATGATCAGGACCTTCAGATCATCAGCCACAAGATTTCTTGCTATTTCAATCATCTGCTGCTGGCCTACTCTCAGTTCTCCTACAAGGGTCTCCGGATCAATTTCATGCTCCAGTCTTTTCAGAATATTTTTTGTCTTTTCTATATGAGTTTTGTTATCAAGCCTGATCTTTCCTACTGTCTGCTCCCTTGCCATAAAAATATTCTGATACACATTCAGATTGGGAAACAGACTTAATTCCTGATGAATAATACCGATTCCATGTTTTCTGGCATCTGTAGTATCTTTAAACGCAACCTCCTGATCACCAATATAAAGCGTTCCTTCACTGGGGTGCTCGATACCTGCTATCATTTTCATCAGTGTGGATTTTCCGGCGCCATTTTCACCGATCAGAACATTCACCTTGCCTTTGAGAAGGTCAAAGGATACGTCATCCAGCGCTTTTGTACCGGGATAAATTTTACTGATATGATCCGCATGCAAAAACACATGCTCCGGACATTTATAAGCCATATCTGACCCTCCTATTTTGCTTCCAGTTCTATGGGTGTAATCAGTACCTTTGTATTGTCATTTGCAGTAAAGCATCCTGTAAATGAAATGGTTTTGCCTTTCAGAGATGCCGGATCCGCTTTTTTCACTATTTCTTCGTCAATCATTTCATTGATACTCTGGGAAACTGCCGCCCAGTCCTGCTGATTTGTATAATCACCGAATTTAATCACATCCAGAGAATCACGGACAGATGACCCCTTATATACAGAACCGATCTGAATGGAGATTTCCTCCGGACCATCGTAGCCGTCAAGCTTTACTGTCATATATCCGGCTTTTTTCTCCTGATTTACTTCCTCAACCGTACCTGTTCCTTTTACAACATAATTGATCTCGCCGCTGGTTCCCATAGAATATTTTCCATATTTATCAACAAGAGATTTCAGATCTCCGTTCGCTTCTGTCAGAAACTCTGAAAGCTCCACTGCTTTCTCCTGAAGTTCCGGCAGCGCTTCTGATTCCCAGATCGCCGCCACATTATCTACTGCATTAAATTCCTGTTCCCCTGTAAGCTCTGCTTCCTGACCGATTTTTACCACCTTTACACATCCGGTCATACAAGTTGTCATCATTACCGCCACAAGCCCTGCCGCTAACATACGTTTTCTCATAACTGCTCTCCTTTGACTGTTTCTTTACCGAAAATGGGGGCTGCAAAATCACATACCCGCTGGTTTTGCAACGCCCCCGTCATACTGAATTTACGTTTAGAACAGCGGCTTATTCAGCAGCTCCCTCTGTTGTTTCTTCTGCACCGGCATCTTCTGTCTCGGCTTCTGCTGTATCCTCTGCTGCCTCGGCTCCGCCTTCTGTATAAACAAATGTTTTCAGGTTGTCTACGTTGTCTGCTGTGATTGCAATACAGTCAACAAGCTGTTTTTCATCAAGACCTGTTGTTCCGTCTTTCAGATAAGCGTCTGCCTGCTCTACTGCCATTTCAGCCATCAGAGCGAACTGCTGAAGCGCTGTGCCGGTAGCTTTTCCGTCTTTAATAAGAGCTGCTGCCTCATCAGAGCCGTCAACACCGATAACCGGAATATTTTTGCCTGCTGCCTCACATGCCGCAACTGCTCCTTCCAGCATTGTGTCGTTTCCGCAGATAATTCCGTCCAGCTCAGGATTTGCCTGAAGGATCGCCTCTGTCTTGTCAAAGGCTTCTGTCTTTTCCCAGTTCGCAGTCTGCTGTGCAACCATTTCCAGATCCGGATACTGGTCGATCACTTCATGGAAAGCAGAAGAACGGACACCTGCGTTTGTATCAGATTCTTTTCCAAGAAGCTCTGCATATTTTCCTTCCTCACCCATTGCTTCTACCCATACTTCCGCAATGGCCTTTGCTCCCTGGTAGTTATTTGCTACGATCTGGGAAATCGCTACGCCGTCTTCGTTGATCTCACGGTCAATAAGGAAGGTGGGGATTCCCGCGTCTTTTGCCTTTTTAACAGCTTCAATGGTAGCGTCCGCACCTGCATTATCGCAGATGATCGCTGCTGCTTTGTCAGCGATAGCGCTGTCAAAAAGCTCTGTCTGTTTTGTAGGATCGTCGTCATGGGATGCTGCTTTCACTTCATATCCAAGCTCTTCCGCTGTTTTTGTAGCCACGTCAGCCTCTGTTTTAAATGCCGGATTGGATACAGATGGTGTAATCACATAAATAATATTGGAGCCGCCGCCCGGAAGCGGTTCTTCATTTTCGGCCGCCATTACTGTAACTCCGCCCATCGCCGTAACTGTCATCGCTGCTCCCAGTAATACACTCAGTAATCTTTTTCTCATTTTTTTACCCTCCTGATAACATTATGATTTCCATGCTGTTCCTCCAACAGCATTATGGGAATTTACTTTCCCTGTCGATGTTTATATTTTAAACGATTAGATAAATATTTCAATAGTATTTTTATATTTTGTTTATTTTATTTTGTGTTTTCGTGAATTTTGCAGAATTTATCTCCCTATTTTTGTGCATATTTACTATCTATTTTGGCATTTTATGCTATCCTTCCTATAAATCCCGTATCATTTGTGTAAACATTTATATAAACATTTATGTAAGATTCCCGGATTCTCCGATCATTTATACATTTTACGTTTTATCCCCTGTTTCTTTTTGTTGGAAAAGCACGGAAAGCCTGTCCCGGGCATAAGCTGTAAGTAAATCCCCTTTGAGGTGAAGACTTGAAGACTTTTTTAAAACCTTTGACATCAGGCGAGGAAAAATTATATCTTCAGCGTTACCGGGAGGGTGATTTGGCAGCAAAAAATATCCTGATTGAGCATAACCTCCGCCTGGTCGCCCACATAGTAAAAAAATATCAGGGTTCCGGTGAAGATCCTGAAGACCTGATCTCCATCGGAACTATCGGTCTGATCAAAGCGATCAGCACCTTTGATGCGGAAAAATCCACGCGCCTTTCCACCTATGCGGCGCGCTGCATTGATAATGAGCTTCTGATGATGCTCCGTTCCAGAAAAAAACGCTCCCGTGAAGTCTCCCTGTATGATCCAATCGGAACAGACAGGGAAGGAAATGAGATCAGCCTTCTGGATATCATTGAAAGCCCTCCTGTAGATATTGTGGAACAATATGCCACGCAGCAGGATATCCGTCATCTTGTCAGTTCCCTGAAAACTGCTTTAACGCCCAGGGAATACCAGGTCATCTGCCTCCGGTACGGTCTGTTCGGAGCTTCTGAGGAAACTCAGAAAACAATTGCCCGGAAGCTTTCCATCAGTCGCTCCTACGTTTCCCGCATTGAAAAAAACGCACTGAAAAAACTCCGCTGTCTTTTTGATGAACAACCGAAAAATCACTGTTGAATATGTATACAGCAGAAGATACTTTTCTGTTTTCTCACCGGTAAAAGCGAACTGCCACAGTACAAAAAAATACAGGAACCGCCTGGCTTTGGCTGTTCCTGTATTTTTTATTGCTGATATTTTATGCGTCTCCTCTTCGGGTGTATTTCCAAAGCTTATAAAGCTCCGGAATATCTTTTATTCCATGACAGGGCTTTATGCCTCCGCCCTTCGGAGAAGATCATATTTTTCTACTTCTGCCCCCAGATCTACCGCAAGCTTCTGCTGAGGATGGGGCGCGCTTTCCACGGAAGCTCCTGTCTCGTCATAAATCCCCTGAACTGTAACCGTCAGGTTTCTTCCGTCCGGCTTCATGATCTCAATGGTTTCTCCTACGCTGAACTTATTTCTCTGAGTAATGTGGACCAGACCCTTTTCGTCAACCTCTTCAGCATATCCCAAATAAGTATATTCCTTTACATAGGTGTTGTTATCATAGATCTGTGTATTCTCATCCGGTTTTCCATAGAAAAATCCGGTAGTAAACTGACGGTACGTACAGTTTGAGATCTGCTCCTTATACCATTCCATATTCGCCTGGTATTTTTCCGGAGATTCCATATAATCGTCAATGGCTTTCCTGTAGGTTCTGGCAACAGTTGCCACGTAAAGAGCGGTTTTCATACGGCCTTCAATCTTCAGGCTGTCAATTCCGCTTGTAAGAACATCATCCATATGCTCGATCATGCACAGGTCTTTGGAGTTAAAAATATATGTGCCTCTTTCATTTTCAAAAACCGGCATATATTCTCCCGGTCTTTTCTCTTCCACAATAGAATATTTCCACCGGCACGGATGGGTGCAGGCGCCTCTGTTGGCATCTCTTCCCACCAGATAATTGCTGAGAAGACAACGGCCTGAATAGGAAATACACATTGCCCCGTGAATAAAGGTTTCAATTTCCATATCCTCGGGAATATGCTCTCTGATTTCTCTGATTTCTTCCAGAGACAGTTCTCTGGCAGTTACCACACGTTTTGCTCCCAGCCGGTACCAGAACCGGTAGGTTTCATAATTGGTGTTGTTTGCCTGGGTACTGATGTGACATTCAATTTCCGGACAAATTTCCTTCGCATAAGTAAAAATTCCCGGATCTGCAATGATCAGCGCATCCGGTTTCAGCCCCTTCAGCTCCTGAAGGTACTCCCGAACGCCTGGAAGGTCGTCATTATGAGCAAGAATATTTACAGTCACATAAACCTTTACGCCGTGCTCGTGAGCAAAAGCAATCCCCTCTGCCATATCTTCTCCGGAAAAGTTTTTTGCTTTTGCCCGAAGACCAAAAGCTTCTCCGCCGATATACACAGCATCTGCCCCAAATACTACTGCAATTTTCAGGACTTCCAGACTGCTGGCAGGTACCAGTAATTCTATTTTTCTCATATTGTCTCCTTACTGCGGGACGTTTCCTGTCCAAACGGCTGCCTGATACTGAGGGCGGCTCCGTCTCCCAGAGGAAGAATGCTTGTCAGAAGCCTTTCATCATGTTTCAGAGCATAAAGATAATCCCGCATTCTCTTATAAATGGTTCTGTTTCTCCGCTCTACCAGATAGCGCGATTCAATCAACTCGCCCTCCTGAAGAACATTATCCGAAAGAAGGATTCCCTCCGGATTCAAAAGACGCACGGCATCCTCCAGCCAGTGAATATACTGCCCTTTTGCCGCATCCATAAAAATCAGGTCAAACCCAGGTTCCAGCTCCCGGAGGATCTGTCCTGCGTCTCCCTCCAGAAGAGTGATCTGATGGCTCCGTCCTGCTTTCGCAAAATTTTCTCTGGCAATGGGAATCCTTTTTTCATAGTTCTCAATTGTTGTTACCTGAAGCTTCTCAGGTCCATATTCACACATAAGAAGTGTGGAGAAGCCTACGGCTGTCCCCACCTCCAGAATACGCTCCGGCTTTTTTACAGCCAGAAGCACCTTTATAAAGCTCTGCATCTCTCTCCGGATAATGGGAACTCCGGATGACAGAGCCTCCTTTTCCAGACTTTCCAGAAAATCTGTATTTCCCATATCCAGAGAATTGATGTAGGTTCTCATTCTCTCTTCTACGATCACGAGTCTGCGCCCTCCTGCTCAGCATCCCCTGCCATGATTGCAAGAAGCCTTGAAGGTTCATAGGCAGTACTCAGAAGATAAGTTCCCGGTTTCATCTGTCCTTTATAATTAGACAGCTTTTCCTGAACCCAGAACACCTTTGCATCCTCCACCAGCCCTTTGCTTTCCAGAGTCTTTGCAATGTCATACACAGAATCATCCTCTTTGACTACCACAGTGATCTCCTGTCCTTCTCCAGGACTCATGGGCTGCTGGTCAAAAATATCATGTCCGAATTGATAAGACAGTCTTCCCAGCCAGATGATCAGAACAACAATACAGACATAAAGCGCAATTTTAAAAGCGCCGCCTGCAACGATCACTCCCGCATTTCCTACCCGGTCTCTTGTGTCTCCCATGTTATCCTCCTTACTGTCCGCCCGTTTCAGAGCAGCGGAATATCATCCATTTCCATTCCATTCTGTTATCCAGTCCAGTTTACGCTTCCATGATGATCGGAAGGATCATCGGTCTTCTCTTTGTGCGCTTCCACAGATAGTCGCCTACCGCATCCTTGACAACAAGCTTGATCTTTCCCCAGTCTGTAATATTTCTGTCCATGCAGGAATCCAGAGCCTGCTCCACTACCTCCCTGGCATGTCCCATCAGGTCTTCTGATTCACGGACATACACAAAGCCTCTGGAAACAATATCCGGTCCTGCAAGAACCACATTGCTGTGACGTTCCAGGGTCATGACAACGATCATAATTCCGTCCTCAGCCAGATGCTGGCGGTCTCTGAGCACAATATTTCCCACATCGCCAACGCCAAGTCCGTCTACCAGGATCGCCCCTGTCTGAACGTTTCCTGTGATCTGGGCGCTGTTCTCATCCACTTCCAGAACATTTCCCGATGCAAGAATAAAAATGTTTTCTTTTGGGATTCCAAGCTCCTCGGCAATATGTTTCTGAGCAGTCAGATGACGGTATTCTCCATGAATCGGAATCGCGTATTTCGGACGGACCAGGGAATAGATCAGTTTAATCTCTTCCTGGCAGGCATGTCCCGATACATGAGCATCCTGGAAAATAACTTTTGCGCCCTTCATATACAGCTCGTTGATCACTTTGGAAACTGCTTTTTCATTTCCCGGAATCGGATTTGAACTGAAAATAATAGTATCGTTTGGCTTAATGGTTATTTTTTTGTGAATATTAGCAGCCATTCTTGACAGGGCAGCCATGGATTCTCCCTGACTTCCTGTTGTGATCAGAACCACCTTGTCATCCGGGTAATCCTTTACCTGATCGATCTCGATCAGAGTATTTTCCGGAATTCTCAGATATCCCAGCTCTGAAGCTGTTGAAATAACATTGACCATGCTGCGGCCTTCTACCGCCACCTTTCTGCCAAAGCGGTACGCAGTATTGATAATCTGCTGAACACGGTCTACGTTTGAGGCAAAGGTTGCAATAATGATCCTGCTGGAATGAAATTCATTAAACAGGTTGTCAAAAACTTTGCCCACAGTACGCTCGGACATGGTAAAGCCCGGACGTTCTGCATTTGTACTGTCGCACATCAGAGCAAGCACGCCTTTTCTTCCGATTTCCGCAAAACGCTGAAGATCAATGGCATCGCCGAATACCGGCGTATAATCCACCTTAAAGTCGCCTGTATGGACAACGATTCCTGCCGGTGAATAAATCGCCAGTGCGGAAGCATCCTGAATGCTGTGATTTGTCTTAATAAACTCAATAGAAAAATCACCCAGGTTGATCACCTGTCCATGCTTCACTTCCTTCAGCTTTGTGGAACGGACAAGATTATGTTCTTTCAGCTTATTGGTGATCAGTCCCAGTGTCAGCTTCGTAGATAAATAGGGACGTTTACGTCCTTTAATACATAGGGAAGAGCTCCAATATGGTCCTCATGTCCGTGGGTGATCACAAATCCCTTTACCTTTGAGATATTGTCCTTCAGATAAGTTACATCCGGGATCACAAGATCAATTCCCAGCATATCATCTTCCGGGAAAGACAGACCACAGTCTACTACTACTATACTGTCTCCGTACTCGAAAGCTGTAATATTCATTCCAATCTGTTCCAGTCCGCCAAGAGGAATGATCTTCAGGCGCTCGCTGCTTCTCCGTCCTCTGCGTCCCTGTTTCTGAAAGTTTCTTCCTGTATTTTTATTCATGGAATTTCTGGAAGAATTTTTTAATACAGGCTTCTGCTGCCTGTCCTGATTCTTTTCGGGATATCTTTCCGCAGATTTTTCCTGATATCTGCTGTTCTGTTTTGCCTGAGGCCTGTATTTATTATTTTTTGATCTGTTTACCTGTTTTCTTGTATTATAACCGGCATTTCTTCCATAACTGCCGTTTCTTTTCTGCCTTTCATCTGTTTCTTTTTTTGTATTATTATCACTGTTCAAATAATGCACCTCCATTTTCATGTGCAAATTTCCGCACGACAACTCAGGAATGCCAGTGACATTCCTTCATCATCCGTTAAATTTCGCTTATTTTCGTTTCATTTTCATGAGTTTTAAAACACAGTACCTGAATTTCCTGTCCGTCCTGTCCGAAAACCTTACATTTCCAGATCCACATCATCCAGCATCTGCTCAAAAACTTTATAAACCGCCTGCAGTTCTTCTTCCTCTTCTACCATTTCATAGCAGGCTTCCGGGCTGTCCTGGGAAGAACAGTCTTTCAGAATATATGCAGACGCCTCATCATCCAGAGAATCTGATACCAGAAGATAGGATCTGCCTCCGATCATTGTCTGTTCCTCTACATAAAACTCTTCTGTTGTCCCGTCCGGGGTCTGAAATTTTATTTTTTCCATATTGCTGTCCTTATCTGTTTGCAGAACAGTCCAGATATCCCTGCAGGATCAGTACTGCTGCAAGGGAATCCAGATGTTCCTTTCTGTCTTCACGGCGCACTCCGCCCTCCATGAGAACGCGGTTCGCCTCCATTGTTGTCAGACGTTCATCCCACATTTCCACAGGCAGTCCCGTTCTTTTCTCCAGCATTTCTTTAAATTCCAGAGATTTTTCTGCCCGCTCTCCAAGTGTATTATTCATATTCTTCGGAAGTCCCACAACAATTTTTTCCACACCATACTCAGCTACCAGCTCTTCAATACGCGCAAGTGTTCTGCGAAGCTGTTTTCCTGCTTTCTCCATATGGTTTCTACTTTCTGGGCAGTCAGTCCCAGGGGATCACTGACTGCCACTCCTACGGTCTTTGACCCGTAATCCAGTCCAAGTATACGCATATCAGCTTTCCCAGGAGCGGTTCTTAATATACTCGTTCAGAAGCTCCTCTACCAGTTCATCCCGCTCAACCTTCATGATCATGCTTCTTGCGCCTTTATGACTGGTAATATAGGTAGGATCACCGGACATGATATAACCAACGATCTGATTTACCGGATTATATCCCTTTTCGTCCATTGCGTTATACACCAGATCCAGAACCTCTTTCACTTCCAGCTCCTGATCCGGTTTTGTCCTGAAATACTGTGTATTTCCTAAATTGTTTTCTGTCATTTTCTCTCACGTCCTTACTATTATTTCTTTTCTATTTTAATATAATTCACCGCAAAATACAAGGAGAGTTTTGTACGGGGCCATCGTTCACTCCAGGGCAACTATACCAGCTCGCCGCCTAGGATGTGCTCCTCTGTAAATCCCGTGATTTTTACAGTCAGAAGATCATTGACCTTCAGACTTTCTGTTTTCTCCACAGCTACCTTCACATATTCCCGGCTGTGTCCCAGATAATATGCTTTCCCCTGAAGCTCCACTTCCTCTTCCAGAAGGATCTCCAGGTTCTTTCCGATCATGGACTCTTCATATTCAAGGGAGCGCTGCCTGTTCAGCTCCAACATTTTTTCACTTCTGGCGGCTTTGACAGCTTCTGTGATCTGCCCTTCCATTGCAGCCGCTTTTGTTCCCTGACGTCTGGAATATTTGAAAATATGTGTCTCATAAAAATGAATGTTTTTTACAAATTCAAAGGATTCCTCAAAATCTGCTTCACTCTCCATTGGAAATCCCACGATCACGTCTGTAGTTAAAGCAGGGGCAGGATAATACTCCCGGATCAGGCTGCATTTCTGCGCATATTCCTCTGCCGTATATCTTCGATTCATATTTTCCAGAGTCCTCTGACATCCGCTCTGCAAAGAAAGATGGAAGTGAGGGCACACCTTGGAAAGACCGGAAATACCTTCCATAAATTCCCGGGTAATGATCCTTGGCTCCAGCGATCCCAAGCGGATCCTTTCAATGCCTTCTACGCTGTGTACAGCCTGAATCAGCGAAAGAAGGGTCTGTCTTTCTTCCGCCTCCTGAAAGTCAATGCCGTAAGAACTCAGGTGAATGCCTGTAAGAACCACTTCCCTATAGCCCTTTACCGCAAGAGCCTTTACTTCCTCCAGGATCTCCTGTATTTTCCTGCTGCGCACCCTGCCTCTTGCATAGGGAATAATGCAGTAAGTACAAAACTGATTACATCCGTCCTGGACCTTAATATAGGCTCTTACATGTTCTGCCGTATGGTCAATGGAAAGCTCCTCATATTCTTTTGTTTTATTTATCTCGATCACGCAGGCTTTTTTTGCGTGTTCTTTCTCATATTCAGCAAGGGCCTCAACAATCCTGTTTTTCTGATTATTGCCAAGGATCAGGTCTACAGATGTATCTGCCTTTAGTTTTTCTGTGTCTGTCTGTGCATAACAGCCGGTGGCAACAACAATGGCTTCCGGATTCATTTTTTTTGCCTTATGGAGCATCTGTCTTGATTTCCGGTCCGCAATGTTAGTAACCGTACAGGTATTGATCAGATACACATCCGCCCCTTCCTGAAAAGGGACAATTTCATATCCGGCCTGTTCCAGAAGCTGCTGCATTGCCTCTACCTCATAAGCGTTTACCTTGCAGCCCAGATTATGAAGCGCAACTTTTTTACTCATATTTATATTCATTCCTTTTCTACTGATATAAATTGATTCTGTTACTGTTCACAGGTCATTTCTCCGTAAAGTGCTCTGGCATATATGCCGGAATCCCGGAACGTACATGGCAAAATACCATCGCCAGAGGTGATCTGGAATGCATTTTGACCAGGTTACCGTGAAGGTGGTGAACAGTAACTCGGTTCCTGTTATTTCATGGAAATTTAACAGCTTTTCCCTTGACTTTTTATCAGTGGACGTATAAGATAAAAGCTGTAAATACAATAATTTTTAGGGAGGTTATATCGTAATGAAAACATTAAAAATCTCACTGAACTCCATCGATAAAGTGAAAGCATTTGTAAATGAAATCAGTAAATTTGACTGTGATTTTGATCTTGTATCCGGAAGATATGTTATTGACGCAAAATCTATCATGGGAATCTTCAGCCTGGATCTTTCCAAGCCGATCAACCTGAATATCCATGCAGAAGGCGCAGCTCTGGATGCTATCCTTGCAGTTGTTCAGGCATATGTGATCGAGTAATATCACTGACCCTGTGCAGGCGGCTAAGCTTCGTCACACATTCCATACGGCATTTATTCCGGCGGTACATTCGGGAAACATTCCAGATGTCCGCCGGATATTTTTTGCCTGTTTCTGATTTCTGACAATTCTGTCAGTTAATCTCGATCACTTCTACAGTAGAAAGAGCCTCTTCCATAAGCTGATCAATTTTTTCTTCCAGCTTTGTTTCAGATCTGTGGATCACATTCAGATTCGGCTTGGTTACCGGATGTTTTGCCACAAAAATCGTACAGCAGTCCTCAAAGGGCTGGATAGAAGTCTCAAAGGTATCGATCTTTCTGGAAATCTCCACGATCTCCTGCTTGTCAAATCCGATCACCGGACGGTACACAGGAAGGGTGCACACCTCATTGGTTGCCGCAAGACTCTGTAAGGTCTGGCTTGCCACCTGTCCAATACTCTCTCCTGTGATCAGACCAAGGCAGCCGCATTTCTTTGCAAAATGCTCTGCAATACGCATCATATACCGGCGCATGATAATTGTAAGCTCTTCATGAGGGCACTGGTCGTAAATATAAAGCTGGATATCCGTAAAGTTTACCACATGAAGACGGATAGGTCCGCTGTAGCGGGCAACAAGCTTTGCCAGATCTACAACCTTCTGCTTTGCTCTCTCACTGGTGTAAGGCGGCGCATGGAAATAAACCGCATCAATTTTTACGCCTCTCTTGGCGATCATGTAGCCGGCAACCGGACTGTCAATTCCGCCGGAAAGAAGCAGCATTGCCTTTCCGTTTGTTCCAACCGGCATTCCGCCCGGTCCCGGAATAGTTTCTGAATAAACGTAAATCTTCTCTCTGATCTCCACAGAAAGTGTAAGCTGAGGATTGTGGACATCCACAGAAGCCTCCGGAAAAGCGTCCAGAATCAGCCCGCCAAGACTTGCGCTGACCTCCATGGAATTAATAGGATAGGATTTTCTGGCTCTTCTTGTATAAACCTTAAAGGTTCCGGAAAACTCCGGATACCTTGCCTTCATATAGCTTACAACATCTTTTCCCATCTGCTCAAAGCCCTGATCCTCATAGATCACAACCGGACTGATTCCCACAATACCAAAAACTCTCTGCAGCGCTTCTACTGCCTCGTCAAAATCATATTCCTCCGGGCAGAGCACATAAACACGGCCCTGCTCCTTGATCACACGGAAATCTCCTTCCACAGGTTCCAGAGCAAGACGCATCTGTTTTACCAGAGCATCCTCAAAAAGATACCTGTTTTTGCCTTTAATGGCGATTTCCGCATACTTAATCAGAAATGCATGAAATATCATAAATGTTCTCCTTTTTGTATCTTTTACCTTCTTGAATATCTTCTCAGCATGGGAACCAGTTCTCCCATAACCTGAAGGAAGTAATCCGCCTCTTCTATGGTGTTTTCCTCACAAAAGCTTAAGCGCACAGTGCTTTCGATCTGGTCTTTTGACATACCCATTGCTGCCAGCGTGGCACTGGGCTTGCGTTTGTGGCTGGAGCAGGCGCTTCCTGCGGAAACATAAATGCCTCTTTCTTCCAGAGAATGGAGAAGCACTTCGCTTCGCACGCCCATAACACTGATGCTTAGAATCTGAGGCGCTCCCTCTCTTAAATCCATACCGTTGATACGAATATCCCCGATCTTCTCAAGGCCCTGCGCAATGTGTTCCTTGAGACGATACATGTTTTCCACATTCTCTTCAAGATTTTTGTAGATTTCCACAGCGGCAGCGCCAAGTCCTGCAATTCCCGGTACATTGTCTGTTCCGGAACGCATTCCTCCCTGCTGTCCTCCGCCAAGAATCTGCGGCTGGATTTTTGCTTTTTCATTAATATAAAGAAATCCCACGCCCTTTGGCCCGTGGATCTTATGGCCGCTGACAGAAAGAAGATCGATTCCCATTTTTTTCGGGTAGATTCTGTACTTTCCAAAGGCCTGTATGGCATCTACATGAAACAGAGCCTTCGGGCTCTTTTCGTGAACAAGGGCTGCAATTTCCTCCACCGGCATCACTGCGCCCACTTCGTTATTTACATACATCACAGATACCAGAATGGTATCTTCTCTGAGTACGGCTTTCAGAGCATCCATTTTTACCACACCACGGCTGTCCACCGGAAGGTAGGTTACCTCAAAGCCCTGTTCCTGAAGGAAAAGCGCAGGCTGGCTTACTGCCGGATGCTCTACTGAAGTGGTGATAATATGATTTCCGCTTCTTTTATTTGCAAGAGTCGCTCCGATCAGAGCCAGATTATCCGACTCTGTTCCCCCAGAGGTAAACAGGATTTCCTTTTCCTGAACCTTCAGAAGACGGGCAAGGCTTTCTGCGGAACTCTTAATATATTTTTCTGCTTCCACACCCTTCAGATGCATGGCGGAGGGATTTCCAAAATCCTCTATCATTGCTTTTACCACAATATCCTTTACCGAATCGTAGCATCTGGTGGTTGCGGAATTATCAAAATAAACTTCCATGATAAACTCCCTTTATTTTACTGCAGCTTCCTGCCGGACTCTGCATTCTGTTTTACTGTTCCAGCTGAAACATCAGCACGGACAGGATCGCAAGTCCGGCTGTCTCTGTCCTCAAAATCCGTTTTCCCAGAGTAATGGTAGAAACTCCCGCGTCAATAGCCGCTTCGATTTCTTTTTCCTCAAATCCTCCCTCCGGACCGATAAAAATACCAATGGACTGTCCGGGACGGATTTCAGACAAAAGGGCTTTTGTCTCAGCCATTCCCTGCGCAAGCTCATAGGGGATCAGCCGAACATCCAGCTCCTTTGACCAGGCAAGAGCATCCTTAAAGGTCATCACCGGATGAACCGAAGGGATCAGCATACGCTTGGACTGCTTGGCCGCGCTCTCTGCGATCTGCTGCCACCGTTCCACCTTTTTTGCAGCCTTTTTGCCGTCAAGACGGACTACACAGCGTTTGGTTTCTACCGGGATCACCTGACAGGCTCCCAGCTCCACTGCCTTCTGGATGATCAGCTCCATCTTATCTGCCTTTGGAAGACCCTGAAACAGATAAATCTTATTTGGAAGCTCATAGTCCGGCTCCTGAGAATAAAGAATATGAAGGCAGACCTCTTCTGCATCAATGGCTTCAATGGTACAGTGGTATTCTTTTTTGTCTCCGTCACTGATCCAGAGCTCTTCCCCGGTTTTCATCCGCAGCACATTTACAATATGCTTCACATCACTTCCTGTAATGTGGATCTGATGAGCCCCCTCATCAATCTGGGACGGCTCCACAAAAAATCTCTGCATGGATCAGTCCTTTCTGGCTGTCACAGACACCCACTCGCCCTGCTTTGTAACCTCTACAAGAGTCAGGCCTGCATTTTTCACAGCTTCTGTCACAACGCTCTCTTTTACATCCAGAATGCCGGAAGTGATATAGTAAGCGCCTTTTTTCATCTGATGAACGATCACAGGAGTAAGAGGCACAAGAACGTCTGCAAGGATGTTTGCCGCTACAATATCATATTTCTCATAGCCCACCTGATTCTGAACCTCTTTGTCATCAATGATGTTTCCGATCATCATATCAAAAGCTTTATCCGGAATCTGGTTTGCTTCTTTGTTTTCCTGGACTGCAGGAACTGCGCAGGGGTCAAGATCTGTTCCCACTACATGGCCTGCGCCAAGCTTCAGAGCAGTAATTCCAAGAATACCGCTTCCTGTTCCCACATCAAGGAGCTCGCAGCCCTCTTTCACATATTTTTTCAGCTGGCGGATCACAAGCTGAGTAGTCTCATGCATACCGGTTCCAAAGGCTGTTCCCGGGTCAATGTGAAGGATCATTTTATCCTGATCCTCTGCCTTTACTTCCTCCCAGGAGGGAACGATCAGAATATCATCCACATAAAACTGTTTAAAATACTGTTTCCAGTTGTTGATCCAGTCAATATCCTCTGTCTCGTCAACCTCAATGCTGCCCTCTCCGATATCCAGAAAAGCTCTTAAAGCTTCCAGCTCTTCTTTTACTTCTTTCAGAATGGATTCTGCATTTGTCTCCTGGCCGTTTTTCAGAAGTTTTCCGTCCTCTGCTTCCTCCACGAAAAAGCTCAGATATGCAGTTCCGTCATCCTCCTGCATCTGAGGAAGGATATCCACAAACATCTGCTCCTTTTCCAGCGCAGTAAGAGGTACATTATCCTCAATCTGCGCACCTTCCAGGCCAATATCATATAAGGTGCTGATAATGATATCCTCTGCCTCGGTTCTGGTTTTTATTTTAAACTTTTTCCACTTCATAACAAATCTCCTGTTTTATCATAAAATATATGTTTCTATGATCTGCCGGGCTTCCGGCTGATACTTTGTTATACTTATAATACCTCGCACTTTATCATACACGAAAGAACAAAAAAAGAAAAGAGGTTTCCCTCTTTTCTTTAAAAGATTTATTAATCTTCAAAAGTCTCTTTCAGCTTATCCATAAAGCTTTTTTTCTTCTTTTCATGTTTCTCTGTGCCTTCGCTGTTTGTCTCTGACGGTCTGTTTCCACAGGCCTCGTCAAACTTGCGGAGAGCTTCCTTTGCCTCTTCATTCAGGTTTGTAGGAACCTGAACAACCAGAGTCACATAATGATCTCCACGGACATTCTTGTTTCTTAGAGAAGGAACACCCTTGCCTTTCAGACGGATGCGGGTATCAGTCTGAGTTCCCGGCTTCACATCATAAACAACGTCTCCGTCCACTGTATTGATATGAACCTCTCCGCCAAGAGCAGCCTGCGCATAGGTAATAGGCGCAGATGAGAAAATATTCATATCCTGTCTCTGGAAAATAGGATGGCGGGCAATATTTACCTCCACAAGAAGGTCGCCTCTTGGGCCGCCGTTTGTGCCCGGTTCTCCTTTTTCACGGATACGGATGCTCTGTCCATTGTCAATACCAGCAGGAATGGATACCTGAATCTTCTTTCTGGAAGATGTATATCCGGTTCCACGGCAGGAAGTACATTTTTCTTTGATTACTTTTCCTGTACCGCCGCATTCCGGACAGGTCTGAACATTACGCACCATACCGAACATGGACTGCTGAGTATATACAATCTGTCCTTCTCCGTTACATTTCGGACAGGTTACAGGCTGAGTTCCGGGTTTTGCTCCTGTTCCGTGACAGTCCGTACATTCATCCTTCAGAACGACTTCCAGCTCTTTTTCACAGCCAAATACAGCTTCCTCAAAAGTGATGTTCACTCTTGCACGAAGGTTTGCGCCTCTCATGGGTCCATTGTTTGCACGTCTTCTGCTTCCGCCGCCAAACAGATCACCGAAAATATCGCCGAAAATATCGCCCATATCAGCGCCGTTAAAATCAAATCCGCCGAATCCTCCGGCACCGCCGCCGCCATTTTCAAAAGCTGCATGACCGAACTGGTCGTACTGTTTTCTTTTGTCCGGATCGCTTAAAATGCCATATGCTTCCGTAGCCTCTTTAAATTTCGCCTCTGCTTCTTTATCACCCGGATTTACATCCGGGTGATACTTTTTGGCTAACTTTCGATATGCTTTTTTCAGTTCCGCGTCACTGGCATTTTTTGCAACGCCCAGGACTTCATAGTAATCTCTTTTATCAGCCATCGTTTCTCTTTCCTGTGCTTTCTATCAGACTTCTTTATAGTCTGCGTCTACTACATCATCGCCATATCCGGCTTCGTTTCCGCCCTGGGAAGCTCCGCCGCCCATGTTGCCCATGTCTGGGCCTGCCTGGCCTCCGCCCTGCTGTGTCTGCTCATACATTTTTGCAAACAGCTTCTGAGCGCTTTCCATCATTTTTTCCTGTGCAGCCTTGATATCAGCTACCTGTGCGTCTGTCATCTCAGCATTTGCAGTCTGTGCAAGAAGATCTTTCAGTGCGTTGAGGTCTGTCTCAACTGCTGCTTTGTCATTTGCATCAATTTTATCGCCTGCTTCTTTCAGGCATTCTCAACCTGGAATACCATGGAATCTGCATTATTTCTTGTATCAATTGCCTCTTTACGTTTCTTGTCCTGAGCCTCAAACTCTGCTGCTTCTTTTACAGCCTTGTCAATTTCGGAATCAGACATGTTGGAGCCTGCTGTAATAGTAATGTGCTGCTCTTTTCCTGTTCCAAGATCTTTTGCAGAAACATTTACAATACCGTTGGCATCAATATCAAAAGTAACCTCGATCTGCGGAACACCACGACGTGCTGGCGGGATTCCGTCCAGACGGAACTGGCCAAGAGATTTGTTATCTCTTGCGAACTGACGCTCACCCTGTACAACATTGATATCTACAGCAGTCTGGTTGTCTGCTGCTGTGGAGAAGATCTGGCTCTTCTTTGTAGGAATTGTTGTATTTCTCTCGATCAGACGTGTTGCGATTCCACCCATTGTCTCGATAGAAAGAGACAGAGGAGTAACATCCAGAAGAAGGATATCGCCTGCGCCTGCATCTCCTGCAAGCTTACCACCCTGTACGGAAGCGCCAAGTGCAACGCACTCATCCGGGTTCAGAGATTTGCTTGGCTCTTTGCCTGTGAGCTGTTTTACTTTATCCTGTACAGCCGGGATACGTGTAGATCCACCTACCAGAAGTACCTGGCCAAGCTCGGAAGCTGTGATGCCTGCATCAGACAGTGCACGACGTACCGGCTCTGCTGTTTTTTCAACAAGATCATGTGTGAGCTCATCAAATTTTGCTCTTGTAAGGTTCATATCAAAATGCTTCGGTCCCTCTGCTGTTGCAGTGATGAACGGAAGGTTAATGTTTGTAGTTGTTGCAGAAGAAAGCTCTTTCTTTGCTTTTTCAGCAGCTTCTTTCAGTCTCTGGAGAGCCATCTTGTCGCTGGAAAGATCTACGCCCTCAGTTCTCTTAAACTCTGCAAGCATATAGTCTGTGATCTTCTGGTCAAAGTCGTCACCACCAAGGCGGTTGTTTCCTGCTGTGGAAAGAACCTCGATAACACCATCGCCGATTTCAATGATGGAAACATCGAAAGTACCGCCGCCAAGGTCATATACCATGATCTTCTGTTCTTTTTCATTGTCAAGACCATATGCAAGAGCTGCTGCTGTCGGCTCGTTGATGATACGTTTTACATCAAGACCTGCAATCTTACCTGCATCCTTGGTTGCCTGACGCTGAGCGTCATTAAAGTAAGCCGGAACTGTGATAACTGCTTCTGTTACAGTCTCGCCAAGATATCCCTCTGCATCTTTTTTCAGCTTCTGAAGAATCATAGCGGAAATTTCCTGCGGAGAATATTTCTTGTCGTCAATTGTTACACGATAATCGGAACCCATCTCTCTCTTAATGGAGGAGATTGTTTTTTCTGCGTTGGTAACTGCCTGACGTTTTGCAGGCTCACCTACCAGACGCTCTCCTGTTTTTGTAAAAGCTACTACGGATGGTGTAGTTCTTGCACCCTCTGTATTTGCGATAACGGTGGGCTGGCCACCTTCCATAACTGCCACACAACTGTTTGTTGTTCCTAAGTCAATACCAATAATTTTTCCCATGATAATTTTTCCTCCTGATTTATTTTCATTCTTTGTCTCTATATCCATGACTACTTATTATCTAAGGATGCCTGATTCACTAAATTCATCCTTCCCTGCGGTCAGATTCATTAAGTTCCTTCGTGCGACCTTCGCACTAAATTCAACCTGCGCCATACGGCTTGTTTTCATTAAGTGCTCTAGGTCAATTGGCAACCTTTACCATACTGTGACGAACTACAAATCCTTTATAGGTGTAGCCTTTCTGAAGCTCTTCCACAACCATATTGTCTCCGGCTTTCTCATCTTCCACATGCATTACTGCATTATGGAAATCCGGATCAAATTCTTTGCCGACAGCCTCAATCGCTTCTACGCCAAGTCCCTCAAGTGTTGTCATAAGCTGTTTGTAGATCATCTTCATGCCGTCTGCAAAAGCATCTCCTTCCTGAGCCTGTGCAAGACCTCTTTCAAAGTTATCAACTACCGGAAGCATATTTTCAATGATCTCTTTTGCGCCGATCACATACATGCTGGATTTTTCTTTTTCTGTACGTTTACGGAAATTGTCAAACTCTGCCATGCTGCGTTTCAGCCGGTCAGTCAGCTCTTCAATCTGCTGATCTTTTTTATCCTTTTTCTTTTTTCCAAAGAAAGAGGTTTTGGTTTTTCCCTCAGTTTTTTCATCCGCGGAGCTTCGCTTTCCTCTGCGGTATTTTCTCCGGCTGTGGCTTCCGGTGAATCGTCCTGAGCCTCTGTTACAGTCTCGTTTTCAGAAATTTCTTTTTCTGTATCTTCCTGTACTTCAGCTGCGTTCTTCTTTTCTTCTGCCACGCGTTCTCTACCACCTTTCTATCCAGCCTGCTGGCTGTCACCATTTTCCTTTTTATTTTTTCCAAATACCTGATCTAATTCAACCTTCAGGGTCTTCAGATTATTAACAACATTTTCATAATCCATTCGTTTCGGTCCTACAATACCAATGGTACCATGCAGTCCCTGACCAAGCTCATAAGTAGCTGTTACAACACTGCAGTCCTTCATGGTAGGAATCGGAAGTTCATCTCCGATATACACCTGAACGCCTGTGTTGTCTGCATCTGCCATACTTTCCTTTACAAGATCTGCAAGCTGCTGTTTTTCTTCAAATGCGGAAATCAAACCTGTTGCTTTTTCCTTATCTGATAATTCCGGATACTTGAAGAAGTTCGTAGCACCTGACGTATAGATTTCCAGATCCTCTTCATCCACATGTATTGTTGCTGCAACTGCGTCCAGTACACTGGCTACTAGCCCGCTGTGGATTCCCGCCTGCTCCTTCAGCCTTGCGATCATTCCCAGGTTAATATCCTGAATCGGAAGACCGTTGAGATTTGTATTAAGAAGAAGATTCAGTTTTAAAATTGTCTCATCATCCATTTTCTCGTCAAGATCTATGATCTGGTTTCGGATGACATTCCCCTCACAGACAACTACAGCTACCAGCTGAAGCTCATTTACTCTGGAAAGCTGGATAAATTTCAGCTTGCTTCCGCTATACTGGGGAACTGAGATCATTGTTGCGTAATTGGTATTGCAGGCAAGAACTCTGGCCACTTTTTTCAGGACCTTTTCCATCTTGTCTGTTTTCTCAATCATCAGATTTCGTATCTCTTCAATCTCATCTTCCTTTTCCTGCATCAGCTCATCCACATACAGCCGATACCCTTTATCTGAAGGAATTCTTCCAGCAGAGGTATGAGGCTGCACAATATAGCCTAAATCTGTCAGGTCAGACATTTCATTTCGGATTGTTGCTGAGCTGACATTAAGATCTGTATACTTGGAAATTGTCCGGGATCCCACCGGCTCCCCCGTTTCCATATAGGTCTTGATGATCGCTTTTAAAATCTTCTTCTTACGATCAGTCAAAATATCTTCCACGCCCTCAGCTCCTTTCCTTTTATTAGCACTCAATATCAAGGAGTGCTAACATCTACATTGTTAAGATAGCACCGTTAAAATAGTTTGTCAAGAGATAAGAAGTATTTTTATGAAAATCTTTTTATACAGAAAGAACGCAGGCACTCCAGAAAATACTTATCTGAAATGCCTGCATTCATATTAATGAAGGGGAATTTATCTATTCCTCCAATTCCTGAAGATTCCTCTTCAGCTCCAGCATCTTATCCCTCAGTTCTGCCGCCTGCTCAAAGTTCAGATCTGCTGCTGCCGCGCGCATCTGCTTTTCTACCTGGGCAATCAGCTTCATCAATTCCTTACAGCTCATGGACTCCGGATCTTTTTTCAGCTTCACTTCTGTCTCCGCAACTGCTTTGGAAACTGTGATCAGATCACGAACCGCCTTCTTAATAGTTGTTGGCGTAATTCCATGTTCTTTATTATAAGCTTCCTGAATATTTCGGCGGCGCTCTGTTTCCTGAGTGGCTTTTTTCATGGAATCTGTCATAACATCCGCATACATGATTACATGGCCTTCACTGTTTCGTGCCGCACGGCCAATGGTCTGGATCAAAGAGACTTCTGAACGGAGAAATCCCTCTTTATCTGCATCCAGAATTGCCACCAGCGTAATCTCAGGAATGTCCAATCCCTCCCTGAGAAGGTTAATACCCACCAGAACATCAAATACATCTAGGCGCATATCACGGATAATTTCCGCGCGCTCCAGTGTATCAATATCTGAGTGAAGATACCGGACACGGATTCCTACATCCTTCATATAAGCAGTAAGATCCTCTGCCATACGCTTGGTCAGAGTTGTAATCAGAATTTTGTGTCCCTTTTCAACCTCTTTGTTGACCTCGCTGATCAGATCGTCAATCTGTCCCTCTACAGGACGGACTTCCACTTTTGGATCAAGAAGCCCTGTAGGGCGGATGATCTGTTCTGCCCGAAGCAGCTCATGGTCAGCCTCATACTGCCCCGGAGTTGCCGACACAAACATCACCTGATCCAGTTTACCTTCAAATTCATCAAAGCTTAATGGACGGTTATCCTTAGCTGACGGCAGACGGAAACCATAATCTACCAGAGTCTGCTTCCGGCTCTGATCGCCTGCATACATTCCTCCCACCTGGGAGACTGTTTTATGAGACTCATCAATAATAAGAAGAAAATCATCCTTAAAATAATCCATCAATGTATAAGGCGGCTGTCCCGGAGCCAGTCCGGTCAGATGTCTGGAATAATTTTCGATTCCTGAGCAGAAACCAGTCTCTTTCATCATCTCTACATCAAAATTAGTTCGCTCCGCTATTCTCTGAGCCTCAATGAGCTTGTCCTCACCTTTAAAATAATCTACCTGCTCCTTCATTTCTGCAAGAATGGCATCTGCAGCTTTTTTAATCTGCTCCTGAGGCACAACATAATGAGAGGCCGGGAAAATTCCTACATGGCTCTCTTCATTTTTAATCTCGCCGGTCAGCACATCAATCTCCGTGATCCGCTCGATCTCATCCCCAAAAAATTCCACACGAACCGCCCGGTCTGTGGCATTGGCCGGAAAAATTTCAAGCACATCTCCCTTCACCCGGAAGGTACCTCTATGAAAATCCATTTCATTCCGTGTATACTGAATGTCGATCAGCTGCCGTATGACCTCATCCCTGTCTTTTTCCATTCCCGGACGCAGAGAGATCATCATATCAAAGAACTCCTGGGGAGCGCCCAGACCATAAATGCAGGATACAGAAGAAACCACAATTACATCCCGTCTCTCACATAGCGCCGCGGTGGCAGAAAGACGCATCTTGTCAATCTCGTCATTGGTAGACGCATCCTTTGCAATATATGTGTCCGTGGAAGGAACATAGGCTTCCGGCTGGTAGTAGTCGTAGTAGGATACAAAGTATTCCACTGCATTCTCCGGAAAAAATTCCTTAAACTCACCGTAGAGCTGTGCCGCCAGAGTTTTATTGTGGGCAAGCACCAAAGTTGGTTTATTTAACTTGGCAATGACGTTCGCCATTGTGAAAGTCTTACCGGAACCTGTGACACCCAGCAAAGTCTCGAACTGGTTGCCTTCCTTAAAGCCTTTTACAAGTTTTTCAATAGCCTGTGGCTGATCGCCAGTTGGTTTGTATTCAGAGTGAAGTTTGAAGATTTGTTGTAAGTTCTGCACAAAAGCACCTCCTGGTTTTTATATCATAAAATAAACGTTCGTCTGTCAGGCAGAAATTCGTCAAAGCACATTTCCTGTTTTTGCCTGCATATGCCTCTTGACAAATTTTGCTCACTGCCTGATATTTTATACACCGATAAAAAGCAGCAGTTTTTGAATATATGTCGTATTGTTGAGTTACCACACACCAATCAACCTATACCGCCAACTGCTATGATTATGTTATCATGGATTTTTATTCTCAACAACTACAATAATGGCTAAAGATGAATCTTACTACTTTCTTCAACGAATTTTGTTCACCATTATAGCGAATCCATCTTGTCCATTTGCTTTGGATCTATCAGCCGTTGTACTTCATATGGTATTGTTTCATCTTGCATAATCAATATACAGCGCGCTAATTTAAAATGATTCATATAAGTTCTCCTCATTTCACTTATCGAAAATTGAAATATATCTCTTTTCGTATGGTTATGCTTTCAGTATATCATCCCCTATAAAAAAGCACAGAACAAATCAAATGTTTGTTCTGTGCTTTTTCTGTCACTTTATGCATTTAATCACTGGCATGGCAAATTTCTTCTGTCTGACCGCTTTTCCTTTCCATCTCTCCTGGAAATATAGATATCTTCACATAATCTACTTACTTCTATAGGCGTTTTGGAATCCTCTTTATTTAATGAACTTAATTTCCGGATAGATAGCCTGCTTAGCCGCTTCTTTTCTCTCATTAAAAATAACCTTATTCTCTTCAAACAGGTTGCGGCCCTGTGAATCAATAGACACGATCAACGGGCCAAATTCTTTTACCTGATTGCACCATAATGTCTCAGGCATTCCAAGTTCATCCCAGTGATGCTCTGCGATCTTCTCAACCTCTGTTGCAGCCACTACTGCGCAGCCAGCCGGGAATACACAGTGGATCGCGCCAAACTCTTTGCATGCACGCTCTGTGTTCGGTCCCATTCCGCCTTTTCCAACGATCACTCTTACGCCGGTAAGTTTAGTAAATTCATACTCAAATTTCTCCATACGCATAGATGTTGTCGGTCCAACAGAAACCATTTCATAATCATCCTCAGTTCCCTCGATCTTACGAACGATTGGACCAGCATGAAAAATCGCTTTGTCCCTGATATCGTATGGAAGTTCTCTTCCGTACTCAACCAGGCGGCGGTGTGCCACGTCACGGCAGGTCATCAGCTCTCCGTCCAGCCATACAATGTCACCGATCTTGATGTCGGCCAGATCTTCTTCACTGATTGGTGTAATAAGAACTTTTTTATCTCCTCTGATTTCAATCATGTTTTTCCCTCCGTTTATGCATTGAATTTCCATGTAGAATGTGTATCACAGGTTACTGTAAGGTCAGAATTTACGATCAGATGACCACGGCGGTGTGACCAGCAGCCTACATTTACTGCTACACCGATTGTAGATGGATGACGTGCTGTGTTCTCGATATTAACGCCCATCACCGAATATTTTCCACCCATTCCCTGCGGTCCAAGGCCGATTGCATTGATCCCGTCTTCCAGAAGCTTCTCCATTTTTGCTGCGTTTGCGTTGTCATTATGAGAACCGATTGGGCGCATTAATGCTTTCTTGGAATTGAGAGCTGCTGTTTCTATAGAGGTTCCTACACCTACACCAACAAGAAGCGGAGGACAGGCATTCAGCCCATAAGTTGTCATCTGGTCAAGGACGAAATCGGTAACTCCTTCGTATCCCGCCCCTGGCATAAGTACCATTGCTTTTCCCGGAAGAGTACATCCGCCTCCTGCCATATATGCATAAATCTCACATTTATCACTGTCCGGAACGATATCCCACCATACAGTCGGAGTTCCTTTTCCAACGTTTTTCTTGGTGTTATACTCGTCGAAAGTTTCTACGGAATTATGTCTTAATGGTGCTGCGAAAGTAGCCTGTACAACAGCTTCTTTCAGAAGGGCCTCCAGCTCGTTGATGTATGGGAAGTTGGTTCCGCATTTCAGCCAGAACTGAAGAACTCCAGTATCCTGACAGCTTGGTCGGTTCAGCTCTACAGCCAGTTCCTGATTCTTAGTCATTGTCTCATAAAGCACTTTTGGAAGTGCTGCGCTTTCCTTAGAGCCAAGCTCCTCCAGTTTTTCTACTACATCGTCTGGTAATTTTTTTCCGATATGGGCAACAAAATCTGCTACCATATCTGTTAATTCTTTAACTCCATTTTCCTTAGTCATGATTTACCTCCTGATCATTAAATAGTTTCTCGGTTAAGTGGAGAATGTCTGGCAGGGAGCATTTCCCTGTGTTTGGCTGTTTCTTTTTGGTTATTTAGCTAAAGCAGTGATTTTCTGCTTTATATCATATTGTTTACCTTCCCCTCTTACGGATAGAACGGAAAAAGGACAGGCAGCAGTATCATACAGATTGCAAATGATACCAGAATCAACGGTAAACCTGCTTTCACATAATCCTTGAATTTATATCCTCCAAGTCCTACTACCATAGTGTTAGCAGGCATTCCAATAGGTGTAGCATATGCACAGGATCCTGCGATCACAGTTGCGATAACAACTGCTCTCGGATCAGCCCCAAGGTTGTTTGCCAGAGAAACTGCTATTGGAAGCATCAATGCTGTTGTGGCTGTATTTGACATAAAGTTTGTCAGCGCACAGGTTACAATGATATGACCAGAAGAAGCACAATCGGGCTCGGGTCCGCACCCAGAAGTCCTACGATCTTATCTGCTATCAGTTCACCGGAACCTGTTGACTCCAGGGCCTGAGCAAGTGTAAGAGATCCTCCAAAAAGGAGTACTACTTTCAGGTCAATAGAAGCAAGGGCTTCTTTCTCTGACAGAACTCCAAACAATACCAGGATCATGCTCCGACGCATGCAGAAATCTCAATACTGACTCCAATCGTATCCTCAAAAATCATTGCAAGAATCACAAGTATAAGGACTACCAAGAAACAATCTGTTTCCATTTCGGTACATCACTGAAATCCTTCTGTTTTTCAACGGCTGCCCCTGCAGTTTCTTTTCCATCCGGAAGAAATCTGTAGCCAATGAACACAAAGTAGATAATTCCCATCAGAAGCATTGGGATTCCCACTGGTGCATACATGAAGAAGCTTGTGGAAAGTCCTATTTCCTGAAGTGCGTTTACACCCATCAGATTTCCGGGAGCGCCGATAATGGAAAGATTCCCTCCAAGTGCTGCAGCAAATACCAGAGGCATCAAAAGGCGGCTTCTTGAATATCCGGATTCATCGGCAATTCCACAGACTACAGGATCAACACCGCTGCCGTACCTGTGTTTGATAAAAATCCAGACATCAAGCCTACGATTACCATGATCGCAATAACCAATGTTTTTTCTGTTTTAGCAAATTTAGTGACCAAACCTCCTATTTTATTCGCCATTCCTGTTTCAAAAAGTGCCTGGCCTACTACAAACATGCCTACACAAAGGATTACGTTACTGTTTACATACTGTGAAAACGTTGTAGATACATCCACTACTCCGGTAAGGGTCAATCCAATTGCACAGATTGAAGCTGTAAGTCCAAGTGGTATCTTTTCGAGGATGAAACTAATGATCGTAAACACAAGAAATAACAGTGTGATTGTTTGCTGAGACATTTTATTGATCTCCTTTCACTTTTTTCTTTGTGATTTCTTTTTT
>ENA-OPYY01000034-OPYY01000034.1-human-gut-metagenome-genome-assembly--contig:-NODE-34-length-60562-cov-1.534343_pt1 | contig 60562 bp, 60 predicted proteins | sample MGYA00242472_ERZ504481 | MGnify/ENA primary metagenome ERZ504481 (study PRJEB26092, sample SAMD00036265) | human gut metagenome | host: Homo sapiens | study: EMG produced TPA metagenomics assembly of...
CTCCATCGTCTGACCGATTCTCCGCATTGTCATTCTCGCAGCTGACCACTGCCCTCTTGTCACTGTCTGCCCAAGCCGCAGGAACTCCTGTCCCCTTACAAACTGCTCCAATTCTTTAAAATATTGTTCTTCCCCAAACTGCTCTATTCCTTCTGAAACACAGATTCCAAACTGCTCCAGTTTTTTTATCTGCACTGTTCTGTCTGCCACTATTTATACCTCCTGTCACTTCTTACATATGCCTTTTTTCATGATCTCCGGTCAGTTCATAGTAAAAAATGTACTGCTGCATCACACCCTGCATGCCCTTATATCTGCGGTTTGGAAATCCTCGCTTATAGTGCTTCTGAAGTGCCTGACTGATGTGTGTATCTATCGGAAATGCCTGCAGATGATGAAGCGCAAACAGACAGATACAGTCTGCAACTTTCTCACCGACTCCAAACAACTTTAACAACTCTTTCTTTGCTTTTGCATAAGGCAGATGTTGGATTGCATCCAGATCCACTTCCCCTGATACAATACTTTTTGCAGTCCGCACAACATATTTACTGCGATATCCAAGATTGCATGCCTTGAGATCATCATCCCCAAGTTCTGCTAGTTTTTTCGGCTCCGGAAATGTATAAAATGTATTTCCGGAATCGCCTGTCCTCTCCTCACCGTATGTCTCACACAGATTTTGAATACACTTCCGGATTCTCGTGATATGGTTTTGCTGGGAAATCAGAAATGATGCTATCATCTCCCACAAATCCTGCCGGAGAATCCGTATCCCACTCCCCCACTCTGCCGCCGCGAGCAAGTAAGAATCATTTGGGTTAATTTCCTCTATATAACTTTGATAATCCGTTTCCAAATCAAAATAATCGTTCCATATCTCCTCAAACTCGTGCGGTGTGCAGAAAAATGTACATTGCTCTCCCTCCTGCAAGATTTCCAGAGATCTGCCAAATGCAATCACCCTGTAACAGTTCTCCGATACCCTCTCCATCCGAAAGCACTGCCCCGAATCGCAGATCTGCTGCAAGTTGAAATGTTTGCTCTGTCTTATCACCATATCGTTTCCTCTTCTCATCTTTATCTAGTATAGAAACTGCCCTATTATATCTGCTTCTTCACAATCTGGTACTCGTCTCCGAACTGATAATATGGACAATCCCGGAATTCTCCCCGGACAAACCGATACATCTCATCCTCATCCAGATTTTTGCTGCACACATAATACTCATACTCTTCATCGTATTCATAATTCATACAGCTCTCACAGTTTGTTATCCTTCGTTTTTGTATACTTTTCTTTGTCACTGACCTTGTCAGAGATTTCCCCTCTGCCTTTTCTCCGATTGTTTCCATTTCATTTTATCCTTTCTTCCTCAACAACTACTCAAACCACTTTTTCTTTCGAAAAATCCACACTTCCACTGCCACAATGGCAAGACAAATTGCACTTACTACTATATAACCGTATTTCGCGTCCAATTCCGGCATATTTTTAAAATTCATCCCATACCATCCAGCAATCAATGTCAGCGGCATAAAAATGGTTGTAACGACTGTCAGAATTTTCATAATTTCATTCTGTCTAATATCAATCTGTGTCTGGTGCATTTCTCTTAACTGCATCGAATATTCTTTCAGATTCTGCACCATCGCATATAACCTTTCTGCTCGCTCGTAATACAGTCCGAATAAAAACTTATCCTGCTCATCTCCTAATTCCGCCGCATTCTGCTGAAGGGTCTCGCCAACATCTGACAACTGTTCATAATAGGCGCTCAATGCGGATAAATCCTTTCTGACCTCAAGCAGACTTCTGTTGAAGTCCTTTAATTCCCCATCTAGAAGCATCTCCTCCATCTGAGTGAGTTTCTCCTCATACTGCTGCAAATACAGCATATCATCTTTGATCAGATACTCCATAAAATCAAACAACAATAAGGATGCTGATGTAATATCTGTCATCTGATATCCCTGCATCTCGTCCAAAATTCTACGGACCTCTCCGTTGTTCTCAATAAAGATCAGTGTATCCTCTAACAAATAATATCCAAACCGAATCTTCTCTGCTGAAGGGTCTTTCTTCCGCGGAATTGAAAATGTCCCCGACACTCTCTGGTAGAAACGGTCTGCCTTACAAAACCGAATCTGCTCCAACTCATTACCTTTAAAGCTTCTTGGAAACTTCTCCGCATACAACCTTTGAAATTCTTCTGGCGTCAACAACTCAATCTGACAGGACTTTTGGCTGTCCTCCCACTTATAGTTCATCGTTTTTCTCCTTTTTCTAAACTTCTTTAGATTATTAAGAAATCCTTTTCTCTTTTGTCACACTTTCCTCACAACTTTATTTTATCATAACCTTATCAAAACAAAGAAGTCAATGGTTGCATTTATACTTTTATTATTTGTGGCTATTGTACTTCGCCTAACTACTACGTTTTGCGTTTACATAGAGCTTTTTCTTTTTAGCCGGTCAAGATGTATACAACATCTTTCCGGCTTTCTCCACAAAGTGAAAGAAGAAACTCACCTCCCCCGGCAGAGTTTCTTCTTTCTATGAGTTTTCATTATTTTCGCCTTCTGCCATTTCCCTTCTATTCTTTTAGCAGAAATGGCTTATGTATCGGCGTCTCCATATCCCAGATTTTATATTCCCCTTCCCAATAATAAGCAGGTTTACACCCACCGCTTTTGAACACGCGCATAAAATCTTCCATCGTATACACATCTTCCGGGAAATACGTCGCGAAAAATCCTACTTTCTCTCTTACATGGCAATCGCTGGAACCTACGGTAACCAACCCTAACTCTTTGGCATAATCTGCCGCCTTTTTATTTGCTTCCGGCAATGTGCTTCCATTTAACACTTCCACCCCGTCCAGCCCATGAACAATTTTCAAATTCTCTTCCAGCCCACGGTTGTTGTTACGAAACGGATGAGCACTGAAGCAAATTCCTCCCTGCGCTTTCACAAGGTCAATAAATTCCTGAGCATTCACTCGCTCTTTCGGATATTCTTCAATTCCGAATGCTACAATATCTCCTTGTAAGGAAAAAAATTCAATTCCGACAAAGATTGGAAATCCAGTCTTTTCTGAATATTCCGCCGCATACTCTTTCAGACCCATATCATCGTGGTCTGTAATGCAGACTGCCCCCAGCCCTCTCTTTTTTGCCAACTCTACGATTTCCTCTAATTTTAAGTGACTATCTTTGGAATAGGTACACTCATGCATGTGTAAATCAATAAACATTTTACGCCCTGATTCATTGGTCTTCCCCCCTGAACCTTTCCCCTTTCTCTGTATCTTTACACCGAAATCCTGATGAAAAAATTCTATTTTCCCGACAAGTGTACAACCATCTATTGACAAGAAAGAATATCTCTGCACACTAATCACTTCTAAAAATAATGTTATCACTCCAGCCACATTTTTTCTAATAGAAATATAAAATAAGACAGAACACTTATTTGTTTTATCTATGAGTAACCCAAATTTTCTTTATCTCAATACACATTCGCTGATTTTTCTCCAGGAAATCTGAGAAAGCTGTGGAGTTTCTTCTTCTGTTTGTTCCAACTTCTGCCGCAATGCTTCTGCCAATCGCTGTTCAAATGCCGGGAGTTCTTCTGCCACCGGCTCATCGGCGTTCTCCATCCTCGGAAGTTTCACGAAAGTAATCTGCTCTCCCGGAACATTTTCCTCAAACCAGTCTTTCATTCCCGGAATATCTGAACAAACTACTTTGCATCCGCATGCCATCGCTTCAATATTGACAAGCGCCAGCCCTTCAAAAAAAGAAGGGAGTATAAATACATCGCTTTGTCGAAATTGCTCCGCCAATTCTGCTTGAGACAACATTCCTAAAAACTGGACCGGATAGCGACATTCTATCGCCAGTTGCTGTATCTGCTCATATTCCTCCTCCGGCCCATGTCCACCTACAAGCACAACTTTCAATTTTTCTTTTGGATACGGAAGATAGGAAAACGCACGCAGCAGGCTGCATACTCCTTTCTTTTCTGAAACTTTTCCCGCAAATATAATCTGAAACGATTCTTTCTTCTCCTTTTTTCACCAGTTTGAAAAAAGATCTTATCATTATAACCGACACCGGCAACTTTTATTTTTTCTTCTTTGACTTGAAAAATTCTTTCGATTTCCTTCTTTTGTTCCCTGTGCAGTGCGATCACTCCGTCTAACTGCCGAATACGTTCCTTGATATACTCTCGCTCCAGAGTATTCTTTTCTATCTGCCGCAGATCCGATCCATGACAGATGGCAATGATCTTTTTCCCCGGATACCATTCCCTGACCATCGCTGCCAGAAGATAAAGGTGATGACAGACAATCACATCCGGGTTCAGTTCCCTCACTGCATCTTCAATCGTACGGCAAAATATTTCCCGAAATTGCCCCAACATCTCTGATGTCAGATCCTTGTAGCATGTGCTCTCATACGGCATCTCGTCAGACATCCCCGTAATTGCAAATGGAAGTGCCTCTGTGTGATAAAATACCGGATAGAACTTCACCCCATCAGGAAAATCAACCTGATCTTCCTCGTAAACTCCACCGACAACAGACTGTTCATGTCCCGCTTCTGCCCAGTTTTTCACAAGTTCTGTCAGATAGACACCGCTTCCCGTGCTGTGTGGTTTCTGTGCTGTAATACTCAAAATCTTCATTCTCTTTTGCCCCTCTTTTTTTCCTCTTCATTTCTTCTGCTGTCTGGAAAGACAGATACACTGCCTTTTCATCTACATGAAATAAATCTATTATACCACACTCTACTTGATTTTTGTGTCGTCTACCAGACTTTTCGTTAAATGTACTTAAACAAAATCATAGCTGATCCGATTTAGCTCTCCTCAAGTGCATTTGCCATCTCTTCCTGTCTTTATCCATTTCTCTTGAATCTTTTTTCGCATCGACCTTTGCTTACTTTAAGCATACCAAAGCTCTGATTCTTCCACAACTGAACAGATCTCAACAAAATGTCCGGAAAAATTAACAACTGCTCAATAAAATTTCCTGAAGTACTTTGATTTCCTCTGACAAATATTTATTTTTATGAATGGCAAGATGAATGTTCCTTGTGACACTGATCTCCTTTAACGGCAGTATGACAATGCTTCCGTCTTCTGCCTCTTTCTCAATCATTCTTCTTGAGAAAATGGCAATCCCTCTTCCACGGATCACCGCATTTTTAATTGCTTCCGTATTTGTACTGCAAAATGTCCTGCGAAGCTGTACTCCACGATCCTCAAACATCTTTTCAATCTGATTGCGCTCCGCGCTGCCACTTTCTCTGCTAATGTATGACTCCCCCTGGAGCATCTCCAATGTCACACCTCTCTCTTTTGCAAGCCAGTGATCTCTTCCACAAACAACAACCATCTCATCCTTACAGACAGGTGTCAGGACGAGATCCTTGCTTTTTAAAATTCCTTCCACAATTCCAAGATCCACTTCATTATTTAAAATCTGTCTCTCAATCTCTGAAGAATTGCTCACATTGACACTGATTATACATTCTGGAATCCGTTTCTCTGCCTGATCCAGAATATCATTGATCAGGCATGTGCCCACAGATACGCTGCATCCAATCCGCAGACTTGTTGTTTCTACCGCCCGGTTCATCGCCGCTTCCATATGGTCGAACGAATCGAGAATATGACGGGAAAAAGAGAGCATCAGCTCTCCTTCTTTCGTCAAATATATCTTTTGTGAAAGCCGTTCAAACAGCTTTACTCCATAATGTTTCTCAAGTTCTGAAACTGCCTGGCTGATACTCGGCTGAGAGATGTGCAGCATCTTTGCCGCCTTGCTCATCCCGCCGTAATCTGCTACCGCCGTAAATATTTTCAAATGCCTGATCGTCATATATTCCTTCCCTTCTATCTTGGTCCCTGCTCTTCTTTTTCCCTAAAATCTTCGGATTCTTCTGCTTTTCCGGATGAACCTCACAGTGATTTAGATGGCTCCCAACAGTGCATAAATTACCGTCCCGACAACACCGCTTCCCAAAATAATTGCAATTGCGCTTACTTTGTATTTCCTCAGGAGGAACAGTGCTACGACAAAAATCCCCAACTCTACAACGCGAAGTTCACCAACTACCACTTCTCTTAACTCTGCCTGGAATAATCCCAACATCAAAATAGACGCACCTGCAGAGGCGATCAGAGATACGACTGCCGGCCGCATTGCTCCAAGAACAACCTGCACACCACCAACCGAACGATATTTATAATAGAAATGTGCAAGGACCAGACAAATGCAAAAGGATGGTATGATACATCCAATCGAACAGAGCAGGACACCTGGAATCCCGGCAATCCGCATTCCTACGAACGTTGCTGAATTGATGGAAATCGGTCCCGGTGTCATCTCTGCAACCGTGATCAAATCTGAAAATTCTTCCAGTGTCATTAACCCGTAAATATTGACAATCTGTTCCTGAATCAGTGGAATAGCAGCATATCCACCGCCTACACTGAACATTCCAACTTGTATGAAAGCAAAAAATAATTTTAATAATAACATTTATGCAACCCCTCCATTCTTTTTCCGAAAAGTTACTACAGCAAGGTCCAGCAGACCAATTCCAAGACAAGCGAGAATAATGATCATTGCGCTGACATCCAACAGATACGTCGCAACAAAAGCGATGATCATCATGGAAATATACAGAATCCGTTTTGTCTTTATCACATTTCCAGCAAGGTTAATGACTACGTCAAAGATAACCGCTGCCACACCTGCCCGCATCACCTGCAGCGCTGTACTGATATACGGATTTGTACGGAACTGTTCATAGAACAGTGAGATGATGGAAATAATGATCATCGGCGGAAGAATTGTACCAAGAATAGCGTCAGTGAACCTATTACCCCTGCGATCCGATATCCGATGATCACCGAAGCATTCACCGGAAGCGGACCGGGCGCTGACTGTGTGATCGCCGTCACATCAAGCATCTCATCCTCCTCCAACCACTGCAGCTCTTCCACAAATTTTTTCTTCATCAAGGATACAATGACAAATCCCCCTCCGAATGTGCATGCACTGAGCACAAACATTGACTTAAATAACACCCATAGTTTACTATAATCCTTTTTCATAATGCTCTCCTCCATTTTCTATGTAAACCTTCTCTGGTCTTCCCTGTTTCCGAAATGAGTTTATCACACTCTATATCATTTGTAAAATACATAAGTTTTATATAACTTATAGGCTATTACTTATAGTATTTTTATCTTTCCCTCAAAATATTAAAAAAAAGACTGTTGAAAAATGTTTTTCATTTTCCAACAGTCCCACACTTCACCCACGAAAAAAGGAAGGATCTAACCTTTTACAGATCCACGCATCATCCCGGAAATCAAAAACTTTCGAAAGATTAACGCTGTAATGGCCGGCGGAATCACAGTTATAATCCCTGCTGCAGCAGTCAGACCGTATTGAATGGAGTCCTTTGTCATGAACTCTGATACAACGATCGCCACCGGTTTTGTCTCCACAGAAGAAGCGAGAATTAACGGAATCTGAAACTGATTCCATGTGTTTAAAAATATGATCAATGCTGCTGAGAGGATGATCGGATAAGAAATCGGAAGAAAAATCCTCATAAAAACAGCAAGCCTTCCGCAGCCATCAATCACTGCCGCTTCTTCTAATTCTTTTGGTATCGTAGAAAAATAATTGGACATCAGCCAGGTAATCATCGGAAGATACGAACTGACATAAAACAAGGCTGAGCCAAAATACGTTATCCAACAACTGTCTGGCAACAAAAATCCGAAACAGCGGAATGATCGTCGCCATGACAGGAATGACCATCGTGATCAAAAGAAGATTCCGGATAAATTTTCTCCCTTTAAATTCCATACGACTCAACGTGTATGCACTCATCAGACAGATTGGAATCCCAACCAACAAAGTCATGCCAACCGCTTTTAACGAATTTGCGATGCTGGCAAACAAAAGCTGTCCTTTCCGACTTCCTCCAAACAGTTCCAGATAGTTTTTCCAGGTAACTACTTCCGGAAGAAGCGCTGTCGACTTCGCAAGCATCGCATGCTCCGGAGTAATAGACAAAATAAACGCCCACACAAATGGTCCAAGCGTCAGAAGAAGGAATACAAGTAAGCACAAAACATACCCTGCTTTTTTCAACCATTTCATTAGTATTCCACCTCCTTATTCAGACTCCGCAAGTAAAAGATTCCTAAGATTGCGGCGAGGAACATTACCAGATAGGTAACTGCGCTTCCTTTTCCAAAGTCCAGGAAACTAAAGGTCGTCAAATAGCTTTCCACAAGGATATTTTTCCCCAGATCGCTATAACCAGATAACGCAACAATCTCATCAAAAACATTGATCGCTGTCACCGAAGTGGATGTCACTCCGATTCCAATAAACGGAAGCATCAGCGGGAACGTGATCCGCCGAAAAATATTTGGAACATTTGCGCCATCGATTTTTGCAGCTTCATATAATTCATGTGGAATCGACTGTCTTCCGGCAAGACATACCAGCGCCATAAACGGAATGCTCCTCCAAATTACTACAATGGATACGACAAAGAGAAGTGTCCACCTCGAATTGAGCCATTCGACCGGCTGATCGACCACTCCCATTCCGATCAGCAGCTTGTTCATCAGACCGTATCCCGGGTAAAAAATAAATCTCCACAAAATTCCATTTACATAAGGCGGCAGTGCCCACGGAAGAACCGCAACTGCAAGCAGAACTCCGGAAAACTTTACTTCAATATTCAAAAACAGAGAGAGCAGCACCCCGAGAATGGTTGTTCCAAACAAAATCAGTACGAGAAGGAACACCGTATTCTGGAGGCTGTACCAGAAGGACTCTGATTTTAAAATATTTATGTAGTTATCGAATCCAATAAAATGAACGTCATTTGGCGCAGTCAGTTTCCAATACTTTAGGCTGTAAGAAAAGGTTGCTGCAATCGGATAAAATACTAATACACCCATGATCAGTATCATGGGTGTGAGTAAAAGATATGGTAAAATCTTCTTTTTCATTATTTCTGTCCTTGATATTATAAATAATCATATAGACGATGTCAATGCAATTGTTTTCTCTTTCCAAATCATATTTTATTTTCCAGGTACTAAAATCAATTCACAAGTGCATTCCTGGTATTTTCCCTTTACCTGCTCATTTACCTGTCTCAATGCAGACTCCAAGTCCTGCACAGACATACTTTCTGTTGCAATCTGAAAATAAACTGCGATCCATAAATGCCGTCCTGTCTTAGTCACATCATAAAACACAGGGGAAAACTGATATTTCTCTAAAATCGGATTGCAAAGTGTTTTAATCTCGTCCACTACATGTTTTTCCGGTGAAAACAAAAATACTTCCTTTATCGCATTCCACAATACTTTCACACTTTCCGGAAGCATGAAGATCATCACTACTACCGCCACAATCTGATCAAAATATGGAGCTACAAACGCAATTGGTGTGCGCTCTAAATAAAGTGATATGAAAAAGGCAAATGACATACCCAAGCTGTAAACAATATCCAATTTCCATCCTAACAATTCTGCTTCGATGGTAGGAGAGGATAAATTTTTGTTCCACTTTTTCATAATCACAAAAATAATAATACTTGCTATCCCCAAAAATAATTGAAAAACAGAAATTTGTGCATTATTCACCGCATTACCACCTGCTAATGCCGACTCAATAATCTCTGCCGAAACTCCCATTGTCACTGACAGCATCATGACTCCTTTGATAATGACAAATATGGACTCAATCTGAAAATATCCATAGGGATGTTTTTCCGATACCGGCTTATGAAACAATGGTGTTAAAAATAGTAACAAAGCGATAAATACTAATTCGGAAGCATCATATACCGCATCCGTCAGAGCTGATTGTGAGTGACTGTAAATAGAAAATATAAATTCTATGACAGCAAACGCAAGTCCTGAAATAAAGGACATCATTAAAATCCGCTTCTCTTTCTTTTCTGTTATCATGACATCAACCTTTCTTCTTAATAGTCTGATCTTTCTATTTTGTACCTGCTCCCAGGTCTTACAGAAGTAGAAAATAGACTACCGTTTTTCCGGTAGCCTATGAATCTCTTATTTATTCTTTTAATGTCCGCAGTGACCACTTCCGCATCCGCCGCCTGCACAGTTCTCATGATGCTCGTGTTCCCCTTCATGATGACTGCATTTCACATTTGGATCATAAGAAAGTGCTTCGTTTAAAAATGCCTCAACAGCTTGATCTGCCTCTCCGGTCACTCCTCCATAAAGCTTGATTCCCGCTTCCGCAAGCGCTGCCTGTGCGCCGCCTCCAATACCACCGCAGATTAAAACATCCACTTGATGCTCCGCAAGCAGTCCTGCAAGCGCTCCATGTCCGCTTCCGTTCGTGTCTACAACTTGACTCGTTGTGACTTTTCCGTCTTCCACCTCATAAAATTTGAAGTGTTCTGTGTGTCCAAAATGCTGAAACACCTTTCCTTCTTCATATGTTACTGCAATTTTCATTTGAATCTTCCCTCCATTTCGATTCTGTCAATGCCAGTAAACAAAGTTCTTTTCTCTTTATTTATGAACCACACTGGTATTTCTTTTTTATTATACATCCAAAACGGAAGCCTTACAATCTTATCGTCCCTTTTCTTTTCAATTCTCTTTTTAAGAAGAAACGTCTGTGACTTCATTACAGAATTTTCTTTTTGTTTCTGCGATGATATAGCCATCACAGATCACATACTATCGTAAGGAGGATTACCATTATGCACATTCAATTAGATGAACGTCTTACCGATTATATGAAAGAACATCACAAAGAAAATATTCTGATCACTTCTATGCTCTGCCATACTTGAGGCGGCTCCCGGCTGGAGGTTTCAGCAAGATTTATCGACGCAGAGGAAACTGCCGCATTAAAAGCAGATCATTTTCAAGTATTCCCTCATCCACTTGGGAACGTCCTGATCCGCCGTATCCCACAGCACATGGAGGAAACAGTGACACTTGGACTCTCCAAATTTTTTAAAAGGATCACGGTGCAAGGAATCTACTCCGCATAGCAGTCTATTTTTTAGCACTATCCCTTTGGAGAACTGTCATTCTAATTCATTAGCGTGACAGTATCTCTACCCTAAAATAACCGGCTCATCATATTCGACTCCCCATGTTTCTACTATCACTTTTTCCATGTATTCCGGCTCAATCGGTTCATTGACATCCACTCCCGGAATTCCAATATCTACTTTTTCTGTCGGAAGTGCTATAATCTGTTCCACAACTTCCCAGCCTTCTATGACTTTCCCAAATGCCGCATAGCCTCCATCGAGACGTTTGCCAGCTTCATCCGTCAGTGTAATAAAAAAACAGCTTCCCGAAGCTACATTTCCCTCTCCGCCCATCGCGACAGTCCCGCGCTCAAACGGAATATCATTCGGAAACCCGTTATTTCGATATTCTCCATCGAGTGAGATTGCACACCTTTCATCCTCAAAGTCAGAATAACTCGGCTGCAATACAAATCCCGGTGCAATCCTTCTAATCTTCCGGTGATCAAACAGTCCTTTTTTCGCCAAAGAAATAAAACAATTCACCGTATTTGGCGCCTCTTTTGGGTATAGCTCTACCTTAATGTCCCCAAATCTTGTCACAATAATTGCAATAGGATTTCTTTTTTCTTCCATATCCCTCTCTCCTTTTTCTCAAACTTTTCATTTGTGATCCGCTTTTTCTGATAGGAAAAACGTGCGTGAAACCTCTCCAGCTTTTCACACACGTTTTTTGAACCCTTCCTTATATCCGATGCAGCAATGCTGCTCTCATGCCATCTGCCAGTGCACGATTAACGCTTTACAAAATATTCTTCATACCATACAAGGAACGTATAGATTGTCCAAACTTTTCTCCAGTTGTCAGAATTTCCTCCGACATACTCATCAAAGATTGTATTGATCTCTTCTACATTGAAGAATTTCTCTGCCATCTCGCTGTGGAATTTGGCGCGCACATCTTGATTATAGCGGTCATCTGCCATCCAGATACGGATTGGCACGATAAATCCGAGTTTCTTTCGGAACGCAATCTCTTCCGGCAGCATTTTCTGTGCCGCTGTACGGAACGCAACCTTATTCTGCTCTTCATTCACTTTATACTTCGAAGGCATTCTCGATGCAATATCGAAAATACGCAAATCTGTCAACGGCATACGAACCTCAAGTCCTGCCGCCTCACTCATCTTATCTACATTGAGGTAAATATCTCCCTCCAGCCAGATCTGGATATCGATATTAGACATCTTTGTCAGAGGATCCAGCCCTTCCATCTCTTCGTAAATACTCTGTGCCACTTCGATTGGCAGTACGTCCGGGTCATATTTTTTCAAGATCTTTTTCTTCTCGTCTTCTTTCATAATGTTCGTGTTACCGACATAGAAGTTCTTTAGATTCTCCCCGTATCGCTCTGCATTGCGGTACATATTGTACCCACCGAAAAATTCATCTGCACCTTCTCCTGAATAGCAGATCTTCGTATGCTCTGCAGTCGCCTGACATCCAAGTGCAAACACAATCGCAGAAGCATCCCCAAGCGGCTGCTCCATATTGTACATGACATATGGGACAATATTAAAATATTCCTCTGGATTGATCACACGTCTGGAAATCTTACGTTCTAAAATGCGCGCAGTCTCTACAGCCAGTACGGACTCATCGAACCGTTCTTCCTCATAACCGCATGTATCCGCAGTATCGGCATCAGACATCGCAAGTACATAGGAAGAATCCACTCCGCCTGACAGGAAAGACTCCACTCGCTCATCTGAAGTCTTTACTTCCTTCATGATCTCGCCAAGTGTCGTGTGGATCTCGTCTGCCCATTCCTCAAGAGACTTGCTGTCATCCGGATGAAATTCCGGCTTCCAATAGCGCTTTACTGTCACTACTCCGTCCTTCCAGATAAGGTAACGTCCCGGAAGCAGTTTCTTCAGTCCGCGGAAAAACGTATTCTCTCCTGCCACGTAAGTCAGACTGAGATAGATCTGCAGCATCTCCTCATTCAATTCTTTGACAAACCCTGGCTGCTCCATGATTCCCCGGATTGTTGTTCCATAGAGAAGCTGTCCATCTTCCGTCTCATAATAGTAGAACGGCTTCGTGCCAAACTGGTCTCTGAGACAGAATAGCTGTTTTTCCTCTTCATCCCAGAGCGCAAAAGCAAACATTCCATACAAATGCGCTGCCATATCAAACTGCCATGTCTCAAATGCCCGGACCAAAATCCGCTCCTCTCTCTCTCTTCTGGATAAGCTTTTGTCAATGCAAAGCTCTTCACAAAGCGCCTCCCAGTTGCGAATATGTCCTCTGTATTCCTGAACTTTTATCATATGTTTCCCATCCTTATAAAGTGTAAATTCATCGGTTTCCAAAATACATTCAGGAAGAGAAAACTCCCTTCCCGCTTGTACACCCCTATTATAAACCAAAGTTTTTCCAATAACAACTGCTTCCTTACACTTTATCTTTCCCGTACTTCTCCCCTTTATCATTCTTAAACAGTGGTATTCAAACAGCAATGCTTATGCAACTCTTCCTGCTGCCTCCTGATATGCTCTCAACTTTCTCCTTGCATCTTCACTCAGATTCCGCGGCACCTGGATTTGAATTGTCACATACTGATCTCCTTTTCCGGATGGCTGCCCCATATGTGCGATTCCCTTTTCGGCCAGTCTCACTTTTGTTCCGGATTGTGTTCCTTCCTTGATCTTGCAGCTTACCTTTCCGTAAAGTGTAGGCACAATCACCTCACCGCCCAACACCGCTGTTGTATATGGAATCTGAATGGTCGTGTAGATATCGTCTCCCTTCCGTTCATAACCGACTTTGTCTTTTACTGAAATTTCCAGAAACAGATCTCCGGCTTCCCCTCCGTTCATCCCGTCCTGTCCCTTTCCTTTCAGCCGGATTTTCTTGCCGGAAGAAATTCCCGCCGGAATGTGTACTTTCAGAGACTGTGCACGCCCACTGTCGTCTGTATAAGAGATGACCTTATCTCCTCCAAATGCTGCTTCCTCAAAAGTCACCTCTAATTTTGCAGTGACATCTGCACCCTTCCTGCGATAACCGCGCGGTCCAGCTCCACTTCCCCTTGCTCTCTGAAAAGAACTTCCAAAAATGTCATCAAAAAAATCATCCATATTTCCGCCTTCAAAATGAAATTCCTGGTAGCTTCCGTCCGGACTTCGATAGAACTTCGCCCCTTTAGGTTCTCCGTACGACTGATAGGCGCCCGGATCTGCTCCCATACTTCCATCAAAGGCTGCTGTTCCAAATCGATCGTACAACTTCCGTTTCTCTTCATTGTGCAGTATCTCGTAAGCTTCGGTCACTTCTTTAAATTTCTCATTTGCAACAGAATTCTCCTGATTGGTATCTGGATGATACTTTTTTGCCAGTTTTCGGTATGCCTTCTTGATCGCATTCGCGTCTGCATTTCTGTCCACTCCGAGAATCTTGTAATAATCCTTATTTGCCGCCATAACTATTTCTCCCCTTTCCTACTACAATTTTTATGCAAGATTAAAAATTTCCTGCGGAATAAAAACGGGACTGCATGTCACAGTCTGTAATCATGCAGTCCCAAATCTATATAGAGTGTGTCTGAAAATCTATCACTGCTTTCTTGATCCGTAACAAAAAGTTCTTCCCCATACACACCTACCAGCACTATCCTTCGATGGCAATATATTTCTTCTCCTCAGCTTCTACTTTCTTCTGATCCTTCTTCGGGATTGCAAGAACAAGTATACCATTTTCATATTTTGCCTTAATGTCTTCCTGAGTGATATCCTTTCCTACATAGAAACTTCTGCTGCAAGATCCGGAATATCTTTCTCTTCGGATATAATTGCCTGTCTTCTCATCCTTCTGATCGTTGTTCTTCGTCGTCGCCGCCTGGATGGTCAGATAACCATCTTTTAATTCTGCGTGAATGTCTTCTTTCTTATATCCCGGAAGGCTTACTTCCAATTCGTAGCCATGTTCATGCTCCTTAATGTCTGTCTTCATCAAAGACTCTGTGTTCGCTCTCTGGTAACCTCTGAATGGGTAATCAAAATCAAAGAAATCATCAAACAAATTCTCTCCAAAAATACTAGGCATCATCATAAATCATCTCTCCTTTTCCATTAAAATCTTATTGATAAATGTCATTTATTGGAACCGGTGATGTGGGGACTATTCAGATCTTCTCATCCTTTCTTCGTCCTCCTCCTTTGTTCTACTTGTAATATAACACTTATGTTATCACTCGTCAAGAGGGAGTGCTAAAAAAATTGTGAACATTTTGTGTCCTGCAATTTTCCTCTCTGTTCCATGACTTTTTTATTTTTCCCTCATATGACTCTTTTATACCGAACAGTACATTTTCTATTTCAAATAAGATACACGGATAGCATAAAAGGCCCCCTCCATGGAAATAACTATCCCACTGAAAGAGCCTTTTTCTATATGCTTTTTCTTATCTTTTCCTTCACCTAGAAATCTTGATTCCTAAATCGGTTCAAAATCCGCAACTCCATGCTTGCACAGTGGACAAATATAATCATCCGGAAGTTCCTCTCCTTCATAGATATATCCACATACCACACATACGAATCCTTTCTTTCCTTCTGTCTGCGGTTTTGGTTTTACATGTTTCTGATAGTAAGTGTATGTCATCGTTTCTTTATCATTCATCACACGAGCCTCTGTCACGGTACAGATAAACATTCCGTGTGTATCCAGATCCACATACTGCTCCACTTTCAATGCAAGGAAGGCGTTGATATATTTTGGAAGGAAGGCAACACCATTGTCTGCACGCAGCATATTCCATCCTTCGAATTTATCTGCTTCTCTTCCGCTCTGGAATCCAAATCTTTCAAACACTTTAAACGGTGCTTCCACGGAGAGACAGTTGACATTCATCACACCAGTCTTCTTGATGATATCATGCGAATAATTCGCCTTATTGATGTTGACTGCCACACGGTTTGGATTGTCTGTCAGCTGTGTAACGGTGTTGACGATCAGTCCGTTGTCCTTCTCACCGTCTCTTGAAGTCACAACATACAGTCCATATCCAAGACGGAACAGCGCTGTCAGATCATTTTTATTTGCTTTGTCATCTGACTGGGCAATATATTCCTGACATAACTCGTCTGCCATCTGATCTAACTCTTCCATATTCTCTTCGCTCAGCGAGGACATGATCTTCACTGAATTTTTCATCCATGTAATATCCTGGCTGTCCTCAAACATTCCCTTCATAACTCTTGCTGCCGTCGGTGCCCAGCTTCCGTTCTCAATGAACCCGATCGTGCGCTTCTGGTAATTGCGCGCGGTCAGATGCTCAATAAAAATTTTCATAAACGGGAAAATATCTGCATTGTATGTCGTTGTCGCCAGCACTAATTTCCCATAGCTGAATGCATTTTCCACTGCTCTTGCCATATCTGCGCGTGCAAGGTCACAGACATACACATCCGGACATCCTTTTTCTTCTAATTTCGCCGCCAAAGTTTCTGCTGCTTTCTTTGTATTTCCGTAGACCGATGTGTAAGCGATCATCACACCTTCTTTTTCTACTGCATAAGAAGACCAGATATCATATTTCTCGATATAGTGTCCAAGATTCTCCTTTAAAATCGGTCCGTGCAGCGGACAGATCATCTGGATATCCAGTGTCGCTGCCACTTTTAAGAGGTTTTGTACCTGTGTACCATATTTTCCGACGATTCCGATATAATAACGGCGAGCTTCGTCATCCCACTCTTCCTCCACATCATTTGCCCCGAATTTACCAAATCCATCTGCAGAGAACAGTACTTTTTCTGTACTGTCGTAAGTAACCATAACTTCCGGCCAGTGTACCATCGGAGCAAACACAAATGTCAGGTCATGCTTTCCAAGTGACAATGTCTGTCCGTTTTCTACTTCCAATGTTCTTCCTTCCAGATCCATCTCCCTGAAAAAGTTGGCCATCATCACAAATGTCTTCTCGTTTGCCACGATCGTTGTATCTGGATATACCTTCATAAAATTATAAATATTCGCAGAATGATCCGGTTCCATATGCTGCACGATCAAGTAATCCGGCTTTGCTCCATCCAGCACCTGTGCAATATTTGCCAGCCATTCTTCCGCAAAATTCACATCCACAGTATCCATTACAGCGATTTTCTCATCTTTGATCACATAAGAGTTGTAAGACATTCCATTTGGCACAACATACTGCCCTTCAAACAAATCTACCTGATGATCATTAACCCCAACGTAAATGATATCATTTGTCACCTTCATTTTGTATTCCTCCTGATTTTTTGAAATACTGACTTCGCAGTCTGATTCTTTTCTTACATTTGATTTTCTCTCACAGATTTCTCTCTGTTTCAGAGATTGTGAAATTTTTATCTTTATGCCTATTATAACTAGAATCGGATAAGAACACAATTCTTTTTTTATAAAATTTCTGATTCCCTTCCTTCCGCTTTCTTCTTCACGTAGTACTGTGCCTGTGCCTCGTAAAGCGCAAAATATTTCCCTTTCTTTTCCATCAATGTTTGATGATCTCCGCTCTCTGCAACAGTTCCTTCTTCCAGAACAACAATTGTGTCACAGAACTTGCAGCTGCTCATCCGGTGGGAGATATAGATGGCCGTTTTTCCATTGATCAGTTCGTTGAAATTCTCATAGATTTCCGATTCTGCCACCGGATCTAACGCTGCAGTCGGTTCATCGAGGATCACAAACGGAGCATCTTTATAAAGCGCTCTTGCGATTGCAACCTTCTGCGCCTCCCCGCCGGAGAGCGCCTCGCCATCCCCGGTTTCGTGATAGAGCAGCGTGTGAATCCCATCTTTCATCTTCTTCACTCTTTCTTCCAGCCCGACCTGACGGATCACCTTCCATACTCTCTTTTTATCCACTTTCTCGGAGCCTGCGATATTTTCATCCAATGGAAAATGATACAGTCTGAAGTCCTGAAAGACAACCGCGAAAATCTTTATATATTCCTCATAATCATATTTCCCGATCTCAATCCCATTTAAAGTGATCTTTCCCTCAGACGGCTCATAGAAACGAAGCAGCAGTTTGATCAATGTCGTTTTTCCTGCACCATTCATCCCGACAAGCGCCATCGTCTCCCCTACTTTGAATTTTAAACTTACATCCTTTAAAATATACGTCTCTGTCCCCGGATAACAAAAAGAAACATGGTCAAACTCCAACTCATACTGATTATCGTCTCTTTTTTCAATCGGCAGTGTCCCTACATAATGCATATTCGGGAGATGAATAAATTCCTCATAAGATTTCAGATACTCATTGGAATAATCAATCTCAATATGTGCTCCCATCATTTCACGGATACTGTTCATCATCGTTATGATCGCACCCGCATACATCAGCACTTCCCCGGCGGAAACACTTCCTGCGATTGCCTTTATTGCAATATATACATAAGTGATGCCTGCCAGGATCTGAAGCGCAAAAGCGACAGCGCCATTTCCACGTCCGGAAACTTTCGCTCTTCTCTGGAACAGTGCCATACACTTCTTTATCACATCTCCTTGAAATTTATTTATCAGATATTCTTTGAGCTGAAACAGACGGATATCCTGCGCAAACTGCTCTGAAACAATCAGGTTGACTAGATAGTCAAATAATGCATTTGACTTTTCATTTGCATGCATAGTGATTACCGTTTCCTTTCCGATCCGTTCGGAAACCTTATCTCCTAACCACAATACAAATACAAAAACAGCGATCATCACCCCCGTACTGATCAGAAACCGAAAGATACTTTCCTTCTCCCAGTCTGACTGCAGCAGCAGAAGCACGACAAATCCACTGGCAAAAACAACTTCCGTGCAGCAGGTAAAATACTTATAAATTTCTATACACTGTTCGGAGATTCCTCCATGTCCGCGCTCTGCCTGCCGTACTCTTCGAAACTTCTGAATCGTCTCCTGTTTCTCAATTTCTTCGTATTCCATGGAAAATGCTTTTTTTGCAGTACGCTTTTTCGTCTCCTCCTCGCTCGGTTCCGCATAGTGCGAAAAGATCTGTTCCGCTGCCTTTGAGATCAATGATACAATCATCACTGTCACAACAAGAATCACGACAAAAGTTGCTGCCTGCCGATACTTCTCCTCCAGAAGAACATCGAGAATCTTCGCATACAGAAAACTGTTAATATAGACAACCGATGCACCCGAGAGCATTCCAAGTACAAGGATCACCGGCAAAATCCGATAGCCTTTCGCCTGAAAAAGACAAAATTTCCACATTTCTTTTACAGACATCTGTTTTCTCTTATTCATGTGCCTCTTCCTCCTGATAATATTTCCCCTGAAGTTCAAAAAGGGAAGCGTATGTCCCTCCCATTTTCATCAATGTTTCATGGGTTCCGCGCTCAATAATCTCCCCTTTGTCGAGCAGAAGAATCTCATTGCAGAACCGTGTCGATGCCAGCCGGTGGGAAATAAAGATCGTACTTGTTCCTTCCAGCGTCTTCTGGTAAGTATCATAAATATTTTTTTCTGCAAGTGCATCCAGCGCTGCAGTCGGTTCATCTAAAAGTAACAGTTTCGGGCTGTGATACAGCGCCCTTGCTAGAAGAAGCTTCTGAATCTGTCCACCCGAGAGCATAATCCCATCTTCCGATACATCCTTTCCAAAATAGGTGTGTAGTCCGTCCGGAAGGCTGCTGATCTTCTCTGCACTCCTGCCTTTTCCAGCACATTCCATAACCTTTCCTCATCCCATTCTCCTGAGAGCGTCACATTTTCCCCAACTGTATACGACATGATAAACGGATTCTGAAAATTGCAGCAACATGGTGCATGTAGGCTTTACGATCCAGTTCCCTCGTGTCGATCCCATTAACATAGACTGCTCCGTTTGTAGGAAGATATAGACCGGAGATCAGTTTTACAATCGTAGATTTCCGGCCCCGTTTAATCCGACAAGTGCAAGCCGCTCTCCTTGATGGATGGTAAAGGAAACATCCTTTAGCACCTCTTCCTCTGCCCCCTCATAGCGATAGGATACATGATCAAACGTAATGTCCAGACTGGAAAATTGGTTTTCCGGGATCCGCCTTTCTCCTCCTGATCCGCTCTCAAGTTCTAAAAAATCTCTAAGATCATCCACCTGCTGCCCGCACCGCTTCATCACAACAAAGTTGCTTGTGATCTCTGTAAACCATTTGGCAAACCCGCTGATCAATCCAATATAAAACACAAACATGCTTGACGAAAGCCCCTGTTTCAAAAGATAGATCAGATAAAAATAACAGATAAAATCTCTGACTGCTGCTAGGATCACTTCTGTAAAGTCCGAGAAGAAGCAGGCCGCATTATAAAGCGCCCTATATTTTCTTCGCTGTCTGATCGCCGAATCATATTTTCCGATCAGCCAGTCGGAAAGTCCGAAGACGCGGATATCCTTTCCGCCTGCAATATCATCCACAAGCCGATCAATATATCCCTCTATCCTCTGATATCCAGCAAGTTTTTCTTTGACCCTCTCATACACTTTTACAGAAACTTTCGACGTTGCGACAGTGATCAGTGACAGACCGACAAGGAGCAGCAAGATGCGTATATCCATACTTCCCACGATCATTGCATATGTGACCAGCCCTAGTACATTTGTAAAAAACATTCCAAAACGCTGCATCATGCCTTGCACTCCATTGGAATCGTTTCCATTCAATGCGATCAGCGACCTCTCCATCATCTGACGGATTTCACTGCTTTCTGACTGTTCCAGAGAAATCACCAATATTTTTCGAGAACAGAATAGAAGTGTCCTCCCACCCTCATTTCGATGTATTCTACTGATATGATATTCTGCAGATAAGTATCGATCCAGCTAATTGCCCCGTATACAAGAAAGATGGTCATGACCGCGCCGATCAACAGCATAAGCGGGCTTTCCTTCCCCAGCATCGATACGATAAGTGCATTTGCTCCTACCCCCAGTAACAGAAGAAGAACATATGTGACTGCCTGAATCCCGATGTGCACCAGATAAACCGGAGTTTTCTTCATAGCCGGTGCAAAGCAGAAAATCAAGTTACTTAAAATGCTCCTTTTCTTTTGCTTTTGTTTCTTCTCTTCCTCCATCTATAAAGCCTCCTCTCTTTTCTTGCATTCTTAACTTATCACATTTGTTCTCAAAATAGAAAAAACATGCACGAATTGTAAAAATCCGTGCATGAATTGCAAATTTTCTCTATAATGGCAGCATGATCTCGGTGACGAACACCCCTGGTTCATTCTTTCGATTGATATAACCGTCATATTTCTTCACAACATTGTTAATCCGTTTAAGCCCATGACCGTGATCACCGCGCTTTTTGGAAATATATTCTTCATCGAGTTTTCGCACAACCTCGCTGGTGGCATTGGTCACTGTAATATACAACTGCTGCTTCAGCGGTGCAATATAAAGTCGGAGAAACTGTTCTTCCTTCTTCACCGTCCGACATGCTTCGACTGCATTGTCGATCAGATTCCCGATCACAACACACAGATCAATGTCCGACACAGACAACTCTTTGGGGATCACCGCCTTATAGTCACACCGGATTCCATTTTCCAGCGCAAGTGAAATCTTCGCATTTAAGATCGCATCTACATTGAGATTTCCGGTATCAAACAGCAGGCGGATATCCGCAAGATCTTCCTCCAGCCGGTTTAAGTATTCCTTTGCCTCAGTGATATTATCTTTCGCAAGATATGCCTTTACCGACTGCATATGATTATGATAATCATGCCTCCAACCTCGCATCGTCATATAGATGCTCCGCACTTCATCCATCTCCTGAGACAAAATTTTGTTCTGATAATCAATCAGCGCCTTCTCATACTGCCGCTGCATGATTGCCCGGATCACGAAACCGATGATCACAAGCAGGAGCAGCATTGCCACTGCAGCCAGCCCTATGATTTCCATTCTCATCTGTAATACTCCTTATAGATTTTCCTGAATAAATGCCTGATTAAGCTGTTGGTACATTCCCCGGCTCACCGGAACCTCGATCTCGCCTGTAAGAACACAGCTCTGCCTGCCAATCCGGCTCACCTTCGATAAATTTACAGCAGTACTTCTGTGACATTTCACAAAAGGAGGAATGCCCCCGTCCTTTGTATCTCTGTTCAGATGATTTAAAACTTCCCCGAAACTCTCTTTGACTGTCAACTGTCTGTCCTTGCAATACACTGTGGTGTAGTGACCATCCACTGCAACATACAAAATCTGCCCCTGCTCCACCTTGATATTCTCCCCTGCCACTTCCAAAAGAACATATGGCTCTTCTCTGTCTGCAAGTTCTGTCACAAGTATGTCCAACATTTCATACAGCTTCTGTTCCCTTACTGGTTTCATCATATATCTCCAGGCTTCAATCTCATAGCCATCAAATACATGACTTGGATCTGATGTCAAAAAACAATGCGAATATTCATATCCGTTTTCCGAATCTGTTTTGCAAGTGTGAATCCATCCATCCCGATCATCGAAATATCAAGAAGAAGCAGATCATAGGGTACGAGTTCTTCTCCATCCAACTCAAATAGAAATTGTTCTGCACTGGAAAATACATCGACGATACACTTCTGCCCGCGCTCCTTTGCCCAGCTTTTTATCATATCCTCTGTCAGCACCGCCTGCGCGCGCTCATCCTCACAATATGCAATCCGCACTGTCTTCTCTCCCCTTATTCTTTCTGTCTGATGCTCTGCCTTTCCGGTCAGAATTTTACAGACTCCTCTTGCCGTTCTTGCATCTAACTTCTTATTTCTCCGTCTCTGCCTCTACAAACTTCGCATGATCAGCAACCCATGTCATAGCTGTATCTAAGAGAATGCTCTCTTTTAACTTCTCTTCTCCGTCCTCACCATTTGCCTCAATAAATGCATCTCCGTTTTCGTATCCGTAGGACTGTGCATATTCGTCATATTTTTCCTTATACGCTTTGTCGGAAAGCTCTAATTTTTCTTTCTCGGCGATCAGCTTGCTTGCATACTTGCTCTTCAACTGATCTTTTGCCTGCTTTTCCATCTTCTCTACAAACTGATCTTCTGTGATTCCAGATTGTTCCAGGAATTCCTCAAATGTAACCTGATAGTACATCTCTGCAAGCTGTGTATACTGCTTTTTCATCAAATCTACACTCTCATTGATATCCTCTTTAAACTCTTTTTTCAGCTCTGTGTTTTTGACTACTTCTGTCCATGCACTGTTTTTGTTCTGAGACTCTACCGTCTTTTTATTAGATGTCTCCAGATCTTTTTTTACTTGTTTTTTGTACTCGTCAACGGTCTTTGCCTTGTCAGAAATTTTCTGTACAAATTCATCGTTCAGCTCTGGCAGGATCTCCTCTGTAATGGAATTGATCGTTACGGTAAACACTGCATCTTTCCCCGCGATTTCCGCTGGATAATTCTCCGGCAATGTAAGAGAAATATCAAATGTCTCATTCAGCTTATGCCCTTCCATTCCTTCTGAAAATCCTTCCACAAATCCTTCGCCTCCGACTTCTACCGTAAGGTCTCCCTGATCAAATGTCTCCCCATCTGCTTTTCCAACGTAAGAAACTTCCAGAGAATCTCCTTTCTTTGTCGCCCGGTCTGTCACCTCTTTATGTTCAGCTTCCGCTTCCAATGTGCTCTGGATGCTGTTTTCTACATCTTTATCTGTCACCTTCGCCAGTTCCAGTCCTTCTACTTTAATCCCTTTATACTCACTGATCTTTACATTATCGTCCTCAATGGATTTCTGACATCCTGCCAGTGTTACTGTCATACACACTCCGAGAAGAAGCGCCGCTAATTTCTTTTTCATCTTCCTACCTCATTATTCTTTCATTTTCCAGCTGTCATCTCACATTTTGACTGCTCTTTCAGTTATATCACACTTCCAAACAGAAAGAAAGGTGTTTTGCCAGATTTCACACTTCTTTTAGAATCCTCTGTCTTCTTATAAAAGAGGGGACAGCAGGCGGGAAAACTGCTCTTTTCCACGGATGAGAAGACTCCGCTCTTCGTAAAGACGTTTTGTCACCAACGTAGAATTTAGAATATCCTGTTCAAAAGCTTCCTCCAGTTTTTTTGTCGTCTCCTCACTGTAGATTACGGCATTGACTTCAAAGTTCAGTTCAAAACTCCGAATGTCCATATTGGCTGTCCCAAAACAGCTTACAAGGCCATCGACCGTCAGTCCTTTGACATGGAGAAAACCGTTGTTATACACATAGCATTTTGCCCAGCCTCGATCATATCCCCAAGGTACGAATACGATGCCCAGTAAACAAACGGATGATCCGGTTTACACGGAATCATGATTCGCACATCTACTCCCGATTTCGCCGCAATCCGAAGCGCTTCCAAAATACAGTCGTCCGGCACGAAGTATGGCGTCTGCAAATAAATATGATGGCGCGCCTTATGAATCAGCCTCATATAGTTGTCACGGATCTCTTCACTTTTGGAATCCGGTCCACTGGAAATAATCTGTACCGGCTCTCTTCCATTTCTTACGTACTCTGGAATTTCAAACAACTCATCCCGCAAAAACAGATTGTCTCTGGCCGCATAGTTCCAGTCCATCACAAAGCGCACCGCAAGGGAAGTAACCGCTGATCCTTCGATGCAAAGATGGGTATCTCTCCAGTATCCGAATTTTTCGCTCAGCCCAATATATTCTTTTCCTATATTGAATCCTCCGACAAACCCAACTCTTCCATCGATGACCGCAATCTTCCTATGATTCCGATAATTGACACGCAAATGTAGCTTCCCAAGCAGCGCCGGGAAAAACTCTGCCGTCTGAATTCCATTTGCATTCAGCTCCTCCCAGTCTTTTTTCTTCATATCACGACATCCCATACTGTCAAACAGGATGCGTACTTCCACGCCTTCCTTGGCCTTTTTGATCAGTTCTCTGCTGATTGCCTGCCACAGCTCATCCTTTCGGATAATATAATATTGCAGATGGATATATGTCTTTGCGGCGCGGATTTCCCGTATCAGAGCCGCGAATTTCTCTCTGCCGTCCGTATAAATCTGTACATCATTATTCCCTGTCAACACCGCACTGGCCGCTTCCAGATTGTAATAGATCAGATTCTCAAATCGTTCCATCTTTGGATTGGACAGACGAAACTGCTTCCGACGGATACTCTTCTCCTGACGTCTGACTGCATAATTTACTTCTCCCTCAATTTCCTTCATTTTAAACATTCTGCTCTTTCGGAAATCTTGTCCGATCAGCAGATACAATACAAATCCAACAATTGGTATAAAATATAGTACGAGCAGCCATGTCCAGACAGTCTGCGGCTTTCTTCTCTGAAAGAAGATAATCACAAACGAAAGAAGAATATTGATCAAAACAAGATGCTCCATCATCCAGCCAGTTCCCGTACAAAGATCATTCCAAATATTTCCTAACATTCCCTCACCTCACTTTTGTATTTTTCACCTTTTTCTCATTCCCTATTATACTCATTTTTCCACAGAAAAGTAAGGTGCAGCGCTCAAATCGCTTGCACTTCCTAAGAAACAATGCTACAATACTATTTGTCTAAAAATGTATTTTTACTATATACTAGGAGGTCTATCGTGAGTTTACCAGTAATTATATTACTTATCGTTTTAGCCGTACTGATCATCGGCACGATCGTATTGTACTTCTTGGGAAAAAAAGCGGAAAAGAAACAGGCAGAACAACAGCAGCAGTTAGATGCTATGGCTCAAAATGTAACGATGCTTATCATTGATAAGAAGCATATGAAACTAAAAGAAGCCGGTTTTCCTGCCATCGTACTGGAGAGTACACCGAAATATTTGCGCAGAGCCAAAGTTCCGGTTGTAAAAGCAAAGATCGGTCCAAAAGTAATGACTCTGATGTGCGACGAGAAAATTTTCCCATTGATCCCGGTCAAAAAGGAAGTCAAAGCAGTTCTCAGCGGTATCTATATCACAGATGTCAAAGGACTTCGCGGAAAATTAGAAATGCCTGAAAAGAAAAAAGGCTTCTTCGCAAGATTCAAAAAGAACAAAGACGAGCAAAACGATAACAAAAAGAGTAAAGAATCTACAAAGAAAAATAAATAATCTAATACATTCCTACAGGAAGATAACTTTCATGGAAATGTCTGGAGATTACAGAAACCTCCAAAATGATGCCAGTTAATACACATCATTTTGGAGGTTTCCTTTACTCTTCCCTCAGATTTTCAACACTTTCCTTTCTCATTCTTCTTTAGAAGTCCATATTTTTTGTAATCTGAAAGTCTCCTGCATCTTTGGACTTTACATTGATCCGAATCTGACAGTCTGCCAATGGCTCATGATTGACATCCAATATATATCCGACCTTTACATTGATGTTATCCTCTGACACTTCCACTTCCATTTCTTTTGTATGGATACCGATCAGAAGCTGTCCATACGGTGTCTGGTAGTATGTGAGGTTCTTTTTTATTCTTCTCAAATACCATGTGCACATTTGATACACCGCTCTTCATCACTTCCAAAGTGTCCTCTCCGGTAATCTTTATTCGATTTTTTGTAATGCCCGGTATGCCCTCTGTAACTTCATCGAATAAGATGTAATGTTTTCCATTTTTGAGGAAATAGTTAGCAGGAGCAACGACTTCAATAGCTTCATACTCTTTTTCCTCCTCCAGTACGTCCATCTGCAGTCCCGAAATACTTATTAATACGTCTTTTGTCATACTCTCACCTGTACTTTTTGTCTGTCATCTCTCATATTGTTGCATTCTAATATTCTTCAATATTGATCTGCTTTGTCGTCTCAATATCATACGGCAAAATAGAATTGGCAAACTGCTTGAACTTATCTGCCGCATCACTGACATAGAAAGAATACTCTCCATGTTCTTCCTGGCCATTCACCGGAGTGTCTCTGAGCATCTCTTCTTCCTCCAGAAGCCGTTTAAGATCCATTGCAGTCTCATATGCCGGATTCACAAGATGAATCTTTTCTCCCATATATTCTCGGATCGTTGAGCGCAAGAGTGGGTAATGTGTGCAGCCAAGAATCAGTGTATCGATATCAGATTCTCTCATATCTGACAGATAGATATCAATGACTTCCCGGGTAATCTTATGTTTTGCAAATCCTTCTTCCACAAGCGGCACAAACAGGGGACATGCTCTTCCGGATACACTGATCTGAGGGTCTTCTGCCTGTATCAGTTTTTTATAAATCTCACTTTTTACCGTCGCCTCTGTACCGATCACTCCGATTTTTTTATTGATCGTCTCTTCCCTTGCCGCCCTCGCTCCCGGTGCAACAACACCGATGATCGGAATCTTAAATTCTTTCCGCACCGCATCCAGAGCAAGCGCACTCGCTGTATTGCAGGCAATCACAATCGCCTTCACTTCCTTCGTCAGCAGGAAGCGGATAATCTGACGGGAATAGCGGATAATTGTAGTTTCCGACTTGCTTCCATAAGGTACTCTCGCAGTATCTCCGAAATACACAATACTCTCATTAGGAGCTGCCGCATAATCTCCCTTGCCACTGTAAGTCCTCCGACTCCGGAGTCAAATACGCCGATCGGCATATCTTTCTTATTCTCTATCTTCACAACATTTCTCCTTCTATCTGCCATATCTGTTCTCTATTGTACCCGCTTATCAGGCAGATTTCAAGGGCATGTTCCCTTTACTCAAAATCCCGGTCCAATGAGAAGCAAAAAAGAACATTTTCAATCATCCCCGTCACTGGATGCCCGTCCGAATTGAAAATGTTCTTTCTTCCTTTGTCAGTCAGAGAAAGCCATCTACTCTGCCGTCCTCACAGACAGATTGTTTCTCTTATAAAATCACTAAATTGCCAGTTTTTTCGCAACCTCAAGCTGATACTCTGGAAGTTTCTTTTCCATGTTCAGCGCTTCATCAATATCCACATCAATATATTCACCATGCTTGTATCCTACCACACGGTTCGTCTTTCCTTCGCAGAGAAGTTCTACTGCCTTTGCACCCATAATGGAAGCATACACTCTGTCCTTTGCTGTTGGGCTTCCACCGCGCTGCATGTGTCCAAGGATCGTCGCTCTTGTCTCCATTCCAGTTGCTTCTTCGATTCTCTTTGCCATGTTGATGGAATCTCCGACACCTTCTGCATTGATGATAATATAATGTTTCTTTCCACGGTCTCTGTTATCAATAATTCTCTTGATAATTTCTGACTCATCGTAATTGTGCTCTTCTGGAAGAAGGATCTCCTCTGCACCGTTGGCGATTCCACACCACAATGCCAGATACCCTGCATCTCTTCCCATAACCTCTACAATACTGCAGCGCTGATGAGAAGTCGAAGTATCACGCACTTTATCAATTGCTTCCATTGCGGTATTCACCGCTGTATCAAAACCGATCGTATACTCTGTACAATCAATATCCAAATCGATTGTTCCCGGGATTCCGATTGTATTGATTCCGAGCTTTGCAAGCTTCTGTGCTCCGGCAAAAGAACCGTCTCCACCAATGACAACAAGCCCTTCAATTCCGTATTTCTTACAGATTGCAGCAGCCTTCTGCTGTCCTTCTTCTGTACGCATTTCCTTACATCTGGCAGTCTGGAGAATCGTACCTCCGCGCTGAATTGTATCAGATACGTCTCTTGCTGAAAGATCGATGATCTCCTCTTCCATCAGTCCCTGATATCCTCTTCTGATCCCTCTTACTCTAAGTCCTTTCCCCAAAGCTGTTCTGACTACGGAACGGATTGCCGCATTCATTCCCGGAGCATCTCCACCACTTGTCAGGACACCGATTGTGCGTATACGCTTTGCCATGATATTACCTCCATTTACCTATACCTAAATATTATTATTTATATATTTTGTGATTATTTTAACATACTTAAAATTTGTTTTCAATGCATTTTTCGACAACTTTCACACGTTCTTCCCCATAATAATTTGTCAGTCTGCTCAAAATATTCGGTTCAATCCCAATGTTCCAGTTACGCGGAAGACGTTTTACCGCTTTCTCTGCCTTACAATAAATTACAACTGTGTCATCTCCTTCAGAATCCTGGAGCATGCCCATCAAAAGCTTTTCTTCCGCAAGATAACTATTTTTGTCTGCAAACTGGATCCAAAGTTCTCTCTTTACTTGATGAAACGGAATAATCTTCTCACAGATCAGTTTGCTAGGACGGTCATCTTCCTCAGAAACTCTTCCTTTGACAAACACCTTCTTATCTTCTTCCAAGTACTGTCTGTTCGCCTCATAATCTCTCGGGAATACGACAACTTCCACCGTTCCGAGCAGATCTTCCACGGTAATAAATGCCATCATTTGATTGGTCTCGTATGCTTGATCGTCTTCCCAACGATCATGCCCCCGATGATTTCTTTCGCACCGTCATGCACCTTTGTCCGGTTTGTCTCCTCATCAAGCTGAAAGTCCAGTGTAGTTGCCGACACACTTTTCTTCCACTGCTCTTCATAGGCATCTAATGGATGCCCGCTGATATAAACACCAAGCACCTCCTTCTCAAATGCAAGAAGCGTCTCTTTTTCATATTCCCCAACATCTGGGAGCTGGATCTCAAATTCTTTCTTCTGATCTTCGTCGACAAAATCAAACAGTGACATCTGCCCGCTCATCGAAAATTTCTTTTCCTGATTGACATTGTCTACAATTTGAATATAGATCATCATAAACTGCTTTCTTGTCCCGCCAAGATTGTCTAGCGCCCCTGCTTTGATAAAGTTTTCAATACTTCTTTTATTTAACATTTCTTTTAAGGAAATACGTTCAATAAAATCTTTCAGTCCCCGGTACAATCCATTTTCTTCCCGTTCACTTACAATTGCTTCAATGACCGGCTTCCCGATACTTTTGATCGCCGCCAGTCCATAGCGGATATTCCCCTCATCTACCGAGAATCCACTGACTCCGCGGTTGATATCCGGCGGAAGGATTTTGATGCCCATCTGCCTTGCCGCATAAATATATTCTGATACCTTTGTCGGATTTTCAATCACAGATGTCATCAGCGCTGCCATAAACTCAATGGGATAGTAATATTTCAAATAGGCTGTCTGATAAGAAACAACTGCATATGCTGCGGCATGAGATTTATTGAACGCATATTTTGCAAAATCAATCATTTCATCATAAATCTTATTCGCTGTCTTTTCATCAATTCCATTGTTCAGACATCCCGGAACTCCTTCATCAATATTGCCATAAACAAAACTCTGGCGCTCCCTCTCCATGACATCCGCCTTTTTCTTCGACATCGCCCTTCGCAAAAGGTCACTTCGTCCAAGTGTATATCCGGCAAGATCACGCACAATCTGCATAACCTGTTCCTGGTAAACGATACATCCATATGTCGGTGCAAGGATTGGCTCCAGCTGTGGGCAATCATAGGTGATAGATCCTTTGTCATTCTTTCCTTTGATGTACTGTGGAATGAAATCCATCGGCCCCGGCCGGTACAGCGAAATACCGGCAATGATATCTTCCAGACTCTGCGGCTTTAACTCTTTCATAAAGTTTTTCATTCCGGCGCTCTCCAACTGAAATACACCGTCAGTCTTCCCGGTTCCGATGGAATCCAATACCAATTTGTCGTTGTAGTCAATCTCACCCATATCCAACTTGACTCCTGTCGCCTGCTCCACCAGGTTGACGGCATTCTGAATTACGGTCAGAGTTCTCAAGCCCAGGAAATCCATTTTCAAAAGACCAAGTTCTTCCAGTGTCGTCATCGTAAACTGTGTCGTGATCGAACCGTCCGATGCTCTGGAAAGCGGCACATATTCGTCTACCGACTTCTGACTGATCACGACTCCGGCAGCATGCATCGACGTATGCCGTGGAAGCCCTTCGAGACGTTTGGACATGTCGATCAAATATTTTACTTGTTCGTCTGTCTCATACATTTTCCGGAATTCCGGATTCATTTTCAATGCTTTATCAATCGTGATATTTAGCTCTGTCGGAATCATCTTTGCGATCGTATCGACAAATGCATACGGCAGATCCATCACACGTCCTACATCGCGGATCACACCTCTTGCCGCCATTGTACCGAATGTTACAATCTGCACAACGCGGTCTTTCCCATATTTTCTCACAACATAATCGATGACTTCCTGACGCCGTTCAAAACAAAAATCAATATCGATATCCGGCATGGACACACGCTCAGGATTTAAGAAACGTTCAAACAGAAGCTGATAGCGGATCGGATCAATATTCGTGATCCCAAGACAGTACGAGACAATACTTCCCGCCGCCGAACCTCGCCCCGGCCCTACACTGATATCATTGTCCCTCGCATATTTGATGAAATCCCATACGATCAGGAAGTAATCCACATATCCCATATTTTTGATCGTATTCAATTCATAGGAAAGACGTTCTTTTAATTCTTCTCCCGGATTTGGATACCGGCGTTCCAACCCTTCAAAACAGAGTTGATTCAGATATTCCCATGAAGTCATTCCCCCTGGCACATCGTATTTTGGAAGTTTCGTCACTCCAAATTCAATCTCCACATGACATCTATCTGCAATCTTCTGCGTATTTTCCAGCGCCTGCCTTGCATATGGGAATAATTCGATCATCTCCTGCTCTGACTTGACATAATACTGTCCGCCTGCATAGCGCATCCGGTTTTCATCTGTCAGCTTTTTCCCAGTCTGAATACACAGCAGAATGTCATGCGGTTTCTCATCCTCCGCATAAGTATAGTGGACGTCATTGGTCGCCACAAGCTCGATCCCGGTCTCTGCCGCCAGCCGAATCAGACGCTGATTGACATCTGCCTGCTCGGTCAGCCCATGATCCTGAAGCTCCAGAAAGAAATTCCCCTTTCCGAAAATAGATTCATATCTCAGTGCTGCCTGTTTCGCTTCCTCGAACATTCCCCGAAGAAGATTTTTCTGTACTTCCCCTGCAAGACAAGCACTCAGTGCAATGATTCCTTCATGGTACTCTTCTAACAATTCGATATCAATTCTTGGCTTGTAATAATATCCTTCCACAAACCCTTTGGAAACAATCTTCATCAGATTCTGATATCCCTGATTATTTTCTGCCAACAATACCAGATGGTAATAGCGGTCCTCCCCGCCATTGATCTCATGGTCAAAACGTGACCCGGGAGCCACATACACCTCACAGCCAAGAATGGGATTGATGCCTGCAGCCTTAGCCGCCCGGTAAAAATCAATCACACCAAACATGACACCGTGATCGGTGATCGCAGCACTGTTCATCCCCAGCTCTTTTACCCTGGCAACGTACTCTTTGATTTTATTTGATCCATCCAGAAGACTATACTCTGTATGGACATGCAAATGTGCAAAACTCATAGATGTTGCTGATTTCCTCCTTTTCTTCTCTTCCTGTCAATATCCGAAACAGTGAAAGTACCATTTCCTTCTGAATCGGTCCGACAGATTTTTATTACTCAAATATTTATTACAATGATTCTAAAATCTACGAATCCAGTATATCATCATTGAAACTCGCCGTCATTCCTTTTCTAATAGAAAAATCCTGCCCCTCAAAATGAAGAGCAGGATTTTCCTCCCAAAACCTTTTCAATTTCTTCTCGTTCCGGCATCACTCGCAGAGCGCCTTTTTTCGTCGTGATCAATGCAGCTGCTGCATTGGCAAACTGTAGCGTTTCCCTTACCCTTTCTTTGTCTTGCTTCTGTATACCATATCTTAATATGTAGTCCAGAAGGCAAGCGCAAAATGTATCTCCCGCTCCAGTTGTATCGATTGTGTCCTCCATCAAAAAGGCTTCTGCTTCTACAATCTCACTGCCAAAAAATGCTTTGCTTCCCTGATTTCCCATCGTTGCACAGACAAAAGGAATCTGATATTCCTCTATCAGTTTCTGTACTCCGCGATCAATGTCTGTTTCTCCTGTCATAAATGTGATCTCATTGTCAGAGATTTTCAACACATCGCACTGACTCATCCCAAATGCAATCTTTTCTTTTGCCTCATCTAAATGATTCCAAAGTGCCGGACGCAAATTAGGATCAAAAGAGATTATCGCACCATTTTGTTTTGCTGTCCAAATGGCATATTTTGTCGCTTCTTCTGCCTCGGACGATGTCATAGAAAGGCTTCCAAAATGAAAAAGTTTTGTCTCTTTTAAAAGTGCTTCCCCAACTTCTTCTTTTCGAAGCATCATATCCGCACCGGGATTCCGATAAAACGAAAACGTACGCTCTCCATCTGCTGCATTATGTACAAAAGCCAATGTCGTTGGGATTTTCTCATCATAGCAGATTCCCTCTGCTGAAATTCCCTGTTCTTTTACTACCGACACCAACATTTCTCCAAAAGAGTCTTTCCCTACTTTTCCAATAAATGCGGTATTTCTCCCCAGTTTCTGAAGCATTGCAAGTACATTGCATGGCGCTCCTCCAGGATTTGCCTCATAAATCTGATTACCCTGACCGCTGATTCCTGCACTGGTAAAATCTACCAGAAGTTCTCCTAATGCTACTACATCCATTGCCTTCCTCCTGCTCTTTAAATCAGTTCATGTTTTTCCACGTTGATTTTTACTGTTCCATCACAACAAAATACAATCTCTTCTGCTTCCATCGGCGTACAGATTGCTGTGGTAGACACTTGCTCCCCATCGTTAATAAATAATTCGATAGACTGTCTGTCCATAATAAAACGAAGTTTTAAAGGTTCTTTTTGTTCTGGAAGTTTCCACGCACGCTGACATACGATGTCCCTTGTCACACCGCAGTATGTTCGGTTCACTTCCATTATCTGTTTTTTTCTATAATAAGTATAACTGGTCGTATATTCTTGATTGTGTGCCAGTTCGATGCAAAATTCATCGAAGACTCCTTCGCAGATTTCCACTGTCAGATCCAAAATCCGCCCTTTCACTTCATCAAATTGCACCGTACCAGATACTTCCTGATTCTCCAAACGACAGGAATTTTTTCGGTAGTTTTTCAATTCTTCTACCGGTTTCTGATATAACTTTCCATTTACATAATGTAATTCTCTTGGAAGTGTCATCATTCCCTGCCATTTTTGTTCTTCCGGAATTACGCAGGCATCCCAGGATTTCATCCACGCAATCAGGATTCTTCTTCCATCCGGCAGTTCTGTCGTCTGCGGTGCATAAAAGTCTAAGCCATAATCCAATGTTTTCGGCATCTCTTTTTGGAATGTATGTGTGTTTTCATCGTAATCTCCCACAAAATATACAGAATTATTTCCATTATGAAATTCGTATTTCTGTGCTTTCATATTCTGCGGCGAACAGATTAGAAAATATTTTTCATCCAATGCGAAGAAATCCGGACATTCCCACATGGTCCCCACTTTGCCGTCACTGTTTTCTGCCAGTACAGTTTCAAATTTCCACTCTTCTAAATTTTTACTGGAAAAAAGAACAACCTGTCCTTTTTGTTCTGCATTTTTATTCCCTACGATGAGGTAATAGGTATCCCCTTTTTTCCATACTTTAGGATCACGGAAATCAATCCGGCTACAGTTCTCCGGCATCAGTTCTCCAGTCACTACCGGATTTTTGGAAGATTTCTCATAAGAAATTCCATCTCCATATGCAATGCATTGATTCTGTCGCTCTTCTTCTCTTCCATCTTCCAGCACTTGTCTGCTCACACCAGTGTAGAGAAGCACATGTTTCCCATTTGCTTCCAGAGCGCTTCCTGAAAAACATCCAAATGCATCATAATTTTCATCCGGAGCCAACGCCACAGGAAGATTTTCCCATGAAATCATATCCTCTGAGACACTGTGTCCCCAGTGCATCGGTCCCCACTCTCGTGTATAAGGATGATACTGATAAAACAGATGAATTTTCCCATCATAAAATGAAAATCCATTTGGGTCATTCATCCAGCCAATCGGTGGTGTGATATGAAACACCGGTTTTTCTTCAGAAGAAATCTCCTTCTGTTTATTTTTTTCATATTCTCGCGCTTTTTCTAATTTTTCACTCACGCTTTGCTCACCTGTCTTTCTATTCATTCTTTAAGGATTCCTGATATTGATCAAAATATTTCTGTTTGATTTTTAAATAATCGGATAGTCCATACTGCTCCATTTTTTTCAGATAACTATCCCATTCTTCTTCAATTCCGCCATTTAAAATCCAGTCTGCTTTTTTTCTGTTCTGCATACTTCTTGATGTCAGTATCGTACTGAGATACTTTATTCGTATCTGCAATGCTCATAAATACATTTGGGTATACATACTTGCTGTTCATGTCCTCCAAGTATACTTCATGCATATTATCAAGACGCCATTTTGCATCCGTAGGCTGTGTCACATAAGTATCATAATACTCATTTAATATTGCCAGTGGTCCATTGACCGACTGTGCCTCTCGGACTTCTACCGGAGACTGCTCTCCAAGGTCCATATGCTTTAACATTTTTTCGCCTTGTGCATTCTCACTCATCTCAAAAATATTAAAGGAATCTTTTTCCCCATAGGTTCCCCAGTTATTCTGCGGAGACTGTAACGGAGCATACATCTGATCGATCCAAGCAGCCGCCAGTGCAGTATTCCGGCAACTTGTTGTCAGTACACAGCGCCCTCTGTCAAACCCGCTCGTTTCACTGTTATTCTGTCTTGTAATGTTTACCAGTCCTTCTGGGCCTGCGAGCGCTGGCAGCATAACATAGTCTTCATAATTATCAATATTAGAAATATCCCATGTGAAGCAAAGCCCATAACGATGGCTCTTTCCTTTCGCTACATAAGTAGACCACTCTTGTGTGAAAGCTTCCGGATCGACCAAATCCTGCTCTACCAGCCCATGCAGCCATTGAATGCCTTCTTTATATCCTTCCTGCACAGTAGTATAGATCACTTTTCCTTCATCTGTCACCGCAAAATGATCCCCCGTGTCCCCATAGCCTTCTCCGAATCCATTGATTAAGATTCCTGGATCCTGATCTCCATTATTGATGATAAAAGACATTGGGATAACCTCTCCCTCTATTTCAAATTCGCTTTCCAAAAGATCTGCATTATCCCGAAAAGCGATCAGTACCTGTTCTAATTCTTTTGTCGTATCTGGTACTTCCAGTCCTAAAAAATCCAGCCACTTTTTATTGATATAAGGAATGTTGCCAATTGCCTGAATCGCTTCTTTTCCCTCTCCAAGCTGTTCAATCCACGGAAAGGAATAAATATGTCCATCCGGAGCTGTGCACATTGTTCTGTATTCCGGATACTGTTCAAATACCGCCTGCAAATTAGGCATGTATTTGTCAATCAACTCCTCCAGAGGATAATGATTCCTTGTTTTGCATAGCGTAAAAGATCATAATCATTCATCCCCGCATTGAAAAGCCCGTCCGGAAGATTTCCAAATTGAGCCAATGCAAGATTTTTCTTATCCGCAAACTGATCTGCCACAAAACAGGTCCAGTCAATATGTACGTTCGTCTGTTTCTCCAGTCTTTTGAAGATCTCTCTTTGATTTGGATCTTGTGTAGAAGTTGCCGGCGCATTGGTAATAAATGACAGCTCCGCTTTTTCTTTTAATGGAAATGCTACTTCTTCCACTGGTGTATCCGGATTGATCTCTGCTTCCATCTTCTTTCCGTCTCCGCATCCCACAACAGAACATGCAAGCACCAAAGATAATCCTGCTGCAATTACGGTATTCTTCTTTCTTCTCATGCTGCTGCCTCCTAACCTTTCACTGAACCAACCATAATACCCTGATCAAAATATTTTTGGAAAATGGGTACATGATCAATAATGGTAAACTTGATACAACGATTGTGGCATATTTCAATAATTCTGCCACTTTCGCCATCTCTGCCGTACTTTGGATATCCGCGATCATTCCCGGCTGCGGCGTATTCTGCACTAAAATAGACCGAAGCACAAGCTGCAATGGCTGCAGATCCGCATCATTTAAGTAAATCAATGCATCAAAATAGCTATTCCACATTCCCACAAAAGACCACAATGCCAAAACAGCGATGATCGGCTTGCAGACTGGAATCATGATTTTAAAGAAATGCTGAAGCTCGCTTGCCCCATCCAGCGCAGATGCTTCCCGCAACTCTTTCGGTATTGATTGATAGTAAGTTCTTGCAAGAATCATATTCCAAACATTAAATGCCCCCGGAATCAAAATCGCCCAAACTGTATTCACCAGATGTAACTGATTAATCAAAATAAAAGTCGGAATCAATCCTCCTCCAAAAAACATGGTAATGATGAAAATCACATTAAAAAATCCTCTTCCGACAAAATCTTTTTTTGACATCGGATACGCAGCTAACAATGTGATAAACACCGAAATGACTGTAAATGCTGTGGAATAGAAAAAGGAATTGAAAAATCCTCTCCAGATCATCTCATTTTCCAGTACTCTCCGATAGGCATCTAAGGTCCATTTCTTAAAATCAAAGCTGATTCCCTGACTGTTCAATACATTTGGATCCATAAAAGAAGCTGCTACAACATATACAAGCGGAATAATAATCGCAAGTACAAATAAACCTAACGCGAAATATCCAACTCCCAAGATCAGTCTATCTGACATTCCCAGTTTCTTTTTCTCCTGTTGCCTCATTTTTGCACCTCCTATAATCCTTCTCCATCATTAAGCTTCTTCACGATCAGATTTACTGCAATCAATAAAATAACATTGATAACCGAGTTGAACAGACCGACCGCTGTTGAATATCCGTAATCGCCATTCAGCAGACCAATTCGATAAACATATGTTGATAAAATTTCTGATGCCGGAAGATTCATCGAAGTCTGTAATGCGTATGCCTTTTCAAATCCAATGCTCATAATATTTCCTGCCTGCAAAATAAACTGAATGACAATAATATTTTTGATGGCCGGAAGTTCTACATAACGAATCTGCTGAAAAATATTTGCACCATCTACGATTGCCGCCTCTTCTAAATCCTTACTTGCGTTGGAAAGCGCTGCCGTATACATGATCGAAGCCCATCCAGCTCCCTGCCAGATTCCACTGGCGATATAAATGGTGCGAAATGCCTCCGGCATTGCCATCCAGTTTGTATTGATTCCAAGCACCTGATTGATCGGACCTACCGGTGACAAAAACATTCTAACCATACCACAGAGAACAATCACTGAAATGAAATTTGGCGCATAAATCAATAATTGAATATTCTTCCGCAGTCCAACCTTTCGAATCCGATTTAGCAACAGTGCTAAAATAATCGGTACTGGGAATCCCCATAAAAGCCCATATGCACTCAGTTTCAATGTGTTCAGCAAATAATTCATAAAATCTGGTGAAGACAGGAATCTCTTAAAATACTCCAGACCTACCCACTCACTTCCAAAAATTCCTTTGATGACATTGTAATCCTCAAATGCGATCAGTACTCCACTCATTGGGATATACTTAAAAATAATCGTCAAAAGAAGAGCTGGCATTAAAAAAATCACATACAACTGCCAGTTCTTTCTGACATACGCCAGCTTCTGCCTCATTGTCTGCTTTGCAGAAACTGTTTTCTTTCTCGCAAACGTCCTCATGCTTTGTTCCTCCATTTTCTTTTCCTCTTTTATAAAACCGGTTCCGCAACCGGTAAAGTAACCGGTTACTTTTGATTTGATACTACAATAAAATTACTCCTCTGTCAACATTTTTTCCAAAAAATCACTCTCTTTTCTCCTACTCTAAATAACCGGTCACTTTACCAGTTATTTTTAAATTGCTTTTTACAGTTGTTCTTGCTATACTAATGTTAATTTATAGAAAGAGGCGTTTTATTATGAGCAAAAAGAAAGTCACCTTTGCTGACATTGCAAAATATACCGGATTCTCCAAGACAACTATCTCCAGATATTTTAATGACCCGGATTCCCTGACTCTGGAAAATCAGGAAAAAATTGCAAAAGCACTGGACGAGCTTGATTATCAGGAAAACAAACTCGCAAAAGTTCTCGCAAATGGAAAGAGTGAATTTGTCGGCATCATTATCCCGAACCTTTATCTACACTATTATTCTGAGATGTTGAATCAGCTTTTATCCAGCTACACAGACTACCATTACAAATTTCTTGTATTTGTAAGCAGCGACCAGAAAGAACTGGAACAACAATATTTAGATGAGCTGATGGCATATAAGATTGAGGGATTGATTGTCTTAAGCCACACGTTTCCTTCAGAAAAACTGGCCTCCTATCATATTCCGATCGTTGCTATCGAGCGGGAAGCAGAACATATCTGCAGCGTCAACACTGACAATTATATGGGAGCCGTACAGGCAGCCACTCTCCTGATTCGGAATCAGTGTGAAATCCTCATTCACGTCAATGTTCCGGTTCCTAAGCAGATTCCCGCTTACAATCGTATCCGTGGTTTTGAAGATACCTGCATCGAACACCATGTTCCTTATGAACTGATGCTGCAAGATCTTGGTTCCACTTATGAGACAACTTACGAAGCAATCAAAAAAGTCTTTGTCAAAATTGACAATGCTTATCCAGGAAAGAAAAAAGGTGTTTTTCTCGCCAATGATACCTATGCAAATATTTTTCTAAACCTAGTTTTTCAAAAATATGGAACATTACCAGAAGAGTATCAGATCATGGGATTTGACAATTCCCCTATTGCAAACGAGGCAATCATCCCTATTTCCACTATCGGACAACAGATCGATCAAATTTCTAAAACAGCTATGGAACTTCTGATTCTCCAAATGAACGAAATGAAGAAAAGGCAGCCCGTTCCTTTAAGCGAACCGATTCATAAGCAGATTACTCCTGTTTTGATCCGCCGGAATACTACGGATTAAATACGGTCAAAAAATCTCCTTTGCACAGAAAAGAAAACAATCAAAAAGGAACTGTAATACTATTTTTCTTAGTACAACAGTTCCTTTTATTTCGGAGTATTTTACCTGCATCAAAGCATTTCTTCTGCCTATTTCATCACAATGGAATCTTCTTTGATCTCAATCTTTCTCTCCTTAAGCAGCCTTCCCACTGCTCTTTTGAATGCATTTTTGCTCATGCCGAGTTCCTTTTTAATCTTTTCTGCGTCTGCTTTATCGTTAAATGGCAGCTTTCCATCGCATTTTTTCATGATACCAAGCACATACTCTGCATCTTTATCCATCTGCGCTGGAATTTTCTCGCGGATGCTTAAATCCAGCTTTCCGTCTTCTTTGACCGCAGTAACTCTTCCAGTCACCTCTGTTCCGACACGGAAATTTTTAAAAACTTCTTTTCTTGGGATCAGCGCAGAATATTTATTATCTACGGCAACAAAGACTCCAAAGCGATCACTGGTGTCATAGACAATCCCATGTACCATATCATCTTTCTTATACGGAGAATCCGTGCGAAGAAGACCGTATACTTTCATTGTCGCACAAAGTCTTTGACTTTTGTCAATGTAAAGTGTTACAAGACATTTATCTCCTTTTTCCACTTTTGCTGTCTGTTCTTTAAATGGAAGGAACAGATCCTTTTCCAGTCCCCACGACAGAAATGCCCCGAATTTTCCTACATCTGCAACTTCGAGCACTGCCAATTCTCCGACTTTCAATTCCGGCTCATTGGTCGTGGCGATCAGACGGTCGCTGGAATCCTTATACAGAAAGACCTCAATCGGATCTCCCACTTCAATATCCTCTGGCACCTGCTTTTTCGGAAGGAGCACTCTTTCTTCATCACTTCCCAAATACACTCCAAAATCCACGATTTTTACTACTGTTAATACTTGTTTTTTCCCTAACTGCATCCTAATTTTCTCCTCTTACTTGCACGATCGCATATGGTCTTTCCTTTTCATCTCCAAGCACGATCGTTGTGTTGTCTTGTTCCTCTATCATAGACGGATAAATCATATCTCCGTACACTGCTGATTTTTTGTACTCAACCCTCAGTTCCCTGATCTTAGACGGCGTTCCCATCTCTTCCCAGACATCCAATGCCATCTGCACATACTGGCTATTGTTCACATGGTGATTCGTATCGATCTGATGTCTTCTCACTGGAAATGGCTCACCCTGCTTTCGTTCTTTTGGCAGAGGGATCTTTCTTCCTGCATATTCCATCGGAAGCGGTTCCTCTGTTCCATACCCTGCAATTTCCTGAGGCTGTGGTCTTACCGGACGCCCTTTTTTCAGATCCATGAATACCCATATGGAATAGGCATAGGCGATTTTACTCCCTTTTGCATCGGTCATCACAAAATTTCTTGTCCCATACAATCCGTCAAATCCGGTCGCGAACGTCTCTACTGTAACTTCCTCACCAAGTTTTGGCCGACGCTCGATCACAATCTGCCAGAAAGACAATACCCATGCTTTCTGATGCTCCTCCATATATTCACATCCGACTCCAAGTTCTTCTGACTGGAAGGTACTGCAGTCTTGAAAATAATTGACAAGATTGGGAATGGTCAGTTTCCTTTCCCCATCGACTTCGCTGTATCTGATCCGTTGTTTCCATTGATATTTCATTTCTCTGCGCCTCTTTTACTTTTCTTTCTCATTGATAAAACTTGTCTCCACGGTGATCACACACTGGTATCTGGAATCCCTCTCCCGGATGCATCTGACAAATAAGTCATGCAGCTCCCTCTGCTTTGCCTGATCATATTCATGTGGCACTACCATGTCAAAGATCAGATTGATCTGGTCTTTGCCGTCTACCATTCGGAAATCATGGATACTTGCATCTGCGTCCAGCGACTGAAGCACTTCTTCTGCCATCTTTCTCGCTGCAAGTACTGTCTCATCTTTCGTCTCAACGGGATCCATATGAATGACAAGAAAAATGCCAAGCTGCTTGAGCGCATCCCGCTCAATCTGGTCGATCACCTCGTGTGACGTCTCAATGTCTGTGTCGTTAGGAACCTCTGCATGGATGGATGCCATACTTTTCCCAGGTCCGTAATTATGTACGATCAAATCATGGCTCCCTACAATCCCATCATACTGCTCTACAAATTTTGTGATCTGTACATAGACTTCCGGGGAAACCGCTTCTCCGATCAATGGCTCCAGTGTGTCTTTTGCAATGCTGATTCCTGCCCACATCACGACAAGTGACACTCCCAGTCCTACAAATCCATCGATATTAATTCCCGTCACTCCAAAAACAATCAATGAAAGAATCGTTGCTGAAGTTGTGATCACATCTCCGATCGAGTCGGCCGCTGTCGCCAGCATCACCTGGGAATGGATTCGTTTTCCTAATTTCTTATTGAACATTCCAAGCCACAGCTTGATTCCGACAGAAAGCAATAATATTATAACAGAAATCAACTGAAAGTGCATCTCCTGCGGATGCATGATTTTCTGAATCGCATCTTTCAAAAAAGTAAAACCGACCTCAATGACAAGGAAAGATACTACCAGTGCAGAAATATACTCGATTCTTCCATGCCCAAACGGGTGATCTTTATCTGCGGGCTTACTTGCGATCCGAACTCCTACAAAGCTTATGATAGAAGATCCCGCATCTGACAGGTTGTTAAATGCATCTGCCATAACCGAAATACTTCGCAGAACAAACCCGATACTTATTTTTATCAAGAATAATAACACATTACAAAAGATGCCGACGACACTCGCCAGCATCCCATATCTTGTCCGGACTACGTTGTTTCCTGTCTCTTCATATTCTTTTACAAATCGTTTTACTAACCAATCGGTCATAAAATCCCTCTCTTCTTTTGCTGTTTTCTATTTGTCATCTTTCTCCGAGAAAAAGAACCATCTCACTTTTACTTTTGCATCAGAAGTTACCAGATCATACTCTTCCTCCGTCAACACTTCCTGAAGTTCTTTCTTTCCATCTTCCGGGACGACTGCATGAACTGCATCAATAAAACAGAGATTTGGATATAGGACACACCACCAGTTATGCCCTTTTGCCTCTCCAATCTCAATGCGAAGCGCTTCATATTCCCCTGCCGGAAATGTGACGTCCCCATAAGTTTTCTCCGGGAAATAACTTGTAGTCAGTTCTAGGTGAACCGGATAGTCATAGGACTCCCCACAGATTACTGCCTGAGCAATATCCCCCAGCTCTCCGAGATGCTCCCCAACCCACTCTCTTGTCTGTGCAAGATCGGTATGCTGCGGCATTTTATATTCCATATAGGCAAGAACCGCTTCCTTGACCTTCATCTTCAATGCCTGATCTTTTTCGCTGTCACTATTTGCCAGCACATGGAACCGCAAAACCTCTCCCGCCATATGTTCCTGAAGATTGGACAACTTCTCCTTTGCTGCCGCATGCATCCTGGTTGTCACCACCCCGGTCAATACCCCTGCGATCAATACTGCAAGTATGAAAATCCTGTACTTCGCTTTTTTTGTGATCCCCGGCACAACTGTCTTTTCTGTTTCTGCTGCTTGTTCTCTCCCACTCATCACTATGTACCTCCCTTTTTGATATAAGGAGTATGTACCGATGAGCAGTTTTTATTCATTATTCCTATTCTTTTTTCGAGCGGATCGTATGCAGCACAGATTCTACCTGATTCTCAATATGGCGACATACAATCTTTGCAGCTTCTTCCTTGTTGCGCTTTTCAATATTTTCTATAATCTGATCATGCTCTTCTAACAATTTCACATGGGATTCGTCCTTTTTCAAATATTCCACGCGGAAACGGTACATCTGCTCCCGGAGATTATTCAACAGTTGGATCAGACGCTGGTTGTCGGTCGCCATATAGATCACATCATGAAATTTCACATCGGCTTCCGCATATTTTGTCACGTCTTTGCTCTTTAATGTCACTTCAAACTCCTTCGCGGCTGCTTTCAACTCCTCAATCTGCTGTGCAGTCATCTTCTCACAGGCAATCTCTACGGCGAGCTCTTCTAACGCACGTCTGACTTCCAACACATCTTTTAAGCTTTTCTCTGTGATCTCGGCCACTTCCGCCCCTTTTCTTGGAATCATGAGCACAAGTCCCTCCAGCTCCAGCTTGCGGATCGCCTCCCGAATCGGAGTGCGGCTGACTCCCAGCTTATTGGCAAGCTGTATCTCCATCAGGCGCTCTCCCGGTTTTAATTCTCCGCGCAGAATTGCCTGCCGCAGTGTATTGAATACAACATCTCTCAATGGTAAATACTCGTCCATGCTTACTTGAAATTTTGGTTCCATGCTCTTATTTCCTCCTTGCATTGTGTATATTCGTAATATACACCTGCTTTGCCAGTTCTCTGTCTCTGATTGCTTTCTGTGCCTCGCGCGCCATTCTGCGGTCTCGGAACAGACCAAATACCGTCGGCCCACTTCCGCTCATCATCGCGTTCAAAGCCCCGTGCGCTTTCATCACATTTTTAATCTCTTCGATCACCGGATATTCCCCAATCGTCACTCTCTCCAGCACATTGCCCATCGAGCTGCCACTTTTTCCAGGCTCTGCTCCGAAAGTCCCTGCAGGATCCCATCAATATCCGGATGATCTGTAATCTCCCCCGAATCTAATTTTTCATACACCATCTTCGTGGATACACTGATCGGCGGTTTCGCAATCAGCACATAACAGTTCGGCATCTGCGGCAGTCTTGTCAATTCTTCCCCGATTCCCTCTGCCAGCACTGTCCCTCTCATCAGACAGTACGGTACATCTGCTCCAAGCTTGACCCCTCTGTCCATCAATTCCTGCTCAGAGAGTCCTAAGGCAAACATCTTGTTCATTCCAAACAGAACTGCCGCCGCATTGGAACTTCCACCTGCCAGACCTGCCGCTACCGGTATATGCTTATCAAGTGTGATCGACACTCCATCCTGAATATCAAATTCATCGATCAGAAGCTTTGCCGCCTTGTACGCAATATTATTTTCATTGACCGGAAGATAGAACAAATTCGTCTGAATCCGTATGCCCGGTTCCTCCGTTCGTCTCAGTGTCACATCATCATACAGATAGATGGTCTGCATAACCATCCTTACATCGTGATAACCATTCTCTCTTCTTCCGAGTACATCTAGTCCCAGGTTAATTTTCGCCAGAGATTTTAACTTTAAGTATCTCATCTTCCTACCCCTTTCGACCACAACACACGGATTTCTTCTATCGGAACCTCTATATCCGATAGAAGAAATCGTGTATCTTGTATACATTATTCTTATAGTATACTCATGTTTTCTTTAAAAATCAATATCTTATCCCCCGGTTTCACCTGATCTTCCGTCAGCCCATTGACTGCACAGATCCCGTCAATTGTAGTGCAGTACCTCTTTGCCAGTGTCCACAGTTCCTCTCCTTCTTTTACGATATAACCGATGATTCCCGGACGGCGCTCCAGCTCCTCTGTCTGATATGGCTCCATTGTAATGTTGTCAATGACCTCTGTCTGCACCGGCTGTCTGATAAAACTGCAAAATGCCAGAACTGCCTTCACCTCAATCTCTCCACTTCCCGCCATGGAAATAGAAAGCTGTTCAATATTATTTGAAATATCATACTGTGTCTTCTCATTCATTCCTTCTGCCTCTAACAGATAGGAAAACGGCACCATGCCCTGCCACGTTGCAAATGGTACCTCATCATTTGCTTTCACATATAAAAAGGAGACATGGAGGATTCCTTCCATTTGAATTCCGTTTTCCGTCACTTCCGTGTGCTCTACCTGAATATCTCCATTACTATGACAGATTTGAAGGATTTCTTCTTTTAACTCCGGAAGCGCAAGTTGCTCTGTCACTTTGCATTTTGAATGATTCTGAAGCAACAATGTCTCATAATCTGCTTCCTTCTTTTCCAGATTACATTTTTCTTTCAGAGAATATGCATCCTCAAGAATCTCCAATTCTTCTTCCTGATAGATCGTGATCTTCAGATCCAGTGTCGCCTCAACGCCCAGTACCCTCATTTCTCCATCTTCATCCATACGGATGTCCACAAGAGTATCCTCCAGATTCGCATAGAGATGATGATACATCTGTGCCTCTGCTCCGGAACATTCCACCGTTCCCTCATAGGGAACAGTCTGTTCTATCCAGTCTTCTTTCTGTTCCTCCGACAGATATAAGCAAAAAACAAGCAGTTCTCCTTTGACGACAAGCTGATCGTCAATCAGCTTCGAATCCAGCTTCCGGTTTACAATATCTGTCCAAAGAATCGTCCCAATATTCTCCTTTGTGCCCGGCAATGTAATCTCTTCCTTGATCCGGTAAGTATCTTTCTTCCCGGTGTGCAGTTCCAGCACTTTCGCAGTCCGCTTTTTCTGGAAAATTTCCTCCTCCTCTTCAATTCCGGTTGTTGTCTCCTCTTCCCGGAGCACTTCCCGGCAAATCTGAAGCTCTACCATCGCTTTCAAATTCATTTTCCGGGAATGGATCAGAGTCGGCACAAACTCTACTCGGTAATCCCCTACACTGTATGTAACCTGTGCTTCCCCTTCTTCGATGTAGACCATCTCTTCAAACGGAAGTCTTCCTTCCACTGCTGACAGTTTTGGTTCCACCTCATCAGTCACATACAACACCTGAAAATATAGTTTTCCGGATACTCTGAGATAATTTTCCATCCGTTCTATCCCTTCGACCTTGACATGCCCCTCCCCCTGTACAACACGGAGTACATCATTTTTTGCATCGGGTACATTGTAATCGTCATCTACAAAAAACTGATGGATCATCCGCTTTCCAATCTGACTGCAATGTACATTTTTCTTTCTTAACTCCATAAAACATCCTCCTACTCAAATACAATATTTTTATCAATCCATTCCATTTTCACAACAACATACGGATATGTCTGTTTTTCCGTGATTTTCTCTTCCTTGGACGGCCCTAAAAGCTCCGTCTGTATATAGACTGCATTTTCTGTCTCGTACAATGCTTTCACTTTTATACTGTAACCGCTTGTCGGTCTTGTTCCATACCCCACTGCAAGGTACAGTTCTCCCTGATCTGCATAAGAAAGTTGAAATCCTTCTTCCTTTCGCTCTGCAATCATTTCCTCTAATTCTTCCGGAATGTCCTGCTTCTCTGTCACCGTAAATTCTATGTCCCGAAGTTTCCCGGTCCGCTCTGTCTTCTCCACACAGCCGCCCACCGTCAACATCAGACAGGCAACAAGAAGAAGAACTATTTTCCTGCCAATATACTTTTTCACCTGGAAACAATCACTTCCGCTCCTGCATGATTCTCTCTACATCTTATTATCTTTCTTGTCTTTTCATTCCCTCTCTAGTATAATATTTTCAATAAATCAAAATAATGAAGGAGACTTTAACTATGCTGCGTTTTACATTTTTAGTGATATTTTTAATATCCTTTTTAATTCTTTCCATCCCAGTATTGCTTGTAGAAGCCATCATCGGGAAGTTCAACCGGAAGGCAAAAGATTACAGCTGTCTTCGCATTGTCCAGTGGGGATTTCGTTGTATTTTATGGATCACCGGAGTAGAAACGACCGTGATCGGCGAGGAACAAGTACCAGATGAACCGGTCTTATTTGTCGGGAACCACAGAAGTTATTTTGACATTCTGCTTACTTACTCCCGCTGCAAGCGTCTAACCGGCTATGTGGCTAAAAAGGAGATGGAACGCTTCCCGCTTTTGAACAACTGGATGCGTAATCTCTACTGCCTGTTCCTCGACCGAGATAATTTAAAAGAAGGACTCAAGACAATTCTAACCGGGATCGATTATATCAAGCAGGGAATTTCCATCTGTATTTTCCCGGAAGGGACAAGAAATACCGGCGAGGAATTAAGTATGCTCCCGTTTAAAGACGGCGCACTCAAGATCGCCGACAAGACCGGATGTGCAATCGTTCCGATCTCGATGAACAATACTGCCGAAATTTTCGAAAACCATCTGCCAAAGAAAGGTACAAAGGGATTTCCAAAAATCCGGAAGACGCATGTGATTATTGAATATGGCAAGCCAATCTATCCACACACACTTGATCGGGAAGAACGCAAGCACCTTGGTGCCTACTGCCAGAATATCATTCAGGAAACTATCAATAAAAACGCTGCACTGCTCAAAAGCGTGCACGAAAGGGGCTAACAACCATGACAACACAAAATTTAACATTATTGACCGATTTTTATGAACTGACGATGATGCAGGGATATTTTCACAGCAAAGAGGAAAATACTCCTGTCGTCTTTGACATCTTTTTCCGCAGTAATCCATCCGGCGGCGGGTATTCCATCGCAGCAGGACTGGAACAGGTAATTGAATATATCAAAAATTTGAATTTTTCTTACGAAGATGTCGACTATCTTCGCAGCCTGAATCTATTTGATGAAACTTTTCTTCAGTATTTAAGCGGATTTCATTTCAGCGGAAGTATCTATGCGATCCCGGAAGGAACTGTGATCTTCCCTAGAGAACCACTCCTGAAGGTGATTGCTCCGGTGATGGAAGCGCAGCTTGTGGAGACTGCACTGTTAAACATTATCAATCACCAGTCACTGATCGCCACAAAAGCTTCCCGCGTCGTCTATGCCGCTGACGGAGACGGTGTGATGGAATTTGGACTTCGCCGGGCACAAGGACCGGATGCCGGACTCTACGGCGCAAGAGCCGCCATGATCGGCGGATGTATCGGTACTTCCAACGTGCTTGCCGGACGAATGTTTGATGTACCGGTAAAAGGAACCCATGCACACAGCTGGATCATGAGTTTCCCGGATGAGTACACTGCTTTTAAAACTTATGCCAAGCTATACCCTTCCGCATGCTGCCTGCTTGTAGATACTTACGACACCTTAAAATCCGGTGTTCCAAATGCGATCCGTGTCTTCCGGGAAATGCGCGAAGAAGGAATCGAACTGAAAAATTATGGGATTCGTCTGGACAGCGGTGACCTTGCTTATTTATCAAAAAAAGCAAGAAAGATGCTAGATGCCGCTGGCTTCTCGGATGCATTATCTCAGCCTCCAATGACCTTGATGAATACCTCATTCTCGACTTGAAGAATCAAGGTGCCGCAATCACTTCCTGGGGGGTCGGCACGAGCATGATCACCTCCAAAGACTGCCCGGCATTCGGCGGTGTCTACAAACTCGCTGCCATTCAGAATGCCGACGGTGAATTTGTTCCGAAGATCAAACTCTCAGAAAATACGGAAAAGATTACGAACCCGGGAAATAAAACTGTTCACAGAATCTACGACAAAGAAACCGGAAAGCTTCTTGCTGACCTGATCTGTTTTGTCGATGAAGTCTTTGACGAAAGTAAGGATCTTCTACTCTTTGATCCAGTAGAAACCTGGAAGAAGACAAAACTAAAAGGCGGCACTTACACAATGCGCGAACTGTTAAAACCAGTCTTCTTAAATGGGAACTGTGTCTACCAGTCACCGACCGTCATGGAAATCGCTGCTTACTGCCGCAAAGAGAAAGAAACACTCTGGGATGAAGTGACACGTCTGTTCAATCCGCATAAAGTGTATATTGACCTCTCAAAGAAATTGTATGATGTCAAAAAAGAACTGTTAGATCAGATGAGTATTCAAGAATAGGAGAAACTGATTATGGAACATATGTCATTACAGGAAATTACAACAGCCTGTGGCGGAACCTATTACGGGGAACCGTCACTGCTTACAAGAGAAGTATCCGGTGTCACCATCGACAGCCGGAAAGCCGGAAAGGATTTTTTATTTGTCCCGATCAAAGGAGCCAGAGTAGATGGACATTCTTTCATTCCACAGGTGATGGAACAAGGGGCACTCTGCACACTCTCCGAGCACCCGCTTTCTGACAGTTCCCCATATATCCTTGTGAGTTCCTGCGCCCAGGCGCTCAAAGATATTGCCGAACATTATCGCAGGGCACTCGGAATTAAAGTAGTCGGGATCAGTGGAAGTGTCGGAAAGACAAGTACGAAAGAAATGATCGCTTCCATTTTGGAACAGAAATATTCCGTTTTAAAAACTGCCGGCAACTTCAACAATGAAATCGGTCTCCCACTGACCGTTTTCCAGATTCAAAAAGAACATGAGGTTGCTGTTCTTGAGATGGGTATCAGCGACTTTCAGGAAATGAACCGCCTAGCCAAAATTGCACAGCCAGACATCTGTGTGTTGACCAATATCGGACAATGTCATCTGGAAAATTTAGGAGACCGCGACGGTGTTCGGAAAGCGAAGACAGAGATGTTCGCCCACAGACGTCCGGGCGCTTCAATCATCCTAAACGGAGATGATGACAAACTGTCTGAAATTGCAACAGTGCATGCCGCTTCTTTCTCCAAACAAGACGGTACAACTGTCGTTCCTTATTCTGATTCGACTCACGATGAGACTTCTGCCGCATCCGCTGTCGGCAAATCCGGGGATACGACTCCTATCTTCTTTGGAAAAGATCCGCACAATGCTTTCTATGCCGATGAAATTCAAAGTCTCGGACTCAAAGGAACTTCCTGTAAGATTCACACTCCAGCAGGTGATGTTACAGTGATCATTTCCATCCCAGGTGCACACATGGTATACAATGCCCTTGCCGGAACCGCAGTCGGCATTGAACTTGGACTGACACTCGATGAGATCAAGACCGGAATCGAAGCATTACAGCCAGTTGCCGGAAGAAACCACATGATTGAGACAGAACATCTGACAATCCTTGATGACTGCTACAATGCAAATCCAGTTTCCATGAAGGCCTCCCTGGATGTCCTCTCCACCGCACTTACAAGAAAGGTTGCAATTCTCGGAGATATGTTTGAACTTGGAACGAAGGAACTTCTCCTTCACAGAGAAGTTGGTACCTATGCAGCCGAAAAGAAACTGGATCTCCTCTGCTGCATTGGGACATTATCCAAAGCAATGGCAGATGGTGCATCCGAATTTTCTGCACAAAACGATACAAAAATTTGCTATTTTGAGACAAAAAACGACTTTTTAAATGCTGTTTCTTCTATTATAAAGGAGCACGATACAATTCTTGTAAAAGCTTCCCATGGAATGGCTTTTGAAGAGATCGTCCACGCCCTCTGTCACTTAACATTTTAAAAAACACTCAGGAGAATTGACATGAATTATGAAGTATTAGTTCTTGATCTTGACGGTACACTCACCAACTCTGAAAAAAAGATTACAGAACCAACAAAAGAAGCGCTGCTTGACATTCAGCAAAAAGGAAAGATCGTCGTGCTTGCATCCGGCCGGCGACCCCCGGCATCTTGCCGCTTGCCCACGAATTGGAATTAGAAAAATATGGGGGATATGTTCTTTCTTTTAATGGCGCAAAGATCATCAACTGCAGTACCGGAGAAGTCTTATACAATAAGACGATTCCTTCTGAAGTGATACGCCCTGCCTATGAACTGGCAAAAGATTATGATGTGGATATTCTTGCATATTCCGATGATGCGATCATCTCCGGAATCTGCCCGAATTCCTATACAGAATTGGAAGCCCGAATCAACAGTCTTCCGATCTGCCGTGTAGAAAATTTCCCTGCATATATAAATTTTCCTACAAACAAACTGTTGATCTCAGGTGAAGAGTCGCTCACTGCCGAACTGGAAATCAAATTGAACTCCCATTTCCGCAAGCTACTCAATATTTACCGCTCAGAGCCTTTCTTTCTGGAAATCATGCCACAAAATATTGATAAAGCATATACCCTCCAGAAATTATTATCTGCAATCGGCCTGACCGCAGACCAAATGATCTGCTGCGGCGATGGTTATAATGATATTACCATGCTGGAAAGCGCCGGACTCGGTGTTGCCATGGCAAATGCCCAGCCGCTTGTCCTTGAAAAAGCAGATTATATTACAAAGTCCAATGACGAAGACGGGGTTCTGTTCGTCATTGATCAATTTCTCAGATAGAAGCTTTCCACTTCATTTTGCCGGCTGTTCCCTTTCGGGAGCAGCTTTTTCATTTGTCCCTCTTTCAAACAAATTTTCTCCTCGTATTTTTTAGAAGCCGGCAACTTTTCCAAACGTCTCTTTCATCGACTCATACAAATGATCTTCTTCTCCAATACATTTATTCCGAAAATCCATCAGTTCGCACATAATCTTGATAAAAAATGTATTGACTTCTTTCTCATATGTATTTTGTTTTTCCCGGTCTTTTTCCGGCAGATTTGCTTTCTTTTCTTCTCTTTGTTCTTCTGATACCCTAGCATAAAGTGTGTGAAGTAAATTTCCATTTGTCACATTGACTACTGACAGATATTTCTCTACCAGCGCCAAGTCTCCATAAGTAACTGCGTTGGAAAATGCATAACGAATAGACTTTTCTACCCTGCAATAATTTGTCTTATTCATACGCGCTACCTTTTCGTATACAATCATCATCTTCGCATTTCTCCATGCCTCGTCTTCTTCAAATAGTTCCATGATGTCCAGAATATACTTGAATCCTTTCAAATTCGCTGGTATCCCAATCTCCATTAAAATTTCCTGTACCCGTTCTCTCATCACTCTACTCCTTTCGACAAACTGGTAAATCCTTAGAAAGCACCTGCCCTTTACCCTATCGTATTTGTCTAAAATAGTCAATCTTTTTGTTGACTTTAAAAGAATCTTGTAATATTATGGGTTTGTTTAACAAAATATTATATCATTTTAGGGAGATTTTACAATGAGTTTAGGAGATAGACTGAAAGAACGACGCGTTATGCTGAATTTAAGTCGAAAAAAATTAAGCGAGATCACTTACATTACTCCACAAGCCCTGGCCAACTATGAAAATGGAATCAGTACTCCGAAATTTGAAATATTAATCAGCCTTTTTCAATCATTAGAATGTGATGCCAATTATCTATACCAGGATTATCTGCCTGCCAATCTCCAGACAGACTTTAATATTACAAAAAACGAACAAGATCTCATCGAAAAATACCGTCAGCTCAATGACCATGGAAAACATGTAGCCAAACTGATCATTGACGAGGAATATGCCCGTATGCTGGAAGGTCTTCTCCGGAAGAAACGTGTCTCCTTCCCATGCCTGTTTCCAACCCTTCACAATGCCTGGACATTCCATCTTGATGACTGTTTCTCAAAGGAAGTCAGTATCCTGCCTAACCATATCACAAGCGAGACTGATTACTGCATCAGAATTCCGGATACGGATATTCTAGAGCCTATTTTTCACTCCAACGATATTCTTGCCGTGAAAAACTGTCCGGTTCATCACAATGAAATCGGAGTATTCTCCTTTCAGCATAAGATGTACATTCTGAAATTATATCATATGGGAAATACGATTAAACTGATTCCATTCCATGTCAATGCAACGCCAATCCATATCCATCCGATGAGTGATTTCAAATGTCTGGGAAAAGTTCTCGGTGTTGTGTCTGAGTAGGTCGAATAGTTCTCTTTGTGAACAGTTCTTCATTTTTTCTTCTTACTTTATTCACAATCCTTTTATTTTTTGCACACACAATCAACACATTTTTCCAGTATAGTTATTATTGTAATAAATATTACTGAAGCAACATTCATAATACTATTACTAATAACATCTTTTTCATAACTTTTCTCCAAGAACTGCGTCCCCAACGCAGTTCTTATTTTTTTCTTTTTCTCTACACTATTTTACAAGTCATCGACCAACGCACTGCTCTTTGCGTAAGCGGTGCTTTTTGCCTCAAAGAAATCTGTTTTGATCATATTTGCGTTGGAAAACTGACTGACCCATCCCATACTCTCCGGCTCTTTTTCATGCCCTTCATAAATTGGCGCAAGCCCAAGATTTTTGCAGCGCAGATTGCCCAGATATTTCACATAATCTGTGATCATGTCACAGCTCAGTCCACTCACTGCATCGCCGATCACATAATGCCCCCATGCAATCTCCTGCTCACAGCCTTCTCGGATCATCTGACGATATTCTTTTTCCTTCTCCTCGCTGAATAATTCTGGAAGTTCTTTTCTGAGTTCTCTTAAAATATTGGTAAATAACCATAAATGTGTGTTCTCATCCCGATTGATGTAACGAATTTCCTGCACGGAACCTGTCATCTTCTGATTTCGCCCAAGATTATAGAAAAACATGAACCCACTGTAAAAATAAATTCCCTCCAAAATATAGTTTGCAATCATCGTCCGCACGAATGCTTCCAGACTTTTCTCTCTCTGAAATTCATTGTACAGATTTCCGATAAATTCATTCCGACTCAGCAGATGCGGATCATCTTTCCACTGATACAGCACTTCATTTCTCTCCTGCGGCTCACAGATTGTATCCAGCATATAACTATAACTTTGACTGTGTACTGCCTCCTGAAATGCCTGAATCGACAGGCACAGATTTACTTCATTTGCTGTAATATATTCGCTGATGTTCGGCAGATTCGCAGTCTGAATACTGTCCAGAAATACAAGAATGATAAAATCTTATCGTATGCTCGCCGTTCCGGTGCCGGAAGCGTGCGATAATCCCTGACATCCGCACCAAGATTAATCTCCTCCGGAATCCAGAAATTATTCATTGCCTGCCGGTACCAGTCACTCACCCAGCTATATTTCATATTGTTGAAATCATTTAAGTTTGTCGTATTTCCCCCGACAATCCGGCGCAGTCGTACTTCCGTATCCCCTGCCGGATTAAACAGCGGTTTTTTCTTTAACTCTGCCATTTGATTCGTTCTCTCCTTTTCTCTTTTCTCCCAGGCACTCTCTCCTACGCAGAACACACTTCACACTCTTCCACTTCCAGACTCTTAGAACGGATATAGTAGATCGTTTTGACTCCCTCTTCCCACGCAAGCAAATATAGATGCAATACTTTTCGGAACGTATACTCATTTGTAATATAAAGATTCATACTCTGCGCCTGATCAATGTAGCGTTGCCTTACTCCGCAGGCACGGACAGACCAAGTCTGATCGATATGGTGTGCGTTCTTGTAATACCAGAACGTATCCATTGTAAGCTCCGGCGCCACACGCGGAAGAATTCCGCTTTTCTTTTCCTCAAGAAAATACCTGCTCATGACCGGGTCAATCCCCGCTGTCGTTCCGGCAATCATACTTGTACTTCCCGTCGGCGCGATCGCCATCAGATACCCATTTCGCATTCCATTTTCCCTAACCTTTTTTGCCAGCTTTTTCCAGCGGTCTTCGGTCAGATGTCTCTCTGCAAAATATTCTCCGGTCTGCCATTTACTTCCTTCAAAATAGGTGTAGCACCCTTTCTCTCTGGCAAGTTCTGCACTTGCTTCCACCGCTGCATAATGGATCTCTGCAAATACACGCTCTGCGAATGCCAGATGTTCTTCGCTCTCCCATGGAATCTCATTTTTCGCCAGCATATGATGGTAACCACTTACCCCAAGCCCGATTGGGCGATATTTCTCATTGTTAATCTTCGCGTATGGTACCGGAAAAAAGTTCAGATCAATGACATTGTCCAGCGCGCGCACTGCCGTCTTCGTGATCTCTGACAACTCTTCCTTGTTATTGACATCGATCCTTCCAAGAGAGAGACTTGCAAGATTACATACAACAAATTCTCCCGGCTTTGTGACTGTCACAACAACCTGCTCCCCGTCAATCTCTGTAATCTTCTCCTCTGTCACTTCCATCTCACTCATATTCTGGGCAATCTCTGTACAGAGATTGCTGCAATAAATGATTCCCTTATGGCTGTTTGGATTTGCCCGGTTGACATGATCTCTGTTAAATGCGAATGGTGTCCCTGTCTCCACAACGCTTTTAATGATCATCCGAATCACATCCTTGATCGGAATGACTCTCTTTTGGATCTCTGGATCTGCCACACAATCGAGATATTTTTTCTTCCATTCTTCTCCAAAAGAATCTTCCAGTGCATATCCTTTTTTCTTCAAGATCTCATGCGGACACATCAAATACCATTCTCCCTCAAGATTGTCTCTCGCCTGTTCCCAGAAATAATCCGGATAACACACTCCCGGGAAAATATCATGCGCCTTCATTCGGTCATCTCCGTTATTTGTCCGCAAGTTGAGAAATTCTGGAAGATCCCGATGCCACACATCAAGATAGACCGCTGCTGCTCCCTGACGAACCCCAAGCTGATCGACCGCGACTGCCGTGTCATTGACCAGACGGATCCAGCGGATCACACCTCCTGCTGCTCCCTCAAATCCACGGATCGGGCTTCCGCTTGCACGCACTTTTCCAAAATACATTCCCATTCCACCGCCAAGTTTGCTGACTTTCGCAAAATTATCAATGCTCTTATAAATTCCATCCAGACTGTCCGGCACTGTATCGATAAAGCAGGAAGAAAGCTGATGGTGCGGCTTTCTCGCATTGGCAAGTGTCGGTGTCGCCACCGTCACCTGCAGCTTGCTTAACATATTATAAAACTTCTCCACCCATCCAGACCGATCACACGGTTCCTTCATCGCCAGATGCATCGCAATCCCGAGAAACATCTCCTGCGGACTTTCTAACAAAACGCCCTTCTGATCTCGGATCACATAACGATTCAGAAGCAGTTCCAGCCCTGAATAATTAAAAAGATGATCCCGTTCCTCCCGCATCAATTTCTCAAATGCTGTGATTTCTTCCTCCGTATAATTTTCTAAAATATAAGCACCGTACAGATTCTCTTTTGTCAGATAACATATTTTCTCATAAAAAGAATTCACGTTCCGCTGTTTCATCTGTGCTTTCAACTCATTTCGAAATGTTACCAGGCGGATCCTCGCCGCGATCATCTCCCATTTCGGCGCCTCCTGTGTCGTCAACTCCACTGCCGCTTTCAGCAGCATTCTCATCTGTTCCTCCCCAGAAAGTCCGGCTTTGTTAAATGTCCGGTATTTTTCCGCAAGTTTCTCCAGACAATATTCCTCTTCCGGAAACTCGTTTTTCATATCGAAAAAAAACTCCCAAAGGCCTTTGGCTTCTGGGAGATCATAAATATATCTATTATTATTCATATTCATTTTATCTGTCGCCCCATACTATTTATTGTGTTCTTTTCAAATATTAACACAAGATATAGTGCATTGCAACAATTTCTTATTCTGCTTTTTTTCTTTTGGACAAACAGCAGACTACCGCAAGTGCAAGCAATGCCGTCATGCCCCAGACAGCGCTTGCTTCTGGATCTCCGGTTTTTGCCCCTCCGCCCCTCTCAGGATTCTTTCCCTTCTGAGGATTTTCCGCTTTTTTACATATGTATTCGTAATCGTATAACGATTTTCCACATTTTCTACAGACATCTTATATCCTTCCGGCACTTGAAGTTCCGTCACACGATATGCCGCATCTTTGTCAAGATTTTTCCACTCGTGCGACCAGTTATTCTTGCTCGACAATTCTACCTGCTCTTTTAACTGATTGTTTCATAGAGCCCGGCCACGATTTTCTCCGGTCTCTTTCCCGCCTTATCATTGTCGTCTTTCCATATTTTCACAACAGAGATTTCCTGCGATTTCTCCGGATAGTGAATCTCATTTTTCGGCTCCAGACGAATGTCCGATACCAGTTCTCCTTCCTTTCCCCACATCGGAATGGATACAAGAACAGATGCCTGCTCTATTCTATAAGAAAGGTTCTGATTTCCCGTACAGCTCAGAAGATAAATTCCCTCTTCCAGCCCGGCAAAAGATGCCGTCCCCGCTTCCCCTGTAATCTTTTTGCCTGCTCCGTCACCGAACTGATCTGAATACATTTTTCCAGAAGTGTCACCGCTTCCCACCTCTTATCTGCCCGGATCAGAGAGGTAATTTCCTCTCCACTTTGTGCAAATGCTTCTTCATATACCAGCGCTCCATAATTCCCTTCTGCAAATTTGGCAATCGAATACAGAGACAATTCGACTCCCGGCAGCTTTTCCCCTGTGACAGGATTCTTCTCTGTCACTTCAAGTACTGCCGTCTCTTTCGCACTTCCGGTCAGAGGAAGCAGGATAAAAATGCAGCACAGACTGATCAGTATGCCCGCACATTTCTTTCTCATTTCCCATCCTCTCCGCTTTCTTCCTTCTCCCATTAAACTTCTCCTTTTTTCTTTTTTCGTTTCCTGCAGACTGCCCACACAATTCCTGCACCTGCGCACGCCAGAACAGTGTACGCCCACAGCCAGTCTTCTTTTTCTTTCTGCACCTGCCCGATTTCCTTTTCTGTGAATCATAAGCAGTTCTCTCTGCCCGGACAAGAAGACGATGTGTGTTGACTCCGTACGGTGTACAAGTTAACAGTGTAATCTCGTCTCCTCCCTCCCGGATCTTTAATTTTTCCGTATCTGAAGGAAGTACAACTTCCGACTGTTCTACCCGGTACGCAAAGCTTTGATCCAAAATATGAATAAAAATCAGATCGCCTTTTTTCAGTTGATCAATGTCTGTAAATAACTTTTTCGATGGCAATCCGCTGTGACCTGCCAGCACAGAGTGTGTCGATGCACCTCCCACCGGAAGAGAGCTGTATTCTGCCACTCCGATCCCTTTGTTCAACACTTCCTCAGAAGTTCCAAAATAGATCGGACAGTAGACATCGATGGCATTGATCTGAATGTATCCGAGCATCCTGCCATCCGCCGCCATCTCTGCCACCCTTTCTTCCGACGGCATGCTGATCCCAATTTCCCGCTGCTGATCTGCGAGAACCTCGTTGTATCTTCGCGCTCTTTCGATCTCCGCTTTCATTTCCTCTCTGTCTTTCTGTCCCACAGTATCTCGATACTCTGTGATCGTCCGATACGCAAACTGACGGTTGATAAAATCAGAAAAACTTGGATAAGCGATCAATCCGATTCCTGCCAGTAAAATACATAAAACTCCGATCAGAACCACTTTATTTTTTCATACTTTTTTCTCCTTAAAATTGTTCCCGGCTTCTATTTTCTTATCTCACATCAAATTGCAAGAATGGCCTGCCAGAAACCGGCAGACCATTCTTTCCCGCGTGTCAGTCCATTCTGATTTCCGCTCTTTGGGAACTGAAAAAGCTTTCCGGACTGTTACATACCCTGTTTTTCTTTTCTATGATTTTTCCACGCATATCCTGCCAGCAGTACGACTGCCATTCCGATCAGAGCGATTCCTGCAAGGATAAACCCGGTTGTTCCTGCTCCGCCTGTACCCGGCAGTGAAATTCCTTTGTAATTCTTGATTTTCACCTGGAACAGCACGTTTCCATCTTTCATCGTGACATTTGCTTCCTCACTTGCCGCGCTGTTTCCATTTGTAATTTCCATCACTGCGGCTCCGGTATACTCTGTACCATCCTGTTTGACCGGAGTGATCTCAACTTCTACCGGTTCTGAAAGCAGACGGTATCCTTTCGGCGCCTGTACTTCGTAGATTTTATAAATTCCTTCTTTCAGACCTGTAAAATAAACCATTCCTTTCTCTGTTGTAACTGCATTTCCTTTCAGTACGATGACATTTCCTTCTGCATCATAGGTATACTTTCCAACTTCCTGTTCCAGCTCATCTTTCACCTGGAATGCGGCGCCTTCCAGATCGTTCATAATGTTTTCACTGTCTACTTTATGCACACCAAAGCCCCATGTATAAGTTGTAACATGATCTTCCAGTGTTTTGTAGCTTCCCTCTACGTCTGGATTGTTTGTATATTCTAACACGACGGTATTCGGGTTTCCCTGTCCCTCCAGTGTCTGTACAACTGCTTTTTCATTCAATTTTGCAGCATAGCGCAATGTGATTCCTTCATCCACATATCCCTTGATTCTGTCATATTTAAAATCAAATACAAGTTTTGTTGTTCCATCCTGTTCGTGTGTTGTCTGGAATATATAATCTACATCCTGCTCTAAATGGTACTGCCCTGCCGTGGCAAGAATCTCCTGTTCTGTATCAAAAGTAAGTCCTTTGCTGAGTGTATCTGTGATCTGGTATTTGATGTTGACTGCATTTTCCTCATAAACCGGAATCTTTGCCGTAACTTCATACTGGATCTGTTCCCCGATTGCCGCACTGGAAGTATTTACCTTTTTCGTACCGCTCTGTCCATCTTGTACGATAATGCTCTTGTCCAGATCCGGCTTATTGTCCTTTGGAAGAAGTGATACATTGTAATTCCATGCGCCATCTCTCTCCTGCGGTACCGATACAAGCATCGCTGTAGACGCCACCACTGCTCCCTGAGATGCTGATGAAGTTTCAAGAACAAGATAGTAACCAAGTGAAACTTTTGCTGCCACTCCGCTGTCTAACTGTGTTCCGGAAAGCTTTTTGTCTGTCACAAATTTATGAAGCTGTGCTGCAAATGTCTTTATTTTCTGTGCAGAACCAAGTTTTGAGATATCTTCTGCTTTATAGTTTCCATACATGTCTTTTTCAAAGAAATCTGCAAATTCCGGGGATGCCGTGTATATATATGCATCTCCGCTCTGCTTTGCATCCAGTACACGGTATGCGGTAAATGCTGCGCCCTCTTTTGTCACCGTGATCGTCCCTTCTGTCGGAGCCCCTTCCCCCGATTGACGGCGCCGCAAAGGCTGTCAGTGACATGAGCATTGCCATAACGCATGATTAAGAACATTGTTCGATTCTCTTACTCCATCTTTCT